>Ga0209050_1002583_pt1 | contig 15032 bp, 11 predicted proteins | sample Araplavi_mTSA_r2_FD_184276 | JGI IMG/M metagenome (GOLD analysis project Ga0209050, IMG submission 184276) | Arabidopsis root microbial communities from North Carolina, USA - plate scrape MF_Cvi_mTSA_r2 (SPAdes) (version 2) | ecosystem: Host-associated > Plants > Roots > Endosphere | place: USA... | reverse complement strand
AGAAAAGATCGAAGACATCGGCCTGCTACACCAGTTGAATCGTTCCAGCGGCGCGATCTCGCTGCATATCCCCTGGGACATCCCCAAGAACGGTGCCGCCATAAAAGCGCTGGCCGCACAACACGGCATCCGTTTCGATGCGATGAACTCGAACACGTTTCAGGATCAACCCGGACAAAAGCTGAGTTATAAATTTGGCTCCATGCAGCACGTCGACAAGGCTGTGCGCCGTCAGGCCGTGGAGCACAACCTGGAGGTGATCGAGCACGGCGTCGCACTGGGGTCGCAGTCGCTAACGGTATGGCTGTCGGACGGATCGTGTTTTCCCGGCCAGCTCAATTTCAGGAAGGCCTTCCAGAATACATTGGAAAGTTTACAGGAAGTATACGCGGCCTTGCCGGCCTCCTGGAAAATGTTTGTAGAGTACAAGGCATTCGAACCCAATTTCTACTCGACAACAGTCGGTGATTGGGGCCAGTCTTTATTGTACGCCACCAAGCTGGGTCCCAAAGCCTATACGCTGGTAGACCTGGGGCATCACCTGCCCAACGCCAACATCGAACAGATCGTAGCCTTGTTGCTCATGGAAGGCAAGCTGGGAGGCTTTCACTTCAACGACTCTAAATACGGCGACGACGACCTCACCGTGGGCAGCATCAAACCGTATCAACTGTTCCTCATCTTCAACGAATTGGTCGAAGGCATGGACGCCCGCGGCATGGATCACACGACCGATCTGGGCTGGATGATCGACGCGTCTCACAATGTGAAGGACCCGCTGGAAGACCTGTTGCAGTCGGTGGAAGCCATCCTGATCACCTACGCCCAGGCACTGCTGGTGGATCGCACCGCGTTGCAATCGGCCCAGCAAAATAACGACGTTGTCCGCGCCCAGGAGATTTTGCAAAATGCCTTCCGCACCGATCTCAGGCCCTTCGTGGCCGAAGCACGTCTGCGAAGCGGGGGTGCGCTCGACCCGATCCAACTTTTCCGCGACCAGCAAGTGCGCGAACTCCTGGTGAAACAACGCGGCCTCAAAACCATTGCCACCGGACTTTGATGCACGCCCTGCCCGTCATTTTGATATTCGATATTGGCAAGACCAATAAAAAGATATTGTTATTCGACGAGTCATATACATTGGTAGGCGAAGAAACCACGCACCTGCACGAGACAACGGATGAAGACGGCATGATCTGCGAAGACGTGCACGGCCTCACAAAATGGGTGAAGCATGCCTATCAAAAAATAATGCGCGATGAACGGTACGACGTTCGTGCCATCAACATTTCGGGATATGGAGCAAGCTTTGTTTATCTCGATGAAAGCCTTGAACCATTTTTGCCGTTGTACAACTATCTGAAGGAATACCCACCGGCATTACAACAACGCTTTTATAAAACGTATGGCGGGGAAACGGTTTTCTCCGCCCAGACGGCGACTCCCGTGCTGGGGAGTCTGAACTCCGGCATGCAACTCTATCGCCTCAAGGAAGAGCGGCCTGCGCAGTTCAAGGCGCTGAAATATGCTTTGCACCTTCCGCAATACCTCAGCTTTATCCTCACGCGCGAACCTTGTTCGGAGATCACCAGCATCGGATGCCACACCAACCTGTGGGATTTTGAAAAGAACCGGTACCACGAATGGGTAACCCGCGAAGGAATCGAACCGAAATTTCCTCCGTTGAAAAAAAGCACGGACGTGGTCATGGTCCGGAACAACGAAAAGACCCTTCCCGTGGGCGTTGGTCTTCACGACAGTTCAGCAGCCCTTATTCCCTATCTCAAAAATTTTCACGAACCGTTCGTGTTGCTGTCCACCGGCACGTGGTGCATTAGCCTGAATCCGTTCAATAGCGCCCCGCTTACGACCGAAGAGTTGCAACACGACGGCTTGTGTTACCTGACCTACCAAGGCCAGCCCGTAAAAGCCTCGCGCCTGTTCGCTGGGTATGAACACGAACAGCAGATCAAGCGCTTGTCGGATCATTATGGTGAACCCGTCGAGCAGATCACCGCTGTCGCTTATGACGCCGGCATTATCGATCGGTTGAAAAACGGGGGATGGGAGGAGCGGACCTTGCGCGACACATTGCAGCATTCCATTTTCGCGGAAACCGATCTGAAAGACTTCGAGGACGCCGTCACCGCCTACCACGCCTTGATCATGAACATCGTGGCGCGTCAGCGGATGTCGACCCGGATCGTGATGCCGGGAACGGATGTGAAGCGCATCTTTGTCGATGGCGGCTTTAGCAAAAACAGTATCTATATGCACTTGCTGGCGACCCTGTTTCCGGGGGTGGAGGTCTTTGCCGCCTCTGTGCCTCAAGCCACTGCGTTAGGCGCTGCACTGATCATGCACGCCCGTTGGAACAAGAAACCGTTGCCTGCAGACCTTATCGGACTGCGGCATTATGCCGAAAATCCCCTGTAATCCCTCCGGCGTGGTGGAAATTCGAAAAAAAATAATAAATTTCTATTCACAATAATCCCTGCCCAAAACCTTTATAGTAAGAAGGTTGTTTTCTAAGGCACGGGAAAGACCCCGTCTCCGGTAGTTGGCGTATCGATCTGAATGAATCCGAGTGAAACCCAAAATGAAACATGCCATGTTCCTGCGCGCAATTGTACTTGTATTGATGATTACAATGATGTCTTGCCACGGCGGTTTAATACCTTGCCCCAGGGTAAAGACGGCTAAACTCCAGAAGCGCTACCGGCCTTCGGCACAATACCTCTCGGCCAAGGCCGAACGCGAGGCCGACGCCGATCTGCAGCGTCAACGCATGCGCGACCCCAACGTGAAATACGTCCAGGATGTCTCTGTCGAAGATTGGGATTGTCCCCATCCCGGCGCCAAACGCTACAAGCCGCGGGCCGTGAAGGAGAACATCAAAAAGAATCTGAAGAAGATCAATTCCGACTCACAAAATACACTAAAGGCCGATTCCACCTCATCGCGCTAGTCGGCGGTTCCTTCCCGGAGTTTGACTACTCCTGTTTCATCAATACGTTATTGCGGTTCAAGGCCCTCAAGGCTTCATTTTTGTAATTCCGCCCGATGGGAATGTCGATCGTACCGATCTTTACGCCGGTGGGTGTGAACGATGAGATCTTATCGATCGGTACTATGAATGAACGGTGGATGCGCGTGAATTTTCTTTCCGGCAAAGTTTGTTCCAGGTAACTTATTTTCTGATAGGTGATGATCTGCCGGGTGGCAGTCTTCACCCGCACATAGTCGCGCAGGCTCTCGATGTAAAGAATATCTTTCAAATATACTTTTACCATTTCGCGATCTTCCTTGAAATAGAGATAGGCTTCGTCATAGGAGCGCAACATAGATGAATCGTTCTGCACTTCGGCCGGGGCGATTTGCTTGAGTTCAAACACCTTGCTGATGCCGCGCAAGAAACGGTCGAACGAAATGGGCTTCAGCAAATAGTCTACAACGTCCAGGTCGTACGCATCGAACGCATATTGGCGATAGGCCGTGGTGAGGATGACGCGCGGTTTGTCTTTCAGGGACTTCAGCAGGTCGATGCCGGTCACCTGCGGCAGCTGGATGTCGAGCAGGATGAGGTCCACTTTGGTTTGTTGCAGCACCGTGAAGGCTTCGATGGCATTCTCGCAGCTCTTCACGAGGCTGAGGCCACTCACTTTTGTCACATAGGACTCGAGCAGCTGACGGGCCAGGGGTTCGTCGTCGACAACGAGGCACTTGATCATGTGTATGCGGGATAAGAGTTGACTCCTGTTGGTTTACGTACAGGGACTTCTGAAAGTTCGATTTTCATCACCACGAGAAACGTTTCCGCTTCGGCGTGGATCTGCAACGCATGCCGCCCCGGGTAGATCAGGGCCAGCCGCTTTTTCACGTTCTGCAACCCGATGCCCGGGAAGGGCCGTTGGGCGTCCGGGGCGCCGGGGGGCGTGCCGGTGCTGTTCTCGACTTTGACCACCAGCGTATTTTCCTGCAATAGAATATCCACCCTAACCCAACTTTGGGCAATCTGGTTGTGCACCCCGTGTTTAAAACTGTTCTCCACGAACGGAAGGATGAGCAGCGGGGCGATGTCGATGTTGTCCAAATTGTCGTACAGGTTCAGCGACACATCGAGACGCTCCGTGTAGCGCATGGTCTCCAGGGCGATATAATTTTGAAGGTGTTGCACTTCTTTCACTAGCGGCACTTCAGCCTGGTTGCTGTCGTACAGCATGTAGCTCATCAGCTCCGAAAGCTTGTGCACCATTTCCGGCGCCTTCGCCGAATCGCTCAGGGTGAGGGCATACAAGTTGTTGAGCGTGTTGAACAAAAAGTGTGGATTGATCTGTGACTTCAACAGTTTCAACTCTGCCTCCAGTTTTTCCTTCTCCAGCTGCTGCGCCATTTGTTCGAGCACTTGTGCCGTGCGTTGGTGGTTGTACCAATGTTTCAGCAAATGAAACGAGGCCACAATGGCTACCAGGGCGTACATCGTACCAATGTAAATGAGGATTTTTGGCAGGAAGAAAAGCGGCAAGGCCTGGCCTTCGGGATAATAGAGGGGATAGACGATAAAATAGGATAGGATCCGGAACAACAGTCCGAAAGCGGCCATCGAAGCGATCAGTCCGAGCAGGAACGACCCGTACCGCCGGTTGATCAAAAGCTTATCGATGAGGACATACAACGTGAAATAGGTCGCCATCATTTTCACGGGCAATTCCAGGAGCGAGATCATCAGCCGCTCGGTGTACTTCCCATCGACCATACCCCAGATAAAGCCCTCGTAGAGCAGGAAGCTTACCCAAAAAATGATGTGCCACGCCAGGCGGCTGCGCAGCACAAGGGAATGGCTAACGGCGACGTCGAACAGGTTCTCCTGCTCCTTTAGTTTTTGGGCGGGCGACATGGAACGAAGATCATAATTTTCCCGCTCATCGCCGTTACTTTTTAGACAAACAGCAGTACTACCTTACAGGATGCACCATGAATTTTCCGGAGCGTGCCCGGGACTTTAATGACGCGAACTGCAACCTCGCGCATGGTTTTGAAGTCTTATCATCGCCCCTCACTAAAATGGACCAGCATTTGTAGTAGGCTAAGGGCCACGTTTGGCAGATGAGACCGAATGATGCAATACTTCGGCGAATACGGATAACTTCTTCTTGTTTGAATCATGATGTACGCGAAATTTTATCGGCAACGCAGAAAACAACGGTCGTGGAGAGTGGGTTGCCTGTTGTTATTTATACCGTTCATCTTAGGGTTGTCGTGTTCGCCTGTACGCTCACTGTACGAAAATGAAGAGTCCCGTCACGTGCCTTTCCGAACACACGGAGGCATACCGCTCATCAAAGCGAAACTCAACGGGAAGACTGCTCATTTCATTGTGGACACCGGCGCTTCGATTTCTCTTTTGAACGAAGGGGAGGCGGAGTATTTCGGATTTAAAACGCGGCAGGATGAATTGTACAATGAAGTGTGTGTCACCGATCTCAACGGTACGACTACCGCAAAACGAGTGAGCGCTTGTGTGTTGCAGTTGGGGACGATAACGGTGAGATCCCATCATTTCAAGAGCCGCGACATGATCGAGTTTTCGAGACCCTTCATGGAACAGGAGGGCATACGCATCGGCGGCATTTTGGGTTCCGACCTGATGACGTACTACCACCTGCAGATTGACTATAAGAACCATGTCATTTCGTTCAAATAGTAAAATGTTTTTTTGTATACGCGTTGATGTAGCATCTAAACCAGACTCCCCATGAAAGAAAAAAAAGAAAATCTGGAAGATTTCGGCAAAACCGAATTGCTGAACATGATCAGCTATCTCCAAACCAACCTGCGCCGCCGCACCGATCAGCTGCACCGCGCACGGATCACGATCTCGGGATTGAAAAGCCGGGTAGCGAAAATGAAGGATACGATCGAAAGTCAGCGCCAGCGGATTTTGGAGTTGCATCAATAGGCGTGCAAGAGCGCCTTGCCGCGCTAGGCCGCCCTGTGATTTTAATGAATGAGTTGCACGAGACCCTTCATCTCCGACCGGCATTTCCCCTTCAGGGAATAAAAATACATTCCTGCGGCGTAATCTTTCTGCGGCCATTCGTTCCGATAGGCCGGCGCGTCATACACCAGCTCGCCCCATCGGTTATAGATTTTCAGTGCGCATTCCTGGAGCGCGCCGGGCAACAGAAAATGTTCGTTCTTATTGTCCCCGTTTGCCGTGACTACGTTGGGCACGGCGACGTCTCCCATGTCGAGTATGAGCACGTCGACCTCATCCTTATCCGACCCGCAGGCATTGGAAACGGTTAGGCTGTATGTGCCGGTTTGCGTCGCCGCCAACGAAGACGACGTGCTCCCATCGGACCAGAGAAGCGTTTCTCCCGTCGCTGCATCATAGTGTAAGGTGACGACTTCACCATCACAAACCACCTGGTCTTCTCCGAGCGCGACCACGGGTTTTGGGGTCAGGAAAATTGTCGTATTATCGGAAACGGTTTCACAGACATTGGAGACCTGCACGCTGTAGGAACCCCCGGCACTTGCTATTTTTGAAGACGAGACGCTGCCATCATTCCATAAGTAGGTGGCGTCGGCGTAGTGTGGAAGATTCCACGACACGCTATTGCCCGGGCAGAGGGTTTGGTCATCCCCGAGATCAATGACGAGTTTGTCGCGTTGCCTGATCACGACCGTATCGCGAACGGTCTGGCCCTGCCACTGAACTTCGACCCAATAGGTTCCGGAGGTTGTTACGGTTATAGTGCTCGCTGTGCTTCCCGTGCTCCACAGGTACTGGGCATTGGCGCGCAAGCCGGCTTGCAAGGTCACGGGTTCTCCGAAGCAGGTCAAAAGATCGTCACCCAGGTCAACCGTTAGAACGGGTGGCGGCAGCGGCACATTCGGTTGGAGCCCTACCACAACGCTCCACATGGATGCGTCGGTGTCCACTAGGGTAAAGTCTCCTCCGAAATCCATGGTGCCGTCCCAGAGGTTGTGGATGATGAGCAAGGGATTGTCGGAGCGATCGTGTGTTAAGGCCTGGGTGAAATTTTCAGCACTGCCGGTGACAAACGTAGCACAGGTCGCGACGAGATCTTTGTCAAAAGTGACGGTGAAAATATCGCCGCCCCAAGCCGATCGGGTTTCCGTAAAGCCATCTACCGTAAAGGCATAACTGTAGTAATATCCCGACACCGTGAGCTCGCCTTTGCTGTTGATGTCCATCTTTAGCAGGGTGTCGGCATTTTCTCCACCGAAATTTCGCGCCTGCAAAAGTGTTCCCGAAGGATTGTACTTGGCAATGAACGGATCACGGCCTCCGTTGCTGGTGAGGTGAATGCCTCCTATGGTGGCGTCGGCATAAATAAATTCCCCGCCAATAAAGACGTTGTCGTCGGCATCCACGGCCACCGCATAGCCGTTGTGGGCACTGACCGGATCGCCATTGCGCATCCATTGAACAATGCCCGATGAATTGATTTTGACGAGAAAGAAATTCCCAAATTCACAGGGGTCCACATGAAATCCGTCAAACATCATATCATCGCTTGACGTGGTTCCTGCGATCAAAATATTATTTTGAGAATCGATCTCCAGGTCTTCAATGTAGTCGTAACGATTGGCGCTCCCGCCATAGCCCTTTGCCCACAGGGGTGTACCGTTCGGTTCAAAGGCGGCGACGAAGGCGTTGAACCCGCCGTGAATGTCGATTGGAATACCGGCTACGGCCACCTGGGTGGTCAGGTATGAACCGGTGATCACAATGTTGCCGTTGGGTGAGATCTCGATGTCTTCCAAGGTCTGGCTGTCCACAGATCCGCCCGTAGTGCTTTGCGCCCAAAGGGCGTCACCATCGGGGGAGAATTTGGAGACAAATGCATTCCATCCTCCCGTGACGGGCAAACTAAAGCCATCCAGCAAAAGTGGCGTGCCGGAATATTGTCCGCCCAAAATAGGATGGTCATTTGCGTCCACTTCGATGCTGGTAAAAATTGCGTCGGTACCCTGCTGACTGATCTGTGCCCATACCAGCGTATGCGTGTAGTCGAACTTGAGTAAGATTCCCGTGCGGTTATTGATGTCGGTTGCCTGCGGAAATTGAAAGTTGCCGATTGTAAACTCCGTATTGAAATAATTGCCGCTAAGGTACGTATTATCAAACCGATCGCGCGCAATGTCGCTTACGCTGACGTAGGGCTTCGTGAACAGCAATTCCCAATCATTGCATTGCGCGAGAGAGGGTACAACGGCCATGGAAAGCAGGAAAACATGAAGGCAACGAATCATCCGGAACATAGCGATGGCTACTAAAACAAGCCTGTAAACATAAATAAAAATACAGCGCGAGCCGGTTCGCTGTAATATTTCCGTCGATACTGTCCTTTTACCTTTGGATTGGGTTGGATCGTACCGATTTTCTTTGAATTTATTTACCCAGCGTTGATGCGGCATCCGATTTTCGCCATTCCCGCAGCAGCTCGTTTGATTTTTGCATCAAAAAAAGATTCAGGTCGCTGCTTTGCACGCCGGCCTCGCGGTCTTGCAATACCATGTCCGATGCATATTCATAAACCGATGTCGTAAGGCGTTGCGCCATTTCGTCTTGCCCCAGGGCCATGAGCATGTCGGCAGCCTGCAGGTTGGTATAGGATGGAAGCAGGTGTGGAGGATATAATTTTTCGACTGCTTCGACGAGCACGTTCTTGGCCATTGCGGTTTCCCCGTCTTGCAGGTAAGCTTCTGCAAGCGCGTTGAACGATTGCCGGATGGGCACGATCATGCGCGCGTGAAAATCCTCATAGTTGAAATAAACATGGGGATTGGCGAGGTTCGAGTAGTCGGCTTGTTCGATGAGATATTTATAGGTGAGCGCCTTGTCGACAGGAATATTTTTTTCATCATGCGATGTGGGCACGATCCGGTACAAGGTCCCCTCTTGTACGGCGTAAGGTTTCAGGTCAAGCCCGATGGTGTTGAGGGAGGTGAAATTGAAATAGAAGGGCCGTTCGCCGTGGTTGCTTATGATGAGGTCTACCAACGCCAGGGCATTTTTCTGAAGGTAGTTCTCGGTGATCTTTAGATTCATGACACGGCCGGCGGCGGGTGCCGAGTCGTTGGCGGTCAGTTTGTTTTGTGGCGTCTGCGGCTCCAGGTTTAGCTTCAACATGCGCGACGGAACAATATTGTAGGCATCACCTTGCGTGGTGAGTACGCGAAGTGCGCTGTGTTCTTCTTTGAGCAACTGCAGGTATTTTTTTGCATCGATGCCTTCTTTGATGCTTTCCTGGATGTAGAGCACGTCGTTGGGGCCGTATTGACGGTAAGCTTTTTCATCCAGCGTCAGCGCAAAGGGAGGCGATTGGTAGTATGCCTTGGTCAGCTGTTTAATATACCAGTCGGTATTAAAATAGCTGAGCACGACTACCCGCACATCGGTGCGGAAGTCCTCCACTTCCTGGATATACCAGAACGGGAAGGTGTCGTTGTCGCCGCCGGTGAAAAGGATGGCGTTGGGTGCGCAGCTTTTTAAAGTATTGCGGGCGTTGTCGATCTGGAACGTCCGGCCTGCGCGGTTGTGGTCATTAAAATTTTGATAGAACATCCAACACGGAACGAGGACGCACACCACGCCACACACAACGAGGCTTTTTGTTTTCTTGAAGACAAAATGCGCGGCGTGGAAAAAACCGATCCCTATCCATAAACAGAAAGCGATGTACGATCCCACGTAGATGTAGTCGCGTTCGCGAGGTTCGACAGGGGGTGAATTGAGATAGAGCGCCAGGATCAGGCCGGTGAGCAGAAAAAATACCGTCACGGCAATGAAACCCTTCCGGTCCTTTTGAAATTGAAAGGCCATGCCCAGCACGCCGGCAGCAAAGGGCAACATCCAGTATTGATTTCTACCGGGATTGGGATGGTCGCCCGCGGCGCGCAAACTTTGCCAGGGCTTGAGCCAATCCGCACCCTGCACATCGCTTTCCCGCCCGCTGAAATTGAAAAAGAAATAACGCAGGTACATATGACCCAACTGGGCGCTGAACATGAATTTCAGATTGTCGGTGAAGCGTGGTTTTTCGCCCGGCTTCAGGTCGAGCCAACTGCGATAAGCGTTGATGTGATCGGGATCGCGACTGTAGAGCCGGGGCAAAATGGTTTGGCGTGCAGGCTCGTATGCGTATTCGATGAGCGGCCCGGAAAGTTCATACGCGTCAGGTCCCTTTGTGTAGGCCTTGCTCTTCACCGTAAACTCCTCGATGTTGGCATCGAAATAGGGCCCATACAACATCGGGCTGGAAGGATATGATTCGCGATTCATGTACGCCTTGATCATGTACAGATTATCGGGGTTGGTTTCGTCAATCGGCGGATTGTGACCCGACCGGATAAAGAGCAAGGCATACGGTGAAAATCCGGCGAGAAGAAAAATAAGAGCCCAGGTATGGGTTGACAGGTGCGTATATTTTTTCAATACAAAATAAAAGGCTGCGATCATCAGGACGATCAGCACCAGGGCGCCGGAATAAAACGGAAAGTGAAGTGTGTTGACAAAAAAGAAATCCATAGAAAACGCCAGCTCAAAAAGCCCGATGGCCACCAGACGGTTGATGAGGAACACGGTGAGAAAGCCGCTGCCCACGGTAGCCAGGATCATCCAAAACGTGAGCGGCCGCTGACGGGCATACCACGAGAACGGCAGTACCGGCAGCACGAGCAAACACATGGGATGGACGCAATAGGCCAGGCCGGCGACATAGGCGATCAATATGAGCCAGCGCCACCGTTGTGCGTCGGGTTGGTCTTTCCCTTTCAGGATAAGCCAAAGCAAGAGCACCAGGAAGAAGCACGCCGCGCCATAGGTCTCCGCTTCCACGGCCGAATACCAGAACGAATCGGAAAACGCCATACACAAACTCCCCCCGAGGGCGGCGATCGTCACCAGCGCGTTGGGGGTGTCGGCCGACCGCAAGGTTTGGATGAGGTAGCATAGGATGTGATAGATCATCCATACCGCGAGCGCCGAAAATAGGCCGCTCATCATATTGATGGTCCAGGCCACCCGCGTCACATTTCCGAACGAAAGCATGGTGAACATCCTGCCGAACAGCAGCGAAAGCGGGGTGCCCGGCGTGTGCGGCACCTGCAGCTTGTAGGCCGACGCAATAAATTCGGAACAATCCCAAAGACTTGCCGTTGGTTCCAGGGTGACCAGGTAGGTCACGAAGGCTGCCACGAACACCACGAGGCCGCCGGTGTGCTGGACGAGGTTGGTCTTCCACGCCTGCACCCAATGCAGCGCCCGGAAATGTTCCGTACCCAGGATGCCCACTACGGGCAAGGCAAACCCCATCAACAACAGCGGCGGTGCGATCCAGAGCGTGAGGACGCCAAAGCCATTGTCAACGGGGTCCACGGCCACCAGGATAAAGCCGAGAAGCAGGAGCAGGAGCGACGCGAGGAAGTAGCTGTAGTTTTGAGAAAACCGGAAATTTGCGTTGGGCATGGTACAGTTTTTTTTACAAGGCTACGCATCGTGATAAGGCGGCTTGGTTAAAGAGTGTAAAGAAGTGTTAAGGGAGTGTTAAAAACCGGGCGACAAAAGGTGGTTAGGGTTTAATGCCTTATTTTTATACAATGAAACGCAAGCATTTAGGAAGGATCATTTTATTGGGCACCGTGGTGCTCACCTGCCTGCTGGTGGTGCAGGTATATTGGTTTAAGCGCGCATTCGATGCGGCCGAACAACAATTCGATCACCGGGTGCAGATGGCCTTGAAACACGTGGCCGATTCGGTTTCGCCCGCCCCGCAAATAAAAAAGCTTTCGTCCAACTTCTTTTTTGTGTCTACGGAAAGTGTGTTGAACAATGCCGCGCTGGACCGCCTGCTGAAAAAAGAATTCTTGTCGCGAAGCCTCGATCTGGACTATGAGCTGGGCGTGTACAACGCCGATGACGACACGCTCGTCTATGGCAACTATGTGAAGGCGACACAACTCCGGTTGCCGGAAGACCACACCACGGTGCAGCAAAATGCGATCGAAAAGAACTTTGCCGTATATTTTCCAAAAAAGGAAAGCTACGTGGCGGCGCAACTCGACATCTGGATCTTCTCCACCTTCATGTTGCTGCTCATGATGGGCTTCTTTGCCTATGCCATTCTATCGTTGCTCCGGGAACGCAAGTTCGCCGAACTGAAAAGCGACTTCATCAACAACATGACCCACGAGTTCAAGACCCCCGTAACGAATATCAGGATCGCGGGCGAAATGCTGAAGAATAAAATGCCGGAGCAAAACAACACACACGTTTACATCGACATCCTGTTAAAAGAGAATGAGAAATTGCGTGAGAAGATCGACCAGGTGTTGTTGGGGGCATCGGTAGACCACTTGCAACCCGCGCTGGAGCGAGTGGATGTGCACCAACTTATTGCGGACTGCGCCGAAGCCTTTCAGCTGAAAGTCCAGGAACGCCAGGGCCAGCTACACCTGAAGTTCGAAGCGGAGTCGACGTTGATCCTCGGCGACCGCGAGCTGTTGACGCAGGCCATCAACAACGTGATCGACAACGCCGAGAAATATTCCCTGCATGCGCCCCACATCGTGGTGCAAACCCGCAACAGCGGCAAAGGCATTGCCATCGACATCATCGACAAGGGTATCGGCATCGCACCCCAGATGAAACAGAAAGTGTTCGAGAAATTTTTCCGTGTGCGTTCCGGCGATGTTCACGTGAAAGGCTTTGGTTTGGGGTTGAGCTTTGTGAAAAGCGTGATCCGCTCCCACCGCGGAGACGTGAGCCTGTTCAGCGAGTTGGACAAAGGAACAGATGTGCGCATCTTTTTACCGCGAGCATGAACGGCACCCCGGAGATCCTGTTGGTGGAAGACGACGAGAGCCTTGGCTTTCTTTTGAAGGACACGCTGGAGGGTCACGGGTGGAGCGTTCGCCTCTGTCCCAATGGCGAGCAGGGACTCTCCGCCTTTCACAGCCACACGTTCGACCTCTGCATTCTCGATATCATGTTGCCCCGTAGAGATGGCTTCGATCTGGCCCTGGAGATTCGCAAATACAACCAGCAAGTCCCCATTGTCTTCCTCACGGCCAAGAACCAAACCGCCGATCGCATCCGCGGCTTCCAGGTAGGAGCCGACGATTATGTGTGCAAGCCCTTCAGTATCGAAGAATTCAAATACCGCATCGAAGCGATCCTGAAACGCTCCAGGGGTACCGGCGACCACACGCCGGTTTTGAAGGCGGGCCGCTCCACATTGGATGTGCACAACCTTTCTCTTTGCGCCAACGGTGTCACCACGCGCCTGACGTACAAAGAATGTAAGGTATTGCAGATCTTTTTCCGTCACGGCGGCAAAGTCATCGAGCGCGATGTTTTTTTGAAGACCGTTTGGGAAGACGACGGTTTCTTCGTGGCCCGCAGTATGGATGTGTTTGTTTCCAAGCTGCGGAAATATCTTCGCAGCGATGACACCCTGCGCATTGAAAACGTGCGGGGCATCGGTTATATCCTGAAGCAATAACCACGTCGTTTCGCGAAGAAAGATTATCTTGCTTACGGTCCCAAGTAAACGGCCCACCTAAACCCACAAGATAATTTCTATGCGGATAAGCCTCCTCTTCACATTTTGCGCCCTGCTGTTCTCTTCCGGCGCCTTCTCCCAACAACAAGCAAAAATTGCACGCATCGATTCAGTGCTTCATTGGTTCAGCGAGCGGGAAATGTTTAATGGCACGGTGCTGGTGGCCGAGAAAGGAAAAGTTTTATACAAAAAAGCATTTGGCATAGCCGACCCGAAAACGCGCGCACCCCTCACCACGGCCTCGGCATTCAATCTGGCGTCCGTTTCCAAACAATTTTATGCGATGATGACGATGATGCTGAAAGAAGGCGGTAAGCTGCAATACGATGACCCGGTACAAAAATATCTTCCCATCTTTCCATACCCCGGTATCACAATCCGTCACCTGATGAATCAAACTTCGGGCCTTCCCGAGTATTTTGACATCGCTGCAGCCAATTTGAATTTGCTCGATACGCTCACCAATGGTTCCATGCTCGACTTGTTGGCCTATAAGAAGCCGCCCTTGCTGTTTGCCCCGGGTGAACGATGGGAATATTGCAATACGAACTACACGACGCTGGCATCCGTCATTGAAAAGGTATCCGGGATGACGGCTGATAAATTTTTTCAACAACGCATCGCCGGGCCGTTGAAGATGACGAATAGTTATGTGTACCATCTGAAAATGAAGACCTCACCGGCCTCGCGTGTGATCGGCTTCCGGTATGAAGGCGGCCAGCCTGTGTTGAATGACCTGATGGCATTCGACGGCATTGTGGGCGATGGCAATGTCTACGCATCAGCCGAAGATCTGTTGAAGTGGGATCGTGCGCTGTATACTGAAAAGCTGGTAAAAAAATCGACGCTCCAGGAAGCGTTTACATCGGGCAAACTTTTGAACGGCAAGTCCACCGGTTATGGTTTTGGATGGTTTGTTGACGATCGCGGGACGCGGGTGGAGCACACCGGTTCATGGGTGGGCTTCTATACGCAGATCATACGGTATACCGACAAAGACCAGACGCTCATCTGGCTCAGCAATTCCTCGCGCGCCACGGCCCGGCAATACCTTCGGGATATATGGGAAGGCAAGCCCATTCAATTGCCGCAGACGGAATTGATCACTAACGTTAGCATGATCGCTGGTAATGGCCTACCCGCGCAAAAGACTTCGGTGCGCATCATGAACGATCGCATCCGCGACATCGGAACGCTGACGCCTTACCCGAACGAGAAAGTAACCGACGGAAAAGGTGCCGTGCTGGCACCCGGCTTCATCGACAGTCACAGTCATCATGATCGCGGCATGAAAGAGGAACCCAATTTTTTGGCTGCCGTCAGCCAGGGCATCACTACCATTGTCATCGGACAAGACGGCGACTCGGATCCGGTGGACTCGTTGAAAAACAGCATGAAGAAAACACCCGTCAGTATAAACGTGGCAACCTACAC
>Ga0209050_1002581_pt1 | contig 15047 bp, 12 predicted proteins | sample Araplavi_mTSA_r2_FD_184276 | JGI IMG/M metagenome (GOLD analysis project Ga0209050, IMG submission 184276) | Arabidopsis root microbial communities from North Carolina, USA - plate scrape MF_Cvi_mTSA_r2 (SPAdes) (version 2) | ecosystem: Host-associated > Plants > Roots > Endosphere | place: USA... | reverse complement strand
TCGGAAAAGTTCATTTGCGCCATCTGACGCTTCCGATCCAGGGAATCGATCCGGTACACTTCGTACGTGATCTTTTTGTTCTGGAGGTTGTATTTATAGTCCGCCTCGGTCTTTTCAAATTCCTGTTTAGAGATCAGTTTCTTTTCAAAAAGCTGCTTCTGACGAATGTATTGCGGACCCAATATTTGCAACTGGCTCTCAATGAGGGCCAACGTTTGCCGTTGCTGCAAGTCGTTCTGGTTCAATTGCAGGCGGGTTTCGCGCACACGGTTGATACTTTCGTTCAAGTTTGCTTCCTGCGTTAAGACTGTAATTTCGCGGTTAAGGTTGCTTAACTCCAAAATAACATCGCCGGCTTTCAGCATGGAACCGCTTTCGGCCACCACGCGCTTGATCGTTCCGCCTTCCACCGCATCAAGATAAACCGTGCGAGCCGGCTCAATGACACCCGTTTGAGGGATGAATTCCTGGAACACCCCGCGTTTTACATCGGAGATGGTGATCTTTTCTTTTTCGATCTTCAGTTTCGACCGCCGGTCGGCAAAAATAAATTGATAGCCAATAAATACTACGAAAAGAGCAATGCCGCCGTAAGTGGCTATTCGTTTCACAGTCCAGGTCTTCTTCTTGATTTGCTTGTCCATTCTGTCTCTTTAAAATTTCAGGTTTACCGTGAAGGCATGCGGCGGCAGTAAAAATGCGCATGTCCGCTTCACGTCATGTTACCCCCAATGCCAACAAGTGTGCCAACCACTGGAAGTGCATTTTTAGCCCTGATTTCCATGTTCTGAAATGTCATTTCTCGTTCACATGTGAACGTAACTGTCCGGTTCCGAACGAAGAAACGGGCATAAAAGGGCTATTTTTGATGAAATTGGCCAGAAATATGTTTCGGTATGGCCTTTGCCCATTAGCGGACAGCCGTGTTTGTTAATGATACAGTTTTTACGAGCCTAACCACCCAAATTGAATGGAACAGAAACAAGGAAAAATCCTCATTGTAGACGATAACGAAGACCTTCTGAAAGCCGCCAAGATGCACCTCAAGCGGCATTTTGCCCAAGTCGATGTCGAAAAGAATCCGGAGGCCCTGCCCGCCCTGATGAACAACGAAGATTACGATGTAATCCTGCTGGACATGAACTTCACCAAAGACGTCAGCAGCGGCAGCGAAGGCTACTATTGGCTGGAGCGCATCCTGCAACAGGACCCGTCGGCCGTGGTCGTGCTCATCACCGCTTATGGCGACATTCAAATGGCCGTAAAAGCCATCAAGGCCGGCGCCACCGACTTTGTGCTTAAACCCTGGGAAAACGAAAAACTGCAGGCCACCCTCTATTCGGCCATGCGCCTCCGCGAGTCGCGCGATGTCATTGAAACCCTCAAAATCAAAAACCAGGAGATCAACCAGGTGCTCAATGACCGCTATAGCGAGATCATCGGTCAAAGCGCTACCATGCAAAAGATCTTCCAGACCATCGATCGCGTGGCCAAAACTGACGCCAACGTGCTCATCCTGGGCGAGAACGGCACCGGGAAAGAGCTGATCGCCCGCGCCATCCACCGGAATTCGGCGCGTAAGAACGAGAACTTTGCCAGCGTCGACCTGGGCTCCATCACGGAGACCCTATTCGAAAGCGAGCTTTTTGGACATAAGAAAGGATCGTTCACCGACGCCAAAGAAGACCGTCCGGGCCGCTTCGAACTGGCCAACAACGGCACCTTGTTCCTGGACGAGATCGGGAACCTCTCCATGCCCCTGCAAGCCAAACTGCTCACCGTGCTGCAAAACCGGAAAGTGAGCCGCGTGGGGTCCAACAAGGATACGCCGATCGACATCCGGTTGATCTGCGCTACCAACATGCCGCTATACGATATGGTGAAAGAGAATCGCTTTCGCCAGGATCTATTGTATCGTATCAATACCATTGAGATTGAAATTCCTGCTTTGCGCGAGCGCTTTGAAGATATTCCGTTGCTGGCCAATCACTTTTTGAAACACTATGCGGCCAAATATGATAAGCCGGTGACGAAGATCAGTGAAGGAGCGATGTCGCGGATGCACAAGCATCCCTGGCCGGGGAACATTCGTGAGCTGCAGCACGCGATCGAGCGGGCGATCATTTTGAGCAGCAGCAATGTTTTGCAGCCTGAGGATTTTAATTTCACTACCGCATCGTCTACCAAGGAAGATGGGCAGCTTAGCCTGGAGCAATACAATCTTGAAGAAGTAGAGAAGCTGCTTATTCGTAAAGTTTTGAAGAAATACAACGGGAACATTACCCAAGCCGCTTCGGAGTTGGGCTTGACAAGGTCTTCGTTGTACAGGCGATTGGAAAAATATGGGTTGTGAGGTATCGGACCGGTTGCCGGCGTTGTGTGAGAGGAGACAGCAGCCATTCGTTTTTATACGATTTCGTTTCAACTCTTCAGCAGTACATCCACTTTTCCGGTGTCGAAATTCGGGGTGGCTGTAACCTCGGGCGTAGTTTTTGGGAAGCTTGTGCCGGTGACACACGGTTTCGGGCTTGCTTTACAAGCCCGAAACCGTGAACTTGAAGCCGGATACTGAGAAACGCGCTACCTTTGAACTTTGGATTTAATGACTTCAGAACCCGCGTCATCCTGCGGGTGATCTTGCTGGGCCTCACCATGGCTTTGTTTATGTATATGGTGACACGCCCCAACATGCTCTTTGCCGCGTTGCTAACGGGAGTCATCGTTATTCTCCAGCTCACGGAAATATTCCGTTTCGTGAGCCAGACCAACCGGAAGCTTACACGCTTCCTGGAATCGGTGAAATATTCGGATTTTATTTCCGGATTTGCGTCCGACAACAAGCTGGGTAAATCCTTCAAAGATCTCAACATCGCGTTCAACGAAGTGCTCGAAGCGTTCCGCCGGGCGCGTTCTGAAAAAGAAGAACACGGGCAATATCTTAACACGGTGGTGCAACAGGTGCGCACGGGTATCCTTTCGTTCGACACCGAAGGCAACGTACAACTGGTCAACGCCAATGCCAAGAAGTTCATGGGCATCACCAACATCAAAAACATCCATGAGCTCATTCACATCAATCCCAAGCTCTATCACTCCATCAACAGCGTGGAGTCGGGCAAGAGTGAGCTCTACAAGGGAAGCAACGAGCTTTACCTTACCATTCAGGCCACCGAACTGCGCATCCGCGGCACGGACGTAAAACTGGTGACGTTGCAAAACATCCAACCGGAATTGCAAAAACAAGAACTGGAAGCTTGGCAAAACCTCACGCGCGTGTTGCGCCACGAGATCATGAACTCCATCACGCCCATCTCGTCGCTCACCTCCACCCTGCGCGAGATCCTGGATCACGACATGGAGAAGAAGGGCGATCACTACGAACTGCAACAGGAAGGAGCTGAAGATTTGCGCGAAGGCCTCAGCACCATCGAGAACAGGAGCCGCGGGCTGATCAAATTCATCGATGCTTACCGGGAATATACCTCGCTTCCTAAACCGAAGATGGCCACCGTTCGCCTCAAAGACCTTATCGAACACGTGGCCCAATTGATGAAGACGGAGTTGAAGAAAACGCACATCAACTTTCATTATTCCTGCTCATCGGAATACCTCACCATCCAGGCCGATGTGGAAATGATCGAGCAAGTGCTTATCAATCTTTTGAAAAACGCCATCGAGGCGCTCGCCGAAACCGAAAACCCGGTGTTGGAAATGACGGGGAGCTATGATGAGAATGCCGTGACCATCCAAATCCGCGACAATGGGTCGGGTATTATCAAGGAGGCGTTGGAGCATATTTTTGTTCCGTTCTACACCACCAAGCGCCAAGGTTCCGGCATCGGACTAAGCCTTTCGAGACAGATCATGCAGATGCACAATGGCTCCATCACCGTTGTTTCCGAACCTGACGTGGAGACGGTTTTTACTTTGAGATTTTAAAACACCTCATTCAGGCCATTGGCTGTCTTGATCCGAAAAAAAAGGAGGGATATACTACTATGGAGTTTTTAATATTCAAGAAGTACAACGAAAAGGAAAGTGCCGAGGCCTTGACCAATCTACTTCAAACACACGGGATTGCTTTTGAGCTCGTGCAGGACAGGGAAAATCTTGACGTCCTGTACGGCACAAATCCCTCGGAGAAATTTTACTATGTAAAAATCAAATCCGATGACTTTCCAAAAGCGAATGCACTCTTGCTGGACATCGGCAATACCGAGCTGGACAATGTTGACAAGACACACTATCTCTTTGAGTTTACCAATGACGAACTTTTTGACATTCTGAGCAAGCCCGACGAGTGGAATGCACTCGATTATCAGCTCGCAAAGAAAATATTAAACGACCGGGGAAGAGAAGTCAATGATGAGATCATTGAGTCCCTAAAGGAGCAGCGCATCGCCGAGCTTGCAAAGCCAGACGAAAGCAACCGGGTTTGGATTTTCTTTGGTTATCTGTCGGCCCTGTTGGGTGGACTCTTCGGCATCATTGCCGGTTGGCACTTGTTTACTTATAAAAAGACTTTACCGGATGGCCAACGGGTTTATGAATACTCGGAAAAAGACAGGCGGCATGGAAGGCGCATTTTTTACCTGGGCATAATCATACTCTATATCTCAGTCGTCATCCGATTGGCTACCCTGGAGTGGTAGTCATCTAATAAACCCGCATCCCGGTTTAGCCGGGGATACGGGTTATTGAATTGCCATGTCTTTATTCATATCGCAGGCTCTTCACCGGGTCGCTCGCCGCCACTTTCACGGAATGGTAAGAGATCGTGACCAGTGAGATCACCAGGCAAACCACCGCGGCCATGATCAATGTGAGGTAGCCCACATCCACGTGATAGGCGTAGGTTTCCAACCATTGCGTCATGAGATACCAGCCGAAAGGGCAACCTACCGCAGCGGCGAACAGCACCAACACGGTGAATTCTTTGCCCATCAAACGGATAAGGCCCGGCATGGAGGCGCCCAGCGCTTTGCGTATGCCCAGCTCTTTGGTGCGGCGCTCGGCAGAGAAAGCAGAGAGCCCAAACAACCCGAGGCATGAAATGAAAATGGAAAGAATGGCCAGCGTGTTGAACACTTTGCCCCGTTGCGCTTCCGTCTTATAGAAGTCTTCCCAGTTCTGGTTCAGGAAGGTATACTTGAAGGGATAACCGGGGGCATATTCTTTCCACAAGATCTCGGTCGACCGGAGGCCGGCTTCCGTTTCGTTGGGTTTCACGCGCACCAACAGGCAATAGGTTTCCTTCGCGTCCATGCGCAGGATGAGCGGATCCACGGCGCTGTGAAGGGAGCCAAAGTTAAAGTCCTTTACTACACCGACGATCTTACCTTTGCGATCCCACATGGTGAGGTCCTGGTCGGCCACGCCATTTTTAAACCCGAATTTTTCAGCAGCTTTTTCGTTGACAATATAGTTGGACGTGTCGCTGATGCGCGAACGGTCGAAGGGGCGGCCTTCCTTCATGTTCATTTTCATGGCCTGGATAAATTCGAAGTCCACGTTGATGTTGCTGAAGAGGATCTTCTCGTTGGGGTCTTTTCCCTCCCACTCCACCCCTACTGTGGAATTGCCAATATCGATGGGGATCTGGCTGGCTGAGGTCACGCTTTCAATGCCGGGTTGTGCCAGGAGGCGTGTGCGGAAGGTTTCCAACTTGGGGCGGACGTCGCCTTCCATCCAAAGATAAAATACATTTTCACGCACAAAACCGATGTCGCGGTTTTGCATAAAATTCATTTGACGGAACACCACGGTGGTGCTGATGATGAGGATGATCGACATGGAGAACTGCACCACCACCAGGACCTTGCGAAACAGGGCGGCCCGGCTTCCGCTTTTCAACTGACCCTTCAACACCTGCACCGGTTTGAACTCCGAGATAAACAAAGCGGGATAGCTGCCGGCCACAAAAGCGGTGAAGACAATGATGATCCCGAAGATCATCAGCAATCGCCCATCCAGCAGGTTTAGGGTGAGCGCTTTGCCGGTGATCTCGTTGAAAACCGGGATGAGCAACACTGCAAAGAGCAACGCGAGGACCGCGCTCACGCAAACCGTCACAAAGGATTCGCCCATAAATTGCCGGAACAACTGACTGGGTACTGCCCCAATTACTTTCCGCAATCCCACTTCTTTGGCACGCTTGGTGGCTTGCGCGGTGGACAGGTTCATAAAATTGATGCAGGCGATGACGAGCACAAACACCGCCACCACAAAAAAGATCTTCACCGATTCGATGCGTCCGCCGGACTGCACGCCATTCTCGAAATCGCCGTAGAGGTATGCCTCTGCCTGCGGTTGGATGAAGAGCTCCACGTTGCTTTTCTCCTGGTGTGACCCGATCTCGTTTTTGAATTTGGCGGCAAAATTCTCCCGATCTGTTCCTTCGCGCAACAGCAGGAACGTGCGGATGTTGTTGTTGCCCCATTCGTGCAGCCAGGTGTTTTCATCCCAGAACACCTCAAAGGGCAAGAGGTATTCAAACTGGAGGGATGAATTGCGGGGAATATCTTTCAACACGCCCGTGACGGTAAAGGAGCGCTTGGTGTTCATCAGCAGCACTTTGCCAATGGGTTCCTCCTCCCCGAAATATTTTTTGGCCATCTTCTCGGTGATCACGACGGAGTTCTTGTCTTTCAACGCCGTCGCCATGTTGCCCTTTATAAAGGGAAAGCTGAACATCTCCACAAAGTCCTGGTCTACATAACGGCCCATTTCATAGAACGTCTTGTCGTCCACCTGCATGAGGTTGTTGACTTCCCAGGTGAACCGCGTGGCTTTTTCGATCTCGGGATATTTTTCTTTGATGAAGGGAGCCATGGGCCCCGGCGTGGCGGCAAAGGTGTAGATGCGGCCGTCCGTATACCGTTGGTTTTCCATCACGCGATAAAGGCGGTTGGCGTTAGCATGGAAATAATCATACTCCAATTCATCGTTCACCCAGAGAAAGATCAACAGGGCACTGCAAATCCCAAAGGCGAGGCCCAGGATGTTGACGGTGGAGAACAACTTATTGCGGAAGATGTTCCGTACGGCGATGAGGAGATAGTTTTTGATCATGGCGTCGTGTTTATATGAAAGACCGAGGTCGCCCAAGGGGGTTGCATAAATTTACTCGCAAAAGGACAATTGGTTACACCGCGAGGCCGATTTTTACTCCTCCCCGGGAGTGAATCCCCCGGATGGTGGCAAAAGAATAAAAAAGGTAGTCCCTTCTCCCACTTTTGTATCGAACCAGATCTTTCCCTGCATGTGTTCGATCGCCTGCTTGGCAATGGCCAACCCTAGCCCGGATCCCGACTTTTTGGTGGTGAAATGTGACAGGAAAATGCGCTCCGCCACCGTTGGAGCAATACCCTTCCCGTTGTCGTGGAAGGCTAGCTGATAACCTTCCGGTGTTTGGGTGAGGTTGATCCTTACCTGCAGGCTGTAGCCCGGGCGGGCGGCTTGAAACGCATTCAGGATGAGGTTGGAGAACGTGCGGCCCAGCAGCTGCTCGTCGCCCTGGACGTAGGCTTCGCGCAACGCGGTCTCGAATTGCACATCCCCCGAAGAATGGTGAAGCACCACCGTGCGCCGCACCAGCGACACCAGTTCCAGCCGCTGGATGACCGGCTGTGGCATTTTGGCGAACGTGCTGAAGGAAGAGGCAATGTCGTTCAACGTATCCACTTGCGTGAGCAGGGTCGACACGGCTTTGCCGGTTTTCTCCGGTGTATTCGTTCCCGACCCAATCCCGCGCTCCAATTGCTGGAGCGTGAGCTTCATGGGGGTGAGCGGATTTTTGATCTCGTGTGCTACCTGCTGCGCAATTTCGCGCCAGGCAGTTTCGCGCTGGGTCTGCTCCAGTTCGGCTTTGCTCTCGCTGAGCTTGAACAGCATTTGGTTGTATTCCTTCACCATCAAACCGATCTCGTCGTCGGCTTTCCAGGTGAGCGGTTGGTTGGTTTTGGTGAGCGACGTGCGCTGCAGCGATTGCGTGATGAATTTCAGGGGAAAGGTGAGCCACCGCGAAACAAAATAGGAAAGCATCACCAACACGATGAAGATGAGCGAAAAAATATTGAGGATGTTGGCAACGATATTGATCTGTACCCGCTCCAGCGAACTGGCCGATTGAAAGAATGGGATCCCCAGGATGCCGATGAGCTTCCCGCTGAGCGGCGCCTTGAGGGGTGCATACGACACAAAATATTCCAGCTTGCCCACGCGCTCGGTCTCGATCACTACCCGGTTGCCGCCTTTGATCTTTCGCAGCGCATTGGCGTTGATGTAGCGCGACATCAAATTATTTTCGAAGATGAGCGCCTGGCTGGTGGCCAGCAATTCACCCTTGGTGTTGAAGACGTTGGCATCCAGGTTGGTCAACTGCGCCAGGTCCCGGAGCTGTTGTCCAAAGTTGTCCGCGTTTTCACTGTTGCCGCTTACATAGCGGTCCAACTGGGCCGACAACTGGCTGCTCACGGTCTCGGCGCGCTCCTGGTATTCTTCCATCAGCTGGGCCTGGGTGGAACGATTGGTCAGGTTTAGGGTGGTCGCGCTCACCAGGATCAGGGGCAGGAAGAACGCCATGTTCAGCAGCAGTTGGATGCGCGCGGAGAAATAAATTTTTTCACCCTGGATGTAGTTGGTGACGCCCAGCGCCAGGAGTAACAGGAGGATGATCACCAGCCCCAGCACCAACAGGAATGAAAAGTTGGCCAGCGTGAGCATGATCGGCTGCTGCTGCGACGACACGACCGCTAGCCTGTTGTTTTGATATTCCTGCGCCACGTGTGTGAACCCATCGGCGCTGATGCCTTTGCGATAGAGGTCCGGATTGCCCAACCAGTCGCGGTAGAAAGCGGCGTCGTAATTGAACTTGCCTGAACTGAAAAGGATCGTCGTGTCGGAGAATACCGCGTAGCTGATGTCCTGGGTGTGATAGAATTGCTGCGTCCGGTTGTCCACCAGCAATTCGGGGTAAACGTTGTCGGGGATAAGTTTCTTCAGCGACAGGTCCAGCATGACATGGCCCAGCAGGGCGCTCGCCCGCTTGATGGGCACCAGCACGAGGTATTTTTGGGTGACGTCTTTTGCCGGACTGGTCACGAAGTACACGCGATCGTAATCCGTGCGAAAAGCATCCTGGTCATAGATACCGATCACCTGCGACAGGGTCGATGGCGACTGGTTGTCCAGGGGCTCTCCCCGGGAGTTGAACAGAAAGATCTCGACGTCGTATTTATTGAAATAGCTTGGCAAAAATACTTGCCGTATTTTCTGACGGATGATATCGCGGCTTAGGAAAGGAACATTGATACGCGATTGTATAAACGCATCGTCCGCAATTTTTAGTGCGGTCTCGCGCAGCAGGTATTCACCAAAATAATCACGGTCTACCAAAAAATTCTCGGCAAACTTAAACTGGCTGGCGATCTTTTCCTGGCGTGTAAAATAATGGATGGCATACGCGCCGTTGGCCGACAGGAAAAAGATGGAGATGAACAGGTAAGAGAATGTAGCAAAGCTCAGCCGCCGCAGGCTCACATACAATTTCAATACATACACGATCAGGAAATAGCAGGTCCCCAACACGAGCGATGAGAGGTAGGGTTGTTCCGTTGCCGAATTGATCAGGGCGAAGAGGGTTGCCGATAAAATGAAAGTACCCAACACGCGCAGTTTATTCCCGTCGCCAATGAGCAATCGCAGAAACGTGTGGCCAAACAGAAAGGAACAAGCACCCGCCAACAACACGGCGAGCGTGGCCATCGACCGCAGGCTGTCGAATTGCAACGACTGGGAGATATCAATCACAATCGACGAATTGTTGTTGATCGTTTGAATGACCACAAACGGAAACAACGCCGCGAAAAGCACACCCAGTCCCGCCACCACAGAGACCAACCACGCGATCGCTTTTCGTTGATACATGAAGTGATAGCTCCTGAATTTCTGATAATTGTTAAAAGCAAATACACTCAACAACAGCAACGCCAATTCGTTGATCAAAAGATCACCCAGCGAAGCGTTCAGTGTGGAGGACGCGAACACTTTGGGATCGAACAGGTCGGAGGCGTATAAGGCAGCCGGAAAATTTAACCGGATCATGATAAACCGAAGTCCGATCAAGAATCCATACAACAAAAGAAGCGCTCCTTCCGCATAGGGCAAGCGCGCGAATTGCACATAAAAAAGGGCTACCAACAGGGCAATCGAAAGCGACAACAGGAGTATGGCCGCAAACTTCACTGGATCGCGCAACGGCACCTGTTCCTGGAAGGTAACGCGAAACGGGCATTGGTCCTCTACACAGATGCTGGTGCCGGATGCTGCTCCGGGCTCCAGCAACGTGATGTCACCGGACGGGAAAATCCGGAGATTCCACCACGGTTCCAGGTAGTTGTTGGTGATGCTGAACCTGCGATAGAGGGGAATGACACCCACCAGGAATTTTGTATCGTTCACTTTCCATTTCCGCGCCAGGTAGTCGCCGTTGCCACTGATGAGCATCTTCAGCGTAAACGGTTCGGCTACCGAGGCTGGAGACGGCACAAAACCGTTGTCGGTCCACGACACGAGTTGCTGGCCATCGTATACAAAAAAAGAGAAGCGACGGCGGTGTGGTGGCAACGTGGAGGAGCGTTGAAGTTTTGGCAGCAACGTATCCACTTCGGCCGCCATGGTGGCCAGTTCCAGTTGCAGGTTCTTCACGATCGTGGCTTCGACGGACTGTGTTGATTCGAGGCGCTGGGAAAAATAGGCCGCCAGTGCTCCTAACGCGAACGTGAACAGGCAACTTCCTAAGAGTATGAATGTCCGTGATTTCAATCGTCGATCAGGGTGATGATCGATAAAGGTAAGAAAACTACTTTGTATGCGACAGGTGACGATCGTATTTGATACCGCCGAAAAGATAGAGATACACAATGCGCGAGTAGCGGTAATTCAAGGGGATGAGCAGCGTCATGCCGCCAACGCTGGCGCCGATGTAGTGCCACTCCGAGACATCACCCAAGGCATAGAGGACGAGACTGACCACGCTGATGAAGGCGATGGTGAACCCGTAGCCCACGTACATGGCGCCCTGGTAAAACCCGGGTTCCGGCTCCAGCCGAATGCCGCAGTGCGGACAGGTGGCATTCATCACATTAAACTTGCTAAGCTTCCGGACAGGATAGGCAAACATGTCGCCCTGGCGGCAGTGGGGGCACTTACCTTGCAACAGGGCCGTGAGATAGTTCCTTTCTTGCATTCCTACTCGTTTTATACCAGAAATACCACAACACCAGCACGGCCAGGTAGGGCATGGAAAGCAAATACAGGATGCCGGTGTTGATACCGGCAGCGATGCCGGGTTTACCGTTGGAGTAGTTATTCTCCAGCGTAGACCGGCACATCGCGCATTGCGCCACCGACTGCGCTGTGGCGATGATCACAAATACGATGCTGAGGAATGCTGCCTTTTTCATAATCGATCCTTAAAGATAACCAATTTTATGCTGCGTAGTATGGGCTGATCATCAGGTAAACGATCACGCCGGTTACGGCCACATAAAGCCAAATGGGGAAGGTGATCTTTGCCAGTGCTCTATGCCGCACATAGTCCCCGCGCCATGCCCGCACAAACGTGAAAAGCACCAGGGGAATAACAGCGACCGACAACAAAATGTGCGTGATCAGGATAAAAAAGTAAATGTATTTCAAAGCCCCCTCGCCCCCATAGGAAGTGGGGTCGCTGGTCATGTGATACAAGACGTACATCACCAGGAAAGCTGCCGAGAGCCCGATGCAAGTCTTCATCAGGTTTTCGTGTAAGGTCCGCTTGCCGTTTTTGATCGCGATCAATGCGCTCACCAGCAACACGGCCGTGACGCCGTTGATCGTGGCATAGATCGGTGGCAGAAAAGAAAGGTCGTAGCCGGGCACCTTTACGCCAAACAAAACCGCTACCACCAACGGGATAGCAATCGACACGGCAATGATCAACTTCTTGTAGGGCTCCTTCTGTTCCACGTTTACTACGTTCGGTTCCATCTTAGTATTTCTTTAGTATAATCGTTATTTCAGTGATCAACCGGTCGGCCTCGTCCAGGTCGGCTGCAGTGTATTGTCCGCGGATCGCGCCCTTGCGGTCTACCAGCACCTGGTCGAACGGCGGTTTCAGGAAGAAGATGCATTGCCTCCATGCGGACGCTGAGTCGCTCAGGCGAACGAATGCCACGGGGTCGTTTGGAAATTTGCCTTCCACCCTTTTCAATTGATTCTTAGCTTCCGGATCCGGTGTGCCAAAGGTGATCAGCACGAGGCTGTCGTTTGCGAACGGCAGCTTTGTTCTCACGCTGTCGGCAATGCGATAGGGCAATGCTTTTACAGGAGCACACGCTTGTGATGCTTCCGGAAAGGTTTCGGTGTACAAAGGTGGTACAGCAAATTCGTTCTTCCCAAAAAACCTTAGAAAAAGAAAGACCAGGACCGGCAGCAACAGGGCGAGAAATAAAAAGAGCGCTTTTGTTTTTTTCATAGTAGCCTGCGGGAATACTGTCGAAACCGTGGCCGTCGCAGTTCCGGCTCAGGTCAAAAAAAAGAGGCTCAAGTGCGCATACACTCAAGCCTCTGAAATGAGCTATGGTTAATTTCTTAACGAACGAGTGAAATCGCGATGCCTTCGTAAATAAAGGCGACCAGCATCCACACGATGAAGATCAAGGGAATGAGGATGGACCAGAACAACACTTTCACCTCATAGCGCAAGTGCATGAACTCGCCAACGATATATCCTGCTTTGACGATCGTCATACCCACGAAGATGGCGGTCTTCAACGGACCCGCGTGCAGCGTGAAGGCGATAATGAATTCAATTGCAGTGATTACCCCCAGAATTCCGGCTACCGTCCACAGTTTTTTAATTTTCTCTTTATCGGGAGGAAGGACCGTTACGTGCGATTCGTTTTCAGCGTGTGCCATGTTATATTTCTTTATGCGTTGATTCGATTAATTAAAACTACTTAAACCAGGTAGAAGAACGTGAACACGAACACCCAAACGAGGTCCACAAAGTGCCAGTACAAACCTACCTTCTCCACCATTTCATAGTGACCTCTTCTTTCGTAGAGACCGGTGACCGTATTGAAGTAGATGAGGAAGTTCAGACACACCCCGCTGAATACGTGGAAGCCGTGGAAGCCGGTGATGAAAAAGAAGAAGGCTGCAAAATCCGGGGGGCCATATTGGTTATGGGCCAGGTTGGCGCCGAAGAAAGTCGTTCCTTCTGCTACAGCAGAGCCATGGTGTGCGCCATGGATAAAGTGCGTCCATTCCCAAGCCTGGCAGCTCAAGAAAGCGATACCGCCCAACAGGGTCCAGAGCATCCATTTCTCAACGGCCTTGCGGTCCATCCGGTGGCCGGCTTCAACGGCGAGCACCATCGTTACCGAGCTCATGATGAGGATGAAGGTCATGATCCCTACGAACACGAGGGGAAGCGACACCCCTTCCAGGAAAGGAACCGATTCGAATACCTTTTCAGGAATGGGCCAATAGTTTTGGGAGAAGGTGAAAGCATCTACAGCGCCTTGGTAGGCTTTGTGCGAAGAACGCACCAGGCCATAGGTGATGAGCAATGCGGAGAAAGTAAAAGCATCGGACATTAAAAAGAACCACATCATGAGTTTGCCATAGCTGGCTCCCATCGGTGAGGATCCACCGTCCCATGTGCTCTCGCCGTGAGCTGCTGCTGCTGTACTTGCCATAGTATTAATTAGTATACGTTATAGGTTACGCGTTTAAATAAGGGTGTGTGGTGAGTGTGCGAATATCGTCAAAAAACCGCCTTTTTATTAGCGGTTCAATAATAGAAAAACAAACAAATATAGCCAAAGCGCATCCAAAAAATGCCAGTATGTGGCACACATTTCCATCTGCGACATCCTTTTTGAGTGCACTTTATACTTAAAAGTGGCCACCAGCACAATGAGCAGAAATACTACCCCGCTCACGATGTGTAACCCGTGCATCCAGGAGATCACATACACAAAAGACCCCGACGGATTTCCCACAAAATGCACATTGTGCTCTACCATCTCACCCCAGGCCAGGAATTGTCCGATCAAAAACGCCACCCCCAGCAGGCTGGTGATACTGATGGCCAGTTTGGTCTGCTCCAGGTTGTCCTTTTTGGCCGACAAGTAGGCCCAATGCATGGTCGCACTGCTCACCAGAATGATGACTGAGGTGATCCAAAACAAACTCGGCAATTCAAACACCCTCCAGTTACCGTCGGCACGACGCACCAGGTAGGCGCTGGTCCATGCGGCGAAAACCATGATCACACTTCCCATGAACAGCCACAGGCCAAATTTCTTGGGATTCATCCCCAAGGGCTTCTGTGCTTCTTCAACGATCTTTATGTCCACTGCCATACTGTTCTTTCTTTCTTTATCAACCCCACGCACCCCTGTTGGCGTTCACCAACAAGATTCGCTTCCATTCATTTTATTAATTCTACCCTCAATTCCTCCATCAGATCTTGTCCAACACATAGGCGATCTGGACGATCGGCAAATACAAGAACGATGCGAACATGATCTTGAGCGCCGACTTGCGATCGCCCGATTTCATCAATGAAAATGTCAATGCAAAAAACGCTACGCCGCAAAGTGTTGCCACGATCGCGGAGTTGATGCCCGTGATACCAAAGGTAGCCGGCAACAATCCCATCGGGATGAGGAACATGGTGTAGATCATGATCTGCACGGCGGTGTTCAAATCTTTTTGTCCGCCGGAAGGCAGTAGCTTGAAGCCCGCCTTTTTATAGTCCTCGTCGGCCACCCAGGCAATGGCCCAGAAATGGGGGAACTGCCAGATGAATTGGATACCGAAAATGATCAGCGCTTCGTGCGAGATTATCCCGGTCGCCGCCGTCCAGCCTAACAGTGGCGGAAGGGCGCCGGGGATGGCTCCCACAAAAACGGCTACGGGTCCCACCCTTTTCAGCGGCGTGTAGACAAATCCATAAAGGATCATCGACAACACGGACAAACCGGTGGTCAGGG
>Ga0209050_1002579_pt1 | contig 15060 bp, 4 predicted proteins | sample Araplavi_mTSA_r2_FD_184276 | JGI IMG/M metagenome (GOLD analysis project Ga0209050, IMG submission 184276) | Arabidopsis root microbial communities from North Carolina, USA - plate scrape MF_Cvi_mTSA_r2 (SPAdes) (version 2) | ecosystem: Host-associated > Plants > Roots > Endosphere | place: USA... | reverse complement strand
TGGAGCCGCTGGAAGACCCCGAACAACCGCGAGGCATACTTCGGATCGAAGCCGGCGCCGTTGTCGCTCACCTTGAAAATGCGCTCGCCGTTTTCACCCTCCGCGCTGCTGAACTCGATCACCGATTCCGCCCGCTTGGAGCTGTATTTCCAGGCGTTCGAGAGCAGGTTTTCCATCACCACCCGGAGCAGGCCCGGGTCGCCTTGCACGGTCGCTTCCTGGGGCAGGCGAATGTCCACCTTGCGGTCGGGCGTCATTCCGCGCAGTTCGGTGACGATATCGCGCGCCATGGCCACGAGGTCCACGCTCTGGCGCCTGAGCGGAGTGCGGCCGATGCCCGCGAGCCGGAGCAGGTCCTCGATCAGGTTGCCCATGTGCTCCGCGGAATTCACGATGCGCTGCAGATACCCGGCGCCGTTTTCGTCGAGCTGATGCGCGTACTTTTGCAGCACCAGCCGGCTGAAACCACCCATGCTCCGGAGCGGCGCCCGCAGATCGTGCGAGACGGAATACGAAAACGATTCGAGGTCGCGATTGGCCGCTTCCAGCTCCTGGGTGCGCTCGGCCACGGTGTTTTCCAAGTTCTGGTACACTGCGACATTTTCCATCGCGATCGAAGTGCTGTCCGCCAGCGCCTGGAGCAGCTGCACCTCCTGTGGCGTGGCTGCGTGCGGTGTCGCCCAGTAGTTGCCGATCGCGCCAATCGGTTCGGACGTCCGGATTGGCACCATCACCAAGCTCTTCACAAAAGTCGGCCGGTACGCGTCGACCGGAATGCGCGGATCCACGTAAATATCCGGAATGATCGCCGCCTGCCGGTTGAGCATGGCCCAGCCGCTGATGCACGCGCTCATGGGGAAACGGCAGCCTTTCCACAGGGGGCTGATCGCGTCCTCCTCGGCATAGTAGCACTGGCCATTGTCCCGCAGCACGAAGGTCGCCCCATCCGCACCGGTCAAGTCCCGCGCCGCATGCCGTACGATTTCCATGATCGTGGCCAAATCGCGCGCGAGGGAAAGCTGCTGGATGACCCCGATGAGCCGCTCCATGGGGTGCGAAACGGCCCCTTCCGCCGCGGCTGCGGCCGCTTTCGCTTGCTGCCGTTCCTCCAGCGCCCGGAGGATGGCCGGGGCCAGATTGGGCAGCCTTTCCTTCGGCACGAAATCCGTCGCGCCCGCCTGTTTCAGCGAGGCCACGTGGCCTGCCGGGCGGTCGCCGCAGACGAAGATGAAGGGGACTTCCGCCCGCTTTTCGCGGGTCAGCTGGAGGGCCGCGAGGCCATCGAAACCCGGGACCGAACTGTCCGAGAGTACCGCATCGAAGTTCCCGCGTTCCACAGCCGCCCGAAACTCGGGGCCATCCTTGGCGAGGTAAACTTCACAGGGGAGGTCTGCTTCCAGGAGCGCCAGACGCACGAGGACGGCGTCGTCATCACGATCTTCCAAATGAAGCAGGCGAATCGGTTCGTTCATGGTTCCACAACCGGGGGGTATCGGCCCAATGGTGCAGTTTGGATGCGTTACGGTCAAAAGGTTTCCCTTCATGTTCTTGAAAACAGACCGTTGAAACGCCCGGTCCTATGGCACTTTTTTTAGCGGCCAGCGCGATGGGCAGTCGCACCGGCCGTTCTCTCGGCTAGCTTAGCCCGGAAGGGGGTAGCGCGAAGTCAAAACGCGCACCTCCTCGCGAACTTTCGCCAACTCGGCGGGATTTTCGCGGGCTTCCAGAGCGCGATGAATCAGATCGGCGATCTCCATCATCTCTTCCTCTTTCATCCCGCGGGTCGTTACGGCTGGCGTGCCGACACGGATGCCGCCGCCGAGCGTGATTTTTTCGGTGTCGAACGGGATGCCGTTCTTGTTCACCGTGATCCCGGCGTGATCGAGGGTCTCCTGAGCCAGCTTGCCATTCAGGCCGCGCGGGCGCAGGTCGACGAGCATCACGTGATTGTCCGTGCCGCCGCTGGTGATGCGGTAACCATTGTGGGTGAGCCGGGCGGCGAGCGCCTTCGCATTGCTCACGATCTGGGCCGCGTACGTCTTGAAGCCGGGTTTGAGCGCTTCATGGAAGCAAACCGCCTTGGCCGCGATGACGTGCTCGAGCGGGCCACCCTGCACGCCGGGGAAGACCTGGCCATCGATGCCTTTGGCGTACTTCTCCTTGCAGATGATGATGCCGCCGCGCGGGCCACGCAGGCTCTTGTGCGTGGTGGTCGTCACGAAATCGGCGATCGGGCAGGGGTTCGGATGCACTCCGCCGGCGACCAGACCCGCGATGTGGGCCATATCGACGAAAAGATACGCCCCGACGCTGTCGGCGATGGCGCGCATGCGCTCGAAATCGATGATCCGCGGATAGGCGCTCGCGCCGGCGGTGATCATCTTGGGCTTCACCTCGAGGGCGAGCTTGGCCAGCGCATCGTAGTCGATCCGCTCGTCGGTTTCGCTCACGCCGTAGTGGGTCACTTCATAGAAGCGGCCGCTGAAATTCGCCTTGTGGCCGTGGGTCAGGTGACCGCCATGGCTCAGATCCATGGTCAGGATCTTGTCGCCCGGCTGGAGCACCGAGAAATAGACCGCGGCATTCGCCTGCGAACCGGAGTGCGGTTGCACGTTCACGTGTTCGGCCCCGGCAAAAAGCTGCTTGGCGCGATCGATCGCGAGCTGCTCGATCACGTCCACATTCTCACAGCCACCGTACCAGCGGCGGCCGGGGTAACCTTCGGCGTACTTATTGGTCAGGCAGGAACCCTGCGCTTCCATCACCGCCCGGCTGGTGAAGTTTTCCGAGGCGATCAGCTCGATGTTTTCAAACTGGCGCTTCTTCTCCGCGTCGATGGCCTTGGCCACGTCCGGGTCGACTTCGCTGAGCGAAGCCGGCACCGTCCCGCTGCCGAGGCCGCAGGTGAGCTTCTGCACGCGCTGATCGTGGCGGCCGTGGGCAAATTCCGCTGTGACAAAGGCTTCCACCAGCTTCGGCGCTTCCGCCGGGGTCACATTCCGCGCCCCAAAGCAGAGGACATTCGAGTTGTTGTGCTGGCGGGTCACTTCGGCGTCGGCCGCATTGGTGACCAGCGCCGCGCGAATCTGCGGGTGGCGATTGGCCATGATGCTCATGCCGATGCCGCTCGAGCACATCAGCACCCCGAAATCGGCCCGGCCGGCGATCACTTCCTGGCACACGGCTTCCGCGAAATCGTTGTAGTCGACCGAATCCTTGGTGTTCGTGCCGAGATCGGTCACGATATCCCCGCGGCGGCTGAGGAAATTGTGGACGGTTTGCTTCAACTCGATGGCCGCATGATCGGCACCGAGGACGATGCGCAGGGGGCGCGTCGCACTGGCGGCAGCGGTCGGTTCGGTAGGCGAGGGAGAGGAAGAACTCATGTGGTGGTCGTCTTGATCGATGAATTTAAGAACGTGGGGCATCGCGCTCCGCAGCATGTCGCGGCATTCGATGTAGGCGCCGAGGCCCATCCCGATCGGGTCGGAGACGTCCGGCGGACCTTTCCGGTCCGGGACGAATTTCGCCATCAGGAAAAGCTTCTCCTCGGCTTCCGGGAAAAAGAGGCGGATCGTTTCGAGGTGCCCCCGGGTCATTGCAAAGATGTGCGTCGCCCAGGCCACGGCATCCTCATCGAGCTGCGCACTCACGATATCCGAGATATCGATATTCAGCGCCGCACAGGCTTCCACGCCCGGCTCGCTCGGCGGCAGCCCGTCGCTGGTGCTCACCCCGGCCGAAGCGACTTCGATGTCCGACCGCCCCTCGATGACCGCACGAAAGAGCCCCTCAGCCATCGGGCTGCGGCAAATATTTCCGGTACAGACGAAGAGGATGCGTTTCGAGGGCACTACGGTGAAGGGGGCGGAAAGTAGGAGCCCCCCGGCGCCAAGTCAACGAGTCGCGCCATAAAGTGTGTCTTGTCCCGTTTCGGGGAAAAAGGGGGTCGCATTTCCCGGTTTTGTCGCTTACAGCCCCGCCAAAGCGCTCCCGGCGCCCGGTGGGCGCCTCCTGTTTTTAGTGAGTCCCATGGAAAAGTCCGGTTTACCTCAAGGAAACGCCTCGGTCTCGTTGGCCTACCGCCTCGGTATCGTCCTGGTCGGGGTTGGCATGATCGTCCTGCCAGTGATCTACCTCGCGCTGACTGCGCTGGCCTGCTGGGGTGTGTATATCTTTGCTACACAATACTTTGGCGCAATCTGGGACTGGCCGATCGGGCATTCTTATTACGGTTTGCTGATCAAGGTGGCCTTCTCCTGCACCCCGCTGCTGGTCGGCGGCTGTATCGCCATCGCCATGGTGAAGCCTTTCTTTGCCCGCCGCGCCCCGAAAATGCAGCCGCTGGGGCTCGATCCGGCGGTCGAACCGCGGGTCTACGCCCTCACCCAGGAGGTCTGCCAGCGGGTCGGCGCCCCGGCGCCCAAGCGCATCGAAGTCGATTGCGATCTGAACGCCTCGGCCGGGCTGCGCAGCTTTTTCGGGCGGGACCTCATTCTCACCATCGGCCTGCCCCTGGTCGCCGGGCTGACCGAGCGGGAATTGGCCGGCGTGATCGCCCACGAGTTCGGCCACTTCCGCCAGGGTGTTGGCATGCGCATGTCGTACCTCATCCGGACAGTGAATCTTTGGTTCGCCCGGGTGGTCTACGAACGCGACGGCTGGGACCAGATGCTCGAAGACGCCTCCAGCACCGAGTCGGCCTGGGTGAGTTTGATGGTCGGGTGCGCCCGGGCCGGGGTGGGCATCTCCCGTGGTGTGCTGTGGCTGCTCATGATGCTCGGGCACGGCCTGAGCGGCTTGCTCAGCCGGCAGATGGAATACGACGCTGACCGCTGGGAGATGCGCGTGAGCGGGAGCGACGCCTTTATCTCCGCCCTGCTGAAGCTGGCCAAGCTGGGCGCCATCTACCGCGAGATCGGCCGGGAAATGCAGCGGTCCTGGCGGAAGCACTTCCAGCTGCCGGACAACCTCCCCGTGCTGATCGAATACCGCGCCACCCGGATGTCGGAAGAAAAGCGCCGCAAGATCGAAGCGGAAGCCAGCCAGAAAAAGACCGGCTGGTTCGATACCCACCCTGGGTTTGCCGATCGCGTCAAAAGCGCCCGCCAAACCCCCGAACCCGGCATCCTCTTAAATGAGGGTCCCGCCCGGGAACTCTTCGACCACTTCGAATCCGTCAGCCGCCTGGTCACCCTGGCCTACTACGAAGACGACCTGAACGTCCCCACCACCCCGGATTTCCTCATCCCGCTGGAAAAATTCATCCTCGCCCAAGGCGGCACCACCCTCGCTGCCGCCGCCGGCAGCAGCACCCCCGCCGCCCCCAAACCACCGGCCCCCGTCCCGATGATGAGCTACGACCCCAGCCGCTTCCGCCGCCCGGCTTGCGCTCCGGAAAACACGACTCCACCCGAAACCGCTGGGTAGAGCCGGGAGACCATGGCGCAACTTCATTCACTTTGGGCGACGAGGGAGGCTGCGTTTTGCGCATTTGCGAAGGGCGCAAAACTGGAGGTTTTCCGCCTCGCCGATGGCCGCGTGCAAAGCTTGGGCCTCGTCTTTGGCGAGGTGACCGCAATCGGTGGCGCGCAAAGTACGGCCCTCGTGGTCTGTGACGAATCGGACCTGTTTTGGTTGAGTGATCAAGGGGCCACCAAAAGAAGGGTCGATGAAAGAATCTACGCCTGCGGGGAGACCCGGAATGGCAGAACGGTACTCGGGGGAAGCCTGGGCAAGCTGCTTTGGGGGGAGGGGGCGGAGTTTGGCCTGGTGAAAGATGGCCTAAACGAACACGGCATTTCCAAACCCGGTCGACCTATTCAGGGGCTCTATTCGCATGGGGATGATCTCTTGATCCTGGGTGCGAATAGCCTGCTCGTGGAGGTGCGAGGGGAGCAGTGGCGCGAGCTGCTGGCGCCACGTAAAAGCAGTGAACAGCAGTACCGTTTATTCTACGCGGCCATGAGCCAGGACACGCTCTACGTAGCCGGCCGATACGGCACCGAGCCATTTGTCGGGAGAGTGGAAAGCGGCGAGATCGCGATGCTGCCGCTGCCGGAACTCCTCGAAGCAGCGCCGATTTTGTCGGTGCTGGGGGATGAGTTGTTTCTCTTTGGAGCCACCGCAGCGTGGCGGTGGTCTGAAGCGCAATGGCAACTGGCGAGTGAAAGGGGGAAGAGTTGTTTTGTCGGGGCGATCCAATGGGGGGCGGATCTCCTTGCTGGGCGAAGCAACGGCGCTCTGGTGCGAATCGGATCACAGTCATCTTCCCCGGTGAAGATCGCCGGATGGCCGATTTGATCAGACGGTGGAACCCCGCTTCGGACTCCGGGAGCAACTCTCCGGCATCGCTTTGATAGATCGTGATCGCCTTTGTGAGTGAGCGGCACCCCACTGGAAGCGCCTACTCCCGCGGCACTCCCACCTCGCGCACGATCGCACCGTTTGCCTCGCTCAGCACGAGGACGGACAGGCGCGCGATCTGGTTGTACTCGCCCGGCTTCAGCATCTGGCTATCGAGGGTGCCGCCGCCGGTGCCACCGGGTGCTTCTGCATCCACCGGCATGGGCCGGATCGGGCCGCCCGCCGCGCCGGTGTTCAGGCTGGCGTAGTCGAATTTTCCGCGCAGGTCGGTGTAGCCGTCCTTGAAGAAGCGCACCGTGCCGTTGTTTAGCCGGGCGTAGACTTTCACGTACGCTTTGGCCAGCGGTTTGCCGGCGGCCTGGTCGCGCAGATCGAGGCGGCCGTACTGCTCCGCCACGGTCAGGGTAAAGGTGTTCGCGTGATACGTCTGCGTCTGGCGCTGCCCGGCACCGACGATTTCCACGAGCACATTGGCCCGGGCAAATTCCGCGGGCAGGGGAATCTGCTGCGCACTGGCCCCGGCGGCCAACGGCACCCGGGTGCTCTGCGTGGGTTTGATGATCGACGACCGCCCCGCATCCGCCCCGACGAAGGGATTGCTACTGAAGCTGAACTCCGGATCGATGAGGTAGTAGTTCACCGTCACCTCGGTCAGGTTTTGCCAGGTCAGCGCGATTGCGCGGTTCTCCACCTTGAACTCAAAGCTCGGCTGTGTGTTCGCCAGCGTGGCCGTGTCGCGGTCGCGGTTCGGCTGGGTGTCGTCGCGCTTCACGCCATCGGTTTTGCCTTCGATCTCGTCGAGCTGGCCGAGCACTTCGCGGAAGAGCGTCCGCCAGCGCTCCACCGGATGATTCGTGTACTGGTTTGCCACGCCCCGCGCCGCTGCCAGGTCCGCCTGGTACAGCGCCGCGTAGCAGCGGAAATAGTCGTACTGCAGCCGCGTCGGCAGCGCCTCGGCCTTGATCGCCGAGAACCGCGCGAGCGCTTCCTCCACCCGATCCTGGAGGAAAAGGAACCCGACGATGCTCAGTGCATTTTCCGCGGATACCGCCGGCTGATAGGCGATCTGCGTGAGCAGCGTGCGGTACTGCTGGAGCACCACGCTATTTGCGATGCGATGATCCGCGCCGAGCCGATGCACCCGCGGATTGACCAGCGGCGAGTAGTCGAGCTGCTCAAAGCTCCGCCGCTCCACGGGATCGAAGCGCACCAGCGAACTCTCCAGCCACGGCCCGCACAGCCCCGCCAGGTCGTCGCGCTGCCGCAGCCACTCGCGCAGGTTGGGCGTATCTCGATGCACGATGGCGTAGCTATAGATCACCGGATCGAACCGATGCCGCGCCCCCAGCAGCGCCACGAGGCGCCGGTAGAAATCTGCGCTTTCCCGGCAGCGCCAGGCCACCTTGGCCAGATCGAGCCGTTCGAGATTGTTCTGCTCCAGGTAGGCGAAGACATCCGCCTCGCTCCCATTTTGCGACACGTATTCCCACGACGCTTTGTCCACCTGGGTGAGCCGGGCGACCACCGGGAATGCGAAGGGTTTCGCCGAGCCGACGACCTTTTCATCGCGCGCGACCTGCACCGGGTAGTGCGCAAATTTCTGTCCGCCCTCGCCCGGCGCCGGGAAATAAAAGGCGTACTCGAAACTCTGGGTGGTGAACGGCTCCAGCCGCACCCGGCGGCTATCGGTCGCCCGGGCTCCGAGCACCGGCAGCGCACCGCGGGGGATTTGTAGCAGCAGCTCGATCTTCTGCGGCGAAGAGGTGGGATTTGTCACCACCACATTCGCCACGTACACGGCCCCGGCGAGGAATTCATCGGTCACGTACCGGTCGAACCGCTCGTTGCCTTCCTGCCGGTAGCGCTGGCCAAACCGGTAGAAATTTTGCGAGACGAGCAGCTCCGCCTGGCCCTCGGATAGCGCGGCCGGAAGGATCTCCTGATGCACCACGATCACCGGTCCGCCGGCGGTGAGGGTGAAAGCTGGGCCTTCGGTTTTCGTTTCGTGCTTCGGCGCCTCGAAGGGCAGATCGAGCACCGCGAGCGCGAGCATCATCTCGGAGAAGTTGCGATGCGCCTCGGCGAAGTTTGCGGAAAGGAACGGCGTCTTCGGCCCCGCGGCGATCCATGCGGCAAAATCCCGCCAGAAGGCATTCGGCATGATCAGCTCCGGCCCCTGGTTTTGGATCGGCAGCCGATAGTAATTGTTCTCCGCCCACTCCTTCGTCGCGCCCACCCGGCGATAGTAGGCCCGCTTCGCGGCCTCCTCCCGGGCCTCGGCTGCGTCCTTGCCGGAAAATTCAGAATAAGCGGCCGGTTCTTCCAATTTGGCAAGACCGTCGGCCAGGCTGCCGGCGACCACAGGAGCGGGGGCCGCCGGGGGTGGGGGAGGGGCGTCCGCCTCGGCCAGCCCCGCGATCATCGCTGCTTGCGGCATGGGTTTTTGGGCGGCGATCGATCTGCTCTCAGCTCTCGCCTTTCCTTTGAATTGGAATTCATCCCCACTCGCGATGCGCCGGTCGTCGGCTTCTTTGTTGGCGAAGTCTCCCCGGCCGTTTTTCCCCAGGTAGCCGTCCTCCAGCATCCGCCCGCGCAGCGCGACTTCGAAGAGACGGTTTTGCTCGTCCGGATTCGGCGGGATCAGCTCCCAGCGCTCGCGCAGATGCCGCGCGATCGACGCCGCTTCCCCCGGCAACCGGTTGGCCAGGAGCGCCCGCTCCGCCGCATTCAGCTGCCCAAAGCGCCACGGCTCCAGGTAGCGCTTCAAGTCGCTGCCGAGCTGGTATTCATCGAGGAAGGTCTTTTCCTTTTTGTTTTGCAGGTATGGCCGGATCACGGCTTCGAAAAACGCCGGGTCCTTCCGCGAGAGGAAAAAGCTCAGTTCGTGACAGGCAAACTCGCTGTACTTCGCCCGCTTCTCCTCATCGCTCAGCTTGGGCCAGGTCAGTACCCAGGCAAATTTGGCCAGCGTTTCATTGCCGCTCCCCAGCGCTTGATAGAGTGCGAAGACCGAGCCGAGCGTGTCGTAGGTCTCCAGTTCGCTGGAAGCGCGGTCCGGTAGCGTGAGCGTCTCGCCCGCGTTCAGCGTGCTGAAGCGCTTTTTCTCCGTGAAGGGTTTCGCCGGATCGAGCGCCTGGGTCAGGCGCAGGTCGCGCTGTTTCGTAGCCACCTCGGGCAGGGGTACCAGGCGCCAGTCGCGGTCGCGCGGGCCGCTGGCGAGAATCTGCACGAGTGCGCGATCGCCGAGTTGCTTGCGGTCGATGCGTACGATGCCGTCCTTGTCCGGCACGAGATCGAGCAGGATCGGATTCGTCGCATCGAGGAAATCGAGGTTCGCCGTGTTTTCGCCCTGATGAGGTGCGCCCAGCGCGCCGGGCGGCGTAGCCGGCATATTCTCCGCGGCCAGCTTTTCCTGAGCGCGTCCCCCTGCCGTGGCTCCCGCTCGCTCGCCGCGCCGTTGCGCGAGGGCGATTTGATCGGTGCTCCGCTTCTCCCATGGGTTCAAAAGCAGGCCGGGCCGCGCCAGCAGATTGCCCGGAAATTTCGCCGCATAACGCCGCTCCAAAATGTAGCGGTACTCGTCGCCGATATCGCGTCCCGCCGCGAAAAGGTTTGGCATCCGGGCCGGAATTTCTTCCCGGCCGCCGAAGGGCAGGATCCCGTCGAGCAACTGCACCAGGCTGCTTTCCGGGGAGAAGAAGCGCGTCGCTGCGACGTCGACCCGGGTGAAGGGATTACTATTGGCGAGCGTCACGACCAGTTCCTTCTCTCCTGTCTCGATCTTCGCCACGCGCAGCGGTTTGGCTTCCGTCAGTTCCAGGCGCCGCGCCGGATTGAGCGACCAACCGCGCCCCACCGTACCCGCTGAAACTTTGATCGTAAGCTGGCTGCCGGTCTCGGGTACGAACAGCGTGTAGTCGCCCGCCGGCAGACCCGGATGCGCAAGATAAGGAATTCCGCCCTGAGCGCTGTGGACCAGCGTGTTGCTCAGATCGGCGACGCTCGTGCCATCCCGCTGTTCGATCAGGGTCGCCCGCGGGGAGGCCGAAATAAGCGGGATTTCAAACGGAGCCCCGGCCGGGAAATGGTGGTAGTCCGAGCCGAGATGCGTCGCATCGGTCAGCCCCCATTCGTGGTTCGGCAGCCCCGTGATCATGGAGCGCACCCGCGAAATGCCGGGCAGCGCACCGAGCACGATCCGCCCCTTCGTGTCGCTGCGCAGGACGGCCGAGATTTCCCGCTCGAAGTTCTGGTGCTTGAACTGGAAGGCGACCTGCTGATCGGCGACCGGTTCGCCGTTTTTGCCGATCACATCGAAGACATAACCTTCCGCAAATCGCCCGAGGAAACTATCGAAGGTCGCTGCGGTGCTATCGATTTGATGGGTCTGCCAGGAGGAGTTGATTTCCAGGTACGCTTTCTCCCCGCCACCGGAGACGATGGCCACCTGCCCGGAGAGCCGGGCTTCGACCGAGGCCAGCCGCTCGGGCACGATGAAACGATGCTGGTAAAGCTGGGTGGAATCGAATTTCAGGTCCTTGATTTCCCGCGTGGTGGCGATGCCTTCGCGCGTCCGGGTGGTGAGGCTCAGCGTGGCCTCGCTCAGCAGCGAAAGCGGCATCTTTGCGTCGTTCAGCTGCAAGCTGGGCCGGATCCCCAGCGTGGCTTCGCGCCCGGCGAGCAATTGTTCCTGGTCGAGGTAAAACTGGGCCTTGAGAAAAGGCAGCTCCGAGTGCTGCTCGAACTCCGTGAGCGTCGCAAAGCTGCCCGTTTCATCGGCCACGACCACCGGCCGCGGCCCCGCTTGCTGGGTGAAGGGGATCGAGATTTCCGCGGTCTTCGGATCGGGCGTGAATTTGCGCCCATCGAGCCACACCGCCGCATTCGGCACCGGGCGATAAGCCTCGTCGAGCACGGTGAGCAAATCGCCCGCCGGCCCCGTGCGCTGGATGAGCTGCCACTGGCCCTTGCGAATCAGCGCGCGGCTGGACCGCCCGCCGCCGATGAATTCCACCACCCACGCCCCACGCCGTCCTTTCAGCTCGGGGAAGGTGAAGGTCCGTTTCACCCGGCGGATCGGCGCTTCGTCGAAGCTGTGGGTCGTTTCGGTATTCGCGACCAGGCCGTCGAGGGGTAGGTCGGTATTGAGCTGGCGCTGGTTCGCCAGGAAGTAGTTCAGCGCATTCAGCTCGTAGAGTTTCACGATCAGCTTCGGCGCATTTTTCACCTCCACATCGATGCTGACCTCTTCGCCCGGCGCGCTGAATTGCCGATTCGTCAGCGGAAAATCGAGATCCACCCGGTCATTCAACCGTTGAAAATCGGACGCCGGCAGCAGCGCGCTGAGTTGCGCCGCATTGCCCAGCCCGCGCACCAGCAGGGCCTCGGCGTACACCGGCTTGAGCCATTGATCGCTCACCCATTCCGCGAAGCGCTCCCAACCCGCCGTCGGCTTGGCCGGGAAGAGGTGGAGGAAATAATCGCGGACCAGCGGCTCGTCATCGCCGATCGCCGTGAGCCCTTTGCCCGCCCCCGGAAACCCCGCCCCTTGATTCACCCAGACGGTGTCCGCGTTTTGCAGGCGCTCGAGCCGGGCCTTGGGCAGGTACGCGCTCCGGTTGGGCAGCTTCAAGTATTCGATCAAGCGTGCTTCGTCGTATACTCCCTTGGCTCGGTCGTGCTCCAGCCGGCGATAGAGCACGATCGCTTTGAGCGAATTGAATGCCGCCGGCAATTTGCCCGCATACGCCCACGCGCGGTCGAGCCACGCTTCGCGCGCCGCGGGATCGTAGTCGATATCTTCCTCCGGTCCCGGCCCCAGTTGGCGCAGCCGCAGGTAGACGAACTGGGATTGGACTCCCAACTCTGGCCGCAGTTTAACGAGTTGATCGAGTTGCGCAGGCAGGAGCTGCCCATGGATGGGGTAGCTGCCAAAGGGCGGGGCTCCTGGATCGGAGAGGTCCGCCGCGATTATTTCCACCAAGCCGGGCAAATTCGGCTGCTGCAATTTCAGCAAGAGCGAGCGGCGCTGTACCGGACGCAGGGGGACTTTGTCGATGACGAGCCGTTCCGCCGCGGGGGCGTCCAATCCGCTCAGATTGTCATCGTTCAGGACATTCCGGCGGAAGGCGTCCAGTGCCACGAGTGCCGGATCCAGGCGCGTCGGGAAATCCGGCTTCCGGTCCGGGCGCTCCTGGGTGTGATTGAATTGCAGGCCCAGTTTGCGCCGCAGAAATTCGAGCGTGCGTTTCGGGTCCGCATCGTACGCGAGCAGCGCCTCGCGATTTTCGATCGTCTCGCGCTGCGGAGTGTTGGCCGGGTACCGCTTTTTCCACTCGGCCAGCAAGGTGGTGAGTTTGGCCGCCTGCCGCGTATTCTGGAGCTGCAGCGCGGTGTAGTAGTAGTAGTCCGGCGTGCCGGGCAGCAGTTCGGCGAGGGCTTTTTCGCGGTCCGCCGCGAGGGCGAAGCGTTCGAGAAAACCGACCTCGTTTTCCGCGAAGGCGGCCGTGGTGCAGGCGAGGAGCGGGAGGAGCAGGCGCAGTTTCATACAGATCAGAGCCGGGGTTGTGCGGAGGGAAGCTTGAGCGGGGCAGGGGCGCCGGGCAAACGCTGCTTTGTAAATGAATTGTCAGTAAAAGTGCGGTCGTCATCCGCGCGAAATTTCGGCGTAAATTCCACCAATCTGCTTGATCCCGGCTAAGCTCCCCGGCAGCACTCGGGTTTTCGTCGCTACCATGCGTTCCCTCGCTTTCCTTGCTCTCTGTGTCCTCTCCGCCGGTGCCAGCGCGGCCGAGCCCGTGGTGGCTCCGCCCGGCAATCGCTTGCTCTCCGACTATTTCGCCCGCGAGGTCGCCGAGATCGAAGCCCAGCCGCCCCTCGCACCCGCTTCACCCGCCGAGTGGGAGACCCAGCGCGCGAACCTCCGCCTCCAGCTCGGGGAAATGCTCGGGCTCAATCCGCTGCCCGCCCGCACCCCGCTCGCAGCGACGAAAACCGGCGAGGTCACCGGCGACGGTTTCGTCGTGGAAAATCTCCACTACCAATCGCTCCCCGGCCTCTACGTCACCGCAAATCTTTACCGCCCGGCCAAGGTCGAAGGCCGCCTGCCCGCGATCCTTTATGTCTGCGGCCACGGCGAGGTGAAAGCCGCCGATGGCACCAGCCTCGGCAATAAAACCAGCTACCATCACCACGGCGTTTGGTTCGCGAAACACGGCTACGTCTGCCTCGTCATCGATACCGTGCAGCTCGGCGAAATCACCGGCGTGCACCACGGCACCTATCGCCTCGGCCGCTGGTGGTGGATGGCCCGCGGCTACACCCCCGCCGGCGTGGAAGCGTGGGATGGCATGCGCGGGATCGATTACCTCGTCTCGCGCCCGGAGGTCGATCCCGAGCGCATCGGCGTCACCGGCCGCAGCGGCGGCGGCGCGTATTCGTGGTACATCGCTGCGATGGATGAACGTGTGAAAGTCGCCGCGCCCACCGCGGGCATCACCACGCTGCACAATCACGTGATCGATGGCGCCGTCGAAGGCCACTGCGACTGCATGTTTATGGTGAACACCTACCGCTGGGATTACGACCGCCTCGCCGCGCTCGTCGCCCCACGACCGCTGCTCATCTGCAATACCGACAAGGACCCCATCTTCCCGCTCGATGGCGTGTACTCCGTCTACGCCGCCACCCGGAAACTCTACCGCGCCCTCGGCGCCGAAGGCAAAATCGGCCTGCAAATCGCCGAAGGCCCGCACAAGGATCTCCAGCCGCTGAACACCGGCGCCTTCGCCTGGTTCGAGCGCTGGCTCAAAGGCTCCGACCCCATGGCGACGTTCGACGAGGCCGCGAAGAAAACCCTCGAGCCCGCCCAACTCCGCGTCTTCACCAGCGGCCTGCCCAAAGACGAACGCAACACGAGCATCGACCGCGACTTCGTCCCCGCCGCACCTGCGCCCGCCGTGCCGGCGAAAGCGGAAGATTGGGCCAAACTTCGCGATGGCTGGATGCGTGGCCTGCGCAGCCGGGTCTTCGCCGGCTGGCCGAAAGAAGCCGCCCCGCTCGCGCTCCAGCCCGCCGGCCACGCCGAGTACGGCGGCGTGGTCCTCGAAGCCTGGGATTTCACCGTGCAAGCCCCGTACAAACTCCGCCTCTGGATCGCCCGCGACGCGCAGAAACCCGCCGCCAATCTCGATCTCGTCGTGCTCAATGTGCTCGATGAAAAAGGGTGGGGGGAGTTCGCCCGCATGATGGCCGTGCACTATCCCGCGCTCTTCAGCGAAGCCGATCGCAAGGCTTCCGACGGCACCGGTTTTGAGGAGGAAAAGAAGATGTTCGGCAGCCAGCCCTGGGCCATGGCTTACATCGCCCCGCGCGGCGTCGGCCCCACCGCCTGGACCGGTTCGGAAAAGCAGCAGACCCATCGCCTGCGCCGTTTCTATCTCCTCGGCCAGACGCTCGACAGCATGCAGGTGTGGGATATTCGCCGCGCCATCGCTGCTCTCCGCGCTACCGACTACGCCAAACCCGCCCTCTGGCTGCAATCGCAGGGCAACATGGCCGTGAACGCCCTCTACGCCTCGCTCTTCGAGGAAAACATCGCCCGCCTCGACCTGCACGAACCACCCGCCTCGCATCTCACCGGCCCCGCGTATCTCAACGTGCTCAAGGTCCTCGACACGCCGCAAGCCGCCGCCC
>Ga0209050_1002578_pt1 | contig 15071 bp, 14 predicted proteins | sample Araplavi_mTSA_r2_FD_184276 | JGI IMG/M metagenome (GOLD analysis project Ga0209050, IMG submission 184276) | Arabidopsis root microbial communities from North Carolina, USA - plate scrape MF_Cvi_mTSA_r2 (SPAdes) (version 2) | ecosystem: Host-associated > Plants > Roots > Endosphere | place: USA... | reverse complement strand
AGGGCGGTTTGGACGGCAAAGGCGGACGCTAATTTCAGCGAAAACGTGGATTTGGTTAGCCCGATTAACAAATCCAACCCAGCCCGCGGTGGCGCTTCCGCCCCGGCTCCGACGAATCGGCCCCTCCAAGCCGCTTTCCGCGCTCAATCCACCCCCCGAACCAACCGCCAAACAGCCTCGGCCAAGCTTCGGGTGGCCCACGTGGGGCCGGTTTATGGAATCCCGTCGGGATTCACGCGGCAAGCGGGAGCGCTTGCCTTACAGTTAGGGGCGAATCCACGAGGAATCTAGCGCATCGGCCCGCCGGGCGGGGAATCCGGGGCAAAGGCGGACACGGAGGGATTTGGCCAGCCGGCCAAGTACCCGAGAACCGGCGGACGCCCACTCAAACCACTCGGCAGGTCAACCGCACCTGCTCTGCACGTTCCTGTTGAGGTGCCCCCAATCCCACCCGCCCACTTCCGCCACGCCTGCCTTGTCAGACCGCAAGTCGACTACCTGCCGCCGATCTTCGCGACGACTTCGAGTTTCTCGTTGGCGAGGGAGAGGCCGTCGGTGGCGTACTTTTTGATCGCGGGATCGGAAACGCCGGAGCCGGACGTGAAATTCTGTACGGTGGCGCGGAGGACTGCGGAGACTTCGCCGAACCACGCCCGGTCGAAGGCGCCTTTTTCCAGCGGATCGAGCAGGGTTTTCAGCCGCGGGACATAACCCGGCTCGCCCTGTTCGAGGGTCAGGCCCTTGCTTGAGCCGAGCGCGATGAGTTGCTCGTGTTCTTTCGCTTGAGTGGTGGCGAGCAGATCAGCGAGGGCTTTGACCGGCTCGGTACCGCCCTTGGTTTTGGCGAGGTTCGCGAGGTAGAGGAGCACGAGGCCGTGATCATTGGCCTTTTGCAAAAAGCTCAGTTCGCGGCCACCGAGATCGCTGGTGATGAGCGGTTTTGCCGGTGCCGCCTGCTGCGCGGAGGCGGCCAAAGTCAGACCGAGGAAAATCGCGGCGGAACAGCCACAAACGGAGGAAGCAAATTTGGATGGGCGCATGACAAACGACGGGAAGCCACCGGGCTTTCCAACCACAGCCTGCGCATTGACCGCCCGCGGAGCAATCGTGGAATTGCGTCAGCGGCTATTGCGTTTATTGCGCCAGCAGCTTCTCGAGAATCTCGCCCACGAGAGCCGGGTTGGCTTTGCCTTGGGAAAGCTTCATGACCTGGCCTTTGATCGAATTGACCGCCTGGAGCTTGCCGGACTTGTATTCGGCCACGGCTTTGGGGCTGTTGGCGATGGCCTGCTGACAGAGCGCCTCGATGGCGCCGGTGTCGCTGACCTGCTTGAGGCCTTTTTCCTCGACGACCTGCGCGGCTGGTTTGCCCGTGGCAAACATCTCGGCAAAAACCGTGCGGCCTTGCGTGGAATTGATCGTGCCGCTTTCGATGAGGTTGATCAATTCATCGAGTGCGCCGGGCGAAATGGGGCAATCGGCGATGGATTTTTCCGCAGCGGCGAGGGCGCTGAGCAGGTCGTTGATGACCCAATTGGCCACGCTTTTCGGCTTCTTCGCGTGTTTGACCGCGGCGTCGAAGTACTCGGCGAGGGTCTTTTCACTGGCGAGCACGCTCGCGTCGTAGGGCGTGATGCCGAAGTCGCGGACGAACCGCTCGCGTTTTTCGTGCGGGAGCTCCGGGCGGCGGGTCCGCACTTCATCCATGAAGACGGAAGTCTCCACCGGGAGCAGATCGGGATCGGGGAAGTAGCGGTAGTCGTGCGCGCTTTCTTTGCTGCGCATCTCGAAAGTCTTGCCGGCATCGTCGTCCCAGCGACGGGTGCTCTGCTTGAGCTTTTCGCCTTTCTCCACGGCGGCGATCTGGCGCTCGATCTCGTAGGCGACGGCGCGGCGGACGGCGCTGATCGAGTTCATGTTTTTGATCTCGATCTTGGTCCCGAGCGGTTCGCTGGGCAAAGCCACGGAGATATTGCAGTCGCAGCGGAGCTGGCCTTTTTCCATGTCGGCATCACTCACGCCGCCGTAGATGAGGATCTGCTGGAGCGCGGTGAGGTAAGCGAAGGCTTCCTCGGGATTGGCGATATCCGGCTCGCTCACGATTTCCATGAGCGGGGTACCGGCGCGGTTGAAATCGATGCCGCTATTCGTGCCGAAGTGGGTGCTCTTGGCGACGTCTTCCTCGAGGTGAATGCGGGTGAGCCGGACGACTTTGCCCGGGTTCACGATGCTTTTCTGCGCGTCCTTCGGGTACGCAAACTCATTCAGAGGCACCCCGCCGCCGAGGCAGATCGGCTGGTCGTACTGGGTGATCTGGTAGTTTTTCGGCATGTCCGGATAGAAGTAGTTCTTCCGGTCGAACTTGCAGACCTCGGGCACGGTGCAGCCGAGCATGAGGCCGGTCAGAGCCGTCATTTCCAGCGCCGCTCTATTCATCACCGGCAGGGCGCCGGGGAAACCGAGGCACACCGGGCAGGTGCGGGTATTCGGTTCCGCGCCGTATTCGACCGCGCAACCGCAAAACATTTTGCTGCGCGTCTTGAGCTGGACGTGAACTTCGAGGCCGATGGTCGGGACGTAGGACATGACTGGAGTGACCAGCATGGCGAAGGACGGCAGGGCCGCAAACTCGAAAGTCAGGCTTTCCGCAATCGCAGGTCGGCCGTGCGAAGAGGCCGCGGGCGGTTTAGCCTTCGTTTTCCTTTGGCTGGGTGACGCGGACGAAGCGGACGGATGAATGCCGATTCGGACCTGGGGAGAGATGCAAGGTCACGTCGCAGGTGTAGAACCGCCGATGACCATCTGGGGTACTTGTGGAAAAATAGAACGTCAAAATCAGGTCGTCGCCCGCCCACCTCTGCGGGGTCGAAATGCAGTGTAAATCCACCTCGGTGGCATTCACCCGCCCCAGCGCGTTTTGGATGTAATCCGGCAACGGGAGTCGCTCGACATGGTCGGAGGAAACTTCCAAGAGGTAGATCTCCCTGGAGTGGCGGGTGCCACGATCCGTGATGACGACATAACGACTCGAAGGATGCCAAAGAGCGTGGCAGTCCTGACTGGCTGCCGGGTACTTTTCCCAGCCGCCGCCCCCTCCGAGCGTGTAAAACGGCTCCTTCGCTTTGGCCGCATGGATCTGAACGGAGTAATCGGAAAGGTCACCGTTCGCATTTTTCGCGATGCGCACCTCAAAGAGCCCGTCCGGCGACAAGCCGCCATCCACGAGCGCATCCTCAGCCAGAGCGGGACCGACCAAGGCGAGTGAGGCAAAGGCGGCGATCAATGGTTTCATTTCAGGCCCCCCCAGTGAATGCTCATTGCGCCAGGATCAACGACCGGCCGGACCCGTCGACGGTGGCTTCTCTTTCGCCGGCAGGGCTTGATCGAGCGCTTTCTGGAGATCGAATCCGCCGAGGAGCTTGGCCACTTCGGGGTCATTGGCGGCGGCGATGACATTCGGATTGCGCAGCAGGGAGAAAAAATCGCCGGCCCGGACGGCTTCGGCGATTTGCGGGTCATCGCGCAGGGCGAGAATTTTCGGGTGGGCGGAGACGTGCTGGACCTGGCGGTCGTTGGTGAAGCGCTCCAGCCCCTGCGGGCTGGCCGCGAGTTCCCCTACCCGGCCGAGGGTGCTGTAAACTTTTTCCGGCACGGGATCGACCTGCTGGAGAAATGCGCCCGCCTGGCCGCTTTCAAGCGAGTGCTTTAGCGCGGCGAGACGCCGGGCAGCCGCGGTAGGGGTAGGAGCGCCGCGCTGTTGCGGGTGTGGGTGCATTTCTGCGTCGGCCACGGAACCGATGAGCCGGATGGCGATGGCGCAGACGAGGACGAGGAACACCCCAAAACCTGCGCCCAGCAGGGCCCCGGAAAAACCGAAGCCCAGTCGGATCAGCCCGACGCTTTGCTGCGAAGTTCGCTTGAACAAAATCCCTGAGGCGACTGAAGCGGAGACATAGATGAGAAAGCCCAGGATCGTGGCCCCAAAGATCGTCAGCACTCTATCCGGGAATCCGAGCGGACGCAGGATCGGGATCAAATATCCGCCGAAAAGATATCCCCCGAGATACCCTGCGCCGAGGGCGACCAGGCTGAGCGTTTGCCGGACAATTCCGAGCCGCCACCCACGCCAGGCCATCAGAATCACCAAGCCCACCGCCCCCACAAGCAGGAGCACAGAAAGAGAATCGGAACCAGAGGACGACATGCAGCGGGCCACCGTTTCACGGTCGCTCCGCTCGCGCAATGGCGAAGCAGGAGCCGAAAATCAGCTCCCCTTCCCCGGCGCCAGGAGGAGGAACTCCCCGTCCTTCTTCCCCTTGAAGGTTTCCACCACCACGAGGTCGGGCCGCTTCTCGGCGAATTTCTTCCGCTCCTTTCCCCGGGCGAGCACACAGGAGGGTGAAGCGGGCACGTCTTCCAGATACGGCGCGTAGGCGTAGGGACTGCGCAGGTAAAAGATCCACGCCTGGTAGCCCGGATCGTAGAGCGTGAGAGTGGCGCCGGGGGGCACCTTCGCATCGATCGCGGCGGCCAGTGGACGCAGGTCGTCGCTGCGATTGATCAGGGGGGTACACAGGCCATAAATGATCGACGCCACGCCGAGAGCGGCGCCGATTTTCAAGACCAGCCGCGAAGAAAGCGCCGTCGCCACGACCAAGGCCAGGGGGACCTCCAGTGGCAGCACGTAGCGAGGCAGGACTCCTTTGACCAGGAGCAGTCCCACGTACATCGCGACGCAGGCCCAAAGGACCGGCCGAACCCAGGAGGCCTGCGTTTCGTCGTCGGGCGCGGGTTCCTCCGGGCGCCGACGCACCCGTTTGACCACGACCGGAGCGAAGAGCACCCACGGCAGCAGGTCGATCATGCCTCGCGGGAGATTGCTTGCGTAGCTTGCCCAGTCGGAACGGTCTTCGGTCACCCGGTTGACCACTTGATCCCGCCAGACCTTGTTGGCGGCGCTGCCGGCTTCGGTGCGCTGGTAAGGAATCCACCAACTCAGAAAAATCGCGGCCATCAAGGCCACCCCGGCCCACGGAGCGGGATGAAGGAGCGCCCGCCAGCGCCGTTGAACTCCGATCACCGCACCAACAATCGCGTAAAAGAAGAGCAGGTGCAGTTGCGGTCCTTTAAGCAAAGCGCCAAGGCCGAGAAACATCCCCGGCACCAGCCAGACGATCCACGGAGAAAAGCCGCGCTGCCAGCCGGCCAGCCACACGGCGATGGCGATGCCGAAGAGGGGCGCGTAAAGGCCCTCGATCTCCGCCCCGGCAAAGCGCGCCTTGGCCAGCAGGCCGCAGGTACTCATGGCCATGATTGCAGCCGCCAGCGCGGTCTCGGTCCGCAACCACCCGGGGCCGCTGAGGGCAACAATCGTCAACCCCATCGCCAGGACCGAAAGAGCGCTGGGCAGGCGAGCCGTCCATTCGTTGCGCACGCCGGTCAGTTTGAAGGAGATGGCGATGACCCAATTGATCAACGGCGGTTTGCGCAGGAATGGTTTCCCGCCCACGTAAGAGACGAGCCAATCGCCGGTCTCCAGCATAGTGACGGCGGGCAAAATGCGGCGGCCTTCCTCTCCGCGCAGTTCGGTCGAGCCCAACCCGGGCAGGTAAATGGCAGCCCACAAAGCGAGGACGAGGAGCAGGGCGGTGAGACGGGACATTCGCGCAACACTTCCCAGCGCCCTGCGGCGAGGGGAAGCGAAATTCTGCATGCCTCCGGGCGCGAGCCTCTCCATCGCCGCCGTTGACGGGCCACTTTGACCACCGCTAGCGTCGCCGCCGATGAAATCTCTCCTCCTCTCGCTCCTTGCGACCTCGTCCCTGCTTGCCGCGGACGGTTGGACGCCGCTCTTCGATGGCAAGACTCTCGACGGTTGGAAAGCCAGCGACAAGCCCGGGACCTTCACCGTGAAAGACGGCGAACTCGTCGTGCACGGCGAACGCTCGCACCTTTTCTACGTCGGATCGGTCAATGGCGCGACCTTCAAGAACTTCGAGTTCAAGGCCGACGTGAAGACCAAGCCGGGTGCCAACTCGGGTCTCTACATTCACACGAAATTCCAGGACACCGGCTGGCCGGACGCGGGCTACGAAATCCAGGTCAACAACACCCACAAGGACCCGAAGAAGACCGCGGGCCTCTATGCGGTGAAGGACAACTTCGAAGCCCCGGCCAAGGACGACGAGTGGTTCACCATTTCGATCAAGGTCGAGGGTAAACACATCGTCACGAAAGTGAACGACAAGGTCATCACCGACTGGACCGAGCCGGAAGGCTGGGTGCCGCCGGAAAAGATGCCCGGCCGCAAGCTGAGCAGCAGCGGTGGCACCATCGCCATCCAGGGCCACGACCCGGGCAGCGAAGTCCACTACAAGAATATCGAGATCAAGCCCCTGCCGTAAGCGGGCCTGCAGGCGATCCTGCAAAATCTTGGCCGCCGAAGCATGTCTTCGGCGGCCTTTTTGCTGCCCGGCGTGTGGCATTCGTACTTGTCGCCTCCCAGTCGGTGGGCGAACACTGGCGCCTCATGTTTCACGTCACGATTCTCGGCAGCGGCAGCGCAGGAAATTGCGCGCTCGTGGAGACGCCGAAGACTCGCCTGCTCATCGATGGCGGGCTGAGCGCGAAACAAATGGTGGAGCGGCTGGCTGCCTGTGGCGTGAACCCGATTGAAATCGACGCCATCCTGCTCACGCACGAGCACGGCGATCACGCCGGCGGGCTCGATGTCTGGTCCAAAAAATTTCGCACCCCGATTTACTGCAACCGCATGACATCGGAAGCGCTGAAGCGAGATCAGAAAACCGAGAAGGATTGGCGCCTCTTCATCACCGGCCACGACTTCACCATCGGCGACCTGACCATCGAGACTTTTCCGGTGCCGCACGATGCCGTGGAGCCGGTCGGATTTGTGGTGCATCACGAACGCGAGGCGCTCGGATTCCTCACCGATCTCGGGTTTGCCACGAAGCTGGTGCATGAACGCATGCGCGCGGCGCACACGGTTTTCATCGAGACGAATCACGACGAAAAGCTGCTGCAAAACGACACGAAGCGCCCGTGGAGCGTGAAACAGCGGATCATGTCGCGGCACGGGCATCTCTCCAACGCCGCGGCGGCTACGGTGCTCGCAGATCTGCTTTCCGGCGCCCTGAAGCGGGCGATTCTCGGTCATCTCAGCCGCGATTGTAATTCGCCCGAGATCGCCATCGGGACCGTGCGGGCGCAATTCGAAGCGCACGGCTCCGGCCCGATGGAAGTGATCTGCGCCACGCAGCGGGAAATCACCGCGCGGCTGCAGATCGGCAATCCCACGCTGGCCGACTAGGCAAAGCGGGCGGCGTTCTGCCGGGCCCACGTCTCAAAGGTCATGGGCGCACGGCCGAGCAGCTTCTCGACAGTGTCGCGTTTCGGCGGGGCCCAGCCATTGCGAATCGCTTCAAACGATTTGCCGACTCCGGCAGCGATGGCGGGGGGCAAGCCGCTGCGAATCATATTCTGAATCGCGGTCTCCACCGGGATATCGACGCAGCGCAATGGTTTCCCCAGCACCCGGGATAGGATCACGACTTGTTCGGGCACGGTGAGGCTTTCGCCTCCGGTCAATTCCAGGACTTCCTCTCCCAGATCCAGCTGAGTCAGGGCCTTCACCGCGACCGCCGCAATATCGGCGGCCGCAATGGCCGAGAACCGGCCGTCGCCCATCGCATTGTAAACCTCCCCTGCGGCTTTGAGGCTGGGAATCCATTGAAAGGAATTCGTCATGAACCCGCTGGGGCGGAGGAAATTTGCCGGGAGCCCGGAGGCGCGAATCGCATGCTCCTTCTCCAGATGAATCTTCCCGATCGGAAACCCTTCCACCCCCGCGAGGATGGTGGAGAGGAAGACGATCTTCGGCCGGCCCTGGGCCTTGGCCGCGGCCAGTAGCGGCTCGATGGCTTCAACGTCGAAGCCGATGTTCATGAGGAAGACGCCGTCCACCCCAGCGAAGGCGGCGGGGAAGGTTTCCGGCCGGGTGTAGTCTCCTTCGACGACTTCCACGCGATCCCCCCAGTGCGCGACTTTCTCCCGATTGCGTACGAAGACTCGTACGGGCTCTCCCTGTTCGAGAAGTTGGGCGACGATCTGGCTTCCGACGTTTCCGGTGGCACCTGTGATGAGATACATATTGAGCGTTTGGTTTGATGGCTTTGGCAAACGGCCGGGATTGGCCGCACTCAAACGCTGCGGCTGGACAAGCGATGCATCAATGGCGACCCTTGCGACACACTGTTGCCCTTGAGGAACAATCATGACCGACCTGAACGAGCTGCAATTTTTCGTCCAAGTCTGCAAAACGCAGAGCTTCACTTCCGCCGCCAAACACCTCGGCGTCCCCAAATCCAGCGTCAGCCGCGCCATCCTCCGGCTGGAAAACCGGCTCGGCGTTCGCCTCATCGAACGGACCACCCGCAGCGTCGCGCTGACCGAGGTCGGCGTGATCTACCTCGACCACTGCCAGCGGGTGCTGGAGGAAGCCGAACAGGCCGATCTCGCCATCGGTGCGCTCCAGGCCAAACCGCGGGGCCGCTTGCGCGTCGGTGCGCCGGTTCCTTTCGCTCGATTCATCCTCGCGCCGATGGCCGGAGACTTTCTCGCGCTGTATCCCGACCTACGGCTGCACATCCAACTGCTGAGTGGTGAAACCGCGCTCCGCGAGGGATCTCTCGATATCGTCATCCGCGCCGGCCCACTCGAAGATTCCGGGCTGCTGGCCAAGCCGCTGATGAAAATCCATCTCGGGGTCTATGCGAGCCCGAAATATCTTAAGAAACGCCGGCTACCGGAGAACCCCGCCGGTCTGCGCGAATATCAGTGCATCAACACCGCTTGCAGCGCCCACGGGGAACCGATGGACGCAGCCGTCTGGCGGTTGCGCCGAGGCTCTGATTTACAGGAGGTCCGCCTGGAAGCCCGCATCTCCGTGCCTGATCCGACGATCAATCACCAACTCGCCCTCCATGGCGTCGGCGTCGCCCTGATCTCCCACGCTCTCGCGCGGCCGGATGTCGAAAAAGGCCGTCTCGTCCGCCTCCTGCCGGAATGGGAGCCGGAACCCGTGCAACTCCATGCCGTCTACCCAACCCGGCTCAGCTCCGCCCCCAAAGTCCGCGCCTTCCTGCAATTTCTGCGCGAACGTTGCCCCGATTAAAACCCATGAAGCCGACCCGATCCATCAAAGTCAAAACCCTGGAGCAGGCGCTGGAATTCGTGCTGCAGGTCAAGATCTGCCTGATTTTCGGCTCCGCGAAATCCACCCTCCCCAGCCTTTGGGACGTCGTCGATCTACCGGGACGTCAACCCGGCCAGAAAGGCTGGGGCGAAAAAGTGGAGTCCATCTGGCGCTGGAAAAATGAACTTCCCGCACTGTTTCCCGACGAGGTCTTCTACGGCAAACTGCCCGGCAGTATCGCTGTACTCATGTGCCTGAAACATCTTTGGGCCGAGCACTACCCCCAGCATCACCGCGATATTTCCGAGTGCCGGCCCCTCGCCCGGCGCATCTACGAATTGGTGCGGCGCGAGCCCCACACGACCGCCGAGTTGCGCCGTCTGCTTGGCTCCGAAACCGTCACCAAAAGCAAGATCGACGGCGCCCTGGTGGAACTGCAAGTGACGCTGAACATTGTCCGATCCAACGCCGCGGAAGTGAAAACGGATACCTGGCTGCCTTTCACCGAGCAGTATCCCCAGGCGCGCAATTTCACTTCCAAATAATCTTCGCGAGGAGGACGCGGTTCGGCTCGGCGGCCCGTTCCTTGGGAAAGGACATCTCCGAGCTGAGCACCCAGGTTTCGCTCGGGCTGATCTCAGTCACCCCGAAACCCGCACCCAGATCGAGGCCGCGCTCGGGCAGCAGGATTTGCTCAGTACTGCGGATCACATAGAGCTGGTCGGGATCGACTCGCGCGATGAAGAGCGGGGCACGGTGGCGGAAGACATGATCGTTGTTCGCACCACGGCGGGTGTAGACGAGATAAAGACCGGTGCGGTGGGTCACCCAGTGCTGCTGAGTGTTGTAGTTGCCGAGAGGTTTGCCGTCGTCGTACTTCCATTCGACGACCGGCTCGTAGTTCAGGCCATCCTGACTGCGGGCCACATACCCGGTGCGATCACCGCGCAGGGTGAGGAAAAAGCGTCCGCCGAATTGAGTGAGTGACGGTTCGCCGAGCCCGCGTCCGTCGGAAAGACCGAGCTCCGAACCGTGTTCGCGATAGGTCAACGTCTGGCCATCGAACGCACAGCGCGCGACGATGGTGGTATACGCCGGTTTCGCCGCGTCCTTACGATAGCGAACCGGCAGCAGGATTTCTCCATTCGGGAGATCGCAGCGTTGCACACAGCCCGAGTTCGCCTGCAGGATCGGTTTTCCTTCGTGATCCTGCGCAGGCAGTTCGAGCAGCTTGAGCGCGGTCCACTCGTTTCGCTCGGGAGAATAGACGGCATACGAAACGCGCTCCTGGGTGCGATCTTCGGTTTTGCCCCCACGGAAAGTGAACGTCTTGCCGGTGGCCAGCACCGTGCGGGTGGCCGCGTGCCACTGCGGGCTCACATCACCCGCGACTACCTCGTCCCCATTCCCGTTCCGAGCCCGGCGCAAACTTTCGATCCGCACCGGAGCCGTCCACGACTTCGCATCGTCCTGAGTTTCGACACTGAACAAGTCGCGATAGCCATGCGCCCCGGCCTTTTCGGTTTGCTGAGTGGTGAGGATGACTCGCGCCGGTTCTCCAGGAATCAACGCGGCACGAGATTGCGCAAAGTGCAGCTCCGGCGGGCTCGTCAGCACTACACTTTGTTCGATCCGAAAAGCCGGTTCTTCGGCAGCAAATCCGTACGGCGAACCCAACGACACAACGGCGAGCACGAAGCGGAAGATTTTCACAGGAGCACCGCATCATGCTGGCCGCCGGGCCGCCAGCAAGGTTTCAGCGCGCAAGTGGCACCCCACGAACGTGCAGGCGAAAACCCGATTGCCCCGGCTCTTCCAGCCCGGGTTTCAGCTGCATCGCGGGAATCTCGTAGTCACCCGCGTTCTGCACCCGATAGGCAATCGGCTCGTCCGCGAATAATCGCTGCAGACGCTCAGCCAAATCCGCCGTCGTGCGGGCGTAACGATCGGCATCGATCGAATCCGCGCGATAGACCACAAACGGCGGGAGGACCGAGAATCCGGGATAGTAAAGAATCCCGTGTTGAATCGGGAACAGCAGGTCGTCGATCGGGCCATTGATGCCGCGCTCAGTGTAGTGCTGTGCCCAGCCGCCAGCCGTCACGATCAACATCGCCCGTTTGCCGGCAAACGAACCCTCCCCGTAACGATCACCCCAGCGGCTTTCGGAATGTTCGCCCACGCCGTAGGCGAGCCCATAGGCATATACCCGCTCGACCCAGCCCTTCAAAATCGCCGGCATGGAAAACCACCAGAGCGGAAACTGAAACAACACGGCATCGGCCCAGCGCAACTTTTCCTGTTCAGCAGCGACATCGGGCGTCTGCGTACGGTCAGAAAAAGCGCGCTGGGATTCAGCGGCGACCTGCAGCCTCGCCATGGAATCACGGCTCGGAAAATCCGCGCCATCGAACGCGGCTTTCCAATTCATGGCATACAGATCGGAAACCTGCACGGTGTGGCCGAGGGCGGTTAGTTGCGCGCGGGTGAAGTCCCGGAGCGAACCGTTCAGCGAACGAGGCTCGGGGTGGGCATAGACAAGAAGGATGTTTTTCATCGTATTGGCGGTGGAAAGAGTTCGAGTTATGATCGCGGGCATGATGCCTCACTCGCCTGCCGGGCTTCCGGATCATCGTTATCGCTTTGAAACCGGAGGCTGCCCGATCGAAGCCGCGCTGGATGTGCTCGGCGGACGCTGGAAAGGATTGCTCCTTTTTCACATCGGCGAAGGGCCGCAGCGGTTTCACGAGCTGCGCAAGTCGTTGCCGCACGTATCGCAACGAATGCTCGTACGGCAGCTCCGGGAGCTGGAGCGCGATGGCTTGATCCGGCGCTCAGTGGAGGCCGGGGTGCCGGCGCGGGTGGAATATTCGTCCACCCCGGCGGGCGACGCGCTGCGACCTCTGCTGGTCGGCCTGCGCGATTGGGGGGCCCAACACCTGCTCGGCATGACGCCTGAGGCAATCAGCGCTCGATCGCGATTTTCCCGAAATGTTTGCCCGACTCCAGATACGCGTACGCGGCAGGCGCGTCGGCGAACGGAAACACTCGATCAATAACCGGGCGCAGTTGGTGGAGGGCGACGGCGCGATTCATCGTGGCAAACATCGCCGCCGAGCCGACGAAGATACCCTCCAGGTGGATATTCCGCAGCAGCATCTGCACGGTGGAAACGGGCGCTTCGAACCCACCGAGCACACCGATCAGCCCGATGGTCCCGCCCAGGCGCGTGCAGGCCACCACTTGATTCAGCACGGACCCGCCGCCGGTATCCGCCGCGAGGTCGACACCCCGGCCTTCAGTCAAAGCGAGCACCGCCTTCGGCCAATCCGGGTTCGTGCGGTAGTTGATCGTTTCGTCGGCGCCGAATTCGCGGGCCCGCTGGAGCTTGGCATCGTCGCTCGAGGTGATGATGACCCGGGCTCCGGCGAGCTTGGCGAATTGCAGCGCAAAGAGGGAAACGCCGCCGGTGCCGAGCAGCAGCACGCTATCGCCGGGGCGCAGCCGGCCGCTGACAAAGAGCGCATTCCACGCCGTCACACCGGCACAGGAAAGCGCCGCGGCTTCCGGATCGGTGAGATGGGCAGGCACCGGCACCAGTGCTGCCGCGGGTGCGACGAAATAGTCGGCAAGCACGCCGTCCTGCGAGCCGGCCCCAAAGCTGGCCGTGGTCTTTTCCGGAGTCGGTTCGCCTTCGATCCAGCCGGGGAAATACGTCGTCGCGACGCGATCGCCAACCCGGTGCGGGGTGGCCCCGGCGCCGAGTTCGACGATTTCACCGACGCCATCGGCCACCGGGATGACAGGATTTCGCGCGCCGTAGTCGCCGCGGCGCGCCATGATGTCGCGATAGTTGAGTGAGGCGGCCCGGAGGCGGACAATGGCTTCACCGGGGCCAGCCACGGGGCGGGGCCGGGTAACGAGTTCGAGGCCCTGCGGAGCGGTTGGAGAGAGCTGCCAGGCCGAGATAGTCGAGTTCATAGGCTCGCACCATAGACCCGACTTTTCGCTGTCCAGCGGGTCTCAATCCTGTGTGCAGGGCACAAAAATGTGACCAGTTCTTCAGCGGTGAAAGCGGGAGGTTGCGTTCATCCGCCGGACAGACGATTCACCGCGGCCGAGTGTGACCGCCACCGCCAAAAACTTTCGCCCTTCGCGATTTTCCTCCGCTCTGCTCTCCTGTAAATGACGACCACCGCCCAAAGGCCGCCCACCATTCCCGGCGCGGCTCCACTCACTTCTGGCCCGATCGGCCGCACGCTGTTCCTATTTTCGCTGCCCATCCTCGCGAGCAGCGTCCTGCAATCGCTGAACGCCTCGGTCAATGCCATCTGGATCGGCCACCTCCTCGGCGAACACGCCCTCACCGCGAGTGCGAATGCGAATAGCCTGCTCTTCTTTCTGCTCGGTTCCGTCTTCGGACTGAGTATGGCTTCCACCGTGCTGGTGGGGCAGAGCGTCGGCAGCGGAAACCTTGACCAAGCCAAACGCACCGTGGGCACGAGCCTTACGTTTTTCGTGGTCATCGCGATCCTCGCGGCGAGCGCGGGCATTTTCTTCGCGCCACACATTCTCACCGCGATGCATACCCCGGAAGATGCGCTGCCGCTGGCCTCTGCGTATCTGCGGGTGATCTTCGTCGCGCTCCCGGGGATGTATCTCTACAGCTTTGTGATGATGTCGCTGCGCGGTGCCGGCGATGCGAAGACACCCTTCGTTTTCCTGCTCTTCTCGGTGTTGCTCGATATCGGGCTGAATCCCCTGCTGATTCGCGGTTTCGGCCCGATCCCCGCGCTCGGCATCGCCGGCTCGGCCCTGGCCACGGCTATCGCCCAGTGGACGAGCCTCGTCGCGCTGATGATCCACCTGTACCGGAGCAAACACTTCCTGCGCCTCACCCGGGGAGAGGCGCACTATCTGCGCGTCGATCGCACCATCCTCCGCGCCCTTATTTTCAAAGGCATTCCGATGGGGCTGCAGATGATCGTGATGACTTCCTCGATGCTGGTGATGATCAGCTTCGTGAATCGCTTCGGCTCCCGCGTCACCGCTGCGTACGGCGCCTGCACGCAGTTGTGGAATTACGTGCAAATGCCCGCCTTTTCCATCGGCGCCGCCGTCTCCTCGATGGCCGCCCAAAATGTCGGCGCCCGCCTGTGGGACCGGGTCACCCAAATCGCCCGCACCGGCGTGCTGCTGAACGTGGCGACCACCGGATTGCTGGTGGTGATCACGACGCTGCTGGATCACGCGGCGTTTGGCCTTTTCCTAGGGAACAACCTCGAAGCCATCGGCATCGCACAACACATCCACCACGTCGTATCGTGGTCGCTGATTCTCTTCGGCGCCAGCATCGTGCTTTCCGGCGTCGTTCGCGCCACCGGATCCGTCGTGCCACCCCTGCTCATTCTGTTTTTCGCCCTCTGGGTGGTGCGCATTCCCCTCGCCTACGGACTCGCCCCGCGCTGGGGGGCCGAAGCGTTGTGGTGGAGCTTCCCCATTGCCTCGATTATCTCGCTCATCCTGACCGTCGCGTACTACCGCTTCGGGGGCTGGCGGGGCGCCCGGATGCTGACTCCGGCCACCTGACCGCCAAAACGAAGGGAATTCCCCTTGGTGGACGGCAATCGGAGGCGGCACGCCGAAATTTAGGCTCAAGAAATTGGTTTCCTACGTAAGTTGATACCCCCTAAAATCGACGGCGTACGAAACGGAGGCGCATGGTTGAAAAAATGCCCATTACGCCCTCATCATTTTCCCCCGAAAGAGCCGTTCCCAATCCGGATTCGTTCCTGCATGGCGGCGGGCAATTGGGGAATTTAATCCGTGCGTTTGACTGGGGCGCCACCCCGCTGGG
>Ga0209050_1002577_pt1 | contig 15072 bp, 22 predicted proteins | sample Araplavi_mTSA_r2_FD_184276 | JGI IMG/M metagenome (GOLD analysis project Ga0209050, IMG submission 184276) | Arabidopsis root microbial communities from North Carolina, USA - plate scrape MF_Cvi_mTSA_r2 (SPAdes) (version 2) | ecosystem: Host-associated > Plants > Roots > Endosphere | place: USA... | reverse complement strand
CACGCCACCGATCGGGCACCATCTCATTTCCCAAAAATGCTGCCCTTGAACAATAGGCGCTAAGTTTTTTTCGCACGGCAGGAAGCCGTTGTTCTTTGTAGATATCCCGGTTCAGGATCCCTTCCAATCGGGTCTTTTGTTTTTGCAGGGAGTGGCTCAGTGCTTTTTCAGATACGATTTTAACGTCGTGACAAAGCTTCTTTCCAACTGTACTCAGCTTTTTTGACTTTTTTCCATGGAGATACCGGACAAGCGACTGAAGCTTATGGTGCTTTTCCTGGTAAAGTTGATAGAGATAACTGTTGCTCCTGACGTCTTCCGGGAAGTGGCTGGCAATAATTCCGGATTCCGCCTGCGCGGTACGAAGTTCTTTCGTCAATTTCAGAAGCTTCTTAAAGGGTTTGAAATGTCTGTGGGCCTTCTTCTTTTCAGCGCGCGATTGAATACCCTTGAGGGCCCCTTGGATCTTCTTTAACTCCGTGCGTAGTTCCTGAATTCTATCGGACAAGACCGCTTCATCTTCCAGCCGGGTGAGCATCATTATTTTTCGAAGACTCTCCTGGCATTGATAAAAGAATCGATCACGGTTGCCTGTCTCTTTACCACCACCGCGTGCCGGAGCATCACGGTGTTCAGCCGGGTTTGATTGATCGTGCCGAGCGGTTGCCACGCTCATGGAAAGCGGAAAGGGCGATTCCCAAAACGCACTTACCGATGGATCCGGTTTCGTTTTCATATTTTAATGACACTCCTTTGTTTTTACATTAAAATTTCAGCTTCAGCCAATTTTTTCCTTTATAAATTCGATCAACGCCCAAGCAAAGCCTGATAAAAAAACCAATAGGATAATCACGACCACGATCGTTCCAAAGGACGGCCAAATATCCGGGCGATGCCTGGTGCCGCTCCGGCTGTATGACGGCCGCGACCACATGTCTTTTAGAGAGAACATAATTTTGTTTTTTTTAGAAATCCTTTTCTTTTATTCGCAGGGCCGTAAGGGCCGTTCATGTTTCAATTGATGCCTGTAAGGTAGTTCGCCGGCCAGAACTTCACTATGATGTTTGTCAGCCCGGACCTTGACAAAATACCGTTGTTCCTGCATTGCCCTAAGCAAGCCACCGGCGGAGCGCGATCCGCCTGCCCCAGGGTGTCCAAGCTGTACCCGGTGACCTGATGGTTCACGCATGAAAAACCAGCACGGGATAATGCGCCATAGCAGTCACCGACCGGATAACGCTTTTATGAAATAGGCGGTGAATAAAGTTGTGGTGCACCGAACACAAGACCAGAAGATCCATCTTGTTTTCGATAACAAATTGGTCCATGCCTTTCACGGGGTCATCCGCGCGAACGAGGTGGAACTCGGCCTGAATGCCATCTTTGTGAAGTTCTGTCACTCTCCGGGAGAAGGCCTCTATTTCGAGCGTGTCATCTTCGTGACGGGACCCCCCGGTAACCGCCACGACGGCCAACGTGGTTCCGAACGGCTTCAGCACGGGCAACAAGTGCGATAGTGGCAGAACCGGGTTATGCTGGTAGTCGAAGGCATAAGCGGTGGACGTGATGTCGCTGTAGCCACAATCCTTTGGTACCAATAACACGGGAGTAGATGTTTTCTTTATTACCTGGTAGGTATGGCTTCCCATCAAAAATTGAAACATATCGTCGGGGCCATCGGTACCCATAACAATAAGATCGAACGCTCCGGCGATGTCGCCAATGCGGTTGTTCACCGTCATCAGCGAGGTGGTCATTGCCGGGTAGCAGGAGACTTTAAATACCTTACGTACTTCCAGGCACAGGCTCTCCAATTGTTCTGCCGCCACGCCGACATTCACATCCTCTCCCCATGCGGCCTCTTCCGGGGTGAGATCGCCCAGGGATTGAACATTGAACAAGGTGAGTTCAGCATCGAGTTTATGCGCCAGCTTGGCGGCATAAGTGACGGCGTTACGGGCCGTGTCACTGAAATCTGTGGGACATAATATCTTTTTCATATAGGTTGAGTTAGATTATATTTTTAAAGACAGCGCTCATCATCTATACGGAAATGTAGCCAAGTACGCGTGACGGACTCGCTGACCGTCATCACGCCACAAACAGATTTTCGTCAGTAGTGCAGTCCAGTGGCGCGGGCTCTACCTAGGCAATACGCGTCAAGGTCCTTTAAAGAGTTATGGCGCGTCCAGGGTGCAAGGTGATGCGGGAGATTAATCATCCGCAATGGGCTATTTTGTCATATTTCCGCATCGCCCCGGTCCCCTACTTTGCAGTTATCCACGGCAGCCGTGCGTGGGATGACCGTCCACCATTCGTTCCGCAAAAAATAAAATAAACCAACATGAAAAAGCTCATTCTCATAGGCGTTTTAGGAGGTATTGTTGTGCTGATCATTGGCATGCTAACCGGGCAAATCTTTCAACGCCTGTTTCCGGCGCTCACGACCGAATATCAAAATGTCCACCTCTTCCGGACGTGGTCCGATCCGGTTATGCTAATGTATTTTGTGCACCCATTTTTCTTTGGGATCGCGTTCGCCTGGGTATGGAAACGGACGAATACTTTGTTCGCTGCAGATACAGACTTGCAGAAGGCCTTTCGTTTTGGATTCGCCTCCTGGATGGTGTCCACCGTTCCAGGCATGATGATCTCCTACGCCTCCTTCGCCATATCCCCGCTCATGGTCCTTAGTTGGACCGTCAGCGCGTTGATCGAGTTCATCTGCCTGGGACTCCTCTTTTCCAGGACCATGAAATAGAAACGCGACCCGGCACGTGCCTGGCGTAGCCTACACCTTGCCAGAAATCACCCCCCGATACCAATATCTATCATAAGCTTCTGCTGACATTCATCATACTTCATGTATTACGATCGGTTGATATTTGTTTCACAATAAAAAAACAAATCATATGTCACTCATCAAACGTTCCACCTGGCCAGTACTAGGTAATGGCTCATGGTTATCCGATTTCTTCGACAACGAAAAATTCTTTGACTCGGATTGGATGAAGAAACTGCCTGTACCCGCTGTCAACGTGAAAGAAACCGACAAGGCTTTCGAAGTAGAGGTTGCCGCACCGGGTCTCACCAAAAAGGACTTCAAGATCACCGCCGAGAACGGATTGCTCACCATCTCTTCGGAAAAGAATGAAGAAAAGGAAGAAAAGGAAAAGGACTATACGCGGAAAGAATTCAGCTACAGTGCTTTCAGCCGGTCCTTTACGCTGCCGGAAAACATCAACGAAGACGACATCAAGGCCCGCTATGAAGACGGTATCCTGAAGCTGGACATTTCCAAAAAAATGATCAGCGAACCTAAATCCAAAAAGGCCATTGAAGTGAAGTAGACTGCAGAGCCGGTTTGCAAAAAAGCCTCCCACACGGGGGCTTTTTTATTTCCGGCAGTGTCCCCGCCCAGGTCAACTTCATGCCTGATTTGTTTGGACCTGCCGGATCTTTTTGATCCGGGCTTGTAGCGACGGGATGGGTTCATGAGCAATGGCCGAGAGGCTGCGATCGAAGTCTTCTCTCAGGGATGGGTGTTTCGCCGCGAGTTCGAACAGGGTCTGCAGCGCGTTGACCCGCACAATTTTACTTTCGTTGGGATTGCGTACCCAATACGTCAGCGTATGCCAGACGTGATCTCTTTCGGTGTCTGTGAGGGCGATCCGCGCCACCATTTGGGCAATGTGCCATTTCAGTTCTTTGTGGTCGGCACTTTTGAGCAAGTCAAGAAGTTGTTTTTTGTGGGGTTCGAGATAGTGCCGGTTCGACGCGCTGATCTTCTCCACCGCATCGGCAGCCCGCATGACCAGTGGCCTTTCGTGGTGGAAGAGCAATCTGAACAGGGCATCGAACGATGCCTGGTCGTGAACGGCATGCACGGCCTTATCGGCTCCTTTGAGTCTGCGAAGATCCTTGCCCAACAACAGGTGCGCAAAATTGTCTCCCCCGCCAGATGGGTGGTTTGCCTGCGACTCGACGAATTCCCGTCGGGATTCTGTGGGCTCGTTTTCCTTAACGCTGTTTTTCATGTAAAGTAAATTTAACAAGGGGTACTAAAAGATGGTCAGCCATGCCTGGCACGACCCTGCACCGTCATAAATATAAAGCCCGGCCTATCGCTAACACCTGACAAGAATCAGACCGATTCCTGACGCTCGTTCAAGGCGTCTCACCCATGGCGGACTATCTTTCGAATAAAAAAAGCCATGTCGTACTATACCCGGAAATTAGCCCTTCCATTTCAGGATGTTTTGGAAAAGGTCACAAAAAATCTGCAGCAGCAAGGATTCGGTATCATCACCACCATCGATATGAAAGATACGTTCAAGCAAAAACTAAACGTCGATTTCAGAAACTATAAGATCCTGGGGGCCTGCAACCCGCAGTTCGCCTACAAGGCCATCAGCCTCGAATCGCATGTTGGCATCATGCTGCCGTGCAACATCGTGGTGCAGGAGCATGAAAATGGCGAGGTGGAAGTTACCGCCGTCAGTCCCCTGGACACGCTCGACAAAGGGATGCGTACCGTATTGTTGAACGATTTGGCGCGGGAAGTAGACAATCGTCTTCGTGCAGCGATCGACGATCTTCACCGACAAACGCCGGAGCCACACAATGAAGCGCTACCGGCATAAGGATTTACGACAATGTTGTTGCGAAACAAAGGTATTGTGCTGCGACTACCCGGAGGCCTGATCGCGCCGCGTTTACTTTTATTGAGCTTGCTTTTTTCTTGATGACTGCAGGAATGCACGCGCGGATTTACCAAGTGCGACATTCCCTTGTGCCTTATCACGATGGCGATCATTGAACGTCAGTTTTTGCATGAAATAACCTTTCCAATGCTGCCACATCGGCGCTATGGTTGTTGTTTCCATTTACGGAAAATTCATGTTCAATGTCCTGGGTTGTCACTACAATTTTATTCTTCATGACATCCGTGAAAGCGAGGGCGTGATTGAGATAGTAAAGACTAAACAATTGGGTGGCTTCACCTACCTGCATAGATTCCCGGTAGGCGTCTTTGATCGCCAAAAAAAGTCCATCTACCAGGTTGATGCAATTCTGTTCACCATTTTTCAGGCTCCATTTTTCCTTTACGATTCCTTTGAGTTTTTCGTAATCGGAATAGGTCAGTATCTTTTTACGGGCGGCTGCCGCATAAAACAAAAAGCCGATTCGCCTGTATAAGGTTTCATAATCCACCTTCATAGCTCCCCTTCTTTATCGTGAATACTTTAATTTAGGATGAAACCGCTTATACGGCCATCTCGGTTTTCACTTGTTCGCCGTTGCTTTGTGTTTTCGCCTTTTTCATTTTAATAGCGATGGCGTCAACCAGGTCTTCAAACTTTTCGTCGATCTTGTCGTTCAGGGCATCGGCAAGGTCCTCACCCTTCCGCGCAATGCCTCTTCTGGTGCGTGATCCTTTTTCGGGTGCAAACAAGACACCCAACACGGCACCCGCGGCAATCCCTGCCACAATGCCTAATAGTGCTTTTTTCGAATCCATATATTTTCTTTTTTAATAGAATAAAATTACGCCATCCCTTGACCCGCCCGGCTGAGGATTGTCATGTACACGATTTTTTTTTACTGATCTATGTCACACTGACCGTGCGTGTTTCCCGTGGACGCAGCGATTATTTCCCGGGCAAATAGGAATACATGAGGCGCAAATATTTTCGTGTAGCACGAAGATGTTGCTGTCGTAGTCGATCCTTTGATTGCGCAGCACCCAGCGCGTGAACCTTTGCACGGATGGCGGCACGGAGACATTTGTAATAGGTGAAAAGCATCTTGTCTTCCGGCAATTCGAATGGATTGAACTTCCGGCTATACGTTTTCAAGAAAAGACGGGAGAAGGTGCTATAGCCATAACGCTCAAGCTCCATACACAAAAAGGCAATCTCGTATAGCACGTCGATTTGCCGGAAGGCATCGCTGAACTCGATGCAGTCGAAAAGAACAGGCTTCCGATAGAGAAAGACATTTCCGCTGTGCAGATCGCCATGAACATCGCGCTTGAAACCTGCGTCGATCCGCTGCTGCATGCGCCCGGCATGGGTCTTTAGAAACTGGTTGCTCCAGACAACCGATTTATCGATCATCCCCGTCCATCGCTCCCCCAATGTCTTTCCTATGAAAGGCTTTATGCTCCGGATGTCGTTGAAGGTAGCCCGCGCGGTGGGTAAATGAAAAGGTTGGTACATTTTTTTGGCACGCCGGTGAAACGCCGCGACCTCGTGACCCAGTGCCCGAATGGTCTGGGCGTGTATGCTTCCGGTTTCCAGCTTCACGTCCATCTTTTTAGACGTGTCCATGCGTTTCATTTCAACCGCATAGTCCACCGTGCGCCCAGGCCCTGGTCCGAGTGACCACGCATTCCCGGTCCGTTTGACGGGCACCACGCCGCGGTATATTGTGGTGAACCGGCGGTTCAGCTTCACTTCCCTTTCGCAGAAAAAGTGCCGGCGCGAAAGGGTTGAAAAATCCAGGAAGGGAAGTTTCACGGGCTTCTTGATCTTGAAGGCGGCGCGGGGCGTGAGGATGACCCAAGAGATGTGCGTGGCCTCGACGGTGCCCCGGATCAGGCCGCCCCGGATCGTGCCGGCGGTGGCGAGCTGCTCTACGTCACGTTGTTTCATGATCGCGCATCAGGTTCAAACCGGTTTTCAGCAAAGTGTCGACGTTGTCGTTTGTGGATTCCAGTGTTACGTGGGGTGTCTCGATGGCTTCGAACGCGTCGCGCAATATTTCATATACGGCGTAGTCAGCCTCGCTATCAGGTCTCGGCTTGGCCAGTCGTTCTTTCACCAACGTTTCGTCGGCGTAGAGCCAAATGAATACACAGGGCACGGACAACTTCGCCGCCAGGTCAAAGAAAATGTTGCGCATGTCACGGTGCGAAAAAGTTGCATCCACCACCACCCAGGCATTGCCCTTTGCCTCTTCAACGCGGCCGGCCAACGCACGGTAGACGGCAAGTTTATCCTCCCGGGTATACTTGCCTGACGCCGCCATCGCTTTCCGGAGTTTATCGCTGCTGAGATAGATCGCGCCCGCGGCATCTGCCAGTCGCGAAGCAAAAAAACTTTTTCCTGATCCCGGCAAGCCGCCGACCAATACGATGCCCTGCATGTCAAAAATGGTATGTTGTCCAGTCTAATGAAAAGCAAATGTCTTGCCCTTTTCGGATTTAAGAATTTCGGTCGTCACGGCGAACAAGTTCTGTTTGAATTGCCGGAAATCCTTCATGAATTCCACAAAATCGTTTTCCAGGGCTTCCTGTTCATCTTTGCAAGCCTGGGCATTGTACGCAAAAGGGTTTTCCATAAGCCGGGCCAGGGCGGCATTTTGATCCAGGATCCTTTCCTCGAGCGCGACCCTCCTTTTTTCGATCTTGGTTTCCTGCGTCGACAGCCTGCGTGTTTGTTCAAGCAGCGACCCGTAGATCTGTCGTGCGAAATAGTCAAACATCAGTTTCCGGAAAAAGTTTAATTCGTTGTCAACATAGGTCAGGTCGGACTTCCAATGTTCCGTCAGTGCATAGAATGCGCGCCAGTTATTTTCACTGGCATGCTCAAGAAGCGCAACACCATTCCGGGACATGGTTTTGCGTGTTCTGCGCTTCAATGTTTCAAGGGTGGATGGGGCTGTCATAGTTGTATTTTTTCTTGCAATTTCGGTACCGGTACCGGTCAGAGAGGTGACGAGCGTCATGTCCGAACGTTAATTTTTGTCACACTGGTGGCCCGACGAAGGGTAAAGCGATCAGAAGAAAATAACCTGACATAAGTCATCATCCCGGGTTGACTCCAATCATGGGAAGCTTTAGAAAAAAAATCGTGGTTTACTTTCGTATTAAACACCACCCTTTATGAAAACCAATAAAAATCTACTGGCCGAAATAAAGCAAGCGCTGGCCAATGTTCCCGCGCTCGCCAAATGCTTACCGCGTATCAACATTTCCGTTAACGACGGCGCCGTTGTCCTTTCGGGGACGATCGATAGCACCGGGTTGAAAACACTGGCGACAGAGATCGTAGCGGCGATTCCCGGCGTCGACTACCTGATCGAAGAATTTCGCGTCGACAAAGGCGACCGGCACCGGGTGGCGGTGCAGATTGACTGGACGAACGGAAAAATTGCGCTGGCATAGAACCTCCGGACCACGTACAGAAGCCATTCTTAAACCTTATGATTCATCACTATGATCAAGATCGCCGAAAACACTTTGTTGAAAAAACACATCTACCGGGCATGCCAACAAAAGCTGGAAGTCTTGGTTGCCGATTTCAAAGATCGTATCCAAAACTTGCTGCAAACCGAAGGCCTGGGCAACGAGGAAGCCTACGACAACCACACGCTCGCGGACACCGCGCAACAAATGTCTGAAGTGAATGCGCTCACTCAGTCGCTGGATTTTGTATCGGACGAAATGCGCGAACTGGAACGTCTGAAGACAGCCTCCGAGACGATCCACCATGTTGTTGAACCGGGGGCAGTGGTCATTACCAACGCCGGTTCTTTTTTCGTTGCTGTGGGGGTAGCATCCTTTCAGGTACAGGGCGAGACCTACGCAGGGCTCTCGCCTAAGAGCGCGTTGTTTGCCGCCCTGCAAGGCAAAAAAGCTGGCGGCGTTGCGCACTATCACGGTGCGCCCTATACGATCAAGAAGGTATTTTAATGAGCACCCGCACCGTCCAAGACCTCGATCTTTCGCCCAAACCCGGAAAAAAATATTGGGGCAATGGTGCCCGGGAATGGCGCGAGGAATTTATTTATTTCCTGATGGTCGACCGCTTCCACGACGATCTTGAAAGAACCCCTGTAGCCGTCGGCGGCAAAACAACGGGATTTGGATCTCCTGACCAACTGCAGCAAGCTTGTGGCGGCACCTTGCGGGGCATCCAAAAGCATCTTCACTATATCAGAGAACTGGGCTGCACATCGCTTTGGCTCAGCCCGGTGTTTGAAAACAACATCGAAGCGTATCATGGTTATGCTGTACAAGACTACCTTGACGTCGACCGGCGTTTTGGAACCCTGAAAGACCTTGCCGACCTCGTGGACAGTGCCCATGCCCTGGAGATGCGCGTCTTTCTCGACATCGTGTTGCATCACTCCGGCGACAATTGGTCGTATCCCGGAGATGTTCCTTATTACTATTATGAAGGCGCCACCTTCCCATTCGGGAAATGGCGCTATGAAAACAAACCCTCCCCTGTCGAGCTGCGCAATCCCGACCTCTACGAGCGAAAGGGACAGATCCGGAATTTCGACAGCTACCCGGAAACCCGCGAAGGCGACTTTCAAAACCTGAAGACATTCAAGAACGACGATTCGCCCGAGGCGCTATACGTTCAGGAACTCCTCACCAAAATTCATTGCTACTGGATCCGCGAAACAGACGTAGACGGTTTCCGGCTGGATGCTGTGAAACACATGGGTGAAAAAGCCATCAGCCAATTTTGCTCTCACATCCGTGAATATGCCTACAAGCTTGGCAAGCGCGACTTCTTCCTCTTTGGTGAACTGGTGGGGCCAGAGGAATTATACAACAAATACATCGGCCCAAAAACGTCCATTCAATTGGAAGACAAGGCGATCTATTACGGGTTGAATTCCGTGCTCGACTTTCCGTTGTATCATGTGTTGGCCAACGTCATCCTCGGAAAATCAACTCCCGAGAAACTGATCGAGCGTTATGAATCGCTTCGGAAAAACGCCTTGTCGCGTGGGGAGTACGGTGAATTTCTAATCACCTTTATCGACAACCACGACCAAGTGGGCCAGGTGATCAAAACCCGTTTCGGGCATGATGCCACAGAAGCACAGATCATTGCGGGCATTGGCTTCCTGCTTTGCGCCCTGGGCACGCCCTGCATCTATTATGGGACCGAACAAGGTTTTCAAGGATCGGGCGAAGGGGACTGGAATATACGCGAGGCCATGTTCAACTTGGATAACAACACAGAGAATGCCCTGAATCAACACAATATCATCTATCGCCAGATCGCCACATTGGCAAGCCTGCGAAAAGAAAGTGCCGTGCTCAAGTTTGGCAGAATGTATATGCGGGAATCGTCTCGCTCGGGCAAGAACTTTTATTTGCCCGTATATTCCGATTGTATGCTGGCCTTTTCGAGAATACTGTATGACGAAGAGATGCTGATTGTCTACAACCACTCGTTAGCATGGGAAGATGAAGAATACATCATTGTCGACAAGCACTTGAATGCCGAAGGGTCGGTGTTCAGGTTTTGTTATGGCGGCCAGGGAAAGATCCATGTGCTGAAGAATGAGGATGGCAGTCATCATTTTGTAAAATTAAAACTGGCACCGGGACAATTCGTGATCTTAACCAACAAAACCGTCACCGACTTTGTGAAATCAGCGCATCAAACCTGACAAATTCCTCCGGTCCGTCTGATGTTTGTCATAGCCTCCGACTGGCATGATGTATACATTTATTAAAAAAAATTATGAAGCCATTCGCCATCTTCATCGCCTTGTTTATGCTCGCCAATTGCAGCCCGCACATACGGGCATATAGTGACTGCGATCCGGATTTCGACCTTTGGACCTATACAACTTTCAACTGGGCCGGGGGCACGAATATTGAAGCCGGAAAAAATCCACTCTACTACAACGAGCTCAACGACAAACGCATAAAGGCCGCCATCAAAAACGAGCTGACCAACCACGGCTATCAGCTTGCGGAAGAACAGCCAGGTTTGATCGTGCACTATCATATTGTGGTGACCGAAGGTTCGTTGGTAAGCCCGGAATCCTACGGCTACACCTATGGTCCTTATTGGACCAATGCCCTGGCCAATCTCTCTCCCTACCGCGAAGGCACACTCATTGTTGACCTCATGGACAGTCAAACCAAGAACCTGGTCTGGCGCGGCTGGGCGATTTCGGCGATCGACGACGACTATAAGCCCAAGCAAGTTGAAGAGCTGATCAAAAAAGCCGTCGCCAAAATGTTTAGCCGGTTACCGGCGCGTCTGAACAGTACAGAAAAAACAAAGAATGTCGTATCAAATTAAATACACCTTTAACCATTCAGGCTATGCTACTCGATTTTGAAAAATACGCCATGAAGGGAAATGAATTCCTTCATCAGCTGGAAGTGAATCTCGGCAGCAACGATCGCGATCGCGCGGCCAGGATTCTGAAGAGCACGTTTCGCGTGCTGCGAAACCACCTTACTTTCGAAGAATCGTTGCAATTGTTGTCGCAGTTGCCTATGGCGATCAAAGCCGTCTATGTGGATGGCTGGCAGAAAAAAGATCATTTTAAAATAAAGGATTCCGACGAGTTCATCTTCGAGATTGCGGCCGAAGACGGCCTGCAGGCCTGGACCGATTTCCGCAGCATGGAAGACATACTGGACGCCGTGAATGCCGTCGTCGAAACCATGACGTTGTATGTGAGCACCGACGAGATGAACGAGGCCTTGAACACATTGCCCCGGAAGGTGCGCGAAATCTTTTCATTGCAGGAACGCCGGGAGCAATCATGAGTGCCGTGCAGCACGGCCGCCTACTCCATGGCGACCATTTCGCCTCTCCGCAATTTCGTTAACAGTTCCCTGACATCGCTGGTTGTTGGTACTGCGAATTCAGGAAAGCCTGCATGACGGGGATCTTGTTCCAGGTTGAGAAACACCACCGCGTCGGCCAGACGGCCCATTTCGGCAGCGGCCTCACTCGTGGTGTCCGAAACGGCGACAATTACCTTTAACGCTTTTTGTTTTTTTATGCTTACCACGCAAGCGAGTATGCTGTTGATCGTCCGCAAGGATTCATCCACCAGGATCACGGCTTTGCCAGCGAACGACAGCGGCGGCACGGCGGCGTGATAGAAGCGATCATCGGCCTGCACGCTGCTCCGGATCATGGCAATCTGGTGCCCAATGTAATCCTGCGGGAGGTCGTGTGTAAAGGACGTGAGCACGATTTCCCGGGGGCTCACTGAACCGATGCTCTGTGTGCCATCCGCAGGGTGCTTGATCTTTCTGCACGGCATCACATCGAAGGGCAACTGCAACTCGTCCGAGAGCGCGGCTGCCACCAAGGCACCTCCCCCGGGGATGCCCACCACTACGGCATTTGAGTTTTTAAACTCGCTCAGTTTTGCCCCGAGCAACCTGCCGGCATGATGGCGGTTTTGAGGAAAATTATTACTGAGAGGGTCCATGCTTTTTTTCTACAAAGTTACCCTGTCCCTGGGCAACAAGCTATGAACATGATCATCCTTAGTAAGCAAGTCTTATGATTTTTATCAGCAAAGGGTTTGAAAAAAATCACCCGATGAAATCGTGTTTATGTTGTACTTCGAGGGAATAACAACAAAGCGACCGGCCCGAAATAAAATCCGGGATGACCCACAAACAAACCCTATGAAAGCTCACACCAAATACATTCTGTTGACAATCGTTCTCATCATCGCCCTCATCTCCATCGCCGTTAAGGTTTGGGGAATACTGTAAATGCCGGGCATCACTTGCCCTGGGCGTGAAGCTGGATGAATTCTACGATATTCTCTTCGTCGAGGATACCCTTCAGTTGGTGGCTCGTGCCCACCAGCATCAGTGCTTTTTTGTCGCGTTGCATCAGTTTCCAGGCCTCGTCCAGCGGCATGTCGCCGGGCACGTAGGCGCAATCGCGATCTTCTACCTGCTCCACCAGAGTTTCGCCGCCGGTTTCGTTCATGGCGGTTATGATCTGTTCCCGGGTGATGGTGCCCACGGGTTTGCCCTGGTCGGTCACGAGGAAATTTCTATTCTGTGAGTTCAGAATCATTTGTGCCGCATCGTTCATGGACCGGTGACAGTCGATGGAAGGTATTTCGCGCATTGCCACGTCACTCACCCGGTAGCGATGAAGCAACTGTGTGGTACCCGCCAGCGCGGACTCGTATTGACCGCTGACAAAAATGAACATCCCGATAAAGATCAGCATCGGGTCGAAGAAAAAGCCGGCCACAAAAAAAACAGCGCCGAACACCTGGCCGATATAGGTGGCTACGCGCGTGGCCTTTGCGTGATCCAGGCGGAAGGCCAGCAATGCCCGCAACACCCGGCCACCATCCATGGGAAAGGCCGGGATGAGATTGAAGATGCCCAGCCACAGGTTAACGGTGGTCAGAAAAAAAAGAAAATTACCCGGTCCCACCGTATTCAATGTACCCAGCCGCGTCAGGGCGTGAATATTGATAAAAGGGGTCAGGGTGAACGCGATCAGGAAGTTCACCGCAGGGCCGGCTAAGGCAATAAACAATTCCTGCCGCGGTTTCTCGGGAATGGAATCCATTTGTGCCAGGCCTCCGATGGGCAGCAGCGTGATGGACTGGGTCACGACTTTGTATTTTCTGGCCATCAGGGCGTGCCCGAGTTCGTGCAGCACGATGCAGGCAAAAACGCTCATCGTCAGCCCGAGCACCCAAAGAATGTCGGTCCATCCCAGGCCAGCCCTGGCATTGGACCATACGATCCAGCCGACGAGAAAAGCAAAAGTCCAATGCACATAGATTTTGATGTTCAGGATCTTTCCGAGGTATGCAACGTGCTTCATAGTGATTTTTGTTTAAAGGATCAGGGCAGGACATCTGCCGGCAACTATTTTAGAGGGTGTCATATTTTCTGATAAGGGCAAAGAGGTCTTTCTTGAATGCCCGCTCCATTCATGATTTTCCACCGTGGAAGGCATTCGAAGTTCCATTGTGGAATTGATTACTCGACGAAATTTAGGATCGTCGTCCGGCGGTTGCCATGACGGACGTCAGGCGGTGCCGGTGACTTTTAGCAGCGGTTAGAAAAAACCTGACAAGAATCAGTAAAAAAGCCTCACAATCGTCATCACCGGTCGCACGACGGTTGAATACATTTCGAAAAAAACTTATGAAAAAAATACTTGTCCCCTGCGATTTCTCCCAAAAGGCGCGCGATGCGTTCCAGGTGGCCGCGGAAATTGCCGCAAAATCAAAAGGAGAGATTATCGTATTATACGTGATCTACATTCCCACGGTCGTTGACCCTTACTATGGCGACGCCCCTATAAACTACAGCGGCGAGCTCATCACACAAATGGAAACGGATGCCAAAAAAGGATTTGACGGCATGATAAAAACGGTACCGGCCGGCATCCCGGTGAAATTGCAGATGGAAATGGGGAACGTGCTGGAGACCATCAAGCAAACCATTCAAGAGAAAGGCATCGACCTGGTGGTGATGGGAACTTCAGGCACTTCCGGGTTGGTGGAAACCCTCATCGGCTCCATAACCGAAAAGGTAGTGCGCCATTCCCCCGTGCCCGTGTTGTGCATCCCGAAGGCCATCGCCATCGCTTCACTCAAAAACATCCTGCTGCCCACGACGCTGGCGCTGAACGAATCCGATTTCATAAAAAAAATAAAAGCCCTACAAGAATTCACGGGGGCCACGTTGCACATTCTGTATGTAAACACCCCCGGACGCTTCAAACGGGATGCGGAAGTCCAAGAGGCGTTGGCGGAATTCATCAAGACCTACCAACTCAAAAACTGCAAGGCTTATTTCAAAAACTATTTCAGCGAAGAAGAAGGCATCATCGATTTCGCCAACCGCGAAAAGATGGACCTGGTGGCCATGCCGACGCATGCCCGCAAGGGACTAGCCCACCTCTTCAACACCAATATTACCGAGGACGTTGTCAACCATATCTCCTATCCAGTCTGGACCTATGCACTGAAGGTGATGCCGTGATGCCGTGATGCCGTGCCGCCGCAAAAAAAAAACAGCGTTGCTTTTAATGACCGAGCAACGCTTTTTTTTGGTCTGGGGAACTCAGGCAGGCGAACGCGACCCGGCACGTTTCCACCGGATGGATTGCAGGATAGCGCCCACGCTCATGCAGGTGATCAACAGCATGATCAACGGCCCCACAAAAGGTGTCAGCGAAGCGAGTTTCAGAAAAATAAAAAGAGCCAGTGCTATGCCAACGATTTTTCCCGCCCGCCACGACGACTGGTAAAACGTGTTGTTGATCCAATGCGCCGCCACAAGCGATACGA
>Ga0209050_1002576_pt1 | contig 15074 bp, 9 predicted proteins | sample Araplavi_mTSA_r2_FD_184276 | JGI IMG/M metagenome (GOLD analysis project Ga0209050, IMG submission 184276) | Arabidopsis root microbial communities from North Carolina, USA - plate scrape MF_Cvi_mTSA_r2 (SPAdes) (version 2) | ecosystem: Host-associated > Plants > Roots > Endosphere | place: USA... | reverse complement strand
GGTAGTCGTCTTCTGTGATTTCCGCTTTGAGTGTGCCGGCTTGCAATTTGCTGAGCGTTCCCATCAGCGCGCCACAACACGCACTGGCTTCGGGCTGTTCATGCCTGAGCACATAGCCCCAGCCCTTTTTTTGTGAATAGCCGATGTGCGGCTCAACGAGCAACACCAGGGTGCCGCTGTCGGGAATGTGATGGGCGAAAGCTTCGAGACCGGAGACGCCGGTGAAGGGCAACCCCGCGAGGCCACCGAGATGAAAGGGGTCTTTTATTTCGGGGTGGAAGTGAAAGTTTTTTGTATAGATGATATCATCCACGCACGTAGACGCGCCCAGCAGGATCTTGTCGGGCTGGATGTTGTATTTTTTTTGGAGGTAGTGGAGGATGGAGTCGGAAAATTCATGGCCGGGAATAGCGCCGGGAAATTCCTTCCGCAGCGCTTCCTCGGTTCCGGTAGGTACATTCGGAAGGAAGGCGGAAGTGGTAGCGGCCGTCTGCCTTTCCATGTTGCCGCATGAAAGGAGGGCAAGGGTCATCGGCAAGATGAAAATGAAGTGATGAGTGTTCATGGCGATGATTAATAGAAGAGCCTGCCTTGAAGCCGACGCGTTGGAATTTCTTCTTCCGAATGTAGCGGAGTTTATCGATCCCGGTAAGTTACAGGGCGCGGTTAACCGTTAAACCACCGGTCAGTGTTCGGCCGACATAAACATCCATCGATGGCCCTCCAAATCCTCGGCCCGGTATCGCGTGCCGGGTCCACCCGTTTCAAGAGGCGATAGGATGGCCGCTCCGTTTGCCTTCGCATGCTGAAAATGCGTCGTCACGTCATCGACCATCACCAACACGCCGTCGATCACATACGGCACTTCGTTCCATTTGGCGGCCTGCTGGCAAACTTCGCGGTGATGCCGCGGACTTTGATAGGCAGGCGTTGGCGATGCCAACATGATCACGCTTTCGCCCATCGCGACTTCACCGTGCGACAGCCGGCCGCTGTCATCTAGCCACCGCGCCTTTTCAGTGAATTGAAACACACGGCAAAGCCATTCCATGGCGGCCACACCGTCTTCGTACGACAGCATGGGAATAATCGTTTGGGGAGGTTTGGACATAGAAGTCAATTTTGATTGCAAGACTAGTAGCCGGCGAGCCGGTATTAAAGTTAGCGCAAAAGTTTCTTTTTTGATGAATTATGTGTGGGATCGTATAAGATGTTAGCCATTGAAAGCGCTGGTCAGAAATGAAAACGTCCTGGCTAGTGCGTGCACGGGGTGTCATCCCGTTTTGCCGGATGCTTTGCGTTTTTTGTTGATGGACAAGTAATCAGATTTTGTGAAATCGGACTTCTTCTGAATGGTCACAGAAGGTTGAAGTTGTTCCTGATTGTCATGCGGCCGAACGCTGGCAACGCCTGCGAAAAAGAAATAGCCAAAACCAATTCTCATTCAAATTTAATTTATAACTTCTACACGCATTCAGTGGTAAGGAATTAACCGTAAATCAGTATGAAACAAAAGCTATTCGTGCCAACACTTTTGTCCTGTTTGATAACGCTGATGATAGCCTGCGGACCAAAGAAGGAAGAACCCGCGGCCGCCCCTGTCATCGACAAAGAGCAAATAAAAAAGGAAATTCAAGCCAAGGAAAATCAGTTTTCGGAATTGTATAATACCGGCGAGATGCGGAACATTGGCTATTATGCCGACGATGCAACGTCCTTTTCGCAAAACAAGCCGCCTTTGGTAGGCAAACCGGCCATTGTAGAATTTCTGAAACAAGGGATAGACTCCTCTTCGAAAGGCAACAAGATTTCTTTTGTCACCAATGAAGTTTTTGTATCCACGGATGGGAATCAAGTTGTCGAAATTGGCTATTACAAATTGACCGACTCTACAAATGTTGCCATCAACACCGGAAATTATATGGTTTTATTTGAAAAAAGACAAGGCGAGTATGTGGTTGTGCGGGATATGAGCGCTTCGGATATGCCACTGGAATAGGAGCCAGCAGGCTTGATGTGATAATCTTTCGGGCCGGTCGGATCGCATCCCGCGGAAATGATTGGCTAACGTCTTCTGCTCCCACCACCCCGGGAACCACCGCCCCCTCTGGAGCCACCTCCGCTAAATCCACTACTTCCTCTGGAGCCACCGCTATAGCGGGACGCTCCGTTTGAACTTGTTCTGGAAGGCTGAGAATAGTTTGTCGACTGACGATTGGACACGCCCGTGGACGGGCGTCCTGAAACGGATGATCCGTTTGAGGGCCTGACCGCCGGCGATTGACGGTTGGATGTTCGATTGGAAGGGCGTGTAGCGGCCCCGTTCGATGGACGTGTTGATGCCGTGTTGCGCTGGTTATAGTTGCCGTTTGCTTTGTTGTGATTAACAGTATTCGATCGGTTTCTTGAATTGTTGTAGTTGTTGAAATTGTTGGTATTGTGAATGATGGTGGTATTACCGTGATATCCATACCCTCCGTGGTGGTAATAGGAATGGTGGCCGATGTACATGCCGATCGCCATAACGGAAAAGGCGGCAAAATAGGGCGGATAATATCCATAGTGATAAGGCGGATAGTACGGAACGTAGGCGGGTGAATAAACATACTGCACAATAGGCGCAGATTCCACGACGACGACGGTGGTCTTTGCCGGAACGCTTACCACCGTGTCAGTGCCCTTGTAGGCTGGATTGGCAGTGACCGCCGGGGTTTTCGATTCTTTTAGTTCGACAATATAATCTTTGCCATACAAATCCTCGTCGCCTACGATCTGCATGGATATTTTTTTGTTTTTGTCCTTCGATACCATGATCACGGCGACATCTTGTGTTTCGGTTTCGCTTACGGAAACTTGCAGGACAAATGTGAAGTCATCGCCTTCGTTTTTTGTCACCACTTTTATAAAATCAACTTTATTGTCCAAGTCCAGATCCAGATTATTGATGGCCGTTTTTTCAAGGTTTAACGATTTCTCAAAATCCTCGATGGTCTTTGATTTTTGAAAAAGGTCCAGCACGGCATATAGATCCAGGTTATCGCCCGGCAAACCCAATAGTGTTGAATCGCGTTCCGTTTGAGCGAAGACAGGCAGGCTGAGCAAACTCAGCGTTGCGACCAGACAGGATACAATTATTTTTTTCATAATAACCCAGGCACACTGACGACTGGAGGTGGCGAATTTGGGATTCCGTGGAGTCTAGGTGTCGGCTACTAAATGTATATTTTTTTTCAAGCGGTTAAAAATTGGAGTATCGTTTAACCGTTACATGGCCGTGCGTTTCACCGTTAAATCAGGCGATCGCATCAAACCAAGAACGGTAATTCTATACATTGGATTTAGTCAGGGATTTTAATCTTTCTGTTCAAGACGTTGCGTATGATCATGTTTTCGCTGCCAAAGGTTAGCAGGTTCAACGTTGTCATGGAAAGGTTGTAAAGGGTGCGATAAAAAAAGCATTCTTGCTGACTCCTCCTTCAAACGTAGGAAGCGATCATGATGAAAGTCAGAGCATCCGGCAAAGCAGTAAGTCCTATCCGACGGGAAATTTATCTTCTGGTTGTCATTTTGCCGGGCGTTATCTTTTCGCTGCAAGCACAAGTGCCGGTAACGACGAACAAGCACTTTGCCATTGGAAGTTACGGCAGGGTAGGTATCGCCAGATCGGACCAGATCCAGTATCCCCGGTCGCTCAACCTCAATGGAATGGGATCTATTGGAGGACGCATGGAGGAGGTAGACTACCTGGAACTAGCCACGGCGCTTCAGTTTGCACCCGCAAGCGGTGAATCCGATACCACGCACATAACCATACAAGCGCGTTTTGCTTTTTATACTACGCAAGGCCAGATCATTGGCAACGTGACGAGCAATTCGTACGGCGGCATTACGATGGCGTTGCCCGAACTTTTTGCCGAAGCAAAGAACATCCGCGGAAGTCCCTGGAGCGTGTGGGTGGGGGCGCGATTTTTTCGCGGCGACGACATCCATATCATCGATCACTTTTATTTTGATGATCATAGTTCACAAGGGTTTGGTATTCAATACAAGCGCACCCAGTTCTCCATCATGTTCCCAGCCGCTGTGGACACCGCGTCAACGCTGCCGCCGTACTTTTACCTGAACATCGTCAATGGTGCGCCCGTATTAGGATTGCGCAATCGCTCCGTGTACATTTTGGAGCATACCCTTCCCGTGAAAAGCGGATACCTCAAATTTTTGGCGGAATATCACCGGTTGGCCACGGGCAGCGTATCGGACACGGCCACGAATTTTAACTATCCCGCCGACTATGGATATGTGGTGGGCGCTAAATACAAACAAAATTTGCCGACGCGTTTGCCCGGTTCGTTTTATGATGTGAGCGTTCGCTTGGGCGGCGGCATTGCCAACGGTGGCGACGGTGGCGGAAGTAAAACCTTCCTGACGTATGGAGGACCTAACCTGGAAACCAAGCGTTTTAAAAAAGCATGGTCGATCGCTGTCACCCAAAGCATTTTATGGAATGTCAGCAACCGATACTCACTCAATGTGTATTGCATTTTCACAAAGAGCAAGGGGGCCAGCGATAGCCTTCATACAACGACTGACTATCGTGGGAAACAAATTTTTAACCGGAAGGTCGACTTCGCCGTCGGTGCCCGGGGTACATGGTACGTGAAAGATTGGTTTCACCTATTGCATGAACTGGATTTCTCTTCCCGAAAAGATGGCACCCAGGATCCGGCACAGATGGTTAAATTCAGTGTCGCGCCCACCCTTGTTCCAAATGGAAAACGCGATGTCTGGAGCCGTCCTCACTTCAGGCTGGTTTACAGTGTGGCACGCTACAATCAATTTGCGGCGGATAACCTCTACTCGCCCTATTTAGCACAAACGGGGAGCAAACGGTGGGGGCATTATTTTGGTGTAAAAACAGAGTGGTGGCTGTGGTGAAACCTTAACCGGAATGATTGCGAGCTACTTCCGATGAGACGGATGGGCTGCAGCCTTGGCATCCACTTCAGATTGCCCGTATCCCATTCCACAGTGATCTGCCGATGCATGACCCAAAAGGGTTATTGTCTGGTAGCCGAATCGTGATCTCCTTTGTAGAACGATCACGCAACAGGAGACCCATGAAAAACGAACGGAAAAAAACACGTACGCCGCTTTTGGCGATTTTTGGTCTCATTCTTTTGTTGGGATGTGATAAAAGTGTCTCACCATCGCCCGTGGGCGTGAATGGCCAATGTGTTATTCAAAATGAAACCACGGCGTTGTCTGGTAATGCGGCAACCTGGAAATATGAATACGACAGCAAAGGCTTGCCTTCGAAGATCACGAAGTATGGAACCTACGACATCGTGCAGGCCGAACTGACCGTGTATAAAGATAGCGTTGTGAAGGCATTGGACGCCGCCAAGCTGGTGCTGCGCTATGATACTGACCTTTCTTCGAAACTGCCCACGGTGGCCCAGGTTTCGATTACCAATTCGGGAGGGATCGTGCAGACGAATTATATGCAGTATTATTTCTTCTATGATGACAAGTCGCGGCTTACGAAGGTCAGCGAGCGAACCGGGTTTGTCGGCGATGGTGAGTGGGATTTGACGATTTTCTACAACGATAAAAATAACGTCACGGAACTGCGGTATCAATGGGTTGCCGGGCCAACCACGGGAACGACAAGCATCACGGCGTCGGCCTATGATGACAAGCCGAACCCGTACGCATCGATACCCATGTGGAAGTTTTTAATGAACAATTTTGCCTGGGATAATTACGACCCCGAGCCTGTGCTCACGGCGCTGAGCAGCAATAATCCTCTCAAGTATACATTGGGTTCGGGCGACAACTTATTTTCACGGACCATGACCTATACCTACAATGAGGATGGCTTCCCATTGGCGCGTATCAATACAAATAAGAACATCAATGGCGAGTATACGTTCACGCAAACATTCGCCTATACGTGTCAGTGACGCAGGGAAGCTAATCGATCTTCAGGCGATCCCGACTGACTTGTAGTAAATGTCGTTCATGCCTTTGTCGTGTCCTGTCGATATCATTTTGGAGTGGGCGCTGCAGATGTGCATCACGGAATCGGCGGCATCTTGCGTGAATCCGCTTTGGGGATAGGCGCAGAACAGACAGAATGCTTGTGATTCGCAGAATTTGTTCCATAGTTGTTCAAGCCTCACGGTAGCGCCGACTTGCTCTCTGGCCCAAAGTATCGCTACCATTTCCCCGAACGCCCTGACCCGGCGATTGTTCTTCTTTGCATGGGCGATCAGACCGGAAACGAGATCCAGAAAAAGTGTGGCATCGGGCCAATCATTCACCATAAACTTCGACAGCGCCTCTTCGGCGTCTTGCGGCATATACAGCGCCTTGGCGCGCAGTTCTTCCAGACTGAACCCGGATTGCTGCAACCTTTCATTCAAAGATTCCAAATGCGGGTTTGTGGCAATGACGATGACGCAGTCCCCGGACCGGATGCCATCGGCTACAAAAACAAAAAGCGTATTTAAAAACGCCTCGTCATTTTCATAAATTTGTACGACATGATCATAGGGAGCAATCTCCGCCCAAAAAACGTTGCCAGGAGATTTTCTCCAATCGTCGTCTGTGGTATAGGGTTTCATATGGGACAGTTAGGTTAGGTGAACGCGATGTTGGTGATCAGGCTGGCAGATAAATATGAAAGGTGGCACCCTTGCCGGGCTCGCTTTCCGCGGTCATTTTTCCGCCGTGCCGTTCGACAACCTTTTTGCAAATGGCAAGACCGATTCCGGTCCCTTCAAAATCCCGTTGACCATGGAGGCGGTTAAATATCTCGAAGATCTTTTCGGCAAATTGCGGTTCAAACCCGATGCCGTTGTCGGACACTGAAAGGTGCTGAAAAGTTTGGGAGCCTTGCATCCCCGGCACAGCATCGGCCGTGGTCGGTCGCGATTGAAAAAGGATCGAGGGGGCACAGTTTTCTTTTGAAAACTTTAGGGCATTGCTGATGAGATTTGAAAACAATTGCTGAAACTGGAATGGGACAACCGGCAGCGTGGGAAGTCCCTTGTTCTCGATGATGGCTCCGGTTTCTTCAATCTTCACTTCGAACTCACGAACGGCTTCCTTGAGACTCTCATTAAGATCCGTCAGTTCGATTTTAGCCTCGACCTTGTCGGCTTTTGAATAGGAGAGAATGTCCTGAATCAGCTCGCGCATCCGGTTTGCCGAGACTTGAATCCGGCGCATGAAATCCATTCCTTGCGGCGAAAATTTGTCACCTTCGGATTGCATGACCCGGTTGGTGAACGTTTGGATCTTGCGCAACGGTTCCTGCAGATCGTGACTGGCGATGTGGGCGAAGGATGTCAATTCGCCATTTGTTTTTTCGAGTTCACGATTCTTGGTTTTAAGCCTTTGTTCGGCGTTTTCCAGTTCAAGGTTTTTCTTTCGAAGATCTGCCGTGCGGTCCAGGACCATCCTTTCCAGGGAAGTTTTTATTTGCTCTTGTGTGGTAACATCTTGAATGATCCCGGTGTAGCCAATGAACGTGTTGTTCGCATCGAACCGGGGAAGAGAATTGGCATAGCCGACGACATAGCTACCTTTGTCGTTGCGCACGCGAAATTTAGCCTCGAAGACCTTTCGTTCTGAAATGGATTTCGCCCACGATATTTCGATATTCGGTCTGTCTTCGGGGTGGATCACATCCAGCCATAAATTTCCCAAACCATTTTCGACATCTTCTCCCGTCAATTCTTTCCACTTGGTGTTCAGGAAGGTGCACAAGCCATTTTCATTTGTGGTCCAGATGATCAGCGGCACCAGGTTGGCCATGGTCTTGAAACGAACTTCGCTTTCCGCGGTGGCCAGCGCGGCGAGTTTTTGTGCTGTAATGTCGATGGTGAAGCAGCGGGTGTGCACAAACCGCGACCCTTCCCAGCGCACGCTTGAATTGATGGCCACATACCGCGACGAGCCGTCTTTGCATATCAGCTCTGCCTCGTGGTGCGTCAATACTTCCTTGTCGTAGAGACGTTGCATGATGTCCTCGATAGCATCGGGATTTTTATGAAATTTTGAAATATGCTGGCCTACGTATTCATGTTCGTCGTAGCCCAGCATGCTAAGTTCGGCGGGATTGGCCCGGATGATCACTCCGTCTGCGTTCACCCAGTGCAAACCAATATTCGCATTTTCAAAATAATCGTGCAGGTCACGCTGGACATTCATCTTTTCCGTGACATCGGTGCCGTGAAAAATGAATCCTTTCACGTGTCGCCGTGAATCAAATTCCGGCGTCAAGATCACATCGAGATAACAACAGGTGTGGTCGTGAAAAAATGAAAGATTAAAATCGACATCCTTGCCGGTGAGGACGGTGACCAAATGCTTCTGAATTTGATCAAAAGCTTCTTTTCCAACGGCAGCATTAAAGGTGCAGCGGGAGCCTTCATGCGACCGCGGAAACCATTTGTCAAAGGGTTTATTGTAGTATTCCAGCGTCATATCACTGTCAACGCGCGCCACCAATGCGGGAATAGAATCCATGAGGTTTTGCATCGCGATGGTCTCGCTGGCATGCAAATCAGTGTAGGTCCTTAACATGCGCATAAGTGGGGGGGTCCATCCGGGATTTTCATATGGATTTATATGAAAACCAGGCTATTGGATAATCCAGCTATCCTCAAAATCATACCAGAAATGAAGTTGTCGTTCGAAAAGGAACGTAACGGCTTTGATGATGGCCAGAGGGGAAATCACGCGATTCAAGCACGATCCATTTCCCGTTTAAGAACTTGTAAACCTTTGGAAGTGACGCGCGAGATGCTGTGTCCGGCGCAACGGATGTTATGCTGTAGACGTAATTCTACATTTGTCGGGTGAATTGCCCGTAAAAGTACGGGGCGTTCATCGCCGTTGCCGCAGCGCTCACTCGCTCCTCAACGTCTCTACCGGGTTGGTCTTTGCCGCTTTCATGATCGTTGAACTGGTTGTGAAAAAGCCCACTAAAAAGATGAACACGGCGCAACCAGCAATGGGAGCAAGGCCCACGGGAACATGATAGGCATAAATAATGCCCAACAATGCGTTGGTAGCATAATAGCCACCCACCGAACCCAACACCACGGCTACGGAGAGCACAACGATAAACTCACGATTCAATAGGCCCACCACGCTGCTTACCGATGCGCCAAGCGATTTACGGATGCCGATCTCCTTCGTGCGTTTGGCCACATTCAGCGACGCCAGCGCGAAGATGCCCGACGCCGAGAGCAAGCCACCCAATATGGTCAGGAAAATAAAGATCTTCTCCAGGTTCGTGTTCAACTCGCGACTGTCCCCCAGCACGACATCTTCCTGCAGCTGACTTTCGAATGGGCGGGTGGGGAAGACTTCTTTCCACGTGGCCTCCAGGGATTTTTGTGTCGCCAGCAGATCGGCGTGCTCCGTCTTCACCACCATGGAGATGTATTGCTCTTTTCCGGCGGCATAGAACACAAACGGTTCCATGGTTTTGGCGCGATACAGGTTGTCGATATGGTTTTCGATAACACCCACGATGAAGTGTTTGGCGTTGTGCAGGAAGATGACCTGGTCGATGGGATCTTTCATGCCCGTGCGCTCCACAAAAGCGCGATTCACGATCACACCTTCTTGCACATCGCTGGCGTTGTCGAGGTTCAGGTTGCGGCCTTGCACAACGGGGAGGCCCATGGTTTCGAAATAATTTTTGCCGACGCCCAGGGCCTGCACATCATATTGCGCGGTGTCGATGCGGATCGGGGTGGTGTAGGAACTTCGGCCGAAAGTGCCATCGGCCACACCCACGCTGAGCACTTTGGGATTTGATACCAGCGCTTTTTCCATTGCGTCAAAATCGCGCTCGCCCTGCAAGCTCACGGTAATGATCTGATCTTTATCATAGCCAAAGCGGATGCCTTCCTGGTACTTTGTGTTCTGGATAAAGATAACGCCGGCAATGAGAACAGTAACCGATAGGGCGAATTGCGCGGCCACCAGCGAACGCGTGAGGGCATTGGTGCCTTTGATCTTCACCGTGCCCTTCAGCAATGACATGGGTTTGAAATTGCTGCTGAGCAATGCCGGGTAGATGCCCGCCACCATGGCCGTGGCAAACACCAGCGCCAGCAACGTGATGAACAGATTCGTGCCGCCAAGGTCGCCGAGGCCATAGGGAATTTCCCACATGTCGGTGAACGCCGGCAAGAGGAGCTGCGCCATCATGAGGCCCACCGCCAGCGAAAGGAGAATGGTGAGCAATGTTTCCAACAAGAATTGGAAGATGATCTGCTTCCGGGCGGCACCAATGGTTTTGCGCACGCCCACTTCCTTCAGGCGCTTGGCCGTCATGGCAATGGAGGTGTTGGTGAGGTTGAAGCAGGCGATGAGCAGGATGAGCAACGCCATGCTCGAGAAAATGATGAGCGGTGCCATGGGGATGGGCAGTGAGGCCCAACCGTAGCGGACGTCATCTCCGGAAAACTTCTTCTTGAACGGTTCCAGGCTGTAGGACGTCACCACCATGTCGGTACGCACTTCGTTGCGATGGGGAATATATTTTTTGAATTGGGTGGCAATACGGGTTGCATTTTCGGGAGCCGACAGTTCCAGGAACGTGCTGGGATTGCGCCAGTCACTCCAGTCGTCGAGATTGAGTTTGTTGTAGTCGATGAAGACCTCAAAGCGCATGAGCGCTTGGAAGCGGAACGTGTTGTTGGCGGGAATTTTCTTTAGTACGCCGCCCACCGTCGCGTCTATTTCATAATTGTTTACAAAGCTGAGCGTCATGGTTTTCCCGATGGGATCTTCGTTGCCAAAGTATTTTTTGGCGACCGCTTCGGTGAGGAAGATGCTGTTCTTTTCCTTGAAGGACTTGGCGCTGCCCTCCAGCAACGGAAAGTCGAAGAGATCGAAGAACGTGCTGTCGGCAAATGAAAGACCTTCGTTGAAGGTCTTGTCGCCGTAGCGCATGGAACCACCCCCGTGAATGAAACGCGTGTAGCGCTCAATGCCGGCGATCTCTCCCGCGGCCACTGGCGCCAGCATGATAGGCGCCTGGGCATCGATGGGCGTACTGCCATCCTTCTCTTGCGAATGCGTGTGCACCTTGAAGATGTGCGAGACCTTGGCAGCATCGTGAAAATTGTCGAACTCGACGTTGTAGGCCACCCACAGATAGGCTGCCAGGCAACATGCCAGTGACACGCCCAGGCCCAGGGTGTTGATGATGACGTAGCTTTTGTTTTTGAGAAGGCTTCGGACGGCCACAAGGAGGTAGTTCTTTAACATGGTTCCGGGTGTTTAGAGCGCAGAATGCCAAGGCAATAGACAACAACTATACCATAGCGAATCTAAGGATTTTCTGTAAAATTCACACTTCATGGCTCCTTCGTTGATCGAAAATGAAAACAAGTTCTTCGAAATCGGACAACCTGTTTTCAGTTGCGTGTGCTTGAGGGCAGGTATAAATTTAATCGGAAAGCTTTCGGTTGATTTCCCGGACTACATCATCCAACTCATTGGCGCAATCCAGCAGGTGAGCATTATACGTTTGTATCTCCTCGGGAGAGGTCTCGCCAGACATTAACATGCAGAGTCCAAGTATGCGCGCCAGCGGGCCGCGCACGTTGTGTGCATTGAAATAGGCATACTCGATGAGCTTTTCATGTTGCAGCTTTATTTCCGCCACGCGCGCCGAGACTTCCATTTCCAGCGATTCGTTCATCCGGCTAACCTCTGCGTTGGCCTGCGTCAACTCCTCGGTCTGGGCTAAGATCTCCTCGTGTTTTTCATAGATCTCATTGTTCAGACGTTTCATTTCAACAAGCGATCTCCGCTTATCCCGGTACAACCTGAACACGACAAAAACCAGTGCCGTGATCGCAACCAGGAGTATACTTCCTATCGTAATCGCCAAGGTCAATGCCTGGATCTTTTGCTCGCGCATCGCCAGCAGCTGATCTTTTTTCTCGGATTGATAGAGATGTTCGAGTGTGGCGAGTTGCTTGGATTTCTCCGCATTGAAAACTTCGCCACGCAGGGCGCTGTATTGATCGTTATAGTGCCAGGCGGAATCATATTCCTGAAACTTTCGAAACGTGTCGCTCAGTTTTTTCCGGGCATTGATGCCGGCGTTGGCATCGTTCAGGGAATCGGCCATGTGCTTGGCCTTGTGCAGGTAGGCGGTGGAATGTTCCAGATCGCCCAGGTTCGAATAGATCACCCCAAGCGTTTGCAAGAGCTCAATGGAAGAGAAGTAATCACGATATTTTGGCAATGACTTCTCGATGGCGAGCCCCGTGTCCAACGCCTGGCGGTATTTTCCCTGCGCGTTCAAAGCCGTGATCCGTTTGGCTTCCATCCAAAATTTGTAGTCTCCTAATTTCGCGTCAATACTGGTGTCTCTGGCCTTGGTAAACATCAGCAAGGCCTGATCATAGTCCTGTTTATTCATGTAGATCTCGCCCAGCGCTGCGTAGGTATTGGCAACGGCCTTGGGATCGTCAATTTGTTGGAGGAGCGCTAAAGATTTTTTCGAGTAGTCTATGGCGCGATCATAATCTTCCTGGTAGATCAGTACCCTGGAGATATTATTATACACATGCGCCACGCCTTTCGTATCGTTCAATCCCTCGCGTATTCTCACCGCTTTGATAAAGTAGTCCATTCCCTCGGTGTGCCGGCCTTGGATGGACGCGCTGATGCCCAGGTTATTGAAACTCGCTGCCGTTCCTTTTTGATAGCCATGGTCATGTGCCAAGGCAAGCGCTTCACGGGCCAACTCCTCCGACCGGGTGAGGGAATATTGTGTGTAGGCATGCGACAAGTTGTTTAGGATATCGATCCGCTCCTCGACTGATTTTGCCAACGGCAGTTGTTGCTGGAGCGAGTCAATAAGCACCTGTGCATTAAGCCTGAATATCAGAATAATCAGCGCTAAGGTTAGCAGTCGTTTCATAAAGAGGGCAAGAAGGATAGCAAGCGTTGGAAATCCAATTTAGGGAATAATTTCCAGCCCTGCGCATGGGTTATAGAATGTCACCCGGCAGACCTGCCCGGTGACACAACCTTCTTGGAAAGGCGCCGCTCTATATTCCCTGCCGCTATGCCAGGGCCTTGCCTTTATTTTATCACCAGAACTTCCTTGTACGCATAGCCGCCCGCGCTCGTGACCGTGACGATGTACAGTCCCGGCGTGGCTTGAGAAAGGTTGGGGTAGTGAACGGTGGGCGCCGTAAGCTCTTTTTGATAAACGGTTTTTCCGTAGAAGTTGGTGATGGTGAGTTTCGCCGGCACGGTGTTGCCCTGTGTCCGGATGTCCACTGCCGGGCTGCTTTCGGATGGGTTCGGAAAAACGGACACCGCGCTGATGCCATTGGTGCCTTGCGCCGGCATGAAGCGAAGGGTTGTGCCGCGCTGTTTCGTGACGGCATCGATGCGCGTGCTCAAGGGTGCGGTGAATGCTTGTTGCCAAAGCGTCTTTCCCGTAGCATCGAGCAAGGCCATGAGGAAGGGCACCTTCTTATCTTTTTCGGTTTCCACCGTGAGGTAGAATTCTTTTTGCCGGGGTTTCATTTCCATTTTTATGCCCTCGATGCCACCGGGCACAAGTTCTTTATCGAAGACGACCACGTCCTGAAGCTTTTTATTATTTTCCATCGCCACGGTGGTGATGTAGGGTAGTTTGTCGTCGATGGGAAAGATGGCTTGAAAAGGTTTTTGATAGGACTTGGTCCACACGACGGCGCCGGGTTTGTCGAGTAGCGAAACGGCAACGACCGGATCGATGCAGTCGGGCGTTGTGCAGGGAGGATAAAGGTTCCAGTCAATGTCTATCCCAGTCCAGCACCAGTCGCGTTCGCGGCCATAGTTCCGGATGTCGATCCGGTCGAAGCGATCGAACGCTGCCGGGAGCACCGGGCTCCCGCAAGCATAGGGGGCGGTGTATGCATAAAGAGAATAGGCTGGGATGATGCCGCCCGTGGAACCGGTTTGCAACACGATGTATAGCTGGCATTGAAAGAAACGCTGATCGGCCCGGCTGTTGATCGAGGTTCCGGTGGGCACGGGTACGTTGCTGAAGGTGGCGCCGTCGTAAGCGTACCACCGCGCTATACCGGTGCCGTCATACATCGCGCCCCATAATTTGTCATCATATACTTCAAGCGTTGTTTCTGCATACCGGAGGCCGGCGGGCATGGCCACCACCGTTTCAGTCACGCCGTCGTAGCGGGCAAGCTTTCCACCAAACGGGCTTGCATGTGTATCGGGATCAATGATGGGAAAGTAAAGGTTGCCCTGGTAAACTTCCATTTCGCACCCGCCGGGATTGGCCAGGTGACTCGCATGAAATATGGCTTCGTTCCTGTCGACGGTGACGCCATCGTAGCTCAGCAGGCTGCGTTGACCGGAATGGTAATCCTGGTAGCGTGCTATGAGTTTGCCCTGGTAAATGACCTTGTCGCTGGGCACGGCGTGCTCGGAGGGCCACTCACAGGTTAAAGCGCTGGAGGATAAGTCCATCCTCGAAAAACTTGTGCCATCGTATTTTATCCAATAGGTGATCGTGTAGAAATCCACCATGGAAGGATCGGAGACCACCTTTAAGGCTTCGATGTAAAGCGCGTTTTCAAAAACAAACGGGCGGTGGCCATAAAGATCCATGTCGGGGGAAATAAGGGCATCCGGAATGTCGATGGCCGTTAGGGTGGTGCCATCGTAGCGCATCAGCTCTGCGGCAGCGGTCGCGGCCGGATCGTGGTCGGGCATAAAGTAAAGCGCGCCGTTCATTTCCTCGAACTGCGTGTCGGGGTAGAGACGGTAGGGGGAAGGGACCGGGATGGGAGTGGTCCCGCCGCCATTAAACTTGTGAAGGGAAAAGCGGGTGTGCGACCAATCCTGCAGCACGAGGTACATGTTATTCTGGTAAACAACCATTTCGGATTCCGTCGGCTGCAGACCCGAAGGAAGCGTGACGCGGCTAAACTGACCGGCGGCATGCATGGACACGCCGAGGGCCAGGAGAAGAATGATCCAGGAAGTAAGGCGAGGGTTTTTCATAGGGT
>Ga0209050_1002572_pt1 | contig 15095 bp, 14 predicted proteins | sample Araplavi_mTSA_r2_FD_184276 | JGI IMG/M metagenome (GOLD analysis project Ga0209050, IMG submission 184276) | Arabidopsis root microbial communities from North Carolina, USA - plate scrape MF_Cvi_mTSA_r2 (SPAdes) (version 2) | ecosystem: Host-associated > Plants > Roots > Endosphere | place: USA... | reverse complement strand
TAACGGAAAAGCCCATTGACATTCAGAAGGTCATTGATACAGCTTCGTGCTTAGGTGCCGGAGCTGTAAATGTTTTTGTCGGTACCGTGCGCAATCAAGCGAACGGAAAGAACGTGGTTTGGCTGGAATATGAAGCTTACGAGACGATGGCCGTGGGCGAGATCAGGAAAATTATAGAAGATGCGTCGCACCGATGGCCCTTGCTGGGGTTTGCCGTCAGTCACCGCATCGGTACGTTGAAACCCGGGGAGGTAGCGGTTGCTGTGGCGGTTTCTACACCACACCGAAAAGATTCTTTTGATGCGTGCGAATATATCATTGACAACGTAAAGATGAACGTGCCCATTTGGAAGAAAGAAGTCTTTGAAGATGGCGAAGAGTGGATCTCCGCGCGGCCTGCCGCCGTGGCGGAAAAAGCTTGAGCCGGGTTGGTCAAAATAGCTGGCAATAAAACAAAAAGGCTTCCGACATGTCGGAAGCCTTTTTTCTTTAGTAGTGAGTCTTTGAGTCTATCGTCCTGAGTTTTTAGTAAGGAAGTACTCAGGACTAACGACTACCTACTTATCCCATCGCGATCACGAGGGCCGAGACAATTAAGACGGCTACCGTGAAACCTGCCGCCAAAGCGATGAACAAGTCGCGATGGATGGGATTGATGTGAAGTTTAAGCGTTTTCATACCAACTAAGTTTTAAGTGTGAGAGGATTAGTTTTCACCCTCTAACGCATAGATATCCCAAAAAGTTGTTCCAGTAACCGGTCCCCGTTGTATTAATTTCAAAAAGAATTTTGCTGTGCCTGTATCTTTTTGGAAATTCTGCATTTAGAATTCGAAAACCTGAACTCATAAAAACCACAAAGTTGTACGTGTCCAAGGAAAATATCCAACCCCGCGAGGAAGCGGCCGACGAAACGGCGATGATCCGGCAAGCGCAAGCCAACCCCGAAGCATTCAGGCCTTTATATGAGAAGTACTTCAAGAAGATCTTCCTCTTCGTGCTGCACCGCGTGGGCGACAAAGCGCTGACGGCCGACATCACTTCGCAGGTCTTTCTTAAAGCATTACTTCACCTGGACAGGTATGCCTTCCGTGGTCTCCCGTTTTCGGCCTGGCTCTTTCGCATCGCGCTGAACGAGTGCCACGATTTCTTTCGCAAACACAAACGCCACCGCGTGGTGAGCCTGGACGAACACACCATCCAAAACCTGCACGAAGAACTCACCGCCGCGGCGCGACAGGAAGACCTGGAGCAACAGCTGCCCCTCATCCTGCAGCAACTGAGCCCGGACGAACTGCAGATCATCGAGCTCCGCTATTTCGATCAGCGCCCCTTCCGCGAAGTGGCCGACATCCTGGGGATCAGTGAGACCTACGCCAAAGTGAAAGTGTATCGCGCGCTCGACAAAATGAAAAAACGCTTTTTGAAAACGACTTGAAAACGAAATGAAACAATCCCTTACGATAATGAAACACAAGCCCGAGCTCCCGGATGAAGAGATTCGAAGCTACATGGACTTCGACCGCCTGGTGGCCGACAAGCAACTGGCCGTGCGCATGAACAAAAAGTATACGGTGGTGAAATGGTCGCTGGCCGCGATCACGCTCATGGTGTTGGTGGGCGGCGCCCTGTATTTTTTCCGGGATGAACAAAAGCCGGAGACGGCGCAGCCACAGGAAGCAGGCCCGGCAACCGTGGAGGCACCATCCAAGACCGACCCCAAATTGTCTGAAGAAAAAGAAGTGGCAACCGTTCCTTTGAGAAAGGAAGATGGCCCGGAACAAACCGAAGCGACCAAACCGGTGCGGGCGAAGAAAACCGATCCCAAGCCTGCCGGCAGCACCATCTCTGCCAGCAAAACCGAAGACGTCTACGTGCAGGCCGAGCCGGTGCAGGGCTATGCGGTGTTGTATGCCTACTTCAATGACCACCTGGTCTACCCGCTTTCGGCGGTGAAGGATTCGGTTCAGGGCGTGGAGACGATCGCGTTTGTGGTCAATGCCGAGGGGAAGGCCGAGAAGGTGGAAGTGAAGCAGTCGCTGGGCGAAGCGTTCGACAAGGAAGCGCGCCGCCTCATCGCCGGCATGCCCGCCTGGAAACCGGCCACACTCAATGGCAAGCCCGTGCCGAGCAGCATTGCATTGCCCATCACTTTTCAGATCCAGAGAATCAAATCAAAAGAATAGCTATGAAACGCATGTGGACTGTATTCTGCTTCCTGCTGATGGTGGCCATGACAGCAACTGCGCAGCAATTTGCAAAGCAAGCTGATATTGTTCTTCCCGATTCCATCGCCACGGCCTCCACCCAATGGGCCGACCTCGACAACGATGGTGTGCTGGACATCCTGTTGCTCACCAAGTCGCAAGCGGGAAGGAGCTACCTTCAATTTGTGAAGGGCGACACGGTGAACACGCCCGTGTTGTCGGCGCAGAAGACCCGGACCATGGAAGTGTCTGCCTTTTTGATCACCGACTATGATCGCGACAATCGCATGGATGTTGTGGTCAGCGGTGTGAAGAGTGCAGCGCACGTAACGGCAGTATATGTGAACCAGGGGGGATTTGTTTTTGCAGAGCGAAATATTTCCTTGCGCCCATTCATCATCCTAAAGCGCGCCGACCTCAACAACGACGGCCGCGAAGAATGGATCGCCAGCGGCGAACCCTGGACCTGGGACTATCCCACCACCCTCTACAACCAACGCGATGACCTCTCGTTTGCCGTATTCGACTCCCTGAACATCAAAGCCACCGCCCTGGAAACCTTCGACGCCGAGGGGGATGGCGACATCGACCTGTTCGTCAGCGGAAGTGTGAAGCCCGATTCTTTGTTCACGGGTTTTCTGAAGAACGATGGTAATGCCTATTTCAAGCGCTACCTCACCTCTTCCCGGCAGGGCACAAGTTCCATCGGCGACGTGAATGGCGATGGGTTGTTCGATGTGTGGATTGCCGGCAAGGATAAAAATGGAACAGGGTTTACAAGCCTGTATCAAAGCGACAAAGGATCCTATACCACCGTGTCGTTGCCCATTACCTTGAACAACGCACAGCTTTTTGTGGCAGACTTTAACTCCAACGGCGTGGCCGACGTCCAGTACCGCGGCACAACCGGGGGCGGGGATGCAGTAAACATGATCGAATATGCTCCCGGCGATTATGATACACTGGAGTCGGCCAACCTAATCCAACAGGCTGCCGGCGACCTGGAGCATGATGGCGATCTCGATATCGTCCAACTGGTGCAGGAAACCGCGTTGCACGTGGTGGTGTATAAAAATACCGAAGGGCAAAAGAACAAGGCGCCCGGCGCGCCTGCCAAGGGGCTGGCCCTCCCGGTATTCGGTCACACCTTTTTGTATTGGGATAAGCCTGGCGACGATCATACACCCACCGCTTCATTAACCTTCGATGTGTTTTTGAATGGCGCGCAGGAATATCAGGCCGGGAGCTTTGATTTGCTGAATGAAAAGCGATTGGTGTCGGCACACGGCAATAATGGAACAAACAATTTCAAACTGTTGAGCGGCATTCCGGCAGGCGCCTTCAATTTTTCGGTGCAGGCGGTGGACAACGCGTTGCACGGTGGCGCCTTGTGCATCGGCAGCCGCACGCCCTGTGCCGAGGTTGCCACGGAGGAGTTGTCGTTTTGCAAAAATGAACAAACCACCGTCACGGCCTCACCCGAAACCTTGTGGTTTTCGTTTGCCAACGGATTTTTAGGACAGGCATCGGAGTGGACCATCGAGGGCGATAAACCCGATACGGTGTTCTCTTACAGTCCCGCACGCGGTGGCTGTGCGGCCTTGAAAACTTATACGTGGAAGATAAAGAACGACACGATAAAAACAGAAAAGTCGCAACGCTACGTCTGCAAAGATGCGCCGCTCACCTTCACCACCGAACCTGGCTGGCAAACGATCTTTTGGAGGAGCGACGTCAAAGGTGCCCTGGGATCAACACCCTCCATCAACTACACGGCAACCGCCCACGACACGATAACCGTAGTGCTTACCAATGATGTGGGTTGCACGATCGTCCGCAAAACCGGGTTGGGCATTAGCGTACCCGATGTGAAGGTGACGCCCGAAGAAGTCAAGATCTTGAAAGGAAGTTCCGTACAACTCACCGCCACCGGCGCAGCCAGCTATTCCTGGACGCCTACGACGGGCTTGGTCGACGCCACGCTTTCGGGGCCGGTGGTGTCACCGCCCGTCACGACGCTCTATACGGTCACGGGTTATGATTCGTTGGGATGTGAGGGCATAGCGCACGCGAACGTGATCGTGGAAAGCTCCGGGTTTATTCCCAACCTGTTCACACCAAACGAAGACGGCACGAACGACGAACTGAAACTGTATGGCCTCACCAGCGCCGAGAACTTCTCGTTCAGCATCTATAACCGCGAGGGCAACCTGGTCTTCAAAACCCAAAACGTGAACGATGCAGTGCAGCGGGGTTGGGATGGAACACGCAACGGGTCGCGACAACCGGCGGGTGTGTACTTCTGGAAGGTGAAAGGCAGTCTGACCGACGGAGCCAAAGTATTATTAAACGGCAAGGAGAGTGGATCTATCGTGCTCGTGCGATAAGAACAAATAAGGATGAGGAATTTTATAAGGGTTGCGATTTGCGTGGGAGCATCAATAGGGTGCAGGGCACAGTATTTTCAATTCAGCCAATACAATTTCACGCCGCAACGCATCAACCCGGCAACAGTAGCCACGAGCAACTACGCTTCGCTGAGTTTTGATTACAGAAATCAATCCACGGCGGGAGGTTTTCACCTGAACAGCAACATCGTCAACGCGTCGTACCCCATCCTGTCGCGCAAGGGAACGCGCTGGTCTGGGGTGGGCATTTCGTTGATGGACGATCGTTCCGGGCAGGCGGGCATATTCAACACACAGGAAGCGGCCGTGTCCTATGCGATCAATATCCCCATGGCCAAATACCAGGTGCTGGCGATGGGGGTGAAGGTGCTCTATCAAACCCGCAAGATCAATCTCGACGGTCTCTACACCGGCTCACAGTACATCCCCGACCGCGGCTTTGACGAATCGCTTGCATCGGGGGAGAACCTCGGGCAACTCAACACCAGCTTCATGACCTTTAGTGCGGGCCTGTTCTGGCAACAGGAAGACCGCAAAGGCAACCGGCTCGCCTATGCCGGCTTTTCATTCTTTGACTTCAATCATCCCGACGACGCCTTTCTCGATGCCACGAGCACGCTGCACAGCACGTCGGTGGCGACGATCGGCGTTCGCGTCTATCAAAAAGGAAACGTCAGCATCTTTCCCGAGGCGTTGCTCACGATGGGTTCCGGAACAGCGGTTGTTAATGTGGGCGGCATCACGCGCTATGATCTCAAGCCGTCGGCCAATCAGCCGGCGACGCATGTGGATCTCATCACAAAATATGTCATTGGCCGCTCGGGTATTGTGGGGTTGCAATTGCATCGCGAGAAGTTTGGCGTGGGCATCAGCTACGATTTTCCGGTTGTTACACGGAACGTGGCCAACACGGGCGCGATAGAGGTCGGCGTGATCTTTCGGAAGCTGGTCGTGTCCAAAAAGCGCGGCCGCGATGAAGCCCAGCGCAAGGCAGCGGGAGGCTCGGGCGGAAAGAAACTGGGAGCGACGGTCGCCGTAAAGAAACCTCAACCGCGTACGACAACAAAAGACTCCGTTCAAACAAAAGGCAAGACCAAGGATGCCGCGCTCAGCGCACGGCTCAAGCAGAAGCAAGACTCCGTGCGCACACAAGCGCAGGTGGGCGCCGTGAGCCACACCCCGCTGGTCCTGGAAAAAGCCACGCTCCATTTCAACTTCGAGTTCAACAGCACCGAACTCGATGAACACGCCCGCGAATACCTCGACGATCTAGCAAAGGCCTTACAAGACAACCCTGAGTTGAAGATCAAACTCATCGGCCACACCGACAATGTAGGTTCCGAAAAATTCAACCAAAAGCTTTCGCAATACAGGGCCCAAACGTTGAAAGACTACCTGCTGGAACACGGCGTGGAACCCTCGCGCATCACCGCCGAAGGCAAAGGCATGAGCGAACCTATTCGCGACAACAAGACGGAAGAAGGCCGGTCGCAGAACCGGAGGGTGGAGTTGACCATCCTATACCAGCAATAGGGCATTGTTTATTTTTTGGCGCAACATCAGATAAGAGAGCACTCAGACTATTGAATTTAGCGTTGAATCCGTGCAGGGCGTCGCGATCTTTCTCCTCAAGGTAACGCTGCTCCCCGCTATTGAATCAGCGCAAGGGCTTTTCAATAACCCGGCCATAGCCCGACGGTTGGGATACATCTTTTTAGGCATCTATACTTAACCATCCTCCATCAACAATAGCGATCAACCCAAGTTAATTACATTGACACGAAAGATCATTCGGCTTTATGCGCCTTCCCTTCGTGGATGTCCTTTCCGCAATGCGGGCAGATGGACGATTGTTTTTCTTCCTTGATGGGTTCGTTGTGGAGCATTTCGAAAAAACCGGAAGAAAGAATACCTGCGGGCAGCGCCAAGAGTCCAACCCCGGCGATCGCAAACACGCCCCCGAGAAATTTCCCCAGCGCCGTGATCGGCACCATGTCGCCATACCCCACGGTGGTGATGGTGGCGATGCCCCACCACATGGTGGCGGGGATGCTGCTGAACTTGTCGGGCTGTGCCTCGCGCTCGGCGTAGAACATCATGAAGCTGATGATCACCAAAATAAAAAGAATAAAAAGGAAGCTCAGCACCAATTGTTCCTTGCGCTTCGAGAGCACTTGTTTAAAAATGGTGAGGGCTTGCAGATACCGGGCAATTTTGAAGACGCGAAACAGGGCCATGAGCCGGAAGATCCGCAGGAACCTGAGGTCGAGGGGAAGAAAGATCAAATAGAACGGGAGGAACGCCAGCAAATCGATGATCGCCATGGGCGTGAACATGTATTTCAGGCGGCCCTTCACCGGGTCGCTGTAGGTCGGATTCTCCACGATGGAATAGATCCGCGCCAGGTACTCTACCGTGAAGAAAAAGATGGAGAACACTTCAATTTGACGGAACAGGTCAGCATATTCGTGATCGATCTCCTTCACGGAATCCAACACGATGGCCAGGATGTTTATGAGAATGATGGCGATGAGCGCCGTTTCGAAAATGCGTTCCCAAACGTCGCCCTTGGCTGTGGGGTCCAGGATGAGGTAGAGTCTTCGGCGTAAAGTCATATGCGGGGTCGGGGGTCAGCGATGGAGTAGGGGTTAGCGATGGAAATCTTTTTTTCCACCGGTCTTGCTCATCAGTTTTATTTCCTCGATCACAATGTTATGCGACAGGGCTTTACACATATCATACACCGTGAGGGCAGCCACCGTAGCGGCGGTCAGCGCCTCCATCTCCACACCGGTCTTCGCCGTGATGGTAACAACACTGTCGATAACAATTTTCGTATTCCGCACGGCGATGTGCACCTGGCAATCCTCCAGTCCCAGCGGGTGACAAAAAGGAATGAGCGATGCCGTTTGTTTGGCGCCCATCACCCCGGCGATGATGGCGGTTTGAAAGACCGGTCCTTTTTTGGTGATCAGTTCATCGCCCTGCAGGTGTTGCAGAATTTCCGGACCAACCTGAACCAGCGCCTGCGCTCTGGCGGTGCGGGTGGTGACCTTCTTTTCGGAAACATCGACCATCCGGGGATTGCCCGCGTCGTCGATGTGTGTAAATTGTTCTGTACTCATGTATCTTGGGTGCCAGTAAAGGTAAAAAGAATTAACATGGTAAGCGTAGCAGAAGCCACCTCGGTCGTTTTTTCAAATCTCTTCCAACCCTCCGCCACATCCGTTCCCCTCACGGACGCCGTGAACAAGGTGCTGGCCGAACGCATCACGGCCGACCGCGACTTCCCGCCCTTCGACCGCGTGGCCATGGACGGCATTGCCATCCGCCGCGATGTTTGGAAGACGGGGCAGCGCGCTTTTCTGTTGGAGGCGGTGCAGGCCGCCGGCGAGCCTCGTAAAACACTAAAAGAAAAAACCAACGCCATCGAAGTGATGACCGGCGCGCCGATGCCGGAAGGCGCCGATGTCGTGATCCGGTATGAAGACATTCGCATCGAGGACACGACGGCGCACGTCACTTCAGAAATAGCCGCAGACAATGCGTTCATCCACCGGCAGGCTGTCGATGCAGGGAAAGACAGCGTCCTGCTCGAGCCCGGCATATTGCTGTCGTCGGCCGAGATTGCGTTGCTGGCGTCGGTCGGTAAAAGCCGGGTGAAGGTTTACGGTTTTCCCAAGGCGGCCATTATTTCCACCGGCGATGAACTGGTGCCGGTCGAGGAGGTGCCGCTCGCCCACCAGATCCGGCGCTCGAACACCTACGCCCTGCAAGCGGCCATGAAGACGCTGGGTTGGGAGGGAGCGGTCCATCATTTGAAAGATGATAAAGAATCGATGCTCGAAGGATTGAAGAAAATAGCCCAGACCGCCGAGGTCCTGATTTTGTCAGGAGGTGTTTCCAAAGGAAAATTTGATTTTGTGCCCGATGCCCTGGAGGCGCTTGGCGTTAAAAAACTATTTCACCAGGTGAGTCAGCGGCCGGGTAAACCTTTTTGGTTTGGTGTTTCCGGCGCGGGCTTAACGGTGTTTGCCTTGCCGGGTAACCCGGTGTCTACCTACATGTGTTTTTATCGCTACATCCGGCCGTGGGTGATGCAGAGTTTGCAAACGACCGTCGATTTATCGTATGCAGTATTGGCAAAAGATTTCTCCTTCACGCCGTCGCTCACGTATTTTTTGCAGGTGATGGTAAAAAATGAAAATGGAACACTCATGGCCTACCCCGAAATGGGCGGAGGCTCGGGCGATTTCGCCAATTTGAAAAACGTTACGGGTTTCCTGGAATTGCCGGCCACCGCCTCCACGTTTAAGGCAGGTGAAACTTTTCCGTATATTCCCTTCCGGCAATAAATGACCAACCCTTCCTTCACCCGCGCCGGTTTATGATGACGATCCTTTTCGCTCCCGATAAATTTAAAGGTTCCCTGAATGCTGCCCAGGTTTGCCAGGCCATGGAAGAGGGCATGCGCGAAGGCGGTTTCAATTTCCACGCGCTCCATTTGCCCCTGGCCGACGGCGGGGAGGGAACCTGCGACATGCTCACCCATTTCAGCCACGGCCAAAAAATCAGCGTGCCCGTCTCCGGCCCGCGTCTCCAACCCATGCCCGCAACGTATGGCATATCCGGCGACGGCACTACGGCCTTCATCGAGATGGCCGCTGCTTCGGGCTTGCAATGGCTCAAGCCGGGCGAACGAAATCCGCTGGAGACCTCGACGCACGGCACGGGCCAGCTGCTCCATCACGCGATCGGTGAGGGAGTATCGGAGGTGATCCTCGGCATTGGCGGCAGCGCCACCAACGATGGGGGCATGGGCCTGCTGGATGCCCTGGGCGTGGTCTTTCTGAATGCACAAGGTGAACGGTTGTTGCCCGTGGGAAAAAACCTGGTGCACGTCGATCACATCGATGCATCACACCTGGACCCGGCCCTGAAGAAAATTGCCTTCACGGCCTTGTGCGACGTAAACAATCCCTTGTACGGGCCGGAAGGTGCCGCACAGATCTTTGGTCCCCAAAAAGGTGCCGACCCGGCGGCGGTGGCTTGCCTGGATGATGGCCTGCGTAACCTGGCGGCGGTCGTGGCGCGTCAGTTTGGGGTGGACATTAACTTTCCCGGCGCGGGCGCGGGTGGGGGGATCGGGGCAGGAGCCAAGGCCTTTCTGAACATCAGCTTTCAGCCGGGCATGGACTTTCTGAAATCTTTTGTGAAACTGGAAGAAAAGGTGGCTCAGAGCCATATCATTTTTACGGGCGAAGGAAAAGTGGATCACCAGACCCTGTATGGCAAAGTGGTGAAAGGCGTCTCCGAACTGGCCGTAAAACATAGCAAGCCCTTGTTCATCGTGGCCGGAACGTCGGACCTGACCTCCGCCGAACTGCTGGCGTTGGGGGCGGTGAAGGTGGTGGACCTCGTCAATGCCAATACCTCTGAAAAGGAGGCCATGCAGCACGCTTTTTCGCTGATCCGGCAACGGGTCAAAGAAGAAATTATTCCGCTTTTTCTTTAGCCCTCAGCGCCTTAACTTTGGCCCCTTATCCCACGGGGAAGGAACGGAAAACCCCGTTTTTAAGCATCCTGAATCATTTTTAAAAAATAATACAACGATCCATGTTCGATAATTTAAGTCTTAAGCTGGATAAAGCCTTTCAGAGTCTGAAAGGACAGGGAAGGATCACCGAAATTAACGTGGCCACCACGGTCAAGGAAATCCGCAAGGCGCTCATCGACGCCGACGTGAACTATAAGGTTGCCAAGGAAGTCACCGACGATATCCGGGACAAGGCCATGGGCCAGGATGTGCTCACCGCCATTTCTCCCGGCCAGTTGCTGGTGAAGATCACCAACGACGAGCTGACGGCCCTCATGGGCGGTCAAAGCGAAGACATCAAGGTCGAAGGAAACCCGGCGGTCATTCTCATTGCCGGTTTGCAAGGTTCCGGTAAAACCACGTTCTCCGGAAAGCTGGCCAACTACCTCAAGAAGCAAGGCCGTTCGGTGATGCTCACCGCTTGCGATATCTATCGCCCTGCGGCGATCGACCAGTTGAAAGTATTGGGCGAACAAGTAGGCGTGGAGGTCTATGCCGAACCGGAAAATAAAGATGCCGTTAAGATCGCCAAGGCGGCCATCGAGCACGCCAAGAAAAATAACCACCGCATCGTCATCGTCGATACCGCCGGCCGTTTGGCCGTGGATGAAGAGATGATGGATGAGATCGCCCGGCTGAAGGCCGCCCTCAATCCCTCCGAAACCTTGTTCGTGGTCGACTCCATGACCGGCCAGGATGCTGTGAACACGGCCAAGGCCTTTAACGATCGCCTCAATTTCGACGGCGTGGTGCTCACCAAATTGGATGGCGATACCCGCGGGGGTGCTGCGCTGTCCATCCGCCGCGTGGTGGACAAGCCCATCAAGTTCATGAGCCTCGGCGAAAAGATGGAGGCCATCGACCGCTTCTACCCCGAGCGTATGGCGAGCCGTATCCTGGGCATGGGCGACGTGGTGTCGCTGGTGGAGAAAGCGCAGGAAGTATTCGACCAGGAAGAAGCTGCCCGCCTCAACAAAAAGATCCGCAAAAATCAATTCGACTTCAACGACTTCCTGTCACAATTGGAACAAGTGAAGAAGATGGGCAATATGAAAGACCTGCTGGGCATGATCCCCGGCATGGGCAAGGCCATCAAAGACGTCGACATCGATGATAATTCTTTTAAACCGATCGAGGCCATCATCCGCTCCATGACGCTGCAGGAGCGCGAGAATCCGGACATCCTCAACAGCAGTCGCAAGAACCGCATTGCCGCGGGCAGTGGCACGTCGGTGCAGCAAGTCAATCAACTGTTAAAGCAGTTTGGTGACATGCGTAAACTGATGAAGACCATGAATAAAATGGGCGGTGGCAAGCGCGCGCTTTCTGCGTTGAATCCGTTTGGCCGGTAATCGCGAGCTTTTCAGATCGATCATCCCAAACCAAGTATTCAGGATCCATTTTCGTTGCGCTATGCAGCTGTTCTTTACCGGGCAACAGTGAAGATACTGCCGTTCAATACGTTAGAAAAAAACCGGATAACGGCCGGGTTGCGGTGCTAAATTTTCTGAAAAATTTACCGGGAGGAGACAAACCAAACCGTCAATATCACCGTTCTTACAGTAGTTTACAGGTTGTTATATAAATTAGAGAAAATGCCCCGACTACTCGGGGCATTTTTACGTATACACAACATTGTAAAACAACTTAACCAAACTTAAACAACGTATGAAAAGAATTACATTTCTGATGGTGGCCCTGGCAACCGTATTCACCACTGCATTTGCCCAGGATAAACCCGCCAGTCCCCAGGCCACTGTGGAGGGCAAAATCGGAGCCACCAATGTAAAAATTGTTTATTGTCAACCTTCGGCCCGCGGTCGTAAGATCATGGGCGGCCTTGTTCCCTACGGTGAAGTGTGGAGAACCGGAGCCAACGATGCTACCACCATCGAATTTGACAAACCTGTAAAAATCGAAGGCAAAGACCTGCCTGCAGGCAAATACGCGCTCTTCACCATCCCCGGTGAAAACGAGTGGACCATCATCATCAACAAAGACGCAAAACAGTGGGGCGCCTACAGCTACAAGGACAAAGATGACGTGCTGCGCGTAACGGTGAAACCCACAAAAACTTCCACCGCCGTTGAAACGTTCAACATTGCTCTTGGCAAAGACGACGTGCAATTGAAGTGGGAGAACACCGCCGTGGCATTCAAAATAAAAGGTTAATACGCTTATAAATAATAAAAAAGCCCTGCACTGGCAGGGCTTTTTTATTTTCCTCATATTGGCATCCCTTACCATGCCGCCATGTATATTCTAGGACGTTACGACCGGGTTGATTTACCCTTGCTGGGGCTAAAAAATATTCATGCGAAGGTTGATACGGGGGCCTTCACTTCCAGCCTCCATTGTCACCGGGCCGAAGTGGTGGACGGTGTGCTTGAATTTATTTTATTGGATGAAGAGCATCCGGAATTTACGGGGATGAAGTTTTCCTTTCGTGAATTCGAAGAACGCCTCATCAAAAATTCGTTTGGTGAAGTGGAGCGGCGGTTTGTGATCCACACCACGCTCAAAATTTTTAACGAAGAGATAACGACCGACTTTTCGCTCAGCAACCGGGGTTCCCTTAAATTTCCGATCCTGATCGGAAGGAAGATCCTGCGAAACCGCTTTCTCATCGACGTAACAAAGAAGAACCTTTCCTACCAGGAAAAACGCCGGCAGCGCCGGGCGCAAAAGAGTAAAAATCGATAACGCGTAAAGCAACCAGTCCCTCATGAACATCGCCATATTGTCGAGAAACGCCAAGCTGTATTCTACCCGCCGTCTCAAGCAGGCCGGGGAGGCGCGTGGCCATAAGGTTGAGATCATCGACCACATGAAGTGCGTTCTTTTTATCGAAAAGAGAAACCCAGTGGTACTTTACCAGGGACGCCGTCTCGACTATTTCGACGCCATCATTCCACGCATCGGTGCATCGGTCACGTTCTATGGTGCCGCCGTGGTGCGGCAGTTTGAAATGATGAAGGTGTTCACGGCTGTGGAGTCGCAGGCGCTTATCCGTTCGCGCGATAAATTGCGCAGTCTCCAAATCCTTTCGCGCGCAGGGCTGGGGTTGCCCAAGACGATCTTCATGGACTACTCCCGCGAAACAGAGGGCATCATCGAAGCCGTGGGCGGCGCGCCGGTGGTGATCAAACTGTTGGAGGGCACGCAGGGTTTGGGTGTGGTGCTGGCCGAGAACAAGAAAGCCGCCAAGTCGGTGATCGAGGCCTTTCATGGGTTGCATGCGCGCATCATCGTGCAGGAATTTATCAAAGAGGCCAAGGGTGCCGACATTCGTGCGTTCGTGGTGAACGGCGAAGTGGTGGGTGCCATGCGCCGGCAGGCCAAGGAAGGCGAATTCCGTTCCAACCTGCACCGCGGCGGCACCGCCAAGGTGGTGAAGCTGGGCCGTGCCGAAAAAGTGGCCGCCATCACTGCCGCTAAAAAAATGGGTCTTGACGTGGCCGGTGTGGATATGCTACCTTCGGCTCGCGGACCGCTCATCCTGGAGGTGAACTCATCCCCCGGACTGGAGGGCATCGAGGGTGCCACCAAGGTGGACATCGCCGGAAAGATTTTTCAGTATATTGAGAAAAATGCGGGAAAGAAGAAGATCCAGAAGGATAAAATTAACGCGTGATTTCACATACCCATATCACCATTGCGTAAGATCGTCATAGCCGGGCAAGAGATACTGCCCGGGGAATCCAAGGAAATAGACATCAACATTGCAAGGCTTCCTTCGCATACGGTGATCGACACGCCCATCTATGTGTCGCGGGGCGAAGAGGAAGGTCCGGTGCTCGCCCTTACAGCCGGTATGCACGGCGACGAGATCAATGGCATGGAGATCGTGCGCCGCATGCTCGACACCGGCCTGCACAGACCCAAACGCGGCGTGACCATCTGCATGCCTATCGTGAACATGTATGGCTTCCTCAACTATTCGCGCGACGTGCCCGACGGCAAGGACATCAACCGGTCGTTTCCCGGGAACAAAACCGGTTCACTGGCCAGTCGTGTGGCCTATCACCTCATGCACGACGTCATTCCCCTCATCGACATCGGCATCGACTTTCATACGGGTGGCGCCATGCGGGCCAACTATCCCCAGGTGCGGGCCGTGTTGAGACACGAAACCAACCTGAAACTCGCCGAAGCCTTTCATGCCCCGTTCACCATCGACGCTCCCTACCGCCCCAATTCGCTGCGGAAAGAGGCAGCGCGTAAAGGCAAATATATTATCGTGTATGAAGGCGGCGAATCGCTTCGCTTTGACCAGCAGGCGATCGAAATAGGAATTGCCGGCACGCTCCGGGTCATGAAACATCTGAACATGATCGACGTGGCACCCGAACCCACGGATGAAAACCGGATCGTTTGGAACACCAGCTGGATCCGGGCGCACCACGCCGGCCTGTTTCAACCCAATGTGAAGTGCGGACAATTGGTGCACAAAGGCGAGTGGGTGGGGACCATTACCGACCCTTTCGGGGAATTTAAAGAAGAAGTGATGGCACCGGAGACAGCGTTTGTCATCGGCCTCAACAATATACCCGTCATCAATGCGGGCGATGCGCTCATGCACCTGGGCATGGACAATTTTTGTAAGCTCGACCAGCCTGCCGAAGACTAAAGTAACTTTCGTTACGCGCGGCGGTTTTTAGGTAGTGAAGTAAATGAAACAGCGTGGAAAATTTTCTAGATCAATACGGATACATTGCATTAGTCATCGGAACCTTCTTTGAGGGTGAAACGGCTATCCTGGTAGCTTCTTCGCTCATCCACCAGGGATTGTTCGAAGCGCCTTACACGATCTTTTTCGGATTTGCCGGATCGTTTGTGAGCGACTGGCTCTACTACATCATTGGCCGGCTCAATGGAAGATACTT
>Ga0209050_1002571_pt1 | contig 15098 bp, 13 predicted proteins | sample Araplavi_mTSA_r2_FD_184276 | JGI IMG/M metagenome (GOLD analysis project Ga0209050, IMG submission 184276) | Arabidopsis root microbial communities from North Carolina, USA - plate scrape MF_Cvi_mTSA_r2 (SPAdes) (version 2) | ecosystem: Host-associated > Plants > Roots > Endosphere | place: USA... | reverse complement strand
GCGATCAGGCGCAGCAAGGTGGTCTTGCCACAGCCGGAGGGTCCGACGAAGACCACGAAGGAGCCGTTCTCGATCTCTAGCGAGGCGCCGTGAATAATGTCGTGGGAGCCGAAGGACTTCCGCACGTTTTCCAGAGTGATGCTGCCCATTGTGCCGTTCCCCTGCTTTTCTATTTCACGGCGCCGAAGGTGAGACCGCGCACCAGCTGCTTCTGGCTGAACCAACCGAGGATCAGGATCGGCGCGATGGCCAAGGTCGAGGCGGCCGAGAGCTTGGCCCAGAACAGGCCTTCCGGGCTGGAATAGGAGGCGATGAAAGTGGTCAAAGGCGCCGCCGCCGAGCTGGAGAGGTTCAAGGTCCAGAAGGCCTCGTTCCAGGCCAGGATCACGTTGAGGAGCAGGGTCGAGGCAATGCCGGGCAAGGCCATCGGCGTCAGCACGAAGATGAGCTCCTTGGTGATGGTGGCGCCGTCCATGCGCGCCGCTTCGAGGATGTCCTTCGGGATCTCCTTGAAATAGGTGAAGAGCATCCAGATCACAATCGGCAGATTGCCGAGGCAGAGCACGACAACGAGACCGAATCGCGTGTCGAGCAGACCGAAATCGCGGTAGATGAGATAGATCGGCACCAGGACGCCGACCGCCGGCATCATCTTGGTCGAAAGCATCCAGAGCAGAATGTCCTTGGTGCGCTTGGTCGGCGCGAAGGCCATCGCCCAGGCCGCCGGAATTGCGATCAGCATGGCGATTAACGTCGAGCCGCCGGCCGTGACGATCGAGTTCCAGGCATGGAGCATGTAGTCGCTGCGCTCCTGGACGACGCCGTAATTCTCCGTGGTCCAGTGGAAGAACAGGAATTGCGGCGGGGTGGCGAAAGCGTCGAGCTCGGTCTTGAAGCTGGTCAGCATCATCCACAAGATCGGGAAGAAGATGATGAACCCGACCAGCCAGGCGCCTGCGGTGGAGACGGCGAGCTTCGCGCCCGTGACTTTGCGTGCCATGGCTCAGGCCTCCAGGTTCCGTCCGACGATGCGGACCAGGAAGAAGGCGACGATGTTGGCGAGCACGACGGCAACCAGGCCGCCGGCCGAAGCACTGCCGACGTCGAATTGCAGCAGGGCCGCCTGGTAGATCAAGAAGGCGAGATTGGTGGTCTGCAGGCCCGGACCGCCGCCGGTCGTGACGAAGATCTCGGCGAAGACGGTGAGCAAGAATATGGTCTCGATCAGGATCACGACAGTGATCGGCCGGGCGAGATGCGGCAGGGTGATATAGAAGAAAGTCGAGATCGCGCCCGCTCCATCCATCTCCGCCGCCTCCTTCTGCTCTTCATCCAGCGACTGCAAGGCCGTGAGCAGAATGAGGGTGGCGAAAGGCAGCCATTGCCAGGCGACGATCAGGATGACCGAGAGCATCGGCACTTCGGCGAACCAGTCGATCGGCTGCAATCCGACCGAAGTCATCAGCCAGGCAAAGAGACCCGAGACCGGATGCATCAGCAGGTTCTTCCAAACCAATGCACTGACGGTCGGCATGACGAAGAACGGCGCGATCACCATCAGCCGCACGAAGTTGCGGCCGAAGATCGGCAGGTTCATCAAGAGAGCGATGAATGTGCCGAGGACGATGGTGATGGCGAGGACCGATCCAACCAGGACCAGCGTGTTGCCGATCGCAGTGAAGAATGCGGGATCGGTCAGGAAGTAGACGAAGTTGTCGATTCCGGCGAAGCTCTCTTCACCGGGATTGAGCAGGTTCTTGTACTGGAGCGAGAAGTAGATCGTCATCGCCAGCGGGACGATCATCCAGACGAAGAGAAGCGCGACCGCGGGCGCGATCAGGACTCGTCCGAGTGTCCGTGTCTGCTGTGTCGCCATGTTCCTGCCCCCGAAAAGAAGGCGGCCATCCGACCGGGTGTGCGGTCGGTCGGATGGCCCTAGGTCACCGGGCGGAGTTTACCCGGTCCACGATAACGCCGTGGGAGGCTTGCCTTACTTAATGTAGCCGGCTCGCTTCATCTCGCGCTCCACCGACTTCTGGGCCGCGGCGAGCGCCGCATCGACGGTGGTGGCGCCGCTGAGCGCCGCGGAGAACTGCTGGCCGACCGTGGTGCCGAGCCCCTGGAACTCCGGAATGGCGGCGTATTGCACGCCGACATAGGGCACCGGCTTCACCGTCGGATGGCTGGGATCCGCCGAGTTGATGGAGTCGATCGTCGGCTTCGCGAAGGGAGCAGCCTTCAGATATTCCGGGTTGCTGTAGAGCGAGGTGCGAGTGCCCGGCGGGACGTTGGCCCAACCTTCCTTCGACGCCACGAGCTCGGTGTAGCCTTTGCTGGTCGCCCAGGCGATGAACTTCTCCGCCGCCTCGGTCTTCTGCGAGCCGGCCGGGATGGCGAGGCTCCAGGCCCAGAGCCAGTTGGCGTTCTTGCCGAGGCCTTTGTTCGGGGCGAGGGCGAATCCGACCTTGTCCGCGACCTTAGAATCCTTCGGATTGGTCACGAAGGAAGCGGCGACGGTGGCATCGATCCACATGCCGCATTTGCCGGCGTTGAACAGAGCGAGGTTTTCATTGAACCCATTGGAGCTGGCACCCGGAGGGCCGGCCTCCTTCATCAGGTTCACATAGGTGGTGAGCGTGTCCTTCCATTCCGGCGAGTTGAACTGCGGCTCCCACTTCTCGTCGAACCAGCGGGCCCCGAAGGAGTTCGACATGGCGGTCAGGAAGGCCATGTTCTCGCCCCAGCCGGCCTTGCCGCGCAGGCAGATGCCGTAGACGTCGTTCGCCTTGTCGGTCATCTTCTTCGCCGCATCGATGACGAAGTCCCAGGTCGGGCTGTCCGGCATCTTCAAGCCGGCCTTCTCCATCAGATCCTTGCGGTACATGATCATCGAGCTTTCGCCGTAGAACGGCGCAGCATAGAGCTTGCCATCGACCGAGAGCGCGTCGCGGATCTTCGGCAGCAGGTCGTCGACATCATAGTCGGCCGGAAGCTTATCGAGCGCGACCAGCCAGTTCTTCTTGGCCCAGATCGGCACTTCATAGGTGCCGATGGTCAGCACGTCGAACTGTCCGCCCTTGGTGGCAATGTCGGTCGTGACCTTCTGGCGGAGCACGTTCTCCTCCAGGGTCACCCACTTGACCTTGATGTCCGGATTCTTGCCCTCGAAATCCGAGGTCAGGCCCTGCATGCGGATCATGTCGCCATTGTTGACCGTGGCGATGGTCAGCGTGGTTTCCGCGAAAGCGGGAATGGCGGCAAACAGCGCAGCCGCGCTCAGCGCGGCCCCGATAAGCCTTTTCATCATATCCTCCCGGTTATCGCCCTTTTCGGCATCGCCGTGGGCATTTGCTCTAGCAATGATCATACGCTCACACCGGAACGGGGCAGAGTCAATGGCAATTCGATGACGCGGCGCAGCAAAAAGGGCCGGCGGATCGCTCCGCCGGCCCTCTATTTGTTCTGGCGTCACCCGCGGGCTTGACCCGCCAGCCCCACCCGGCACGAGAGGCGCGGATCACGTCCGCGCATGACGTCCATCGCTCTACTGGGCGGCCTTCAGGGAGGACTGAGCGGCCTTCAGCTGCTGGGCGACGAAGTCCCAGTTCACCAGGTTGTTGAGCACCGTTTCGGCGAATTTGGGCCGGGCATTGCGGTAGTCGATGTAATAGGCATGCTCCCAGACATCGAGGGTGAAGAGCGGCTTCACCCCGTCATGGGCGACCGGCGTGTCGGCGTCGTGATAAGAGGTTACGGTCAACGCGCCGTCCTTCACAACCAGCCAGGCCCAGCCGCTGGCGAAGTGACCGACCGCTTCATCCTGCAGCTTTTTGAGCAGCGCCTCGAGCGAGCCGAAGGTCTTGTCGATCTGGGTCTTCAGCTCGCCTTCCGGCTTCTTGCCGGGGGCCGAGAGGCAGTTCCAGAAGAAAGTGTGATTCCAGATCTGCGCCGTGTTGTTGAAAAGCGGCTTGTCGCCCGCCTTTGCGGCAGCGCGAATGATCTCCTCGAGCGGCTTCTTCGCGAGATCCTTGCCCTCGAGCAGCTGGTTCGCCTTGTCGACATAGGCCTTGTGATGCTTGCCGTGGTGAAATTCCAGCGTCTCGCGCGACATATGCGGCGCGAGGGCGTCGATCGGGAACGGGAGCTGCGGGAGTTCGAGAGCCATGGATGATGTTCCTTTCCTGTGATGGCAGGAGCCACAGTTGGCGCGCCCTGGGGACATTGGGACGGCGCGACAGAGCGTCCTAGCCCAGAGATGTGTCAGCCACAATCATCCAAGAGTATCGGTATCGGCATGCCAGGGATGCACCAGGCGGCCAGCACCTGGCTCAGGACTTGAGCAGCGGTCAGGTCTTGAGCAGCGCTTGGGCGGTGGCCTCGTCGGTGATGAGCCCGTTCACGATCCGGCCCTTGAGCGCGGCGCTGATCGGCACGACCTTGGATGCGCCGAGCGCCGCGGCCACGGTCAGGTTCTTGGCGGGGATTGGCAGCGGCATGCTGGTGAGGCGCTTGTTGGTGCCACCGGCGATGACGTGGCCTTCGGCATCGATGGCCCAGGCGGTCACCTCGCCGACCGCGCCCAAGCGCAGCATTTCCAACAGCTCGTCACGCGTCACGAAACCGTCGCGATAGACCTGGGCGTCCTGGTCGAGCTGGCCGACGCCCACCAGGCGCAGATCGGCCTTCTCCGCCAGCGCGCGCACGCGGGAGACCGGTGCGATCTTCAAAACCTGCTGGCGCTCGGCATCGGAGGCGAGAAATACCGGCAGCGGCACGGGGTAGTGCCGCGCCTTGGTGAGATCGGCGAGCCGCGCCAAAGTGTCGAAGAAGCTGGCCGAGCCGTCCGGCGAAATATTGCCGACCAGCGAGACCAATTGATGGTTCGGGCAATCCATCGGGGACACCTGCTCGACGGCGGCCCGCATAGTGCGCCCGGTGCCGATCGCGATGATGGCGGGCTTCTCCGCGCGCAAGGTCGATTCCAGCAGGGCCGCGGCGCGGTTGGCGACACCGGTCACCGAGTTCGGCGAAACCGCGTCGCTCGGCACCACCTCGCAGAGGCGCAAGGAAAACTTGTCGGTGAGCCGTGCCGCCAATTCCATGCAGGCGGCGATCGGGTGCTCGAGCTTGAAGGTGATCAGCCGCTCCGATAGGCAAAGCGAGACCAGGCGCTGCGCGGAGGCGCGGCTGACTTTCAGCTTCTTCGCGATCTCGTCCTGGGTGTTGCCGGCGATATAATAGAGCCAGCCGGCGCGGGCCGCGTCTTCAAGCTTGGAACGTTCGTTGTCAGCGGCCATGGCAGGTTCACCCGACAAGCTGGCGCTTGAGGTCGCTCATCTTGTCGAAGACCTCCACGGCACCGGAAGCCTGCAAAGCGGCGCGCCCTTCGCGGCCCGCATAGTGCGCGCCGCCGACGAAGCCCCAGGGCGTCATGCCCGCCGCCCTGGCGGCGATGACGCCGGCCACGCTATCCTCGATCACCAGCGCGCGCTCGGGCGACACGCCCATGACTGCTGTCGCATGCAGGAACAGGTCCGGCGCAGGCTTGCCGCGCTTCACCATCTGCGAGGTGAAGACATGGCCCTCGAAGAACTCCGTCAACTTCGCGAGCGAGAGCGAGAAAGTGACGCGATCGAGATCGCTGGATGAGGCGATGCAGACCGGTGTCTTCAGGCTGCGCAGCAAATCGATGATGCCCGGCATCGCCGCCAGCGAGGCCGAAAAGGCGAGCCGGATCGCTGCCTCCCATTTGGCGCGGAAATCGCCCGGGACCGGTTCGTTGCGCCACACGACATACTGGTCGGCGACGGTCTGGAAGTTGCGGCCGAGGAAACGCTGATAGACTTCGGCGAGATCGATCTCGATCTCATGCTGGCGCAGCAGGGTGAGCAGGCAGCCGCAGCTCAAGATCTCGCTGTCCACCACCACGCCGTCGCAATCGAAGATGATGAGATCGAAGGCGCTCATCGCCCGGGGCACCCCCTGCCCGCTCCAAACTGATCGGTGAATTAGATCATATGCTCAAGGTATGAGCAATCACTCGACCATGGACCAGTCCAACGGTTGACCGCGCTTCAGCGGCTTCGCCGCCGTCCTGCCGAGCACGGCATTGAGGTGCTTCGGCGCCAGGCCGCGGCCCGGACGGATCGAGCGGATATGCGCCTCGGTGATCGCCTCGCCGGCGGCCAGGTCCTTCACGACATAGAGCGAACGCCGCAAAGGCCGGATCGCACGCTCGCTGGCGGAGACCTGGTAGTGCACGCGGCCGACCGCCTCCCAGCCGATGCGGCAGTCATCGACCAACCGCTTCAGTTCCTCGGGCTCCAGGCTGAAATCGGAATCGACGCCGCCGTCGGCGCGGCGAAGGGTGACATGCTTCTCGATCACGCAGGCACCGAGCGCCACCGCAGCGACCGGCACCGCCGTGCCATAGGTATGGTCGGACAGGCCGACGACGCAATCGAACATCTGCGCCATGTGCGGGATGGTGGCAAGATTGCTCTCGGAGGCCGGGGTCGGATAGCCGCTGGTGCATTGGAGCAGGATGAGATCGCGGCAACCGCCCGCACGGGCTGCGGCGACCGCCTCGGCGATCTCGCCGAGTTCCGAAGCTCCGGTCGAGACGATCATCGGCTTGCCGGTCGCGGCCATGCGCTGGATCAGCGCAATGTCGCCGGTTTCCAGCGATGCCACCTTGTAGGCCGGCGTGCCGAGGGATTCCAGGAGATCGACCGCGGTTGCGTCGAAAGCCGAGCTGAAGATCGCGATGCCGATCTCCTTCGCCCGTTTGAATAGCGGTTCATGCCATTCCCAAGGCATGGCGGCGGACTGATAGAGTTCGTAAAGGCGGCGGCCGGCCCAGAGCCCTTCCTTCAACAGGAACTCGGGCCCGTCGTGATCGATGGTGATCGTGTCGGCCTTGTAGGTCTGCAGCTTGATCGCATCGGCGCCGGAAGCCTTTGCCATTTCCACGATCGCCAAGGCCCGGTCGAGGCTGCCATTATGATTGGCCGACATTTCGGCGATGATATAGGGCGGCTCGCCGGGACCGATCTTGCGTCCTGCGATGGAAATCGTGCCCATGGGTTTCAATCCTCCCAGCCCTAATCCAAATTGCCCTGATGGAAATAGCCGTCCGGCCCCAGGGCGTAGCCGCAACCGCGGAAGAGCGCAAGCGAAGCCTCGTTCTCGGCCAGGACCTTGGCATAGAAATGCGCACCCGGCGCCAGGCCGCGCGCGGCCTTGAGCAGCGCCGTGCCGATGCCGCGTCCGTGCTGTCCCGGCGCCGCCGCGATCGAGATCAGGTACTGGGTCCGGTCCTTGTCGGCCCCGAACCAGTCCAGGCGGATGAAGCCGCAAGGCTTGCCGCCCGCCTCGCCGATCAGGAAGAAGTCGCGACCGCTTCCGAGTTTCGCGCCAAGCCAGCGGCAATGGTCCTCGAAGGAGAATGGCTTCTGGTCGAGGGCATAGCGGCGTGTTTCCGGTGCCTGCTGCCAGTCATAGAGCCGCCGCGCATCCTCCATCTCGGCGAGGCGCAGCCTGATCGGCGTTCCGTCCTTCAGGCGGACGGCTGGTACGACGGCAGCGGCGAGGCGCAAAGCGCCCCGCCCGTCGCAAAGGGCGAGCGCCGCCTCGTGCATGCGCTGGTAGAGCGCCGGATCCTTGCAGAGGCGGTCGAGATTTGCGCGCAGAGCGGCCACGACCTGGTCTTCAGTGTCGGTGGTGAGGAAACCGCAGACCAGAGCGGCACCACGCGATGCGACCGCTTCGGCATTGATCTGCTGATTGGATGCGATGCCGACCAGCAGGCTCGGCAGACCGAGGCAGGCACGCTCCCAGGTGCCCGTGCCCGGCGCACCGATCACGAGGTCTGCCTTGGCCATTGCTTCGGCGACTTCGGCCACATCCAGCATCAGGTTGACGCGATCACCCATACGCGCCGACTGCTCGCGCACAGCGTCGAGATAGGCGGCCTTGGCACCCAGCATCACATCGATGCGCGGGATATCCGTGGCCTCCAGCGCGCCCAGCGCGATGCCGGTCCCGTTCACCGGATCGGTCCCGCCGAAGGCGATCAGCACACTCTCGATTTCGCGCTTCGCGGCGACACGCGCGGCAACCGCGGATCGCGCGGCAGCAAATTGCATGCGCAGGATGGCGTGATCGGGTCCGAGCAGAAAGCGACTCTCCGGCCGCGCGATTTCGCGATAGGACTCCGGCGCGATGTCGGGTGCGGGGTTGAGGATGATGTCCGCGTCGGACTGCGCCTCGACCAGATCGTCGAACACCGCGACCGTCACGCCGGCCCGCGCCATCGCCTTCTCAAGCGCGAGCGTCGCGCCGTAATGATCGACGATCAGGAGCTCGCAGCTTCCGCCGCAAGCGGCGACCATGGTAGCTACCTGCTCATCCGCCGATCCACGCGTGATGTCTATGACCGTGCCCGGCGGCGTATTCTCCTTGAGGAAAACCGCCGAAGGTTCGGAAAGCGCCCAGAATATCCGCCAGCCGAGCTGGTCGAGCAGCGTTGCGACGGCATTCGAGCGCATCGCATGGCCGAAGCCGATCTTCTTATCCGCCTCAAAACGGAAGACCGCGGCGGGCGCGGATCGGGGCTTGCCACCGGGTCCGCCGATCCGGCGATGCGCATTGATCGCAACGACTTCCGGATGGGCCGCCAGAATCCCCAGAACCTCATCCATCCCGACGATGCGGTCCTGCGGCAGCAGCGGAAAGAGCGCCGCGAAAAAGTCGTAATCCTCCAGGTAATCGAGCGTCCAGCGCTGCTGCACGGCGGGCCAGCCTGGCCCGATCACGCTGCTGCGGGTTACGTCGGCTGTGCGGCGCAGCCAGGGCGTGACATGCTCGCGATCGTAGGGAGCGGTCGCCGTGCGATCGGCGCGCTCCAAGGCTGCGCGGGTGAAGACCTCGCAGTCGAGACCGTGCGGATAGAGCCGCGGCATGTTGTTCGACGCATAATCGACGCCGGTTTCGGAGCGGAGCCGGATTACCCGCTCGCAGATGCCGGGATCGATCAGCGGACAATCGCTGGTGACACGCAGCACGACATCGGCTTCGGCCGCCTTTGCGGCGCCGGCATAGCGCGAAAGCACATTTTCCGCCGAGCCGCGATGCACCAGGGCACCGGCGCGCTCCGCGGCGGCGACGATGGCACCGTCCTCCTCGCGATCCGTCGTCGCGATCATCACCGCATCGATCGACGGAATGGCACGGCAGCGCCGGATCGCATGATCCAGCACGATCCCGTTGCCGAGGGGCTTCAGCACCTTTCCCGGCAGTCGCGTCGAGCCGAATCGCGCCTGGATGATGGCAACGGTCTTGGTCATGGCGCTTCAGATATAGCAACGCCGTTGCGGCGTCACGTCCCCGTCCGGAAGTCGTAGAAAGCGCCGGCGATCGACCGGCGGAACCGGACCAGCGGCGCCATGCGGTGGTTGCTGATCAAGAGGACCTTGCTGCCGCAATATTCGACCTGCGGCGTCATGTCCATGCCGAGGGCCTTGGCGATCTTCTGCAAGCGGCGCATGACGGCCTCGCGGTCGAGGCTCGGAAAGAGCTCGGCCCGCACGTTCTTGTCGGCGATATGCCAGCGGTACTTCTGGTCCGGACGCCAAGCGCTCGCCGTCGCTTGCGGGGCACTCAGGCTTTCGCGGCGCTGCACCGCCTCGACCAGCTTCTCAATCACGATCTGCGCGCCGAGACGGTCGTCCTCGAAGGAGGTGGCATGGTGGAACGTATCGATCATCTGCGGCGTGTAGAGATTGGCGCCGTCGGAGAGCACACGATCCGCCAGGACCAAGGCCTCGGCGACCGAACGTGCGACCGGGTTGACCCGGTTGGAGAGATAGCGCTGCGTCACTTTGGAATCGAGCGGCAGGACGCAGATCACCGGCTGGCCCAGCGCGATGGCCTCCACGCCGGTGGTGCAGTTGGTGTGAATGAGCAGGCTGGAGGCGATGATCCAGGGCACCGCGGAGCCTTCCCGCACGACCTCAACACCGGCATCGCCTTTGAAGGCATCGGACCAGGTCGCGATCCGCTCGCTCGGATGCGGCCGGATCACCACTTTGCGCTTGGGATAGGCCTGGCGGAGACCGGCGACGATCTCGAGGATCGCCGCCCGGTTGGCAGCCTCCATCTCGCAGATCGAGCGCACATAGGTCATGTGCTCTTTGTTGTTGGGATCGATCTTGCCGAGGCGCACCTGCTCCTTGAGGATTTCCTCTTGCGATCCCTTCTCGGAATTGGTGAAGCCGAGATTGGTGTTGATCAGGATAAAATCGCCGTGCAGGGCACGAATCCGCGCGACATCCTCGTCGAACATCGATCGGAAGGTCGAGCGCAGCAGGTCCCAGCGGGGATTGAGGGCCATCGCGACCTTGGCCTTGGCCTCGGGAAACCGGGTGACGAAGGATTGTGTGTTCCCCTCCCCACCAATGAAGATCGCTTCGGTCTGGGCGACCGCATCGGGTGCCACCCAGCGGAGCTCGTCCGGCTTGGTGACCAGCCCCGGCATCTCCTCGTCGATCGCGGCGGTGAAATAGCCGCGGGCCCGCGCCTTGGCGAGGCTGCCGGCGTCGCGGCGGGTCATGGTCTTGGAAAGATAGATCCCGGCAGGCATGCGCCGGATATTGCTCTCGATCAGCCATTTCTGGCCGAGCACGACTTCGAATCCGTGGGTGAGCGCGATGACGGAGAGCAGCAACCGGGAATCGAGTTCCCGCGAAGCAATCTCCATCGGCAGATACAGAAGCCTGTTCATCCCCCTCCCGGGCCCATCTTAGGGCAGCCACGCCGAAAACCGCGACCTTCGGCCCGGAACGCGCTGCCTCATACAGGATCGCGCGACCGGGATCGGCCGCGCCATACTCCTTAAAGATGGCACAGATTCCCGGTCGAGCGCCATGGCCGAAGGAACCTGACACAGGTCACGAAGTCGCAATAAACCATGCGGCACGGAGGCGTGCCCGCGGGTTTGAGCGGGACCGACCGGCCGCATGCCACGGCCGGCCGAAAAATCCCTAGCCCATCAATGGTTGTCCCGGGGCAGGCCCTTTTCCTGGGCGATATGCTGATACTTGATCGCCGGCTGCAGCACCATGCCTTGGTCGAGTTGGGCAACCACACCGCGCTGGATCTCCTGCCAGGGAGTCTGGTGGGCCGGATACTTGTATCCGCCGGCATCCATCAGCGCCTGGCGCCGGGCCTTGATCTCGGCTTCGTCGATCAGGACATCGACCCGGCTGTTCTTGAGGTCGACGCGGATCCTGTCGCCGTCCTTCAGGATGGCGAGATTGCCCCCCGCGGCCGCTTCCGGCGCGCAATTGAGGATCGACGGCGAGCCCGAGGTGCCGGACTGCCGTCCATCACCCATGGTCGGCAGCGAATGGACGCCCTGCTTGATGAGATAGGCGGGGGCCCGCATGTTGACGACCTCGGCCGCACCCGGATAGCCGATCGGTCCGGCGCCGCGGATCACCAGGATCGAATCCGCGGTGATGCCGAGCTTCGGATCGTCGATCCTGTGGTGATAGTCCTCCGGACCGTCGAACACGAAGCAGGTCACCTCGAAAGCGTCGGGATCGTTCGGATTGGAGAGGTAGCGCTTGCGGAACTCATCGTCGATCACGCTGACCTTCATGATCCCGCTGTCGAAGATGTTGCCCTTCATTGCAAGGAACCCCGCCGCCTTCTTCAGCGGCTTGTCGTAGGTCTTGATGACGTTGGGATCCATGATCTTGGCGTTGCGGCAGTTGTCGCCGATGGTCTTGCCGTTGACAGTCAGCGCCTCTTCCTCGATTAGACCCTGCTTCATCAGCTCGGCGACCACGGCAGGCACACCGCCCGCATGGTGATAGTCCTCGCCAAGATACTCGCCGGCGGGCTGCAGGTTCACGATGAGAGGAATGTCGCGCCCATAGGTCTGCCAATCCTCCACGTCGAGCCGCACGCCGAGATGGCGCGCGATCGCGTTGAGATGGATCGGCGCGTTGGTCGAGCCGCCGATCGCGGAATTGACCCGGATCGCATTGATGAAAGCCTTCTTGGTCATGATCTCGGAGGGCTTCAGATCCTCCTTCACCATCTCGACGATGCGCCGGCCGGTCTCATAGGCGATCTGCTGGCGCTCGCGATAAGGCGCCGGGATCGCCGCCGAGCCCGGAAGCTGCATGCCGAGGGCCTCGGCCAGCGAGTTCATCGTGGTCGCCGTGCCCATCGTGTTGCAATACCCGGTCGATGGCGCTGAGGAGGCCACCAGCTCGATGAAGCCCTTGTAATCGAGCTCGCCGGTGGCCAACAGCTCGCGCGCCTTCCAGACGATGGTGCCGGAGCCGGTACGCTCGCCCTTGAACCAGCCGTTCAGCATCGGGCCGACGGAGAGTGCGATCGCCGGGATGTTGACCGTGGCGGCGCCCATCAGCATGGCCGGCGTCGTCTTGTCGCAGCCGATGGTGAGCACCACGCCATCCAGCGGATAGCCGTAGAGCACCTCGACAAGGCCAAGATAGGAGAGATTGCGGTCCAGCATCGCGGTCGGGCGCTTGCCGGTCTCCTGGATCGGATGGACCGGGAACTCGATGCAAATGCCGCCCGCCTCGCGGATGCCCTCGCGCACCCGCTTCGCCAGCTCCATGTGATGCCGATTGCAGGGCGAAAGATCAGAGCCCGTCTGGGCGATGCCGATGATCGGCTTGCCCGATTGCAACTCGTCCAACGTGAAGCCATAGTTCAGGTAGCGCTCGAGATAGAGTGCCGTCATATCGACATTGTCGGGATTGTCGAACCAGGCGCGCGACCGCAATTTGCTAGGCGCCGTGTCGTGACCATTGGCCTTCTTGCTGGACATAGGATGCTTTCTGGCAGGGGTGCTGATAGCCGGTTTTAAGACCTTGAAGTATTTCGCCCAAGCGGGGCGCGTCAAGAGCCCATTCCGGGTATTTGTACGAGAAATAGACCTCTGCCGCAGTGCAGCGAAAACCGGCCTGCCGGCGTCGAGCGCGATGTCACATTCACGAATGCGGCCGTCAGGCCCGGGATCGGGAGGGGAACCGTTTCGGTCGGGTTCTGTTGGCGCTGCATGGATCAAGATAGCGCCAGTTTGACCGTTGCGTTGAAGCAGCGCCTGATCGCGATCGCGATCGCCGGACTGGTGGTCGCAGGCTTGGCCGTAATCGCGCTCGCGGCAACCGGGCCGATCACCCTTCATCTCGCGCTCGCCACAGCACTCGGAACTTTCTTCACTGCCCTTGTGGGTGGCGGCCTCTTCGCGATCTCCTTCTACAGCGACAGCAGCGGCCACGACCGGGATGTCGCCACGAACGGCGACCGACGCGAGGACCGCTGAAGCTGCGCGGGCGAATCAGATCCAGGCGAGATCGTCCTTGCGGCTCGAAAAGACAAGGGCTCTGGCCTGGAAACGCGCCAGGAACGGCGGCAGGTCGCGCTGCGGATCGGGCAACAGAGCGCCAAGCGTGGACAAGCCATCGGCGATCGCCGCGCTCGGCGCCAGAACAGTGATCGACCGGTCGGGATCGGCGCAAGCGAGACTACGAGGGTCGATGATGTGGTTGAAGCGACCGGATGCATCGAACATGAGACCTCGTCCCGCCGATGTCGCGATGGCGCCTGCCGACACTTCGACCTCTGTCACCAGGCGGGTCCGATCGTCCGGCGCCGGAACGCCGATGGTCCAAGCGTGGCCGTCGCTGCGGCGGTCGATCGCCAGGGTCTCGCCAAGATTGACCAGGGCATGGGTCAGGCCTCGTTCCTTGAGCAACGTGCCGATCCGATCGCTGATGTAGCCCTGGGCAACGCCGTTCAGCGTCACCTGCATACCCGGGCGATCGAACACGATGGCATCACCGGCGAAGCGGACACCGCGGTAGTCGATGCTTCGCCCGACTGCGGCCAGTTCCGCCACCGATGGGCCGGCGAGATCGGCGTCCGGCTGCGCAAAGTGATCGGCATAGAGCTTCCACAGCGGCTGGACCGTGGGCTCGAAGCGGCCATCGCTCATATCGGCAAGTTGCAGAGCTTGCGACAGCAATTCGCGGAGCTCGAAGGGCGCAACCTCGAGCCGGCCGGCGCGATTGAGACGGCTGAGCGCGGAATCGGTCTGGTGCAGGCTGAAGATGGCTTCGAGCCGTGCGATTTCCGCAAGCGCGGCGGCCACCGCTTCAGACGCCGCAGCACGATCCTCCGCATAGAGCGTGAGGTCGGCGGCGGCGCCGAGCACGATCCCCTGCCAGCGATACGGCACCGGGGCGGCTATGGCCCTGCCGGCGAGCGTCGGCAGGGCCGTGCTCGCGGCGAGGATCGAGATGACGCGGCGTCGAGTGAGATCAGCTCGCATGTTCGTCCCCATGGTCCCCGGCATGCGGATGATCGACCGAAAGTGCCTTGGCCGCGGCATCGAAATCGACCACGGTGCCGCCGATCTTCTTGGCGTAGGCCTCGGCGGCCGCTCTGTCGGAGAAAGGCACAGCGCCGGGACCGTCTTCCTCCATGGCGGTCGGGATATTGCCGCCGATCACGAAGTTCGCCTTGTGGATCTCGATCCAGGCGCCGGGTGCCGGATGCTCCCAGCCCCCCTGCCCCACATCATTCACATAGAGCACGAGCAGCTCGTGGGCATGAAGCTCGGTTTCAAGGAAGGTGAAGGCTTCGCCGGCCGAGGCAAACCAGTAAGGCTTGTCGCGGCCGCGCACGAAAGCCTGACCCTTCGGCCCGTCATGCTCGGTCAGGTTCATGTTGCAGAAATAGGCGACCGACTGCTCGTCCGGCTCCAGTGGTTTCGGGAGCGCCGCCTCGTCGGGGCCACAGGCGCTGAGCAGCAAGAGCGCTGCCAGGCCGATGGATGCGATCCAGGTTTTCATATTCCATTCCCTCACGATTCGCTGCGGGCGAACTTCCAGTTGGCCAGGGCCAATGGGACGCCGATCCAGAACAGCAAGGCGGCAATCAGCGCCAGCGGCGCGAAATGCGCCTGCTCGCTCAAGCCCGCCATGCCGGAGAACTGCCGCACGTTGTCGAAGGCCGTGAGATTGAGCAGCCGATAGACATCGGCAGGATTGGCG
>Ga0209050_1002570_pt1 | contig 15101 bp, 14 predicted proteins | sample Araplavi_mTSA_r2_FD_184276 | JGI IMG/M metagenome (GOLD analysis project Ga0209050, IMG submission 184276) | Arabidopsis root microbial communities from North Carolina, USA - plate scrape MF_Cvi_mTSA_r2 (SPAdes) (version 2) | ecosystem: Host-associated > Plants > Roots > Endosphere | place: USA... | reverse complement strand
ATGTGCCGCGAGGTGTGGGGGTTCGAGTCCCTCCGTGGGCACCAAACGCTACCTTCTGAGACAAATTCAGTACCAGTGCCCACGTGGCGGAATTGGTAGACGCGCATGGTTCAGGTCCATGTGCCGCGAGGTGTGGGGGTTCGAGTCCCTCCGTGGGCACCAAGAATTCCGCAGAAAAGCTCCCTTTCGGGAGCTTTTTTCATTTATGCGCCGAGCGCCGCTTCCACTGCCTGCGACAGGCTGCGCGTTGGACGGCCAATCAGCTTCTCCAGCGCTTTCCCATCATCGAACAAGCCGCCGCGTGCGGAGCCGGCATCCGAGTCGGCCAGCAGTTCAGGCCATGGCGCCGGTACGCCGACGCCAGCCAGAATACCGGCGAACTCCGGCGGCGGCACATCGCGATATACGGCGGCCTTGCCAGACTGGCGTGCCGCTTCGGCTGCCAGCTCCGCCAGCGTGAACGAAGTGCTGCCGGCCAGTTCGTAGACTCGCTGCGGAGCTTCCGCCGTCAGCACGGCTACCGCGGCAGCAGCATAGTCGGCGCGCGCGGCTGCCGAAATGCGCCCCTCGCCCGCGCTACCCACCATTTCACCCCACTGCACGGCGCCCTGGATGCGGCTATTGAAGTTCTCGAAATACCAACCATTGCGCAGGAAGGAATGTGCCAGGCCGCTATCGAGAATGGCCGCTTCGGTGGCGACGTGCTCGTCGGCCAGTCTCAGCGGCGAACTGTCGGCGTGCAAAATGCTGGTGTATGCCAGCAGCTTCACGCCGGCACGCTTGGCCGCGTCGATCACTGCGCGGTGTTGCGCCGTGCGCTTGCCGACCTCGTTGGCCGAGACCAGCAGTACACGCTCGGCGCCTGCCAGGGCGGAATCCAGGCTGGCAGGATCCTCATAATCAGCGCGGCGCACCTGCACGCCACGCGCCGCCAGGTGCGCCACCTTGGCCGGATCACGCACGGCCGCCACGATTTGCGTTGCAGGCACCTTGTCCAGCAAGCCTTCCACCACCAATTGACCCAATGCGCCCGAAGCGCCAGTTACGACGATCATGTTTTTCTCCTTGGTTGAAAACAATGCAGGGCTATAATAGGATCAACACTAACTTTTCGTAAGTACGCACTTTCTGGTAAGTATGGAAAAAACTTCGAAATCCCTGCGCACTTCCCTGTCCCACCGCTCGGCGAGGCCGGGCAATGTGCTGGCGGCCGAATGCCCGTCGCGAGCGGTACTGAGCCACGTCACCAGCCGCTGGGGCGTCCTGGTGCTGGTGGTGCTCCTCGGCGGCATGCACCGCTTCAGCCAGTTGCGCAAGGAAGTCGGCGGCGTCAGCGAGAAAATGCTGGCGCAGACCCTGGTTGCGCTGGAGGGCGACGGCTTCCTGCTGCGCACGGCCCTGCCCGTGATCCCACCCCACGTCGAGTACAGCCTGACGCCGCTGGGCCGCGAAGTCGCCGAACGGCTGGAAGTCCTGGTCGACTGGATTGAGGACAACCTGCCACGCATCCTTGCTCCGCAGGTCGAGGCCGGGGCCAGCTTGTAATACACTGGCTGCGTGGAACCGAACAACACCATCCTCGTGGCAACCGGCGCCAGTCTCGATGTGGCGGCGCTGGAGCTGGCGCTCGCCCGGCACGACTACCGCGTCGAATCGGTCAACAGCGGTCAACACGCCCTGGAGGTGGCCACTGCCGGAGGCGTGGCGCTGGTGCTGCTGGATACGGCGCTGGCCGGCAGCGCGGCACTGGAACTGACCGGCCAACTGACCCAGGCCGACGTCAACCGCCGCACTCCCGTGCTTCTCATGTCGCACCGTCCGTCCAACGATGAAAAGGAGCGCGCCGCCCGCGCCGGCGCCGACGGCTATTTCACCCTGCCCCTGGCAACCACCAGCGTGGTTGACCATGTCCTGTTTGCGCTGCAGGGCCAGCGCATTGGCGGCTTCGACCTGGAAGTGAACTACCACATGATGGCGGCCGCCTCGCCGGACGCCGTGGTGCTGATCGACATGGACAGCGGCCGCCCGGTCGACCTGAACCACCGCGCCGAACAGCTGCTGGGCCGCAGTGCGCTGGAGTTGTTGACCGCCCCGTTCTCGGCCTTCTGCGATCCACTCGAAATGAACGCAATGATGCAGAGCGTGCTGGCCGGCGAACTGCGCGTGCACCGCATCACCTTCCGCCACAGCAGCGGGCGCATGGTCGAATGCAACGCCCGCGGCGTGCGGATCGCCAAGCCGGGCCGGCGCCTGTTCCACATCCGCCTGGTGGACGTCACCGGTTCGCAGCGCGCGGACGACCTGCGCGTCGGCCAGGAGCGGCTGCTGGAAATGATGGCGCGCGGCGTGCCGCTCGAAGACACGCTGCACAAGCTGGTGCAACTGGTCGAATCGCAATCGCCAGGCGTGCTGTGCTCCGTCATGCTGCTCGACGAAGACGGCGTGCACATGCGCTGCGCCTGTTGCCCCAGCCTGCCCGCCTCCTATGCCGCCCTGCTGGAAGGGATGGCGATCGGCCCAGGCGTTGGCTCCTGCGGCACTGCCATGCACCGACGCGAAGCCGTGGTGGTGTCGGACATCGAGCACGACCCGCTATGGGCGCCCTACCTCGAACTGATCCGCGACTACGGCCTGCGCGCCTGCTGGTCCATGCCCATCATGCTGGACGAGCACACCGTGCTGGGCTCCTTCGCCATGTACTACCGCACCGTGCGCCATCCGGATACTGAAGAACAGCGCCTGATCGGCGTGGCCAGCCACCTTGCCAGCATCGCCATCGAGCGCGCCCGGCGCGAAATCGAACTGGCGCGCCACCGCAGCCACCTGGAAGAACTGGTCAAAGAGCGCACCGCCGAACTGTCGCGCGCCAAGGAGCACGCCGAACTGACCAGCGAAGAACTGCAGGCGGCGCTGGAAAACCTCAGCATGACGCAGGATGAACTGGTGCGGCGCGACAAACTGGCCGCCCTCGGCGCGCTGGTGGCAGGCGTGGCGCATGAACTGAATACACCGATCGGCAACAGCCTGATTACCGCCTCCACCCTGGCCGACCATACGGCGGCCTTGAGCAGCCAGGTCGATTCCGGCATCCGCCGCTCGGAACTGGATGCCTACCTGGAACGGGCGCGCGAAGCGGGCGATATCATCCAGCGCAACCTGCAGCGCGCCGCCAAACTGGTCGGCAGCTTCAAGCAGATCGCCGTCGACACCAACGACACCCAGCGCCGCCACTTCTTCCTCGACCAGCTGTTGCAGGAAATGTTGGCGCCCCTGTGGGCCACCCTGCCGCAACCGCGTCCCAACCTGGTGCTGGACGTGGTGCCCGGACTACAGCTGGACAGCTACCCGATTCCGCTCAGCCAGGCCCTTGGGCACCTGGTCGACAACTGCATCACCCATGCCTTTTCCGCGCCAGGCAACGGCGAGCCGACGGTCACCATTACCGCCAGCGCCGAGGGCAGCGACGTGCTGCTGTCGGTGGCCGACAACGGCGTCGGCATTCCGCCCGAGCACCTGCACCGCGTGTTCGATCCTTTCTACACCACGCGGCTCGGCGCCGGCCAGTCGGGCCTGGGCCTGTACATCACCCACAATATCGTGACCGGCGTGCTGGCTGGCCATATCGACGTGGCCAGCACGCCCGGCCACGGCAGCACCTTCACCATGCGCCTGCCGGCCACTGCCCCGCTATGAAACGACTCATCGCCATCCTCCTGTTGGCCGCCACCGCGGCCGGCAGCGCCACCGCCCGCCCGGCCTGGTGGTACCTGTACCAGAGCCGCATCGACGGCCAGCGCGCCTGCTCGCAAACCCCGCTCGGCAAGGGCTGGGTGCAAATGGCCGGCCCATTCAAAGATGCCCATTGCGAAAACTTGGTGCGTAATAAATAATGAAGTCAAAGCAAGAAGCAACGCCATCCCACCCCGACAAGGAGACCGTATGTTTCAGAATCCCGAGCAGTTTGCCAACGCAACCAAGACGCTGTTTGAGTTCCAGCTGGAGACCTTCAACACCCTGACCAACCGCGCCATGCAAGGGGTGGAGCAAGCGGTGGCCTTGAATATCGCGACGGCCAGGAAGGCGCTCGATGACCAGATCGACGCTGGCCGCAAGGTCAATGCTTCCGTCACGCCGCAGGAAGCCATGGACGTGATCAACGCCCGCCTGCAGCCCGGCATGGCAGCCACCAACGCCTACAACCAGCAGTTGGGCGCCCTGCTGTCCGAAATGTCGAACGACTTCCACAAGGCCGCCGACGCCCACCTGGCCGAAGCCAAATCGAACCTGAGCGCCCTGATTTACGACGTGACCAAGAACGTGCGCCCCGGTTCGGACAACGCGGTGGAGATTGTCAAAAACGCCATTGAAAACGCCTTCAAAGGCTACGAACAGGTGACCCAGGCCACGCGCGACGCCGTCAAGGCCTTCGAGCAGCAGGTGGAAAAGGCAAACGCCTCCGGCAAGAAAGGATGATTGCCCCCGCGGCCAGCCAGTCGCGCTGGCAGCGGCAATGTGTCTTGACTGTCGGAAATTTTTACACTGATTCCCCTTTGCATTTAAGAAAAATGCGATAAGGTAGATTAATCAAGCACTTAGCAATCTGGCACACTTCCTGCTTAATGTCCTCCATTTTTCTTGGAGGACATTTTGAATACTTTAGTTAAACTCTTCACCGCCACCGCGTTGGCCGGCCTGTTTTCCGCGCAAGCCTTTGCAGCACCGATCGACGTCCTGTACGTCACTAACGGCGACTCTTCGCGCCTGGCGACGGTGCAAGGCAATACCGTCACCGACATCTCCACCACGTTTGGCGGCGCCTACCCGATCGCAGCCCGTACCGATGGCATCTGGCTCTCGCGCTACTGGGGCAGCACGGCGCCGCAACAGTTCGACTTGAACGGCAATTACGTTGGGAGCGCAGCTTCGAATCCGAATTCAATCTTCGCCGTCGATGGCGCCGTGAATGGCGACATCAACTACGCGCTCGGCAATGCATTCAACAGCAACGCCACCATCTACAGCTATAACAAGGACTGGACCAACCCAACGTCCATGTTCTCGGTGACCGGTTCCGACCTGGTCGGGATCACCTTCGATTCCGTCCTGGGTACCCTGTTCATCTCGGACATGAACAATATTTACCAATACTCCCTGACCGGCACGCTCCTGAGCCAGTTCGCGCACCGTTCCTCGCGCGGCAGCCTGGCGTATGAACAATCGAGCGACACGCTGTGGTACGTGCGAAATAACTCCAACATCATCGACCAGTACTCGACCGCCGGTGCATTCCTGGGCAGCACGACCGTCAACGGCCTCTCCTCGAACAACTGGGGTGCCGAATTCGTGACCGCGGCCCCGGCCCAGGACGTACCTGAGCCAACCTCGCTGGCCTTGCTGGGTCTGGGCATCGCAAGCCTGGGCCTTGCCCGCCGCCGCAAGAAATAAATCCCAACCTGCTCTGTAAAGGGTGACGCAGCGGCGCGGAGGCGTTATACTGTATAAAAATACAGTTACACCCTTCGCTTCCTGCATGAACCAAGTCCTCGAAAATCCCTTTTATTACCTGGAGAACTTCCACCAGGTGCTGCATTGGATTGGCGAGCGCTATAGCGACTTGCTGGCGGACGAGGAATCCCGGTTCCTCGCCAGCTTCCCTACCCTGTCCCAGCCATCCCGCGCCCTGTTCGTGCGCATGGTGATGCGCAAGGGAGAGCTGTTCCGCGCCTCCAAGTTGAGCTATCCCGAGATCGGCTGCACAATCGCCGCCGCGGGCCCGCTGGTCGAGCAAGGCTGGGTGGAACAGGACCCCGAGCTGACGCTGGACGAACTGTTCGACCTGCTGCAAAAGCCCGAGATCACCCGTGTATTCGCATTGAGCGGCGCCGAACGCAGCGCACGCAAGGCCGACCAGCTCGAAGCCCTGCGCGAGCGCCACGAAGGCAGCCACCGCTTCACCTCCTGGTATGCCGATGCCGGCGACCAGGTCTATCACATCCTGTCCAAGCCCCTGTGCGACCGCCTGCGGCTGATCTTCTTCGGTAACTTCCACCAGGACTGGTCGGAATTCGTGTTGTCCAACCTGGGCATCTACCGCTACGAAAAAGTGGAGTTCTCACCGGCCGCGCGCGGATTCCGCTCGCGCCGCGACATCGACGATTACCTGGCGCTGCACGCCTGCCGCGAGCGATTCGCGGAAGGCGAAGACCCGCTGCAACTGGCGCGCGAACTGCCGGCGCTGGCCGGGGACAACGAGTGGCTGCACAGCCGGCGCCAGAAAATGCTTTTCCAGTTCGGCCAGCAGCTTGAAAAACTCGGCAACTGGACCGGCGCCTTCGAACTGTACGAACAATGCGCCTACCCCGGCGCCCGCGCGCGCGCCATCCGCGTTCTGGAAAAGGACGAGCGGATCGGCCTGGCTTTCGAATGGCTGCAGCGCGCGCAAGCGGCGCCCGAAAGCGAAGCGGAACGGCAGCAATTGTTGCGCATGGCGCCCCGACTGCGCCGCAAGCTGGGGCACATGCGCGAACCTGCCCATAAGCCAACGCCGGTCGAACGCATCGACCTGGTGCTGCCCATGCCGAGCGAGGAATGGTGGGTGGAAGGCGTGGTACGCGACCATCTGTGGCAGGACGAGGCGCCCTGCTTCTACGTGGAGAATGCGCTGGCCAATTCCCTGTTTGGCCTGCTGTGCTGGGACGCGGTATTCGCTGCCATTCCCGGCGCCTTCTTCCATCCCTTCCATCATGGCCCGGCGGATCTGCACAGCGCCGACTTCCAGCGCCGCCGCGCCGCCCTGTTCGACGCCTGCTTCGCGCGCCTGCAGGATGGCAGCTACCGCGACGCCATCCGCGCCAATTTCGCAGCCAAGTCCGGCCTGCAATCGCCCTTCGTCTACTGGGACGCGATTGACGACGAACTGCTCGGCCTCGCGCTGGCCTGCATCCCCGCAGCCCACCTGAAACTGTGGTTCGAGCGCATCCTGCTCGACATCAAGGCCAACCGCAGCGGCTTCCCCGACCTGATCCGCTTCTGGCCCGCCGAGCAGCGCTACCAGATGGTGGAAGTCAAAGGCCCCGGCGACCGCCTGCAGGACAACCAGCTGCGCTGGATCGACTATTGCGCCGAGCATGGCATGCCGGTCTCCGTCTGTTACCTGGCGTGGCAGGAATGAGCTATACGATTGCCGTCCGCGCCCTGTGCGAATTCACCGCCAAGCAAGGCGACCTTGACCTGCGCTTCACGCCCACGCCAACCGCGCAGGAAGGCATCGAAGGCCACGCCATCGTCACCAGCCGCCGCGACGACAATTACGAGCGGGAGATCAGCCTGTCCGGCGACTTCGGCCCGCTGCACGTGCGCGGCCGCGCCGACGGCTACGACCCGCGCCAGAACCAGCTCGAAGAAATCAAGACTTACCGCGGCGACCTGTCGCGCCAGCCCGCCAACCACCGCATCCTGCACTGGGCCCAGCTCAAGGTCTACGGCCATTTGCTGTGCACCGCGCGCGGCCTGCCGGCCGTGCGCCTGGCGCTGGTCTACTTCGACATCGGCACGCAAAAGGAAACCGTGTTCACCGAAGAGGCGGATGCCTCCTCCCTGCGCGCCTTCTTCAAGGAACAATGCGTCCGCTTCGTGGCCTGGGCCGAGCAGGAACTGGCGCACCGCGCCGCACGCGACCAGCACCTGCGCGCATTGCGCTTCCCGCACGCCGACTTCCGCCCCGGCCAGCGCCAGCTAGCGGAAGCCATGTACAAAGCCAGCGCGCGCGGCTGCTCGCTGCTGGCGCAGGCGCCAACCGGCATCGGCAAAAGCATCGGCAGCATCTTCCCGATGCTGAAGGCCAGCGCCGAACATGGGCTGGACAAGGTGTTCTTCCTCGCCGCGAAAACCAGCGGCCGCAGCATGGCGCTGGGCGCGGTCGAAACCATCAAGCGCAGCGCGCCTTTGCTGCCGCTGCGCGCGCTGGAGCTGGCCGCCAAGACCACCGCCTGCGAGAACCCGGACAAAGCCTGCCATGGCGAATCGTGCCCGCTGGCGCAAGGCTTCTACGACCGCCTGCCGGCCGCCCGTGCCGCGGCCTTGCAGCAGCCCATGCTCGACCGCGCTTCGGTGCGCGAGGTGGCGCTGGCACACCAGGTCTGCCCCTACTACCTGCAATCGGAGCTGGTGCGCTGGGCCGACGTTGTGGTGGGCGACTACAACTACTACTTCGACATCAGCGCCATGTTGTACAGCCTGACGCAGATGAACGGCTGGAAGGTCGGCGTGCTGGCCGACGAAGCGCACAATATGGTCTCGCGCGCCCGCAAGATGTATTCCGCCGAGATGGACCACGTGCGCCTGCGCGTGCTGCGCAAGACCGCACCGGAAGCGCTGCGCAAGCCATTGGACCGCGTACACCGCCAATGGAGCGCGCTGGAGAAGGCGCAGGAGTCGGAATACGCCAGCCATGCCGAACTGCCCGAAAAGTTCATGGGCGCGCTGCAATCTGCCTGTACCGAGATCGGCGACTACATGGCCGAACATCCCGCCTGGTTCGACGCGGATGTGCTGGACTTCTACTTCAACGCCCTGCACTTCGGGCGCCTGGCGGAAAGCTTCGGCGAGCACTCGCTGTTCGACATCGAGAAATCGGACGGCGGCCGTGGCGCTGCGGCAGGCCGCGTGAACTCGGTGCTATGCATCCGCAACATCCTGCCGGCGCCTTTCCTCAAGCAGCGCTTTGAAGCGGCGCACGCAGTGGCCCTGTTCTCCGCCACGCTCAGCCCCTGGAACTACTATGCCGACACGCTGGGCATGCCGCCCGAAACGGCATGGGTCGACGTTGCCTCGCCGTTCGACGCACAGCAGCTGCAAGTGCACATCGCCAGCCACATCTCCACCCGCTACCAGCATCGAGAACGCTCGCTGGCGCCCATCGCTGCGCTGATGGGCGAACAGTACCAGAGCCAGCCCGGCAACTACCTGGCCTTCTTCAGCAGTTTCGATTACATGGAAAAGGTGGCCGATTTGTTCGCCGCACGCCATCCGGACGTGCCGCTCTGGCGCCAGGAGCGCCGCATGGATGAAAGCGCGCGCGACGCCTTCCTCGCCCGTTTCCGCGAAGGAGGCGAAGGAATAGGTTTCGCAGTGCTGGGCGGCTCTTTCGGCGAAGGCATCGACCTGCCGGGCGACCGCCTGATCGGCGCCTTCATTGCCACACTGGGCCTGCCGCAGATCAACCCGGTCAACGAACAGATCAAGGCGCGCATGGAAGCGGCGTTCGGTGCGGGCTACGACTACACCTACCTCTATCCCGGCCTGCAGAAAGTCGTGCAGGCTGCCGGCCGCGTGATCCGGACCACCAGCGATCGCGGCACCGTCCACCTGATCGACGACCGCTTCGGCCGCCCGGAAATCCAGGCCCTGCTGCCCGCATGGTGGCAAGTCGGCGCTGTGAACTCCGGCTAATTCACCTTCGGCTACATCCGTTTCTTTTGCACGGGTTGCCTTTGAAGTCAATTCAGCCGGGATTCATGCTGCCCGATCTAGCGCGTACGCTGTCCGGAGCCACACAGCAAAGCGTGATTTTCCTTCCGCTGGCGGACAATGGCCTGGCGCTCCTCTTCGCTGACAGTGACCGATCCACTCGAGCTGCCAAAGGCCAGCCTCGGGACTTTTTCGGAGAACTCGATCTGCTGCGCATCGCGCTTGCAGACTTCATCGTCGGTCATCGGATTGTTATTGCGGTGCATGCTTGGGTTATAAGGCAGCTTCCCATTTTTTCGCGCCGCAGTATCGGCCGCTTCCTGGTTCGCGGTTTCGCGCTGCAAGCGCCGTTCGCGCGATTCGAGCTCGCGCTGCTGCCAACCATCGACGGGAGCGGCGGCCGGCTTCGCAGCGGGGCGCTGCACTGCAATTTCTTTGGACTTGACGCCATCCTGAGGGCGGTCGGAATAGTGAACCTTGCCGTCAGCATCAGTCCATTTATAGAGCTGGGCATGCGCCGGCAAGGCGACCAAGGCAAGGATTAGTGGCAAGATAATTTTCATGACAGGAAGTATATGAAAAACGAGTCATGTCGTGTCTCACACATTGTCACGGCCGGCATGATTACTTCGAGAGCGCTTCAAGATAGCTGCCGCTCAATGGCACCACGGGACTACCGTCCTTGAATATTTCGAACTTCCTGCGTCCAGAGACTACCACCGCAAATTGATCAGGCAAAGCCAGAAAGTCGAGGATCTCCGGCCGTTTAAGCATGGCTTCGTACACGGACATCGCCTGGATATCCGCATGCGAAATATCCTGGTCTTGCGCATCCGACAAAATCCACCCCGTGGCGTTTCCCTCGTCCTCCTTCCGCATCATCAAGATGGAAGGCGCCTGGAGCGCGTTACGGGTAACCAAGAGCGGAAAATGCAAAGGGGCGAATCGCATCGCATCCGTCGCACCAAGGCTATCGGCCGCGTAGCGTTGTTTGCGAACGATTCGAAGCGTCCTGGCGACACTTGGCACGTAGTTGAAAGGCATCGACTTCATGTCCGGTTCAAGGACACGCAGTCTCCCGCCATCCGCCGCCTCAAGTTTAAGCAGAACCGGCCCAACAAGCAGCGTTTCACCAGCTTTGAACCTTTCGCCGGAAGCCACCATCTGCTCCAGCGTCGAGCGGAACCAAAGCGCATCCTGCTCGCTTAAAGAATCTTCGTCGACAGAGAAAGTGAACTCAGCATGTCCGAACTTCGCGCACTGCGTGGTCGAATAGTCCTGAGCACCAATTGCTGTTCCAATGTGGCCGGCGGCAAACACCAGGCCAAGTAATTTTCTAAACATAGCATCCTTAAGACGTTCCGCTTTGCGGCGCTTATTTTGATTATTTCGCCGTTCCAGGGTTGGAGCTGCGCACCCTGGAGTTACGCGAAGGCCAACCCAGATTGAATACGGCAGCGAGAGCCGCCCCAACGGCGGCACCGAGCAAGGAACCAATAAAGAACGACGCGCCAAAGCCGAACACGAAACCAAGCTTCACCGCGGACTCTCCAAAGTAGCCAATAAACGCCCCGCCGCCAACAGGCGCACCTACGAAAATCGCTAACCAAAAGCTTGGCAAGAGCATAGCCAATGCGCCGAGACGGGCTCCCGGCATGATCTTCGCCGCAGCCGAACCGGCAACGCCAAGCACTACAACGGTAGCCAGGACCAAGGCAAGCCAGGCGCCAACGCCGGATGCGATTGCAGCTACGAGGTAGGAGAAAATCGCCGTCATGTGGTTTAAGGTGCTACCGACCGGCGCGAGTAGCTTGCCCGGACGGACTGAACGTCAGGGCACGCTTGCAGCACCATACTGCAAGCACACCAAAAGAGAACGAGCCAACACCCAAAAACGCGCAGTAACCGAAAATCTGCGATGTAGAAGTCAGCGTAGCGCCAGCGCCAATAACAGCGGCGCCAATTAACACGGAAACCGCGCCACCAAGCACTGAGCCCGCAGGAAATACCAAGGCCACCAGAAATGGCCGCGGAATACGGAACAGGCGCGCAAAAAGGAATGCTCCCAGGCTCAAAGCCAGTGCCCCAAAGAATACGATAGCAATCGAAAAAAGTGGTCCCATGTACTATCCGCCGAAAGCGCCATCATACCTTAGGCCGGGGGGGCGGTTCATGGCGATACTCCCCAGTGCTTCTTTTCGGACTACCTTGGCCCTTAACCGCGTTGCTCATTTGCTAGACGAATTGGACCGATAGTGCACGACTTGAAACTCACGTTGGCTTCCACCTTCCAACAATACCTGCCAATACAAAGTAAATGCTTGCAACCAGCCACATGCTGTCGGTCACACTGAGGCCATGCCAACCGAAGTCGTGAAAGTACTTAATTCGAAGCGCTCGATTTACGGCATAGGCTAAGCCCAGAAAGCACAAAGACAGCAATCCACCAATTCCAAGCAGCCAACGCCAAATCGGCTTCATCTCTCTCCGATTTCATGCATCATAAAAAGTCCCATCGTGTCGGAAAGCTGGAGGCCGACACGCTCAGCGCGAAAGCCGTCGGGTTGACTGTGAGGTTGGGCCGGATACGTCGGCAGCTTGAGGTGCGTGCATCAGCCATAAAAGGACTCCTTATGAACCTCTTCCCTAGCAAACGCAATGGCTCGTTCCAATTCAGCGAGCGGAAAAGCGATATCACCGTCGTTCAAGTGCAGGATTACTTGTATTCCATGGTCTTCATCTTCGCGGAATGAGATCAGTGGCTCAGGCTTCTCTTTCGACACCACGACTTCGACGTGCATCCCGTCCGCAACTGCGGAGAAGCACTGAAGCATTACTGTGTCCACCATCTTTAGTTTCTGTGAGCGCATCCTGCGTCCTCTGATTCAACGTTGAAGTATCCGGCGCGCATTAGCGCGCCCAGTTGACTAAAATGTTAGGGCGCTTCTCGCCCACTAGTTGCAAAAGTGCTGCATCTGCACCGTGCCGACGGTAGACTTCAAGTACTAACTGCTTCTGTGCCGCGAGGCCCTCAATTTCTTCAATAGACGGCGCGGCACGGATTAGCACCGAGGGATGGGCAACAGCAGTTAGCTTCTCGCGCAGACACCGAACGCTCTCAAGAAATGACGTTGGCGAGGCATGGTGCCTGTACTGGATTTCCGCCAAGGCAGCATCAACAAGCCAACTTGCACGAGAACTCCGATTTGGTGTCCGCTCCAATAATTTCGCATAGGCCGGATCCGGGGAAAGGCATGTGAGCCACGCCGCCCACAAGACCCCACGCCATGAATAGGAAGTACATAGGTCGTTGACCAAAGCTGTGGAAGTCGCTGCGATACAACGAGCCAAAGTATAGTGAAGTTCTAGCGGCTCGTAGAGTACATGTGGGAATTTCACAAGCACATGATGAAGTTCATCGGCGTCAATAACTAGCCGCTGCACGAATGCAGTAGCCGTGTGCTCTGATGTCAGCCGAAGGTACGGCACCGGGCTGAGCAAGCGAACTACATCATCTTGATTGAGAAGCATCTCGGCGGGCTCCAACCTTTGGCATAACACGAAGCTGCAGCGAGAAGCTGTGCAGTCGTCCGATTGACGAAATAGTAGGACTGGATTTTAAGTCACATGCACTACGCATTGAACGAGTCCTTCAGCAAATGGGCGCTGCGCATCGTCAAAATACGAAACCCAAAATGAGCACAAGGTATCCTTTGCTGCCAGGGTCCCCGCAAGACGAAACACATTTCGCCCAGAGTCTTCTTCCTTCAGGATGACTACTTCACCGACCCAGCCGAATCCAGTTGCGTTGACCGTTCGATCAGGACCAAGCATTTTCTCTGCAGGTACAGGATGTCCGTTCAAATCGCCGCTAACTTCGACAATCTGCACATCAAGAGCCCAGTCAGCGCCCCAGGAGGACCAGGAACCATCAGGATTCCGTTCGTGATACGAAGGCGGTAGCGAAATAGACCATCCGCCCCAGAGTTCAACTTTCCCACCTTGCTCAAGTAATGTCGCCATTTAGTTTGCAGCCCACCGTTGAACGTAGCTGGCCAGTGCAGCGGGCCGCGATGCGACGGTCTGATTGATGAAAGTGTTGGGCAAATTACGCATTGTATGCAAGAGCAAGCAAAGGTTTGACGCCGGCCTGGACACAGCGCCAATTCACGAACGCTGTGCATTCAATTAGATCGGCAAAAATTGCTGGGCAGCGTGACTTCAGACCTCCCGCGTTTTCCACAACTAGCGCTAGCGTTTCGCCCTGGGCCACATGGACACTCGACATTTCCGCCGTTGGATCGTCCAGGTAGCCCATGCAATCAATCCAGGCATTCATATTCCGTCCATAGAGTTCGGGGAAGCCGAATGCACGCGCGAAGACCGTGTGAAAGGATTCGGCATCAACAATATCGTCAGCGTTTATTCGGATCATTTCTCAGGACATCCTTAACCATGTTGTTGAACATAGAGCCGCCAACGCGCCCTTCAACAAAAGCTCTGCAGCTTCGACAAGCAGGCGAAAGGAACAAGTCCCCCAACTCGGGACAGATTTTTCTTTCAACGATTCGACGAATTCGCCAAGCCCGATCGCATTTTCGATGTGAGTCGTGGACATAATTTTCAGGACGCCGAACGACCAGTTGGGCGGCCGCCCGCTGAGCTCGCGCAGCGAAACAGTGTTCGCTACTCAACTTTGGCGATCCGCGTATTCGAACAACTCGATGACATTGCCAGACGGATCTTCGAGTAGGATTTGTTGGCCCGCCCCTGCCTCTGCTATTTCACCGCGGAAGGTCGCGCCCGTTTTACGCAATCTCTCGATCATTCCGTCGAGATCCTTTGTAACGATCATAAACCGGCTCCAGCCGCCAGGCTTGGGATCTCCCCCCGCCTTGCCTGCACTACCGGCACCTGGCGCGTTTAGGAAGAGGTGCAAATCCTCCAGAGTTAGTGCAGCGAACTTTCCCGGATTATGCATCCTGACAGAAAAACCAAGACGATCGCGATAGAAATCAACAGACTTGTCAATGTCGTTAACGATATATCGAACAGATGCCATCGCGCTACCTCTTCAGGAATGCCACAGAAGCTATAAGAACATAATAACCTTAACGTGCCAAGCTAACCGGCACGACTAGCGTGAAGAGATTGGCGTGTCCAGCGAACGAAGTGAGCGAGGTTGAGCGCATTGTTATGCCTTATTCCGCCACAACTACGACTTCAGGAACGAAACGGCGTAGCGCTTCACTTTCGTGCTCGGAAATGGATGGCACATTCAGAACCAACGATTGCAACCCCGATATCTTTGCGATTTGTTCGAGCGAAGAATAAGACAGCGAGGAGGCATTTAGTGCCACCTGATGCACACCAACTAGGCCACAAAGGATTTCGGTGGCCTGATCTTCCACGGCGACGTTCATAAGCGTTACAGCAAAGATTTCCGCATCCCTGCAATATCCACCACCAAGGTCTTCGACTTTAGTGAGGCTCCCACGAAATTTCGTCTTCCATGGGTGACGTAAAATAGTCGTCATACAGGAAGAGGCAGAAATGAAGAAATTACCCCGCCAGGCATTTACCGTGGAGTTCAAGAAGCAGGCCGTCGATCGCGTTGCGGCAGGCCAGTCGAT
>Ga0209050_1002569_pt1 | contig 15105 bp, 11 predicted proteins | sample Araplavi_mTSA_r2_FD_184276 | JGI IMG/M metagenome (GOLD analysis project Ga0209050, IMG submission 184276) | Arabidopsis root microbial communities from North Carolina, USA - plate scrape MF_Cvi_mTSA_r2 (SPAdes) (version 2) | ecosystem: Host-associated > Plants > Roots > Endosphere | place: USA... | reverse complement strand
GGTTGGCGCGGCGGTCGCTGGCGTCGCATTCGCGGCGGACCAGGTCGCTGGCCGAAAGCTTGTCCAGCAGGCGCACCAGCGAGGGGCCTTCCATGCCCAGCAGCTGGGCCAGGGCGACCTGGCGGATACCGCCGCCGGCGCGGCCGATCAGCAGCAACGGCATGGTGCAGGCGGCCGAAATGCCATAGCTGCCCAGGGCCTGGTCAGCCAGGCGCTGCCACTGCCGGCCCGAGTGGAGCAGGCCGGAGCTGAGCTGCATCTGCAGCTGGGTACGTTCGTCGAGAGGGCGTTTCATGGAATAGATAGGATACTACTAATTTCCTTCCTATCAATACCCTTGCCACAATGCCAGCCGAATAAGGGCCGCCCGGCGGTGTCGCCAGCGCCGACGGGCGGGACGCCCGAGGGCTCGGTCGGGTACGATGCTCGCCCCCCTTCGGGTGCTGTATGTAATGAGCCAGAAAGACAACAACGCGACCCCGGTGACCCAGGACGAGGCCGAATCGGCCGTGCGCACGCTGCTGCGCTGGGCCGGCGAAGACCCCACCCGTGAAGGCCTGCTGGATACCCCGCGGCGTGTGGCCGAGGCATACGGTGACTGGTTCAGCGGCTATCGCGACGATCCGCGCGCCTACATGGAGCGCACCTTCGAGGAAGTGGCCGGCTACGACGAACTGATCGTGCTGCGCGACATCGAGTATGAAAGCCACTGCGAACACCACATGGCGCCGATCATCGGCCGCGTGCACGTCGGCTACCTGCCGGCGGGCAAGGTGGTGGGCATCAGCAAGCTCGCACGCGTGGTCGAAGCCTATGCCCGTCGCTTCCAGGTCCAGGAAAAGATGACCGCGCAGATCGCGCAGTGCATCCAGGACGTGCTGCAGCCGATCGGCGTGGGCGTGGTGGTGGAGGGCGCGCACGAGTGCATGACCACCCGCGGCATCCACAAGCGCGGCGTGAGCATGGTCACCTCCAAGATGCTGGGCAGCTTCCGCGAAGACGCGCGCACCCGCGCCGAGTTCCTGCGCTTCATCGAAGTGGGCGGCAAGCGCTGAACCTGTCGCTTGCCCGGCGCGCTGCCGCCGGGCCGACCGCCTTCCTGCTGCGCGGCGCACGGCCGCGCGGTGTTCTTCCGGATGTATTGGCTGCATGAAGCACCGCGAACGCATCACCCGTTACCGCACGCTGCGCGAGCAGCCGCAGTGGAAGCTGCTGGCCGCCGCCAACGCACCGGAGATCATCGGCCTGCTGCAGAGCCTGTTGATGGACGGCGAGCGCACGCTGCCGTCGGCCGTCCTGCACGACCGCCTGCAGCGCGCACTGGACCAGCTCAACGGCGAGGAACTGTCGCGCGAGCTGCCGCGTACCGCCCAGGCCTACATTGCCCACTGGCTGGCGCAGGGCTGGCTGGAGCGGCGCCTGCCCGAAGGCGCCCAGCAGGAACAGTACGAGCTCTCCACGCAGGCGCTGCAGGCCATCCGTTTTGCCGACAGCCTCGAGCAGAGCCGCATGGCCGCCACCGAAAGCCGCCTGGCGCTGGTGATCGAGCAGCTTTCGCAGCTGGCCGCCCAGACCGAAGCCGATCCGGATGCACGCCTGTCGGCGCTGCGCGACGAGCGCGACCGCATCGACGCGGAAATCGCGCGGGTCGGCAGCGGCCGCGTGGTCGCCCTGGATGGCAAGCGCGCGCTGGAACGTGCGCGCCAGATCATCGGCCTGGCCGATGACCTCACGGAAGATTTCCGCCGCGTCCGCGACGACTTCGAGCGCCTCAACCGCGAGTTCCGCGAGCGCATCATCGACGATGAAAGCGAACGTGGCGACGTGCTTTCGCGCCTGTTCGAGGGCGTGGACGTGATCGGCGACAGCGATGCCGGGCGCAGCTTCCAGGCGTTCTGGCGGCTGCTCAACGACGCCGAACAGAGCGCGCAACTCGACGCCGCGCTGGAAACGGTGCTGGCGCGCGGCTTCGCGCGCAAGCTGGACCGCAACGAGCGCGCCTTCCTGCGTGGCTTCACCGCCACCATGCTCGAGCGCGGCGGCCAGGTCCACGACGTGCTCCAGCATTTCGCACGCAGCCTGCGCGGTTTCGTGCAGAGCCGCGGCTACCTCGAACAGCGCCGGCTCACCCAGCTGCTCAAGCAGGCGCAATCCGAAGCGCTCGCCCTGCGCGACGAGTTTTCCGCCCAGCGCCCGATCGGCCGCGATCTGCAGCTCACCACCAGCCGCCTGCGTTCGTGGAGCCAGTGGAAGCTGCATGACCCGCGCAGCGCACACGTGGATGGCAGCGTGCAGCGCAACGACGCGGCCAGCATCAGCCTGGAGAGCGTGGGCGATCTGGTGGCGTCGTCGGAAATCGACTTCCGCACCCTGCGCCGCGACCTGCACGAGCTGCTGGCCGTGCAACCGAAACTGAGCATCGCCCAGGCGCTGTCGCAGCGCGATGCGCCGCAGGGCCTGGGCAGCGTGATCGGCTATCTGTCGCTGGGCACCCGCCACGGCCAGGTCGTGGAAGGCGAACAGGAAACCGCCCATTGGCGCGGCGGCGATGGGCAATGGCGGCGGGCCCGCATTCCGCTGGTTTGGTTCACCCAGGAGAAACGCCATGAGCTGGCATGAAGATACCCACGACGCGGCACCGGTAGATGGCGCCGTCGACGAGCTCGATGCAGAGCCGGTGGTGGTGACCCCGCTGCCGCGCCGCAACAGCGACGTGTTCTACATGGGCGACACCGGCCGCCTGCCGCTGGATGCGCGCCGCGCGCTGTGCCAGCTGCTGATCGGCCCCAGCATCGACCAGCTGCGCCACGCCAAGCTGTGGCCGGCGCTGATCCGCAGTGAGGCGGCGATCCGGTCGGCCCTGGCTGATCTGTTCCTGGAGCTGGTGCTGGACCGCGACAGCGGTGTGGCGTTCACCCGCCAGGCCGACACCGAAGACATCGAGGCCCCGGTGCTGCTGCGCAGCTCGCCGCTGACCTTCATCGACTCGGTGCTGCTGCTGTACCTGCGCCAGCAGCTGGCCGAAGCCGACGCGCGCGGCAACCGCGCCGTGGTGGCCGACAACGAAATGGCCGAAGCGCTGGCCATCTACGAAAAGAACCTCTCCACCGACCGCGCCGGCTTCAACCGCCGCGTTGCCGCCTCGGTGCAGAAAATGAAAGAGAACCACATCCTGACCCGCCTGGCAGGCCAGGAGGACCGGCACGAAGTCTCGCCGGCGCTGAAGCTGTTGTTCTCTGCCGAAGATGTTTCGGCGCTGTCGGCGGTTTACCGCCAGCTGCGCGAAACCCCGGCTGCCAACGCCTGAACGGAATTACCGAAACCGCATGGCCATCTCCAAGCATACCCCCGCCCTGTTCACCGAAGGCCTGCCGGACCCGCGTCTGCAGCAGTTCCGCATGCGCCGCCTGCAGGTCCACAACTGGGGCACGTTCAACGGACTGACCGAGGTGCCGATCGCCGAGCGGGGGTTCCTCTTCGTGGGCCGCTCCGGTTCGGGCAAGTCGACCCTGCTGGACGCCATGTCGGCCATGCTGGTGCCGCCGTCGATCGTCGACTTCAACGCTGCCGCGCGTGAAGCCGAGCGCAGCGGTCGCGACCGCAACCTGGTCTCCTACGTGCGCGGCGCCTGGGCCGACCAGCAGGACCGCGGCACCGGCGAGATCGCCACCCAGTACCTGCGCAAGGGCGCCACGTGGACCGCGCTGGTGCTGGAATACCGCGCCCGTGACGGCCGTGTGGTCAGCCTGGTGCGCCTGTTCTGGATCGCCGGCAACGGTGCGGCCGCGGCGGACGTGCGCAAGCATTATCTGATTGCCGAACGCCCCTTCGATATCGCCAAGGACCTGGGCGGGTTCGATCTCGACCTGCGCAAGCTCAAGCAGCGCCTCGCCGACGTCCACCACTTCGACAGCTTCACCGGCTATGCCGAGCGCTTCCGCCACCTGCTCGGCATCGACAATGAAATGGCGCTGCGCCTGCTGCACAAGACCCAGTCGGCCAAGAACCTGGGCGACCTGAACGTCTTCCTGCGCGACTTCATGCTGGACACGCCCAGAACCTTCGACGCCGCCGAACGGCTGGTCAGCGACTTCGCCGAGCTCGACGGCGCCCACACCTCGGTGGTCACGGCCCGGCGCCAGGTGGAAACCCTGCTGCCCGCGCGCGCGCTGCACGCCGAACTGAAGGCGATGAACCTGCAGCGGGCCGATGAGGAGACCCTGAAACTCGGCCTGGACAGCTTCCGCGAATCGCGCCTGCAACGGCTGCTGGAACAGCGCCTGCAGGACATCGATGTGCATCATCGCGGCCTGCAGGGGGAAGAAACCCAGCGCCGCCAGGCCCTGGCCAACCGCGAGGAGCACCTGGCCGAACTGGAACTGCAGCGACGGCAACAGGGGGGCGAGCGCATCGAGGAGCTGGAGCGCGAACACGGCCGTGCGCAGGCCGAGCGCGACCGGCGCCAGGCCAAACGCGACCAGGCCGGCGTGGCCGCTGCAAAGCTGCAGGAAGGCCTTCCCGACGAGGCCCACGGTTTTGCGCAGCTGATCAGCCGCGCCCAGGCCGAGCTGGACAACCGCCAGCAGGCGGCGGCGGCGCTGGACGACGCCATCAGCGAGCGCCAGGCCGGCAAGCAGGACGATACCCGCCGCTTCGGCGACGTCCGCGCCGAACTGGAGGCGATGGAGCGCACCCCGTCCAGCATCCCCGCGCCGCTGCAGAAGCTGCGCAGCCGCCTGGCCGAAGAAACCGGCGTGCCCGAGGCGGCGCTGCCGTTCGTGGGCGAGCTGATCCAGGTGCGCCAGGAAGAGGGCGCCTGGCAGGGCGCGATCGAGCGCGTGCTGTTCGGGTTCGCGCAGTCGCTGCTGGTGGAAGACAAGCACTACAACGAGGTCAATGCGTGGGTGAACGGCACCCAGCTGGGCATGCGGCTTACCTACTACCGTGTGCGCCGCAACGACGATGCGATGGCGCGCTCACCGTCGGCGCGCTCGCTGCTGCACAAGCTGGAATTGCGCGACAGCGTGTTCGAGCCGTGGCTGCGCCGCGAGCTGGGCAAGCGGTACGACTACGAATGCGTGGACGCCAGACAGCTGCGCGACGTGGAGCGCGGCATCTCGCGCGAAGGCCAGGTCAAGCACCCCGGCGACCGCTTCGAGAAGGATGACCGCAACGCGATCGGCGACAAGCGGCGCTGGCTGCTGGGCTTCAACAACCGCGACAAGCTGGCGTTGTATCGAAAGGAAGCGCAGGAACTGGCGCAGCGCATTGCCGAATGCGATGAAGACGTGGCCCGCCTGCGCAGCCAGCGCGACCACGACAACGAGCGCCGTCTGGCCTGCCACCAGCTGGTCAACTACGTCTGGGAAGAGGTGGACGTCGGTACGGCGGTCCAGCGCCTGCAGGATATCGAGTCGTCACTGCGCCAGCTGAAGGAAGGCAACGCCGACCTGGCCCGCCTGGCGCAGCAGATCGATCACGCACGCGGCGACATCGCGCAGGCCCGCCGCACCTATGAGGACACCCGGGTCGAGCTCGCCCAGCTCTCGCGTGAGCGCGACAAGCTCGATGCCCAGCGCCAGAAGAGCCGCGCCCTGGTACTGCCGGCGCTCGGCAGCACCCAGGAGGCCGGGCTGCAGAAGCGTCTGGAGGCGCTCGGTGGGCTCAGCCTGGAGACCCTGGAAGCGCACATGCGCGAGATCAGCAAGGGCATCAACGAAAGCCTTGCGTCTTCGCAGCAGGACGTCCATCGCGTCGAATCGCAGCTGGTCGCCTGCTTCCGCCGCTTCGCGCAGGCGTGGCCGGAGGAATCGGGTGACTTCACCGCCTCGGTGGCCTCGGCCGACGACTTCCTCGCGCGCCTGGAACGGCTGGAGCGCGACGGTCTGCCGCAGCACGAGGAACGCTTCTTCGATCTGCTGCAGAACCAGAGCAAGAACAACCTGCTGGCCCTGCAGCGGCACAGCGCCGAAGCGCGCAAGTCGATCGGCCAGCGCCTGGACGAGGTCAACGCCTCGCTCGAGCAGGTGCCGTTCAACCGTGGCACCCTGCTGACCATCGAGCTCAGCGACCGGCGCCTGCCGGAAGTGCTCGAATTCCACCTGCAGCTGCGCGATGTGCTGGCCCAGCACCAGACCGAAGAACGTGAGGTGGCCGAGGCTCAGTTCGCGGTACTGCGCGAGCTGGTCAAGCGCCTGGGTTCGCAGGAGGGCGAGGACAAGCGCTGGCGCGAGAACGTGCTGGACGTGCGCCTGCACGTGGAATTCATCGGCGTCGAACTGGACGCCGCCACCCGCCAGCAGGTCGAAATCTACCGCAGCGGCGCCGGCAAATCCGGCGGCCAGCGGCAGAAGCTGGCCACCACCTGCCTGGCCGCCGCCCTGCGTTACCAGCTCGGGGGTGCCGACAGCCAACTGCCCAGCTACGCGGCCGTGGTGCTGGACGAAGCGTTCGACAAGGCCGACAACGAATTCACCGCGTTGGCGATGAACATCTTCGAGAACTTCGGCTTCCAGATGGTGGTGGCCACGCCGCTCAAGTCGGTGATGACGCTGGAGCCGTTCATCGGCGGCGCCTGCTTCGTCGAGATCAGCGGCCGGCACGATTCCGGCGTGCTGCTGATCGAGTACGACGAGGAAGGCAAGCGGCTCAAGTTGCCTGAGCGAGCGCGCAGTGCCGAGCCGGTCGCCCCGGCACCGGCAGACATCGCCTCGGCCGAGCCTGACGGCGAGGCGACCGAAGCCCCCATCGCCGCGGAAGCCACGCCCCCGGCCAGGCAGCCTGCCGCGAAGAAGGCGGCGGCCAGGTCCAGGCGGTAATCTGCCAGCGGGTCAGCGCAGCGCTGACCCGCCGGGATCAGGCGAACGTGTCCCAGCCCATCCGCGCGATCAGCACCACCACCAGGCCCACGAACAGCTTGCGGATGAACGGCGTACCGCCGCGCAGCGCCAGCCGCGTACCGACCACCGAACCGATGATGTTGGCGATGGCCATCGGGATCGCAAACAGCCACAGGATGTTGCCGGTCGGCACAAAGAACGAGATGGCGGCCACGTTGGTGGCCAGGTTGACCACCTTCGACGCGGCCGAGGCGCGCAGGAAGTCCAGCCCGAAGAAGCGCACGAACAGGAAAATCAGGAAGCTGCCCGTGCCGGGCCCGAAGAAGCCATCGTAGAAGCCGATCACCGCGCCGATCGCCAGGGCCGTGACCAGCTCCCTCCGGCCGATCTCGCGCGGCCGGTGCAGCGCGCCGAAGTCCTTCTTCCACAGCGTATAGCCCAGCATTGCCACCAGCAGCACCAGCACCAGCGGGCGTACCGCGTCCTTGGGCAGCAGGCTGACCGCCGTGGCCCCGGCAAACGAAAACACGAAGGCGGTGCCAGCCGCGAACAGCACCGGACGCCACGGAAAGCGCACATTGCGCGCGTAGCGGAACGCGGCCGCCGCCGTGCCGAACATCGAGCTGAACTTGTTGGTGCCAAACAGCATGGCCGGGGTCTGTTGCGGCAACACCGTAAACAGCCCGGGCAGCTGCACCAGGCCACCGCCACCTACCGCCGCATCGACCAGACCGGCGATGAAGGCGATCGCCACCAACCACAACAGCTCAGGGGGAATCAGCTCGAACACGGCAGCGCATCACGGCGGAAAGCGCGCCAGCATACGCTTGGTGCCGGGGTACGGCCACGGGTGCCACAAAACGGGGTGGCTCCGTCACAATGCCGACATGACCATTGCCGATCCCTGTCCTTGCGGCCGCTCGTTGGCTTATGCCGCCTGCTGCGGCCGCTTCCACGCCGGTGAGGCCGCGCCCGACGCCGAGGCCCTGATGCGTTCGCGTTACAGCGCCTACGTCAGGCAGTTGCCCGACTACCTGCTCGCCAGCTGGCATCCCGATACGCGCCCCGAGACGCTGTCGCTGGAGGAGCCAGCCGGTCAGCGCACCCGTTGGCTGGGGCTGACCGTGCACGCGCACACACCGTCCGACCCCGACCATGCCCAGGTCCGCTTCACCGCGCGCTACCGCATCGGGGGCGGCAACGCGGTGAAGATGCAGGAGCACAGCCGCTTCGTCCGCCAGGACGGGCGCTGGTTCTATCTCGACGCACTGCCCTGAGCCACGCCACCGCCCATTCAAGTTCCATCGGGTAACACAACGTGCGCAGGGCCATGACGTCGCGCTCACCCGCGCTCCGTGATCCTTCGTGCGATGAACGCCGTCGTTGCCCCGCCCCGATCCGCCCCGTCCGCCGCCACCGCGCTGGCGGCGCGCTACGCCAGGGTACGTGCCCGCAGCGTGGCACTGGCGGCGCCGCTCAGCGCCGAAGATGCCATGGTGCAGAGCATGCCCGACGCCAGCCCCACCAAGTGGCATCTGGCGCACACCACCTGGTTCTTCGAGCGCTTCGTGCTGGCCTCGCTGCCCGGTTACGCGCCCTTCGACGCGGATTGGCATTACCTGTTCAACAGCTATTACCAGAGCATCGGTCCAGCCCACGCCCGGCCGCAGCGTGGCCTGCTGTCGCGTCCCTCGCTGGATGAGGTGCTGCAGTTCCGCAGCGTCGTCGATCAACGCGTCATCGCCGCGCTGCAGGCCGGCACCCTGGATGAGCAGGCGTGCCGCCAGCTGTTGCTGGGGCTGCACCATGAACAGCAGCACCAGGAGCTGCTGCTCACCGACATCAAGCACGCGCTGTGGAGCAATCCGCTGCAAGCGGCCTACCGCGACGACCTGGCCCACGCCGGCGGCAGCGCCTTGCCGCTGGCCTGGATCGCCAGCCCCGAGCAGATCATCGAGATCGGGGCACCTGCCTGGCCCGCCCATCCCGACTTCGCCTACGACAACGAATCCCCGGTGCACCGCGTGCTGGTACCCGCCCATGCGCTGGCCAGCCGCCCGGTCAGCAATGCCGAATTCCGGCAGTTCGTCGAAGCGGGCGGCTACCGCGAACCCGGCCATTGGATGAGCGAGGGCTGGACCCTGTGCCAGCAGGAGCACTGGCAGCATCCGTTGTACTGGGACGACGCGCTGGAGCGCGAGTTCACCCTGGCCGGCTGGCGCGCGATCGATCCGGATGCACCGGTCTGCCATCTCAGTTACTTCGAGGCCGACGCCTACGCCCGCTGGGCAGGTGCGCGCCTGCCCACCGAATTCGAGTGGGAAGCGGCCGCAGCCGGGCAGATGCCGCGCGGCAATTTCGCCGACAGCGACCATCTGCACCCGGTGGCCGCCGAAGGGCACGGTGACGCCACCGGCGGCCACGCACAATTGTTCGGCGATGTCTGGGAATGGACCAGCAGCGCGTATGGCGCCTACCCCGGCTTCCGCACCTTCGACGGCAACCTGGGCGAATACAACGGCAAGTTCATGTGCGGCCAGTGGGTGCTGCGCGGGGGCAGCTGCGCTACCCCGGCCGACCACATCCGTCCCACCTACCGCAATTTCTTCGCACCGTCGGCGCGCTGGCAGTTCTCCGGCCTGCGCCTGGCCAGGGATGCCGCATGAGTACTGTGAGTGATGCGCTTGAGGCCTTGACCGACCTGCAGCCGGATCGCGCCCGGATCACCGCCGACATCCTCAGTGGATTGTCGCGGCAGCCGCGCCAGCTGCCCTCCAAGTATTTCTACGATGCGCGCGGGTCGGCGCTGTTCGAACAGATCACGCGCCAGCCCGAGTACTACCCCACGCGCACCGAGCTGCAGCTGCTGCAGGCGGTCTCGGCCCAGATCGCCGACGCGGTCGGGCCGCGCGTGCATGTGGTGGAGCTGGGCAGCGGTAGTGGCCGCAAGACGCAGCACCTGCTGCACGCGCTGGTCGATCCGGTTGCGTATACCCCGATCGAGATCTCGCGCGCGGCGCTGCTTGACAGTGTCGCGCGCCTGGCCGAGGCGTTGCCGGACATCGAGATGCTGCCGGTCTGCGCCGACTTCACCCGCCCGGTGGAGCTGCCCGAACCACAGAACGAGCCGTCCCGGCGCCTGATGTTCTTCCCGGGCTCCACCCTGGGCAACTTCGCCCATGACGATGCGGTGGCACTGCTGGCTGCGATGCGCCAGACCATGGGTCCCGATGGGTTGGCGCTGATCGGCATCGACCTGCACAAGGACCCGGCGCTGATCGAGGCCGCCTACAACGATGCTGCCGGGGTCACCGCTGCCTTCACCCTCAACCTGCTGCAGCGGCTCAACCGCGAGATCGGCAGCGACTTCAACCTGGACGGGTTCGAGCACCGCGCCCGTTACAGCGTGCCGCGCCTGCGCATCGAAACCGAACTGGTCAGCCGCGTTGCGCAGCAGGTGCACCTGGCCGGCCGCGTCTTCGACTTCGCACAGGGCGAAGCGATGATCGTGGAGTACAGCCACAAGTACACCGACGCCTCCTTTGCCGCGCTGGTCGCCCAGGCCGGCCTGCGGGTCCGCACGCAGTGGGACGCGGGGGCGCCTGCATTCGGCCTGCGCCTGCTGGAACGGGCCTGAAGCGGCTGGGATGCCGCTATGATGCGGTGTCACTTGGCTGCAGGGATTCACGCCAATGAGGTTTACCCCCTTCGGGCTACGGGTCGCGTTGTGCCTGGCCAGCGCCCCCGCGGCCGCCGCCGCGCAGGACGACTTCGACCGCTGTATGGCGACCCTGCAGCCGCAGGCACTCAAACAGGGCGTCAGCGCCGCGGGATTCACCCGCCTCACCACCGGCCTTGCGCCGGACCTGAGCGTGCTGCCGCTGCTCGATGCGCAGCCCGAGTTCACCACCCCGTTGTGGGACTACCTGGCCGCGCTGGTCGATACCCAGCGCGTCGATGACGGCCGCGCACGGCTGGCCCAGCACCGCGACCTGCTGGCCACCGTCTCGGCCCAGTACGGCGTCGACCCGGCCACCATCGTCGCGGTCTGGGGCGTGGAAAGCGACTATGGCCGCGTCTTCGGCAAGCGCCCGCTGCTGCAGTCGCTCGCCACCCTGTCCTGCAATGGCCGCCGCCAGCCGTTCTTCCGCGGCGAGCTGATCGCACTGCTCAAGCTGCTCGACGCTGGCGAGCTGAGTGCCGACGGCCTGACCGGCTCCTGGGCCGGCGCCTTCGGGCATACCCAGTTCATGCCCTCCACCTATGCGCGCATCGCGGTGGACGGCGACGGCGATGGCCGCCGCGACCTGGTCGCCAGCATCCCCGATGCGCTGGCCTCGACCGCCAACTATCTCAAGCAGGCCGGCTGGCGTACCGGTCAACCGTGGGGTATCGAGGTCAAGCTTCCACCCGGTTTCAATGCCAGTGTAGCCGGGCGTACCCAGCGCAAGCCGCTGGCCACCTGGCGCGAGCTGGGCATCGTCCCCGTCGCCGGCGGCGCACTGGCGCCCGAAGGCCTGCCAGCCGACGCCAACGCGGCCCTGCTGCTGCCCACCGGCGCCCAGGGCCCGGCCTGGCTGGTGTTCCGCAATTACGACGCGATCTACGCCTACAACGCCGCCGAGAGCTACGCGCTGGCCATCGCCACGCTGGCCGATCGCCTGCGGGGCGGGCCGGGCATCGTCGCGGCCTGGCCCACCGACGACCCCGGCCTGGGCCGCAGCGAGCGGCGTGAACTGCAGACCCTGCTGCTGGCGCGGGGCCATGACATCGGCGCCGCCGACGGCATGGTCGGCACCGCGACCCGCCGCGCCATCCAGGTCGAACAGCAGCGCCTGGGCTGGCCCGACCCCGACGGCCGCGCCGGCCAACGCATCCTCACCGCGCTGCGCACGGCGCCCCCTTTACCCAACGCCCCCACCGCCATGCCCGACAGCACCGTGTTCTCCCTGCCGCCCAATCACGCCCGCCTGGTGCAGTCGCCGGCTGCGCCCAGCGCGCCGTTGCCGAAGCTGGACGGGCTCAGCGTCGTCGACGTCCAGGGCTTCCCGGCCTGGAAGGTGGAAACGCCGTTGGCCAGCGCCGCGATCTCGGTCTTCGGCGGGCAGCTGCTGTCCTTCATTCCCAAGGGGGGCCAGGACGTGCTGTGGCTGTCGCCCACCGCACAGGCGCTGCCCACCCCGATCCGCGGCGGCAGCCCGGTGTGCTGGCCGTACTTCGGCAAGCAGGGGCAGGGCGGTGATGTGCCATCGCACGGCTTCGTGCGCAACGTGCCGTGGACCCTGCAGCAGGCAACGCGCGAGGCCGATGGCACCGTGGTGCTGACCCTGGCCCCACCGCCGCTGGACACCCTGGATCTGCGCCTGAGCATGCAGCTGCGGATCGGCCGCACGCTGGAACAGCGCCTGATCACCGACAACACCGGCCGCCAGCCGGTGACCTTCAGCCAGGCCCTGCACAACTACTTCCGGGTCAGCGACGCAATGCAGGTCAGCGTGTCCGGGCTGGACGGCCTGACCTACCTGGACAAGTTCGAGAACTACGCCACCCCGCGCACCCAGCAGGGCGACTGGTCGCTCAATGACCCGCGCGACCCCGGGCGCAGCGACCGCATCTATACCCAGGCCGGCGGGCGTTACCGGCTCAGGGACCCCGGCCTGAAGCGCAGCATCGAGATCACCACCCAGGGCAGCCGCTCGCTGGTTGCCTGGAACCCGGGCGCAGCGGGCGCTGCGAAGATGGCCGATGTCGGCGCCGGCTGGAAGGACTATGTCTGCCTGGAAGCGGCCAATGCCGGACCGGACGTGGTGACCCTCGCCCCCGGTGCGCGCCATGTGCTGCAGCAGACCCTGGCGGTAACGCCGCTATGAGCACCGACACGGCGTCCGGCGAGAATCCCTACCGCGCCTCCGAGGCAGAGGTATCGGACCTGCCCAGCGATGCGGAGATTGCCGCAGCCGTCGCGGTCCACGACCGCTTTCCGCTGCTGGCCAGGGCGGTCGGCCCGTACTTCGGGCACTACGCCAGGCGCTGGCATCTGCTCGAGGGGGAAAACCGCATGGCACGGCCGTGGCATTGGCCGGCACTGCTGTTCGACTTCTACTGGCTCATGTACCGCAAGCTGTACCTGTTCGCTTTCGTGTACCTGGTGCTCAATTTCATCGCAGGCGCAGTGATCGCCCTGCTGCCGGCGTTTGAAGTGGCGGCTGTGCTGGCACTGCTGGGCCTGAAGCTGGCGTTGTGCCTTTCGGCCAACGCGCTCTACCGCTGGCGCTGCCAGCGGTTGATCGCGCGGATGCAGGCACGGTTTGCCGGCAACCCCGAGCGCCTGGAAACCGAGATCGGCCGGCGCGGCGGCACCAGCGGCTGGGCTCTGGCGCTGGCCATTGCGTTCATGGCCGTTGTCAGCGTGCTGACCGAGGCGTGACCCGCAGCGCCACCAGGCAGATACCGCCGGCGACCAGTCCCCAGAACGCCGACCCGATCCCGGCCAGCGACAGCCCCGACGCGGTAACCAGAAAGGTGACCAGTGCAGCCTCGCGGTCGGCCTCCTCGCGCAGGGCGGTGGCCAGGCTGTTGGCGATCGTGCCGAACAGGGCGATGCCGGCCACACAGGCCACCAGCTCCTTCGGGAAGGCCGCGAACACGGCCGCCACCGTGGCCCCGAACAGCCCCACCATGAGATAGAAGGCACCGGCGGCCACTGCGGCGGTGTAACGCCGTGCCGGATCTTCGTGCGCCTCCCGGCCCATGCAGATCGCCGCGGTAATCGCCGCCAGGTTGAGGCCATAGGCACCGAACGGCGCCAGCAGGGTGTTGACCACCCCGATCCAGCCGATGACCGGCGAGATCGGCGTGTCGTAGCCGGAGGCACGGATCACCGCCACCCCGGGAATGTTCTGCGAGGCCATGGTGACCACGAACAAGGGCAGGGCAATGCCGAACACCGCCGGCCAGGACAACGTGGGCCAGGTGAACACCGGCATGGCCAACGCCAGGTGCAGCTGTTCGGCATGCAGCAAGCCCTGCGCCGCCGCGACGCCCACGCCGACCAGCAGGGTGGCGATCACCGCATAGCGCGGAAACAGCCGGCGCCCGACCAGCCAGGTGGCGAACATCGCCAGCGCCATGCCCAGCTGCGTCCCCATCGAGACAAACACATCCAGGCCGAAGCGCAGCAATACGCCGGCCAGCATGCCTGCGGCGAGCGCCATCGGCACGCGCCGCATCACCTTGGCGAACATGCCGGAGAACCCGGCCAGCATGCCCAGCGCAGCGGCAAGTACAAAGGCGCCAATTGCGTCGCTGTAGCCCACCGCGCCGGCACCGACCACCAGCATCGCCGCGCCGGGGGTGGACCATGCGGTGACCACCGGCATCCGGTAACGCAGCGACAACCCGATGCAGGTCACACCCATGCCCAATCCCAGCGCCCACATCCATGACGCAATCTGCGCCTGGCTGGCGCCGACTGCCTGCGCGGCCTGGAACACGATCACTGCGGAACTCGCAAAGCCCACCAGTACCGTAATGAAGCCGGCCACCACGGCAGGCAATGACAGATCACGCCACAACGAACGCTTGGCTACCGCAGACATCGGACATGCTTCCCTGGCGAAAAGACCTGCATTGATAGCGCGCCCTGCGCAGCACGCGCAACGCGCGTGCTGCGCATCGTGGTGCCGACGCGGCACGGGCACATGACGCTGCGATGAAAAAGATGCAGAAAAGCCTTGACCTATTCCGAGAAGTCTTTAGTATTCGCTCCCTCGCTGCGACGCGGTCTTCACCCCGGTGAACACCAAGCCAAAGCGGCGGCAACAACCTTCAAACGAAGGTGTTGACGGAAACGAAAAGCCTGACATAATAGGCGGCTCGCTTCGACGAAAAGACCTCCGGGTCGCACGACGAAGCAGCATCGGCAACAACGTCCACTTCGGTGAGACGGCCCTCGAAAAAGGGTGTTGACGAAGCGGATTTGCCGGCTATAATGGGCGGCTCGCAACGACGGAAACGTCGGGGCACACGGAGGAAGGCGCTGAGGCCGACTCCCAAGTTCTTTGACAGTATGCGCAGGTATCTTGTGAAGGCGCCTGCAGGAAGGATGATTGTCCATCTTGCAGACGTTTGATCAAGCAACATATCAATTGTTTTAAAGCAAGCGAAACGTTGCCAGCGGTCAAGCATCTGCAGCTTTAAATTTTTAGTCCTCGGACTATGCGTTTTTAAGTGAAGAGTTTGATCCTGGCTCAGAGTGAACGCTGGC
>Ga0209050_1002567_pt1 | contig 15113 bp, 12 predicted proteins | sample Araplavi_mTSA_r2_FD_184276 | JGI IMG/M metagenome (GOLD analysis project Ga0209050, IMG submission 184276) | Arabidopsis root microbial communities from North Carolina, USA - plate scrape MF_Cvi_mTSA_r2 (SPAdes) (version 2) | ecosystem: Host-associated > Plants > Roots > Endosphere | place: USA... | reverse complement strand
AAGTCACTTCAAATGAAATTTCTCCGGGGAGTAGGCTGTCTCCTGGTCATCCTGTTGGTTTCAACGCGTTGTTCGGATGACGATCAGCCATCGGTCGATGTTTCCAGTGGTAGCCTGATCGAATCCATTAGTGCCGGCACGACAACGGCGGCGTCCCTTAAACTCCTGGTGAGCGTGTCAGGTTATAAGATCGACGCTTCCATTCTGAAACACGACGTTGACGTATTCAAGGTCAAGTACCGCACCAAGTTTCAAGGTGAAGACATCACCGCTTCCGGCCTGATCATTTTGCCACAAACGAACGAGTCGGTCAGTATGCTGAGTTTTCAACATGGCACCACTACGTTGGCAAGCGATGCGCCCTCCGTGCAATCGACGGGTAGTTTCGATGTGCTGCTGTACAGCGCCATATCCGCGGCTGGTTTTGTGGCGGTCATCCCCGACATGATCGGCTTTGGCGCCACCATGGCAGCACACAAGGCCATTGAATCCGAACCCATCGCAGGCATGACCCTTGTCGCCTCCTTTCCGGCCGCTGGAGGATTCGATCTGAAGGCGATTCAGGAATACCTCTTTTCGCAAACCGAATACGCCGACCCCTACTACCTGGCCTACCTGGTCAACAGCTACCAACAGTACTACAAAGAGAACATTCTGCTGAAAGATTTTTTTAACGAACCGTATGCCGCCGCCATCCCAGGTCTTTTCGATGGGAAGCATGCGCCAAGTACTATCGATGCACAGCTTACGACGTCAATAAAGGATCTTGTTTCAGATGATCTCCTCGAAGGGATAGACACACAGCCGCGTTTTAATTATATCGTTACTTTGCTTAACGAAAATTCGCTGGACAATCAATGGTATCCCAAGACTTTGATGTATGTGTATCACGGCCTTGACGACACAACGGTGCCTTACAATAACTCTGAAACAACTTATCAAAAGCTGATCGCCAACGGCGCTTCTACTGAACAACTTCATTTGATCCCGCTTGAGGGAGATCATGGCTCGGCTATAAAGCCGTATGTTGAGGATCTTGTTCCGAGGTTGATGGCGTTGAAATGAAAAAGCGTGGCGTAGTTAACTATCGCGGCCGGAAAGACTTGCGCCATTTTTTGGGTGTACTGATCTAGTGACTACATGTAAAAGCTATAACGCAATTCGATTTCCTGTTCACCTAGCGGCAAGTATTTTAAAATGTCGCCTACTTTTCTTGCACATTCAATGGTGATCGGAAAACGCCTGTCGAATTGGGTGTTATTCCAATTCATTTTTGTCAGGCCCAAAATCTCATTGCAGATTATTTCAGGAGATTCGTCGTTACTAAAGAACCGTATTTGTAGCGGATGAGGAATGTACTTACCTGGATAGGTCTCGAAGTATGGGACTGAACCCCGAGTGTAAAGAAGATAGTTATGATTATCGAAGGAAAACAAAGAACCTCTGAGTGGGGGGTATCGCCCATCCCTGAAAAGTCGAAATTGTGTGCGTTGGTGAATGGTGACGAGATCTAGCGCCGCGATGTTATTCTTTTTAGCAGCGGCGATAAATCCCGCTGACTCATCATCGGTGAAATTGGAAGTCTTGTGTACGACTAGGCGTTGGGGAAATATATCGATCGCCTCTTTGTATTCCGCCAATCCTCGATCCAAAAGACGGAATGCCTGTTCATCAGTGAGGTGTGGAATAGGGTCTTGTTTGCTGACCTTTACTGGATCTTCTCCCCGTAAAATTACGCCCTTTCCCAACTCATTAAAAATCTGTGCTATGCTAGTCTGTGTTGTCGATCGATCTCTGCTTTTGTAGAAACTTATGCCCGCGTAGCAGACTATAGACGATGCGTTCTTTGTCAGTCCCCAAGGTGTGCCGGATGCCTTGTAGTACAGTGCCGTGTAAAAATTCCAGGCAATACTCGCCTCGTCCTGCATTTCGCCAGACGGCTTGGTGATTCGGTCACGAACAATTTGGATAGGAATATGATGTTTCATCGCTGCCGCCTTGAGCATTCTTCTGAAGTTGACCTCTAAATACTTCTCATCGAGCGCACCATCATCGTCTGGTAATTCCTCTGCCTCTTCCTCCTCTGCTTCCTCTTTGGCTTTTGGATTTAGCCGCTGTATGAATGTCTCAGGCACGACAACAAGGATTACGTCTGGATCTTTATTCTTGGCTAGGAACTTGATGTCCGCGAGGTACAGGTCAACAGCTCTTTCAATGATAGCGTGCTCAGATTCTGCTTTATAGATTTCATCAAATTCGGTATTCTTTATTTTTCGGATATAGCTGTCGTCGAATTCAATCGTTGAGCAAAAGCCGTTGTCAGTTTGGAATCCCATGAAGCTGGGGAAGAGCTTTACCTGTTTGCTCTTCTTCGCTTCGATAAAATGTCTTCCTTTTTCGATCCACTCCAGGATTGGGTCTACACTGTCGCTTCGTCCGATAACACCAAGTTTGACACTTTGAGGCCTAACAAGTCCCATATCGTATGGGGTAAGCCTGCGGATTCCGTCTTTTGGACAGAGAGATGTGTTGCTATTGGCAAATTCAAGATTGGGTTCGTTCAGCAATGAAAATTTCATTCGCCAAAAAGGTTAAGTTGGTCTTTGTCTCCCTTGGATTTCGGTTCACTTTGATTCCAGATTTTATCTGGTATTGCCCAGCTGCTTGTGAATGTCTGATTTAACGGATTGATTTTAATGACGAACGTCCCAAACATATCTCCAGCCGAAATGCTTGAAAGGTATTCAGATAAGAAGGAAAACTGGTCGTAGATTGTGTCATTCCACTCAAATTCCTTTATTCCCTTCAGGTAATACTCCGAATACGGGCTCTTCTTCGTTCCATTATTGGGAGCGGTGAACATCCATTCGGGTTTGATGGACATAAACCACGATTCGCCAATATCAATCACCGGGGCACTAAACGCCAAGTGGCGAAAGCAAACTATATGCTGCTCCATCTCCGTTCTCTCGTTACCGTCGCTGTCAATGACTACTTTAGGTTTAGGCTTGGAAAGTACTTCAAAAATCACTTTCCGTGCTCTAGTTTTATAGCTTACCTTTTTTGCATTTAAGGCTTTTCCAATAGCGAATCGATATAGTTTGACTTCTGGAATCCATTCGATATGTCGGCGGAGAAGATCTCCCTTTAAGGTGCTATTAATTAGGTCCTTAATGTTATTCCTGTGATCATCATTGTCATTGATATACTCAGCACCCGTAAGAGGAGTAATTGTCCCAGCGTCAATTATTTTTCTAATTTGTTCGGAACGTGTATCTAGATTTCGGAACGTATAGATTTTATTGTTCCGAATGATAAAGTCATGAATATAGCTGGAGGGGTCTTTAAATGTCTTTAACGCATAATTAACTATATCTTTACCGGAGATGTGTTTGATTTTCCGAAATGCCCTACTTTCTTTTAAGTAACCTATTAGGCTTGCCCGCACCCTATCAAAGTCAACATTTAGATCTGCCTGATACAATGTTTCTGGTATCTGTAGCTGAACAAGACTGGGGTAGTATGGTTCAGCATCCGTTGCGTCGAAACCCGTCCTATGTTTGAGCTGAAGATCACGTTCCTGGATCTTCAGTTCTGAAACTCATCTGCTAGGATTTTTTCGATTGTTTTGAGCTTTTGGACGGAGAGGATGTTTTGGGAGATGTACTCGAACAGCGTTGTATTATCTATTACGTCTCTTTCAGTTTGGAAGTCGAAACCGTCTGGCAGGAGGTTGGTGAAATCTTTCCTATAGGTATCCTGACGCTTGGTGAGGATGTAGAAGATTATTTTATCAAAGGCCCTGTGTTGGTTATGAGCTTTGAATTTAGTGAGACTGTCGGATAACTTTTGCGCATCAGCGGTTGCTGTAACTTGTATACTTACGCGTGCCTCGTAATCAATCAGGTCTACTCCAGGCGCGTTCTTTACCTTAGCGTTCGCGTTCTGGAGTCCCTCGAAACCAAATATTGTTCGTAATAGCGGGATCAGTACATTTTCCGAATGGATATTAATATCATACAACCCGGCTTGGTTCAATTGATATACTTCTTGGGTAAACCGGCCAAGAAATGTGTTTATTCGGGGAAGTATTTCGTTTCGATTCATTCCTGTTAATACTCCCGTCGTCGTGGAGTTACATTCTGCAATGCAGCATAGCGTTTGATGTCATTCTTAGCCTGCGGACACGTTGATTTTAAAATTAACAAAAAATGGCTCATGTTCGAGGCTTACGTACCTGAAAACGGGGACGAAAATGGAGCAAAAAGATCTTGTTAAAAGGCCTGGAGATTCCTAGGGTGGTTGACGGTCTTCGTCGTGCGTCGGTGTCCACAAGGTTTCGCATTGCTTGACGGCTCGTTTCGAGGGGAACTGACCATCATGGTATGCCCCTTGTACGGGAATAGGGCATAGTTTCTGGTAAATTGACTATATTGGCATAGCCCATCGCAGCAGTTCTGCTGTCGATGGTTTTTTTTACCGCTAGCCAAATGAATAAAGTCACCTTCAAAGAGGTAAAGGATGCCTATATCAAACTCAAATCCTATGTCTACTATGAGAATTTTTCAATTGGCCTGAAGTCAAGTCTCGCCACATTCGAATCGCGAAATCTTGAGAAAAAATTGGAAGCCTTAGTTGGTGATTTAAACAGGTATGGCTCGGGAAAAACGAGAATTGAAGACGATATAGATAAAGTCAGTTACTATATCATGCCGAAGAAATTTAAGGAAGAGCCAATTGATCAATCAAACAGCTTCTATTTTTCCACACTAAATAAGAGGAGTAAGTATGAAATTGACGAGGTAAGGAAGGTCACTCCATTTATTGATTGCTCCATTGAATTGCACATTGTAACGATTCTTTGGATAAAAAGAATTGGCAAGCATCTTGACTCAAAGCTTGACTCCGTTTGCTACGGAAACCGACTTGCAAAAATTCGAAAGGGAACGACTGTTGTAAATCCAGAGATAAAACTATTTAACAGATACTATTTTAATTACAATAAGTGGCGTGATTCGGCGATACGAGCAGCAAAACGAGAATACAAGAAAGGGAAAGATGTGGCGATTCTTAATCTTGACTTACAAAGTTATTTCAACTCAGTGGATTTCGATCTACAATTATTGAAAATAAGAGCTGGTGACAGGTGGATAAATCAACTCTTATCAAAACTTCATTCCAAATATTCTCAAAGGCTGCAAGCTGATGGATTTCTCACAGCTGCAAATATTGTACTGCCTATCGGCTTGATCTCTTCGAATATCCTCGCTAATTACTATTTAATCGCTCTAGATGGGCTAATTCAGAAGAAAGTTAATCCGGCATTTTATGGGAGATATGTCGATGATATCATAATAGTTTTTTCGAATCCAAAAATCAATAAATCTAGTAAGACATTTGTAACGGATTTTATTGAGACGAACTTATCATATTCTTACGCAAAGCAAGCTCGAGGAGTCAAGTGCAGATGCAAAGTCAGTCGCTTGGACGATAACAATTTTTCTGTTGCAATTGATAATAACGAACTCCGGTTTCAACTCAGTAAGGTTAAGCTGTATCATTTACACAAAACGGAGTCCCTGGACATTCTAGAGGGATTTGAACGAGAGATACGAAAAAACAGTAGCGAATTTAAATTTCAGCTCGAAACGAATGACCTCATAGAGAGCTTTGAGGATTCCTCTTACGAAATAGTTTACGGTGACACTGTAAATAAATTGCGCTCTATCGAAAAATTCAATACCAACAAGTTTGGAGCATCAAAGCACTTGGCTAGGCTAATTAATGGTACTAAGGACGCGTCGCGAATTGAAAAGCGGAAACTTAATAAGGCGTCTGACAAAATCCTCGCATTCTTCTCCGGCAAGCGCGCGTTAGAATTGGTCAGTCTTTGGGACAAGGTTTTTGCGTTCTTTGTTATCAACAGACAACCAGATGGATTGATTTCATTTTCCAAGAACCTTCTTACCCTTTTGGTTGATACAAGATTTGAGGATAAGAATCTTTCGGAGGCGCAGAACATCGAAATCGGAGGTCGGTTAATGGATGGCCTACTCCAGCAATTAATACTTTCTTATTCAATGGCTGCTGCACTTGACATCTCGTTCTTCAATGCCAGCGTAATAAAAAATTTGAAGCGGACGCTAAGTGATGATATGGATGAGCTGCTCGGCGATCTCACGGAAGGAAATATAAATCGTCTGGCAAAACAGCTTATCAAATCAAACTTACTTCGGCAATCATACTTGCCTTTTCCCTTGATAAACTACTGTAAACAACCCACCTCCCATTCATTCATAAACCAGAAAATATCGCCGAATACATCGTTTAAACTCGATAAAGAGAAAATTGAGTTTTCACCAAGGTATATTAGCTATAACGAAGTAGAAATGTTCTATCATCTTCAGTCCACTTTCATTGGCAGAAAGATGCCTATTGCTTATGCATCGGATAGACCGGAATTTGTCTTCAAAAAATATCTGGAGTTGAATAATTGTCGTCCAAATCCATACCGCAGAAGATTTTTTCCTAGAAAGGAAGGATCTCGAATAAATCCCAAAACATATCTCGTAAATAACTCCCAGACACTTAAGCGTGTCAAATTAGGAATCGTAAATATACATGTAAATGAGGAGTTGACTTTTGAGTCTCTTAAGGGTAGGCCGGTGTTGTCATTTGAAAGGTTAGACACCCTCCATAAGGTTTTGAATGAGGCAATTACCGCAAAATGCCACTTACTGATATTTCCGGAAATATCAGTGCCATTTCAATGGTTATCTAGGCTTACAGAATTCAGTAAGCGGAATGACATTGGTATTATCTGCGGCGTAGAACATTTTGCCAACAAGGAGAAAGAGGCATTTAATTATGTAGCAACAATCCTTCCTTTTGAGGTGGATGACTTCTATAAAAATTCGTTTTTGGACTTGCGATTAAAAATTGACTATGCACCGGGAGAGTCTAAGGAGCTGAAGAAAAAGGGCTATAAGGTGCCTAAAAGCGCGGCAACTGAGAAGCTAAGAGTTTTTAAATGGAAGAATGTAGTTTTTTCAGTGCTCAATTGCTTTGAGTTAACGGACATTAATAAAAGAATTAAGTTCAAGGGGGATGTTGATTTTCTGGCTACTATAGAACATAACAGGGATGTTGCATATTTTTCGAGTATCAATGAAAGTCTTGCGAGGGATTTACACTGCTACGTTGTTCAGGTCAACACATCGCACTATGGAGATAGTAGGATAACATTGCCGTCGGACTCAATAGCTCGAGATTTTATAAAACTTAAGGGTGGCGAGAATATCTCGTTGGTTACGGGCACGCTAAGAGTTGACAATCTAAGAGAATTTCAATCATTAAGTCTAAGAGGGAAGAGACTTCCCAAATATTTGAATGGTAAATTCAAGCCTCTTCCGCCAGATTTTCATATTTCGAAGTTACGGGGTTAATTCGGGCGCCAGCGAGGGGTCAGAATCTCCGTAAAAAATTAATTTTATTTTCTTTCATTCATCACCTTAGTCAACAACGCAATCTTCTCATCCTTCTCCTTCAGCAGAGCGTCATACAATCGTTTGACCTCCTCATGTGCTTCTATCATTTTATCCAACGGATTGAAAGAGCATTGAAAGTTATTTATGCCATAATTGGCCCCCTGATTGTTGGAGCCCTCATAATTGTTCTGGATGTTGTTCACGACAGCTGCGTCATTATACTCCTTGATCTCCTCCACACTCACCTCCAACGCCCGGGCCACTTGTTCCAGGACGCCGTCATCAATGGCCGCCTTGGCTTCCAACTGTGAAATCTTCTTCTGCGTCCACGGATCGCCCATACGATCGGCGAGTTCGTCTTGTTTCAGGTTGCTTTCCTGGCGAAAGTGGCGGATGTTGCGGCCAAGGTGCGCTTTGGGAGTGGCTTCGGTTGTCATATGCCAAATATAAGTAGTATTTAGAATTTAGTACATAGTCCTGAGTGGGTGGTCGTCTGTAGTCCTGTCGTAGGTCCGCCGTGCGTGCTATACAGCAATGCGTCCGGGCCATGCAGAACCCATAGCCGAAGGTTGCCGGCTACAGCCGGACCGGCATTGTCTATAGACTCAATACTCAGGACTAAAGACTTTTACAATTGGATTTGCGGCTTTCAGTACAGGCCTGGACTTTGACGGCATCACTAAACACCAAATCCTATGATGACCAAGCCTGAAACCGTGCCCTCCAAAAATTTTTCGCTCCCCGCCAACACCGTGCTCACCGGCGAGGCCCTGAACTTGCTCCACGACATGCTCCTGAACCTGTCGCCCCACGACATGCGCAATACGTTTCTGGAACTGTATCACAACTACGTGCGCCACGAGCACGGACACCTGCCCGTGCACTTCGACGAAATGGTGACGCACTTCGATTGCCTCGATAATTTCTTTAAGGCAATTGTTGAGGCGCAGTTAGATACAGTCCATTCCTAGATGGTGGGCGGGCTCTAAAGGTGACGCAATGTTACCATGTGGTTCGGATCATGTTCGGGTTTTCTTCGGATCGTGTTCGGGTGTTGCTCGACAGCGGCTCGACAGAAGTTCGACATACATCCGACATAGGCTCGACAGGCAGCTTAGCCAGAGCCGTGTGCGGACCTGAAAGTGTTCATGCAAAGTCCTGTCAACACACCAGGATAACCCACAAAAACGTAACGGTGCCAACGAAATATCGTCGGACCAACGATATTTCGTTGGCTGATATCATTATGGTGTGTTCAGGGCGCTCAAAAAGGTGGTTTTTGTTTGGCACTGGTTTCGTCATGGGTGGGTCATCAAAAATAAATACTTTACAAATGTCCAGATCAAAGAACAATCCCCTCACCAGCGGCATGACCGGAAAGCTCGGGGGAGTCCTTGTTTTTCGCAATGTTGGCGGAGAGATTGTTGTTGCCGTAGCACCTCGCAAGCGAAAAAGGAAACCCAGCCCGCAGCAAAAAATTCAACGCGACAAATTCCGGATGGCGACGGCGTATGCCAACGGGCAGTTGGGTGACCCGGCTGCGCTTGCCCTCTACACGGAGGTTGCCGAACGCAAACAGTACAAGTCGCCACGCACGCTGGCCATTGCCGACTATTTCAACGCTCCCGTCATCACCCTCGTGGATACGCTGGGTTACACGGGCTCGGCCGGGACAAAAATTGTTGTTCACGCGAATGATGAGGTGGAAGTGAAAAGTGTGTCGGTCGAGGTGGTGAATGTGGCCGGCGTCTCTATCGAAAAGGGCATGGCGGTTCAGCGACAAAACTCAACGCTATGGGAGTATACTGCTACAGCCGAGAATGCAACGCTAGCGGGCACCCGGCTGTTGGTGAAAGCTACCGACCGCCCCGCCAACGCCGCGTGGAAAGAAGTGGTGCTTTAGCGGTCGGGTGGGATCGGAACCGGGCTTGCATAGCAAAAGAACCACCAGGCCAGGGATACAGACGTTTCTCTCGCCGGGCTTTAGCCCTGACTTTTCGACTATCGAATAACGGACACAGCGCTTCATATAAAATAAAGAAAGGCGCAGAGGAAATCTCCTTGCGCCTTTCTTTATTTATGAAGATGGCTTATTTGTAGATCTCGTTCAAAACACCAGCCAGGCGCACGCCGCCCATGAGCAGCCGCTCGCGGACGATGGGCATGTTCAGGTAGGCATACTTGTAGCCAAGTTTTCCATTGCCGTAGGCATAGATCTGTTTCCGGTACGAGATGCTTTCTTTGGCCCAATCCCGTACGCTGGATTTTTGCAAGGCGGCAACGCGCACGGCATCCGGCTTGTCGAGCGACTCGGCCAGTTCGGTGTAGCTCAGTTTTGTGCCGTCGATCATGTCGCTGTCCCACACCCTGTGCAGGTTACTGTCGTCGCGGAACCAGCTTACTTTCACCTGGTTGCCACCTTGGTCGTTGATGCCCACGTGCAGGGGCTGGTGGATGTCGCCGATGAGGTGGATGATCATTTTCACGTACTCTTGTTCGTCTTTGGGGCTAAGCTTTTTTGTTTTCAATTCGGTGATGAGGCGCTCCAGGGTTTGGATGACGTCTCCATGCGGGTTTTTCTCGCTTTGCTCATAGGTCTGGCCGTTCAGGATGGTGACCCAGTGCCAGTCGTTCGCGTAGTCGTAGGTGGAGTCCGAACGGATGTCGTCCATCCAGGTGCCGGCCATAGCAATGGACTGGCCGTTGAGGACGCGTTGCAGTTCTTTGCGTGCTTTTTTGGTGAGGTACTTTTCGGCAATGAGGCCGGTGGCCCGATGGCCCGTGGCGCCCCAGGCCCAGACGTTGAGGCAGACGAACAGGAACAGCGGCGTAAGGATGACTTTTTTCATATTCAGCTTAAAGGCCGGCAATTTCTCACATTTCCAACAAACCGAAATGAACTGGCCATGAATTTAAATTTATATCTTTAGTGAAAGGCTGATCTATGCCCCAAACGGTTAAACTCTGTGCATTTCTGGTGGCCAATCAATTTGATATCAAAGGCATAAAAACCTTTCTCGATATCAAGCCCCTGGCCGATAGCTCGTCGGAACTTTTTTATTTTTTTGACGGGCAGAAATTTCAATACTATTTCAATTTCGGCGTGGTTGTTTTTTCGGGCTATTCCGAAGACGAAATGAAGTGGGCCATCAAGACGGTGCAGCCCTTTCAGCGCAACCCGGTGGTCCCCCCGTTGCGCGACGACCACGTGATCAGCGCCAACCCCGGCGACGAGCTGCGGTTTGGTTTCGACGAACTGATCCTCGACAAGATCGACGACAAAGTGATCCGCATCACCATGTTCAACCTGGCCCAATCGGTGGCCCTGGACCGCTATCACGAAGTGACGGAGAATTTATTGACCGAGGTGAAGATCTTCACCAACCAGTTGGAAACCACGGGCAAGTTGAAAGTGAGCCGCAACAACATGATGCGCTTCATGGGCCGCGCCCTCAACACCCAAAACGATATCGCCGAAAATATCTACATCTTTGATGCCCCGGACCTGGTTTGGGATGATGCCTACCTGGACAAGTTGCACCAGGGGCTCATCAAACATTTTGATCTGCGCGTGCGTTTTAGCGAAATAGAGTATACGTTGCGTATCATCGAAGATAATCTTGGCGTTTTCAGGGAGATCCTCAACCAACGGGAGAGCAGTTTATTGGAATGGATCATAATCATTCTTATTCTCGTGGAAGTTTTCGATCTGCTGATCACCAAACTCCTCAAACTTACCTGACATGAAGCAGGCCCTTGTTCAAAAGAGGGCAGACCCGATATGAAAAAAGAACTTGTACTCGGTTTCGATATCCTGGCGCAACCCGATGATGTTACCTGTGGACCGACTTGTCTGCATGCGCTCTACAACTATTATGGCGACGAGCTTCCCCTCAAAGAAGTGATCAAGGAGGTGAAGCAGCTCAAATTCGGGGGCACGCTGGCCGTGCTCCTGGGCCATCATGCGTTGAAGCGCGGGTATGACACCCACATCTATACCTACAACCTCAATGTGTTCGATCCCACGTGGTTCAAGTCCTCGTCTAAAACGATGGTCAAGCAATTGAAGGCCCAGATGGAATTCAAGGTGAAGCGCCGGAAATTGCAGGTGGCCTCCAGGGCCTACATCAATTTTCTGCAGGCCGGCGGTGAGCTGCGCAACACAGAGTTGGACGAGAATCTCATCAAGGACTACCTGAACCGGTCCATCCCGCTGCTGGCCGGACTCAGCGCCACACACTTGTATGGTACGGCGCGCGAGATTCCACAGTTCGACATCTACGACAGCATCAAGGGCGAGCCCTCGGGACACTTTGTGGTGATCACGGGCTACGACGAAGCCAAGAATTGTGCCTACATCGCCGATCCCATGGAGCCCAACCCGCTGGGAAAAGGACAAGTATACAGCGTAAGTTTTCCACGTCTCATAAACAGTATCATGCTCGGCATCGTTACCTATGATGCCAATTTGATGGTCATTGAACCGAAAGAAAAAAAGCCCCATGCCAAAACTCATCATCGTTGAAAATCCCAGCCACTGGCGGTTCGATCTCGAAGACGTAGAAGTCATTTCGCCTTCGCGGTATATCGAGGGCGAAGATTATCCCGCCCGTGGACTGAAAGTGATCAACCTTTGCAAAAGCTACCAATACCAAAGCCTCGGCTATTACGTGTCGCTGCTGGCCGAAGCCCGGAAACACAAGGTGCTGCCGGGCGTGTCGACCATCCAGGACCTGCGCTTCCCCTCGATCCTGAGGGAAGATTCGCAGGACTTCGACGACCTGATCCAGGCGTCGTTCAAGGGCGTGACCACCGACAAAGTGGAGTTCAATATTTACTTTGGCAGTACCAACGAGGAAGACCTGAACCCGCTGGCGAAGCAACTCTTTCAATACATCCAGGCGCCGTGTTTGCGGGCCACGTTCACCAAGCGAAGCAAGTGGGTGTTGCAAAGCATCAAGCCGTTGAGTTTGGGTGAGGTGCCGGAAGATGACCAGTCGCTGCTGCGGTCGTCGACCGAGCGTTACCTGCTGCGCAAGCGTGAGGTGCGGGCAGACAAAAAGAAATACGACATGGCCATCCTGGTCGACCCGCACGATGCCAATCCGCCTTCCGACGAAAAAGCCATCCAGAAATTCATCAAGGCCGGCGACCAGGCGGGCTTCAACGTGGAGTTGATCACCCGCGACGACTTCGACGAGCTTATTCAATACGACGCGCTCTTCATCCGCGAAACCACCTATGTGAACCATTACACGTTCCGCTTCGCGAAGAAGGCCCAATCGCTGGGACTCACGGTGATCGACGATCCGGAGTCCATTCTGAAGTGCACCAACAAAGTTTACCTCAACGAATTGCTGACGGCCAACAAGATCCTCACGCCCAAGTCGTATGTGGTGAGCAAAGAGAACTATAAAACGCTTTCGGAAAAGCTTCCTTATCCGTTCATCCTGAAGCAACCCGATGGCGCGTTCAGCAAAGGTGTATTCAAGATCAAGGACGCCGAGGAGTATAAAAAGGTATGTGCCGAGATGTTTGTGAAATCGGAGTTGCTCATTGCCCAGGAATTTTTGCCGACGACCTTTGACTGGCGCGTCGGCATTATTGACGGCAAGCCGTTGTATGTTTGCAAATATTTTATGGCCACCGAACATTGGCAGATCGTGAACTGGAATTCGGAAAAACAAAATCGCGAAGGCGACGTGGAGGCGGTGGCCGTAGACAACGCACCGGCCGGGCTGATCCGGACGGCCCTGAAGGCGACGGCCCTCATCGGCCGCAGCCTCTATGGCGTGGACATGAAGGAGGTGGATGGAAAATTCTATGTGATCGAGATCAACGACAACCCCAACATCGACTCCGGCATGGAAGACAAAATATTGAAGGATAAATTATACGCCACCATCATGGATGTTTTCTTAAACAAGATCAAAGCCGAAAAATGATGCACCAACCGTCACGTATTCACCTCTTCCAGGGCTACGGCGTAGAGCTGGAATACATGCTCGTCGACCGCAGCACGCTGCAGATCAAACCCATCACCGACGATCTGCTGAAGCACGAGCTGGGGCACTATGGCAGCGATGTGGATAAAGGGATGGTCACCTGGTCGAACGAGCTGGTGATGCACGTGGTGGAATTGAAATCCACCAAGCCGGAGTCCGACTTTGCTACGTTGGAAAAAGAGTTTGCAGCCAATGTGAAGCATATCAACACCATTCTTTCGCAGTGGAATGCCATGCTGCTGCCCACGGCCGCCCACCCCTTCATGAACCCCATGACGGAGACCAAATTGTGGCCGCACGAGAACAACGAAGTATACACCATCTACAACAAGATCTTTGATTGCAAAGGCCACGGCTGGTCCAACCTGCAAAGCACCCACCTAAACCTGCCCTTCTACGACGACGAAGAGTTTGCCCGGCTGCACGCCGCCATCCGCCTGGTGCTTCCCTTGCTGCCGGCCCTCTGCGCCAGCTCACCGATGCTGGATGGAAAACTGACGGGCCTGATGGACACGCGGTTGAAATATTACAAGACCAATCAATCCAGGATCCCCTGCATCACGGGGAAAGTGATTCCGGAGGCCGTGTTCTCGCGGCGCAACTACCTGAACACGATCTACGAAAAGATCAAGACTGAGATCGCACCCTATGACCCCGAAGGTGAACTGAACGCCATCTGGGTGAATTCGCGTGGCGCCATTCCCCGTTTCGACCGCGGCTCGATCGAGATCCGGATCATGGACATCCAGGAATGCCCTGCCGCCGACCTGGCCATCGTGTCGTTTGTGATCGGGCTCATCAAAGCTTTGGTGAATGGAAAGATTGCCGACCACGAAGCGCAGATGAAATGGAAAACGGAAACGTTGGCGCAAATTCTTGATCAAACCACCGAGAAAGCGCAAGGCGCGGTGATCACGCAAAGCGAGTACCTGGCCTTGTTTGGCATGCAGCAAGCCACCGCCTCGGCGCGCGAAGTGTTGCAACATCTCGCCGCGAAAATGGGGTCGTATGATCCGCAGCCGGAGCGATGGAAAAAACCGGTCGATCTTATTTTGAGAGAAGGCACCTTATCGCAACGGATCGTCGGCGCCATGGGAAATGATCCTTCACACGAAACGATCGTGGCAACCTTCAAGTCGCTCGCCACCTGTCTCGCCGACAATAAAATGTTCAGCCTGTAGGCTGTGTATTCGCGCCTTCACGGGATACCCCGCAAAGACGCCTAACACAACAGTCCAGGTTAATGAAGCGACGACACCGCCGTGGTTGGTTCGCCTTCGCGCACGGTCAATATCAGCGTAGCGCCTTTTGTTTTGTGTTCGAGGGTACCATTGAGGATGAGCGTATAATTTCCGGGCTTTGCTGTCTTGGCGACCGCGATCCTGGCAATGCCCTCGGTGGCCACATCGGTTGCCGGTTCAAAGGAGACGGTTACGCCCTCGGGCAAGCCGGAGGACAATCCCAACACCCCTTTTGATTTTGAATAAGCTTTCGACCGGTTTACATGCACCGTCACGTCACGCGACTCGCCGGTTTTGATCTCGATAGACGAAGCGGAAAGCTCAACAGCAAATTCCGAACGGGGGGCGGGTTTTTCCTGGGCCGCAGCACTGACAACACA
>Ga0209050_1002565_pt1 | contig 15121 bp, 12 predicted proteins | sample Araplavi_mTSA_r2_FD_184276 | JGI IMG/M metagenome (GOLD analysis project Ga0209050, IMG submission 184276) | Arabidopsis root microbial communities from North Carolina, USA - plate scrape MF_Cvi_mTSA_r2 (SPAdes) (version 2) | ecosystem: Host-associated > Plants > Roots > Endosphere | place: USA... | reverse complement strand
CAACTGCGTTCCGAGTTTCGTTTCGAGCCGGGTAATTGCCCGGCTCAGCACCGAAGGCGTCGTACCGAGCGCCACGGCGCCGGCCGTCATCGAACCCCTGTCCATGACCGTGATGAAAGCCTCGACATCGGCGAGGTGATCGAAGCGGCGCATTTTTGCCTTTCTAGACCAAATCATTTCCCTAAAGGCGAATTTATCGCCGATATCGAAGCTAATAAATAGACGCCATCAGCAACGCCCGCGACGTCGGGCCCATTCCAAAAAGGGAAGTGATGATGACGGAGACAGCCCCGTTAGCCGGAAAACCCGTGCTTTTCGTTCTCACCAGCCACGGCACCAAGGGCGACGGCGGCCAGCCGACCGGCTTCTATCTCGGTGAGGTCACGCACCCGCTGGCCGTGCTCGAAGCGGCTGGGATCTCCGTCGAATTCGCGTCGATCAAAGGGGGTGAACCGCCGATCGACGGTCTCGATCTCGAAGACACGATCAACCAGCGCTATTGGAACGACGAGGCGTTTCGCGCCGCGATCCGCACGACCGCCAAGCTCGATGAGGTCGACCCCTCGCGCTACGCTGCGATCTTTTTCGCCGGCGGCCACGGCGCCATGTGGGACCTGCCGCAAAGCGGCGCGGTCGACCGGGTGACCCGTTCGATCTTCGAGGCCGGCGGTGCTGTCGCGGCGGTGTGCCATGGCCCGGCGGCGCTCGTAAACGTCAAGCTTTCCGGCGGCAGCTACCTGGTGTCCGGTCGTAATGTCAGCGCCTTCACCGATTCAGAAGAACGCGCCGTCGGTCTCGACAAGACCGTGCCCTTCCTGCTCGCCAGCACGCTCGTAGAGCGCGGCGCGCGGCATCACCCGGCGCCGGACTGGACGTCGAAGGTGGTCGTCGATGGCCGATTGATCACCGGCCAGAATCCGCAGTCCGCCACAGGCGTCGGCGAGGCCCTTCGTGACGTTCTTGTCGCCTGAAAACCCAGTTGCAGGAGGTCGTGAGACTTCCATTTGGAGATATAAAAATGAAAATGCTGATGACCCTGACGGCGACGATGGCAATCGTCCTCGGCGCCACGCACGCGCATGCCGGCAATATCCTGGTCGTGCTTTCGGATGAAAACAGCCTGGACCTCAAGGATGGCAAGGTTTTCGAGACCGGCTTCTACCTCAACGAATTGATGCAGCCGGTGAAGGCGTTCCTGGACGCCGGCCACGAGTTAACCTTCGCGACGCCGAAAGGCATGGCGCCCAGCGTCGACCGTACGTCGATCGACAGGATGTATTTCGGCGGCGATGAAACGGCGATGCGGGAAAGCGAAGCGCTGCTCGGCAAGCTCAAGATCACCTCGCCGGCGGAGACACCGGTTGTCAGTCTGTCGCGGGTGGAACAGATCGGCTACGACCATTTCGATGCCGTCTATGTTCCGGGCGGGCATGCGCCGATGCAGGATTTGCTTGTCGACGCGGACCTCGGCGAGTTGCTTCGGCATTTTCACGCGAGCGGCAAGACGACCGCCCTGATGTGCCACGGGCCGATCGCGCTTCTGTCGACACTGTCCGAGTCGGTTGCGTTTACCGGCGAACTGGCAGCGGGCCGTCAGGCTGCCGCCGATGCCGGCTGGATCTATGCCGGCTATCGGATGACGGTCTTCAGCAATGGCGAGGAAGAAATGGCCAAGCCGCTGCTGAAGGGCGGCGAGATGAAGTTCTATCCGCAGGATGCGCTAACCTTGGCTGGCGGCGCAATCGCCAACGGTGATACGCCCTTCCAGCCGAACATGATCGTCGATCGCGAACTGATCACCGGCCAGAACCCGGCGAGCGCCACGGAGGTCGCGGCAGAGATCCTGAAGCGCGTCCAATAGACTCTTATTGTCGCGGTGGCCCTCGGGGCTCGCTTAGATTTCGTTTGCGAATTAAGTCTATGCAATGCATAGGTTTTTGATCGCCTTCACGAGGTTGCTCCGAGGTCGCTCATGCCCATCGCAAGTCTTGCCATGTATGTCAGTCCGGCGCCGCTGAAGGATGCGACGCGGCAGTTCTGGGAGGCGCTGGCGGACCGCCTTCGTGCCGTGGGGGTCGATGCGCCCACGGCTCTGCAAGAGGATATGCGCTATGACGAGGCCTGGCTTCGTCCCGACCTCCTGTTCGGCCAGACCTGCGGCTATCCCTATGTCCAGCGTCTGCGCGGTCAGGTGCAACTGGTGGCGACGCCGGTCTACGGACTGCCGGGCTGCGACGGTCCGCTCAAATGCAGCTTCATCATCGTCAGCGCCAAGTCCGCCGCGCGCTCGATCGAAGATCTGCGGGGGGCACGCGCGGCGATCAACGATCCCGGCAGCAATTCCGGCTACAACCTGTTCCGCGCCTCTGTGGCGCCCCATGCGATCGACGGACGGTTCTTCTCGTCGGTGCTTCAGACCGGCGGCCATGTGGCGAGCATCGACGCGGTTTCGAGCGGGGTCGCCGACATCGCGGCGATCGACTGCGTGACCTTCGGCAACACCTTGCGCTTCGACCCCGATCGCGTCGCAGGCGTGCGCATTCTGGCGGAGACAAAAAAGGGTCCGGGTCTGCCTTTCATCACCGCGGCATCGACGCCGGCAAAGGATCTCGTGCTGCTGCGCCGCGTGCTTGCGGAAACCATCGCAGATCCGGCGCTTGCTGAGATCTGCGATACGCTATCGCTGCGCGGTATCAGCCTGCTCGGAGACAGTGATTACGAGGCCCTGGCGGCGCTTGATCGCGATGCTGCCGGTCAAGGATACCCGACGATCGCCTGACGGTTCATCGGCACATGGCGACCTGTCGCGAACACAACGACCGAAATAGAATATAAATTACATAGAATAAATATTTTACCGCTGCGGCGTTTGGCGCAAGCAGTATTCCCGTTTGCGCCGCTTCGCCGCAAAGCCATGCGGCGCGTTCCCATTGGCCGGCTTTTTATATTGGCGATTGAAATCTATCGCTTTTCCGGCCGGACACCGCATGTCGACTGATGCACTGCCCCCACAATCGAACCTAACTGCCATCGCCCGCGTCGAATGGCAGACCATAGCGCTGGTCGTGGCCATTTATGGTGGCTTTCTCGCTCTGACCTGGTTCTGGCAGTCGCTTCCGATTGTCCTCGTGATCGGTCTTGGCGGCTGGCTGATTGCCTGGCACGGCTCGCTGCAGCATGAGGTCATTCACGGGCACCCGACGCGCAATCAGCGTATCAACGATGCGATCGGTGGCCGCCGCTGTCTCTCTGGCTGCCCTATGCGATCTATCTGGAAGGCCACCTCGTCCACCATCGCGACGAACATCTGACGGATCCGATCGAGGATCCGGAGTCCTCCTATTTCACCCGGGCCGCCTGGGAAGGCATGGGCAAGGTGGGGCGGAAGCTTGCAGAGTGGAACACGACTTTGCTCGGTCGGCTGACGCTCGGGCCGCTGGTCATGATCCTGAGCTTCCTCGCACAGGAACTGGTGCTGATCGTGCGGGGTGACAGGGAGCGGGCAAGGACCTGGCTCTCGCACGGGGCAGGCGTCGCCATCGTGCTCGCCTGGGTCGTCGCGGTCTGCGGCATGCCGCTCTGGCTCTACCTTTTCGGCTTCGTCTATGTCGGTGCCGCACTGACGCGGCTTCGCTCCTATGCGGAACATCGTTATGCCGGCCATCACGAGGAACGGACGGCGATCGTCGAAGACACGCCGCTTTTCGGTCTCTTGTTTCTCTACAACAACCTGCATGTGCTGCATCACCAGCGGCCGGGTATTCCCTGGTACCAGATCCCGGCACTTTATCGCCGGCACAGACGTGCGCTGCTGGCGATCAACGGCGGCCTCGTCTATCGCGGTTATCGCGATGTGGCCCGTCGCTTCCTTCTGAAGCCGCATGATGATCCGCGCCATCCGCAGCATCTCTGATGTTACGGACGCGCGCCGCCATCCGCGAAGGCCTGCGCGAAGCCCTAGGCGCCTCGCGTGTGGCGCGCCCGGTGGTGGGCGACGAAGGCGCGCACGGCCGCCGAGCCTTCGACCTTGCGAGAGGCGACCGCGAGGTCCGACGTGACGCGGTTTCGCGCCAGTGAAACATAGCGCACGCCGGGCAGCTGCAGGCATTGCAGCGACTGCGGCACGAGCGCGATGCCGAGCCCCACCGCGACCATGCTCATGATGGTGGTAAAATCTCGGCCTGTTGCACTGACCTTTGGCGCCAGCCCGGCGTCCTTGCAGGCGTCGAGCGTATTGGAGTGGAAGCCGACATCGGCGGGTTGGCGCGGCGTTATGAAGGTCTGGTCCGAGAGCGCTGCGAGATCGATCGCATGCTGGGCGGCGAGCGGATGCGCCTCCGGCAGCGCCACCACCAGCGGCTCGCGCAACACGGTGGTCGTCGTCAGGCCGGCCGGGATCGGCGCTGGCGGGCGGATGTAGCCGAAGTCGAGTTCGCCTTCCGAGATCATCGTGAGTTGCTGGCGCATTTCGATCTCGACAAGCTGAAGCTCGATGTCGGGAAATTCTTGTCGGAAGGTAGTCAGCGATTCCGTCAGCACGCCCGAATAGGCGGCCGAGGCGACATAGCCGATCGATATTCTGCCCGTCTGGCCGCGGCCGACCCGCTGCAGTTCGGACAGCGCGAGGTCGGCCTGGGCGACGATCTTTCGGGCCTCATCAAACAGCAATTGCCCCGACAGTGTCAGCTGCACGGAACGTTTCGCGCGGTTCAGCAGCGGGATGCCGACCAGGCTTTCCAGATTGAGGATCTGCTGGCTGAGGCCGGGCTGGGCAATGCCGAGCCGGGCGGCGGCGCGCTCGAAATTCTTTTCCTCCACGAGAGCGATGAAATAGCGCAGATGGCGAAGTTCGAAGGTCGCGGCGCGTGGCGATTTTGGAGCCGACATGGGGCCTCGCAATGCAATAACTGAAAACGATGCTGTGCGCGCATATCATAATCGATAGTTCTGAAAAATCCTGTGCCGAGTTATTGGAAAGCCGGAAAATTTGACTATAGAAAGATGACAAAATTACTCCAGATTGAGCGCGCAGATGCCGCGCGCGCAGAGGCTTTCGTCATCCCATGTCCCGCATTCATTGGCTGCTGTTAACGTCCGTCGCCTTCGTGGGGTCCGCCGGACAGAGCGCACTGGCGCAGCAGCAAGCCGAGACCAAGCTTGAGGCGATCGTCGCGAAAGGCGACAGGGAGGCCGGCGGCCCGGTTGAGGGCTATGTGGCGAAGTCGAGCCGCACCGCTTCGAAGTCCGGCGCGCCCCTGCTCGAGACGCAGCAGTCGGTGTCCGTCATCACCCATGACCAGATCGAGGCGCAGGGTGCCCAGACCGTGGGGCAGGCGCTGAATTACACGCCCGGCGTTTTCGGACAGCCCTTCGGCGCCGACCCCCGCTTCGACGCGCCGATCATCCGCGGCTTCGACGGTCGCCAGGTCCAGTTCCTGAACGGGCTCAGGATGATGCGCACCGCCGGCGCACCGGCCGTTGAAATCTACGGGCTTGAAAACATCGACGTCCTTCGCGGACCCGCTTCGGTCATGTATGGCCAGGGCAATCCGGGCGGCATCATCAACATGATCAGCAAACGGCCGGTCTTCGAGAATTTCGGCGAAGTCGGCGTGCAGGGCGGAAGCTACGAGACCTTTGGTGGCTTCTTCGATTTCGGCGGTACGCTTCGCGAGGAGTCGGATTTTGCATACCGGCTGACCGGTCTTGGCAAGAACGCCGCTGCCCAGGTCGACGAACTGGACAACGATCGCTACTTCATTGCGCCGGCGCTGACCTGGCAGCCGGACGAGGACACCAAGCTGACGATCCTTGCGAGCGTCCAGCACGACAATCCCGGCACGCCCTCGGGCCTGCCGCCGCAATATACGCTGAACGCCACCGACTTTCGCCTGCCGCGCGACTTTTATGTCGGCGACGAATCCTTCGACCGCTCCAGCCGCACGCTGACAAACCTCGGATACGAACTCGAGCATCGCCTGAGCGAGAACTGGATCTTCCGGCAGAACTTCCGCTACACCGACTTCGACTGGGACTACCAGTCGCTTGGCATGTCGACGCTTGGTCTTGCCGCTGACGGCCGGACACTCCGCCGAAACGCGACCTTCCAGGACGAGGCGCTCAACACCGTCAATATCGACAACAATCTGCAGGGCGAATTCTCGACCGGCGAGGTCGACCATACGCTGCTTGTGGGCCTCGACTATCGCTACTTCGACAACAATGTGCGCACCCGCTTCTTCCAGGCAACGCCGCTCGACGTGCGCTCGCCAAGCTATGGCGGACCGATCCGGCTGATCGCGCCGACGCTCGATACGACCGTCGATAGCGAGCTTTTGCAGCTTGGCGTCTACGTGCAGGACGAACTGGCGCTCGGAGGCTGGCGCGCAACGTTGGGCCTCAGGCAGGATTGGACCAGCAGCTCGGGAACGTCGCTCAATGGGCTCTCGCGCGTTTCCCGTCCGCTCGACCAGGACGATCATGAGCTGACCGGCAGGGCCGGCCTCAGCTATATCTTCGACAATGGCATTGCGCCCTATGTCAGCTACTCGACGTCCTTCGAGCCGGTGATCGGCGCTGCTCCGGACGGCAGGCCTTTCGAGCCGACTTCGGGCGAGCAGGTCGAGCTCGGCGTGAAATACGAACCCACGGATTGGAACGGCTTCTTCACGGCGGCCGTCTACGACCTCAAGCAGAAGAATGTGCTGCGCACCATCGCCGGCATTTCGTCGCAGATCGGCGAGGTCAATGTCCGCGGCCTGGAACTCGAAGGTGTCGCGAGCATAACACAAGGGCTCGATTTGCGGGCGGCCTACACCTACACGGATGCCCGGATCGCAGCGGGCGCCGACGACGGCAATCGCGTCGAAAACGTGCCGGAGCATATGGCGAGCCTCTGGGCGAACTACACCTTCCAGGAAGACACGGCACTCGAAGGTCTCGGCATTGGGGCGGGCGTGCGTTATGTCGGCCAGCGCTACGGCAACAGCGCCAACACCTTCGAACTAGATTCGGTCGTGCTCGCCGATTTCGCGCTCTCCTATAAGAAGAATGGTTACAAGGCGTCGCTCAACGTTCAAAATCTCTTCGACAAGGACTATGTCGCAAGCTGCAGCTCGTTCGGCTGCTACTACGGCGACGGCCGCACGTTTATGGGGAAGCTGACCTATAGCTGGTAGCGAATTGAGAGAGCGGGCATTGGGTCCTTTTGTCAGTCGCCGGGAGCTGCTTCTCGGCGCGGCGCTTTTGCTCGCCGCGCCGATGGCCAGGGCCGGCGCGCCCTTGCGCATAGCCACGATCGACTGGGCGATGCTGGAGACGCTGTGCGCGCTCGGCCTTACCCCGGTCGCCGCGACGGAGCTCATTCAGTTTCGAAGCGATGCCGTCGAGCCCGACTTACCTGCAGATGTCGTCGATCTCGGTCTGCGCGGCTCGCCCAATTTCGAACTGCTTCACCTGCTCAGGCCGGACCTGATCCTGATCTCGCCGTTCTATGTACGCCACGAGGCGGCGCTCGGCCGGATCGCGCCGCTTTTCTCCCTGCCATTCTACGTGCGGGGCGAGCCGCCTTTCGAAAAGGCGCTCGCAGCGGTGAAGGCGCTCGGCGAGCGTCTCGGACGCTCCGACAGGGCGGAGGCGCTGCTGAAGGAGATAGTCGGCGAAATCGAAGGCTTTAGGCAGACGCTCGCTCCCTTCGCGAACAGGTCCACCTATATCGTCAATATCGGCGACGCGCGGCATGTCCGCGTCTTTGGTTTCGACAGCATGTTCGGCGACATGCTCGCCCGGCTCGGCCTGCCGAATGCCTGGACGGATCGTTCGCGCTTCACCTTTGCGGCACCCGTCTCGATCGAAAACCTGGCGGCAGATCCCGACGCACGCATCGTCATCGTTTCCGAGGTGCCGGTCGAGGCGCGCAGTGGCCTTCGAAACAGCATCATCTGGAATTCGTTGGAGCCGGTCCGCAAGGGGCGGGTCATCCAGCTCGCCAACGTCAATCCCTACGGCGGTGTTACTGCGGGCCTGCGGTTTGCGCGCCTCTTTGCCGAGGCGATGCTTGCAGGAGACCGGCGCGGATGACGATGCGGGCATGGTCCTTCCTGTCGGCCAGCCTGCTCGCCAGCCTCATGCTCTTCGCGCTGGCCGCATCGAGCCAGGTCCCGTTTTCGCAATGGGGAGACCTGTTGGCCCCTCCCGCCGAGCTCACGCTCGACAAGATCATCCTGGCCTATAGCCTGTTCCCGAGGGCAGCGGTCGCTCTGGTCGCGGGCGCCGCACTCGGACTATCCGGGGCGCTTCTCCAGCAATTTCTGCGCAATCCGCTTGCCGATCCCTCGACCCTCGGCATCTCGGCCGGCGCTCAGCTCGCGATCGTAGCGGCGACGCTCTATGTGCCTGAGATCGTCGACGGCCACCGAACTTTGGTCGCGCTCGCCGGCGCCGCCGGGGCAGCGGCGATCGTCTTCGCGCTCGGTTGGCGTCGGGCTTTCGAGCCGGTGACGATGGTGGTCTGCGGCCTGCTTGTGGGGGTGACAGCCGCAGCCCTGTCCGCAGCGATGACGCTCGCGCGGGGTGAGTACCTCATGTCGCTTGTGACCTGGAACGGCGGATCCCTCAGTCAGCAGGACTGGTCAGTGTTCCAAAGCCTTGGCCTGGAGTTGGTGCTCCTCGGCCTGTTTGCCGGCCTGTTGATCCGCCCGATGTTGGTGTTGGGGCTTGGCGACACGAGCGCGCGCAGCCTGGGTGTCAATCTCGGTGGCATTCGCTTCGCAATCGCCGCGATCGCCACGGCACTTGCCGGCTTCGTCGCCTCAGCGGTTGGCCTGGTGAGCTTCGTCGGCCTTGCCGCCCCAGCCTTCGTGCGCGCCTGCGGTGCCCGCCGCCCAGCGGCGATCGTCGCGCTGTCGCCACTTGCGGGGGCGCTTTTCCTCTGGCTCTGCGACAGCATCGTGCAAACCGTCGCGCGTGCCTCCAGCGAGAATTTTCCGACGGGCGCGGTCACCGCACTTGTTGGCGGTCCTTTGCTGCTCTGGCTTCTGCCCAAGGTGCGAAGCATGGAAGTGCCGCACGAGGCGCGGGAAAGCGTCCACCGCGGCAATCTGAAAATAGCATTTGCCGCCTTTCTGGTTCTCGTGCCGGTCCTTGTCGCGATCGCATTCGTCGTCGGGCCGTCCGGACATGGCTGGAAGATCCTGAGTTGGGCGGAGACGCTCGACTTGGCACCGCTCAGATGGCCTCGGCTCCTGGCGTCTGCCGCGGCCGGCGGCCTGCTGGCCGTGACCGGCGCGATCCTGCAGCGCATGACCGGCAATGCAATGGCCAGCCCCGAGGTCGTCGGCGTCAGCGGCGGTGCCGGCCTTGGCTTTGCCGCAGCGCTCACATTCGCGCCGGATGGCGGCACAGTCGTGGTCTTCACTGGCGCAGGGCTCGGCGCGCTCATTGCCATGCTGGCGGTGCTGGTCTTTGCCAGCCGCCGGCATCTGCCGCCGGAAAAGCTGTTGCTTGCGGGCGTGGCGGTCGGTTCCTTCAGTTCGGCCGTCCTGTCGGCGCTGCTGGCGATCGGTGATCAGCGGTCGTGGCAAATTCTCTCCTGGCTCGGTGGTTCGGCATCCACGGCAACGCCGGCGACTGCGATTTTCCTCGGCATTCTTTCTCTGCTCGTCGTTGCCGCGGCACTGCTGTTGAGCCGCTGGTTGACGATCCTGCCCTTCGGACCGTCGATCGCCCTGTCGCTTGGCCTGTCGGTGCGGTTGAGCCGCGTGCTTCTTCTGCTTCTTTCGGGTGCTGCGACCGGTGCGGCGTCCCTGCTTGTCGGGCCCTTGAGCTTTGTCGGGCTCGTCGCGCCGCATATCGTCCTGCGCGCCGGTCTCGTCACGGCGCCGCAGCACCTGGCAGGCTCGTTCCTGCTCGGCTCTATCCTGATGGCCCTTGCCGATTTCGGCGCCCGCACGGCGACCTTCCCCTACGAGCTGCCGCTCGGCCTCTTCGCGGCACTCGTCGGCGCGCCCTACCTCATCTGGCTTCTGGGACGGCACAGATGATGGTGAACCAGCTTCCGGTGCTTCCGATTCCGTTCGCGGATGCAGCCCTGAGCCACGCAGTGCCGGCTGAAGACGATGATCTCGTCAGCCTGGACAGCATTCTCGAGCCAGGACCGGTTGCGAACGCACTGGATGGACTGTTGCGGCGGTGGGGGCCGGGCGATCGCCGGGCCGCGGCGTCGCTATGGACGCAGGGTTACTTCGGCCGGCTGCTCAGACCCGTTATCGCCTATGGCCTCGTTCACGACATCTGGTTTTCGATGACGTTACCGGACGTTCAGGTCGGCCTATCCGATATGGCGACGCCCGTCCGGTTCGTGCTGAAACGCGCGGCTCCCGCTCCGTTGAGCGCGCGCCTGCGGGGGATTGTCGAAGACAATGTGCGACCTTTGATCGTCCGGATGGCGAACGTGACGGCCACGTCCGAACGGGTGCACTGGAGCAATGCGTCCTTCGCGTTTTGCCGCGCCTGCCGTCATGTTGATGATCTTTGGTCACAGGAGGCCATGCCGGTAGATGTCGCGGCGCGCTTGCGCGAGATGGAGACGCTGATCGCTGCGGACCATCCCCTTTTTCGGCTGACGCAGACGATCCCGGGTGTCGCGGGCGGTGCCTGTCTCCAGCGCAAGGTCTGCTGCATCCGCTACAAGCTCGACGGCCTGAAGAAATGCGGCACAGCCTGCCCGATCAATGCTTCGACCTTTTGCAGTCAATGATATCTATCGATGAGACCAACAGCAGGTCCAGCAATCCTGTCCGGAACGAAAAGATGCAGAACCACGCGACTGAAACTCCACCCATCGCCCGCGACCAGGCCGTTCTGTCGCTCCATGATGTGAGCTTTGCGATCGATGGGCGCAACCTGCTGCACCCTCTGACGTTGGAGATCCCGGCCGGGCATTCCATCGCGCTGATCGGCCATAATGGTTCCGGCAAATCGACGCTGCTCAAGCTGATCGGGCGACAGCTCGCGCCGACCACTGGGCGTATCGATTTCGAGGGAAAGCCGCTTGCTGGCTGGGGAACGCGGGCCTTCGCCCGGCGGCTCGGCTATCTGCCGCAGAATACGCCGCCAGCACCCGGCATGCTGGCACGGGAACTGATCGCACTTGGCCGCTATCCCTGGCACGGCGCGCTCGGCCGCTTCGGGGCGGCCGACAAGGCGAAGGTCGAAGAGGCGATCGAGGTCACCGGCATCGAGCCGTTTGTCAACCGGGAGGTCGACAGTCTGTCGGGCGGGGAACGCCAGCGCGTTTGGCTTGCCATGCTCGTCGCCCAGGATGCCACCTGCCTGCTGCTCGACGAGCCGATCTCCGCCCTCGACATCGGCCACCAGCTCGAGGTGCTGGCACTGACCCGCGACCTCTGCCGGGACAAGGGCATCACCATCATCTCGGTACTGCACGAGATCAATATGGCCGCGCGTTTCTGCGACCGCATCGTGGCGCTCCATTCCGGCCGCCTTATCGCGGAGGGCACGCCTTCCGACATCATGACGCCGGAAGAATTGGCGCGGATTTACGACGTGCAGATGGATGTTCTGGAACAGCCCGTCAGCGGACGCCGCGTCGCGCTGGCGCGGTAGGCCACACGGCCACGGATCTGGCCGATAGTCCGACCGAGCGCGTACTGAACAGAGGTCCCGTTTGCTCGAACGGCGAGGACGGGCTTCGCCGTCCCAAGCGATCAAGAGCCACAGATCCCAATAACAACCCGGCATTTGGCACCAAGGCGCCTGACCCGCAATTGACATGAGTCAATGCGGCAGCCTCGTCCTTCGGGCCTATTCCCGGTTGTGTTTGAGTGGTCGCGGGCTATTCTCGTGGTCCGTTTTGATGGTGGGACGCTGAAATGGAAAAAGCCCGGAAGAATTGGCTCCTGGTTGGTCTGGTCATTCTGGCGCTCGCGGGCGGCTACTATGCCTGGCAGAACATGGATCGCAATGCGCTACCCGCCGGGATCGCGAGCGGCAACGGACGCATCGAAGCAGTTGAGATCGACATCTCGACCAAGACGGCAGGCCGGATAAAGGAAATCCTGGTGGATGAGGGCGATTTCGTCACTGCCGGCCAGGTGCTCGCCCAGATGGATACCGTGCAATTGGAAGCGCACAAGCGGCAGGCCGAAGCGCAGCAGCAGCGTGCGATCATCAGCGTCGAAGCGGCGAAGAACCTGGTCACGCAGCGCGAAGCGGAAAAGGCGGCGGCGGAGGCTGTCCTCGCGCAGCGGCGCGCACAACTGGACGCTGCCGAACGGCGGCTCGCCCGGTCCGAACAACTCGTGAAGACGAGCACCGTTTCGCAACAGGTGCTCGACGACGACAGGGCCACCGCCGAGGGCGCGCGCGCTGCCGCCAGCGCCGCGGAAGCATCGCTCGCCGCGTCAAATGCGGCGATCAATTCGGCGAAGTCCCAGGTCGTCGATGCCGAAGCCTCGGTCGAGGCGGCCAAGGCGTCGGTCGAAAGCATCATCGCCGACATCAACGACAGTACCCTGGTCTCGCCGCGCGACGGCCGTATTCAGTATCGTGTGGTCCAGCCGGGCGAAGTGCTGGCGGCCGGCGGCCGCGTGCTTAATCTCGTCGATCTCGGCGATGTCTACATGACGTTCTTCCTGCCGACGGATCAGGCCGGACGCCTGTCGATCGGCAGCGAAGTCCGGCTCGTGCTGGACGCCGCACCGCAATACATCATTCCCGCCAAGGTTTCCTATGTCGCCGACGTCGCGCAGTTCACGCCGAAGACGGTCGAGACGGCAGAGGAGCGGCAGAAGCTGACCTTCCGCATCAAGGCGCAAATTCCGAAGGAACTGCTGAAGAAGTACATCCGCATGGTGAAAACCGGTCTTCCGGGCGTCGCCTATGTGAAAGTCGATCCGAATGCAGAGTGGCCGGCGAGCCAGACCGGCACGCTGGTGCAGTGATGGCAGCCCCTGATCGGGCCGGCCTGCCGCCGGCAGAGCCCGTGGTTCGTCTGAGCGCCGTCACGCTTTCCTATGGCAAGACCAAGGCGCTGGATGACGTGACGCTCGACATACCCTCGGGCTGCATGGCCGGGCTGATCGGGCCCGACGGCGTTGGGAAATCGAGCCTGCTGTCACTCGTCGCCGGCGCACGCGCCGTACAGGCGGGGCGCGTCGAGGTGCTTGGCGGCGACATTGCCGATGCCGGCCATCGGCGCCGGACCTGCCCGCGTGTTGCCTACATGCCGCAGGGTCTTGGGAAGAACCTCTATCCAACGCTTTCCGTCTTCGAGAATGTCGACTTTTTTGGCCGGCTCTTCGGCCACGATCGCGAGGAACGCGAGAGGCGGATTGCCAGCCTGCTCGAAAGCACCGGGCTTGCCCCCTTTGCGGAGCGCCCTGCCGGCAAGCTCTCCGGCGGCATGAAACAGAAGCTCGGGCTTTGCTGCGCGTTGATCCACGATCCCGATCTCCTGATTCTCGACGAGCCGACGACCGGCGTGGACCCCCTGTCGCGACGGCAGTTCTGGGAGCTGATCGACGACATCCGCTCTGAGCGGCCGGGCATGAGTGTCATCGTCGCGACCGCCTATATGGAAGAAGCGGCGCGCTTCGATTGGCTGGTGGCAATGGATGCGGGCCGGGTGCTGGCAACGGGCACGCCCGATCAACTGCTTGAAAAGACCGGCGTCGACACGCTTGACGCCGCCTTCATCGCGCTGCTTCCCGAGGAGATCAGGGGCGAACATCACGACGTCGTCATTCCGCCGCGCCCCGAAGGCGCGAGCGACGACATCGCCATCGAGGCGAACAACCTCACCATGCGTTTTGGCGATTTCGTTGCCGTCGACAATGTGAGCTTCCGCATCGGCCGCGGCGAGATCTTCGGCTTCCTCGGCTCCAACGGCTGCGGCAAGACGACGACGATGAAGATGCTGACGGGCCTGCTTGCCGCCAGCGAAGGGAAGGCAAAGCTCTTCGGGCGTGAGGTCGACCCGCGCGACATGGACGTGCGTCATCGTGTCGGTTACATGTCGCAGGCCTTCTCGCTCTATACCGAGCTCACGGTCCTGCAGAACCTGGAACTGCATGCCAAGCTGTTCGGCATGGCGGCGGACAGCATTCCCAAGCGGATCGAGGAACTGGCGAAGCGCTTCGATCTCTCGGATGTGATGGAGGCCTTGCCGGACGCCTTGCCGCTCGGCGTGCGCCAACGGCTCTCGCTTGCGGTCGCGCTGATCCATTCACCCGATATCCTCATCCTCGATGAACCGACATCCGGCGTCGATCCCGTGGCGCGCGACAGTTTCTGGCAGATCCTCGTCGATCTCTCCCGCAACGATCAGGTGACGATCTTCATCTCCACCCACTTCATGAACGAGGCGATGCGCTGCGATCGCATGTCGCTGATGCACGCGGGCAAGGTGCTCGTCAGCGATACGCCGGCCGGCATAATGAAAAGCCGTTCGGCCTCGACGCTGGAGGAGGCTTTCATCGCCTATCTGGAAGAGGCGATCGCCGGGGCAAAGCAACCGGCGCCCGCAGTGGTCAGGGCCAAGGCGCCGTTGGAGCCGGTCGCCGAACGATCGGCCGAGACCAAACGGCCTCCGAAGTCAGGGTTTTTCGACGTCGGGCGGATGTTCAGCTATACCCGCCGCGAAGCGCTGGAACTGGTGCGCGATCCCATCCGCGCGACGCTTGCCACCATCGGCACGGTCATCCTGATGTTCGTCATCGGCTACGGCATCAACATGGATGTCGAGGACCTGACCTTCGCGGTGCTCGACCGCGACCAGACGACGACCAGCCGCGACTACATCCTCGAGATCGCCGGTTCGCGCTACTTCATCGAGAAGGATCCGATCACCGACTATGCCGATCTCGACCGGCGTATGCGCAACGGCGAACTGAGTCTCGCAATCGAGATCCCGCCGGGCTTTGCCCGCGATGCGGCGCGCGGCGACACGGTGGAGATCGCCGCCTGGATCGATGGCGCGATGGCGAGCCGTGCCGAAACGGTCAAGGGCTATGTGCAGGGACTGCACGCCCATTGGCTGACCGGCAAGATCCGCGAACGCTATGGGGCGGCTGCGACCACCGGCAGCTTCAAGATCGAGACG
>Ga0209050_1002558_pt1 | contig 15192 bp, 13 predicted proteins | sample Araplavi_mTSA_r2_FD_184276 | JGI IMG/M metagenome (GOLD analysis project Ga0209050, IMG submission 184276) | Arabidopsis root microbial communities from North Carolina, USA - plate scrape MF_Cvi_mTSA_r2 (SPAdes) (version 2) | ecosystem: Host-associated > Plants > Roots > Endosphere | place: USA... | reverse complement strand
TGAAATATTGTTTTAGTGATGCCGGAGCTGTTGTCCACGCGTGGATTAAAAATCCCGGTTCTTTTCGCAAATGGCCAGCAAATGATAACGCCATATTTCGATCTTCAGAAGTAGAAACGAGTAGAGACTTGTTCCTGTAGTTAATGGCTGATAATTGATGTAATACGGTTAGATAATAAGTTTTTATTACTAGCAGTCGTCGGGGATCAATTCTTATGATGGCCTTTAGGAAAAGAGGCTTGTTTGTCTTGTTTACAAAATAATCTTTAAAAAGAGCGTTTTTTCTAAAAAATTCCCTTTGATGTTCTTCTTTGCTTTTGATTGTTTTTGCTAGGTGATCAAAGATGTGGGAGAAGCATGCATTGCCGACATCATCAAGTGCAAATTTCCTTCCTGTTGAATGCGAATTGTTTACTTTATAAAAATGCTTACCTTTTTCTCCTAATATGAAGAGGGGATTCAATACAGCATTGTAATCCGGAGTAATGGTGTCAAAGTAAACATTAGCCTTTCTGAAAAGGGTTTTAAGCTTATCTCCTCTGTAAACAATCTTAACGCGACCATTGTCTGCTTCTTGTTGTAAGTGGCGTAAAAAATTCTTTATTTTTTTTTGCTCATCTCTGGTATACTCGTATTTTGGTGATTGCATATGATGACTATTTTATAAATCCGGCAAATGAGTGTAAAATAGTAAAAAGTTCTATTAAGGTTTCTCTGATTTGTTTTCCGATTGCGAGCTTTTCAGGGTAAAACTAGTCTAAAACCCGATGGAATCTTTACCAGTGTTGTTGTAATTTGATTTTTATATCGAACAAAACTTACCGCAAGGGGATAGCCACGCAGCCCAATTTTGAACGTACCCGCGAAAACATGGCGGAGTTTGAAAGGGCGGCCAGAGCCGGGAAACTGCTCACCGATGCATTCCGGATAGTGGCCAATAGCGCCAGCGATTCGCGGCAGACGGCTCGCATGTCTAAGCAAATGTCCAAGGTCATCAAATCCGACCCCTTGAATGACCGCGGGCAAAGAAAACCCAGCGAGGGGAATCTCCAGTTGCTGAGAGGCTTCGAGTTTAATGTAGACGCTACACTGACCAAGATCTTCACGCCCGGTTATAAGGCAACGATTGACCGTGCTACCGGTACGCTGAAAGTGGATATTCCGGCGTTTTCTACTAAGAAGAGTCTGCGGGCGCCACTCAAGGCTACCCATTTCTCGATAGTATGCGCAGGCGCAGAGCTCAACTTTGACATGGAGGTACAGCATAACGCCGATGATTCCACGGACAAGCTGGTATACGGGATGGACGATACGCAGGCTGTCAGCCTGAATGTTGTGCTTATTCCCAACAGTACGGACGTGTTGTTCCTGGCGCTGGGCGTAGAGTTGCCAGTTTAGCAATAATAAATACTACCTGCTGAACAACGGCGCATATAACGCTGTGAAGATCATCGAGGTAGATGCGCCGAATCCGTAAAAGCGCGGTTTGTTTCATTTTGATAAGTTTAAGTGGTTAAGAGCAGCCCCTCTATTCCTGGAGGTGCTATTATAATCTCCGTTTATCCCGGCTTGTTCCAGGGAAGGCCACCCGGTTGAACATCTCGCTCATACGGCTGCGCAGGCGGGGACCGTAGCGTTCCTCCAGCTCGTCGGCGTTCAGGTTGGTGGTAATATGCGTGAACATTTTATCTTCCACGAATAGTTCGTAGCGGATGGGCATGATCTCTGCCAGCGTGTTGAATGGGATGCCATAGTTAGGAATGTTGCTCTCGCTACCCAAGTCATCAAAACAGACGGTACGTGGCTTCCTATGCAGGTCATAGGACCTGACAGTATACCGGTCGATCACAGTGTAACCTTCCTGGCCAAATTGCAATGCTACCCGCAGCGAAGATCTGACCACGAACTTCCAGGCTGGGACACTGCAGGCGCAGAGGATTTTCATGATAGCGCTTTTGCCGCAGCCAACGGGTCCCGTCAGTAGGATGCCTTTATCGAGAGAGAGCCCTTCTTCGGCTGCTATGGCTTCATCACGGAGGAACCAGGAGCAGAGTTTCAAGATAGTGGCGCGGTCTTCCTCGAAGATCCTAAATTGAGGACCGATCAGCTGCTTACCACAGGTGATCACTGTCTGCAGTGCTTCATCATAGTCAAAGAGACTTGTCGTAACTTTTGTTTTGGTTGACCTTGTGTTGCCCGAGTAATTGGTCGGATTTAGTTCTCCCATTTTGGTTGGTTTTATGGTCAATAAATTGTTTGTTTTCAAAGGAATTGCTGATCCATTTATCAGCGGCCGCCTGCCAGTTTTTGATAGGCACTTTGCCTCCCTGCAGCCAGCCGTTAGCCTGGTAGTGAGCGTAGAATTTCAAAGCTTCTTTTTCGGAATGCTTTATTGTGGCAAAGTAATGGAGCACTTCATCCTTTGTCGGAGGCACGGACGAAACCGGCGGGCTCTGGGCCGGTGAGGAGGCGGTGGGGGACGTAGCTGTGTTTGTATTTTCCCCCAAAGAGTCCTTTACAGCAAGATCTGGGGTGTGGGCCTCACTCTCTAAACCTTTATTGTTTGTACCCCCTTTATTATTAGGGCTCAAATCCGGGACACTGTCTGGCTCAGATTTGACCATTGGCTTTACCGGTTCTGGGTCAGTAAGTGTACCAATCGTTGCGATGAGCTGTCCCATATCTGTTACGGTCAGCGGCTTATTTTCGGGAAGGTTTGTCTGGAATATAGATAACTGCCGGTTTGCCTCTGCCATTACCTTCCAGCGTAAAAGACTGACCTTGGGCCGGTGGTGCTTATGAAGGGACGGATCGTAGCGAATATAGCCAAACTCATGCAGCTGTTTCAGGCACTTAATGTACGTGTTCTTGGAACCGATACCGCTGATCTGCATCAGTCTTTCCCGGTACAACGGGAATGGATTTTGGAACCTGTTGCAGTTCCAGTGATGGAACAAGGCCAGGTAAAGGCTGATGTGACTGGGCGTGAGGCGGCTTTCCCTTTGGAGTAGCCAAAGGAAAGTGTTCAGGTGGTGAATATAGTTCATGATTGTTTAGTAGTGATCATTATTTGAGGTGAAGAGATCTGGGATGTCTACAGGACTGAAATAAAAGAGGCGTCTTCCCCAGGTTATAGGGATGATACCGTATTCCTGCAGGGCACATCGGTCTCGCCTGGAAATGCGGAGAATTTTATCGATCTGCCGGTTGGAAAGGAGGAGTGGGATCAGCGTACTCTGTTGTAAGTGAAATTCGTGGAAATCACGTTCAATTGCCTTTTTGATGGCTACTTGTGAATTTGTAAAGTTTTTCATCGGGTATTATTATTTATTCGTCAAAACAATGGATTGACAATCCGCTTTTTCAATTAATTGAGGTTGGCAATCTACAGAAGATTACAATATGATCAGTATGATTATAATCATATTTTTTGCACAAAGAGGCTAGGGGAGAAGGTCTGAAAGGGCCGGTTGTCGACACAATTGGTTCGGTGTTCTACGGAATTGGCTGAGTTGTCTACAGAAAACCGGATTTGTTTTGACAATTTTGACCCGATTTTCCACCTTAATTGGTCTGATTGTCTACCGATGGATTGGAAGAATGAATGGATCTTTACAGAGGATTAGACTCATTATAGCCATTTACTCATATGCTGGTACAGTACCCTTGGTAGGTGTGGCTATGCACCGAAGTACATATTGATGTTTCCTTTAAGGCCAGCACCGCCTTCCATCCAGAAGGATGGGAGGTAGGTGCTGGCCTATTTATTTAAAGTAGAAATGGCGCTATGAAATATTTAACAATTTTATTGATATCGGCTATTTTGGCCCGTTGCCATGCTGGTGGAAAAGGATCGAGGGTTGATGAGAAACTATTACCGGAGTTTAACGTATTGCTGGCTGATAGTGCCACTTACATTAATACAAGAAACATTCCAGAGGGAAAACAGGTGGTGTTGATTTATTTTAATCCGCGCTGTTCTTACTGCCGGAATCAGGTGGCTGGAATTACGGAGCATATTGAGGAACTGAAGAATATCCGGTTTTATATTGTAACGGATTTTCCTCTTTCAGAGATGAAGCGGTTCATTAGGGAGAGCCAAGCATCAAGATACCAGAATATAACGATAGGGCGTGATCCGTCGAATTATTTGGCTGGTTATTTTAAAACAAGAGGGGGACCTTGTATGGCTGTTTATGGAAGGGAGAAGAGATTAAAGAGTATCTTTTGTAGACACTATATAAGAAAGGGTGTGCAATGGTATAATGGTTGAGCTTCAGATTTCCTATCTTATGTAGATTAAAAGATTGACCTAAACCGCAATCAGATTGATCTGATTGTCTGCTGAAGGATTGAGAAAATGCATACAACTTTACTAAACAATTGAGGTAATTTGTATGAACTACCTAACCATTTGTGAGTTGGGGATATCGAAAACATTCAGGCTGGGAAATCGCTTAATTTTTTATCAACTTATTCTGCGTTAAAACCTTATTTTCATTATGAGAAAGATAAAAATTATACTAGTTGTGCTTGCTATTCTATCTTCTGTTGGATGGGCATTAGCGATTAGAGCTACTCATAGGTTTAATGGGACAATGTATTGCACTACTTCAGCAGGAATTTGTCCGACATCTGTAAAATACATACCAGTCATGGTTGGAAAAGAAATGTATTGCAGGTACACAGGTAGCTCCGGAGATTGTAATATTATAACCGAGGTGGCTGTAAATCCATAGCCTGCAGCATTGAGTGAGAGTATGCGGTTCTTCAATTTTTGTAGTATGGCCGCTGAGTTTAGGCCGGTTGCCTCTATAGAGATGATTTAGAGCCTTTAAATAGTATTAAAAGGGATGGATAGAACGCACTCATTTTAACAGAGCAACGGAAGTTTTATCAGCTTCCGGAGTATACAGATGGTATAGAGGTTCACGAAATTTCATGACTGGGAAGCATTCGATAATTGACACTGATCTGCACTAAAATGTAAAACACTTTAGGAAGTATTAGATGAAGAATTAAATAATTTGTATTTGCGATGAGATGACATGACGCAATCCACTTTGTTTGAACCTCTACTGCGATAAGAAGGAGGAATGGAGCGACATTAGATTTGGCGAAAGGGAAGCAATTGAACCAGGAATAAGAATAAGAGCTTCATCCGGGCGTCTTCAAATTGGAAGTCGGTCTCTCTTTTGTATAGCTCCAGGCTCTGTCCATCCTTTTACAATGGAAGCCTTGTTAACTTCTGTAGATCCTTCATAAGACTTTTACTCTCTGGCAGGACCGATGTTTTAGAGGATTTTGCATCTGCGTACATTACAGAATTGGACTCCTGTTCTCTGTGTCATCCAGTCTATAACCTTTGCAAAGCTTTGCAAGCGGTTTATGCAGACTATGAAGATATCTTTCGGACCTCAACGCTAGAGGTCAATTAATACCTATTCTTAACCAATCACCCTCGTTCCCACCAACGTACATGCTCATAGCACCGAACATTCGCCCTGATTTGATCCAATAATGAATAGCCCCAGCCATAAAAAATGATATTCCGTCCTGAAGCCAACTACTCCATTCCTGAATCATGGCTAAGATTTTGTCTGTAGTAAAGCTTTGGAGGTTGTAGATGTTCTCCATGGCGTATGTATCCGTTAGATAGTCCCGAACATCTCTATAGCTAGCCCACTGGCATACGAGCAATTATCTGACGGCCTATTCTTGAAATATTTTGTCATCTTTCAATAATTCTGGGCTCAACAATCCAACTATTATCATCTGGCGAGATTAGTATCACATAACCAATGAGGTCTACAGCTCATGCAACCCATACCGTTCTGTGCCGTTCTCATGGCTCCCCAAACCTTCTTTCTCAATATGGCTTTATGCTTTTTCACCTAAAGCGCCTTTTAGAAACTCGTTCAGTATTAGCGTAAACTGTCCACCTTGTCTATATGAGTCTTGCCACTCCTCGACCGACCTGTCGCAAGCTTCGTAAAAATATCAAAATCAAATCCTTTTGTCCCATCCTGCCGATTTAAAGCCATAAAACTACTAACCAACATACTTCCTGAAACACTCGCATGAACGTCGCCTTAACGACACGGCTTACTCGGTTCTATGGTTAGTGCTAGTTATGGTGAATCCAAACAACCCTTCATCCATTGATCATAAATTTATAATCTAATATGTAATATCAGGACGCCTAGATTGGTAAAACTGACTTTTCTACTGCTTTTAATTCACTGCAGTGGCCTCAATCTGTCGGCTGTATATTTTGCCCATAAATGCTTGCTTCAATCGTCTATCCTTTCCATAGATAGCTGTATAAGGTACTCCTCGAACTTTAAAATAACTGGCGAAATAGAAGGTGTAATCTGCTCCCATCGTTATGTTCTTGTATTCTGATAGCCTATAGTGGTTATAAAAAGCCTTCATGAGTGAAAAAGGAGATGTCGTGAAAATATAAAATTGTATATCTTTCAATCGCCTCATGTCCTTTAATATGGTTTCCATTTGGGCCCGCGAATATGGACAATTCGGTCCAAAATAAAATAGCACTATAGGCTTCCCGGCAGGAATTTCCCTTGTATTAAAAAAGCTACTACTATCAACTAAAAAAAGGTCAAATGAAGGCAAGGGCTGTCCTTCCAAACCAGTCTTCTCAGGTACCCGATCAAAACATCCGGTTAAGAAAACTATTGGTAAAAGAAACAATATCAGTCTCATATTATAATCTAGTTTAAATTTAACATATTTATAAGCAGCTGTATCACGATTGAAAATTCCGCAATGGACAAAAAGACTTAAGCTAATTAAAATACAACATGGAACATCCTGATATAAAATAAAACGGTCGAAAAATTAAGTTATTTATGATTGCAACATGCCAAAGGCATTTGCATTGGTACACCTGAGTATTAAAATATAGAGTTTCATTGTTCGCCAGCTAAAAACAAGCTATTAAACATATTAATCGCAAAATCACAAGGCATACAGGTCAGACGCCTCTGTTAAACAGAAAAAAAATCAAAATATTTTAACAGGAATTGATTTATCCTGTATTTACTGGATGGCGGACATATAGTGGCGCCTCGGTTTATCAACCTCTTTGACAGACAGTAACATAATTCGGGCTTTTGACCTTCCCCCAACTACCTAAACTTTACAGTTGTGCCCGTTTAATTAACAATCCACTCTCTGTTAGAAGGGTCGCTATTTGAGCGACCCTTTTATTTCCTGTATGATACTATTTATCGATTACGGGTGTACAATTACGTCGGTCAAGCTATTGCACTGGCCACTACCTTCTGTAAGCCTGCAGTAGCTCTGAAAGGACGAAGCACCAGTATTCGGGGTATACCTAATTGCAGTTGGACAAGTACCCGCAGGAGTGGTACAATATAAAGTACCAGTAAATCTCTTCGCAGATTTAAATGCTAATGCGCCGCCTACTGCGCCTAGAACTACGACTGCTGTCAGCATTATTTTCACTTTTCTCATAATAAAGCGCTTTTTAGAATTCAAAAAGCTAAACTTTACTTTTTTTACAATATTGCCTACTCTTTTAGTGGTTTTCGGCTTCGCCACGATAATTGCCAATTGGCATAAAGGATTTGGTTTACCAGTAATCTGATAGGTGGATCCTAACCTAATCCTAGTACTAACAAACCTCGGCTACATGACAAAATCAATGTATGTAGCCTTTATTGCGCAACATTCTTTGTCCTTCAGAAGCCATTTTGTCATTTGCGTTAACTACGACCGAATCAACACATTTGACTTTGATGAGTTATCAATGACCTGTATTGAATCCTGGTTTCCTTCCCCAAATTGAAGCTCTTTACTTGGTCCATTCCCCCCATTCCTCCATAACCATTCAATCAATAACAGGGCAAATGTGCACATCAGTAGTACTGGAAATGCAAGAAAACGTAATGCCGCCGATGTGGAAAATATACTGAATACTGCATTCAGTAGCCACATTGCTGTCATCAACAACACACCTTTTCGGAAAAGTGTTCGATTTCTAAAACCTCTTAGTATAATGAAACATAGAAGACTAGAAAAAAATAAGACGTTCATGATACCAGACAGTGTTGGGTAAAACCCTAGCATGTTTACTTTGAGATCTTTTACTCGGGCTGTCACCTTCGTACTTTTGTATCTAAACCATGATTTTGCAATTGGCTCAACGTAATCACTCCCTCCATTATACTCCTCCAAAAACTCTATGGGAGGTGCATAATACTTCTGAGCATTGTACCACAAAAAGTATCGAATATAGTGCCATGGATATTGTTTGATAATGTATGTACCATAATCTGCATACAAAGGGCCCATAGTAGCCCATCTTTTAAACTCAGATGCGCTGGTATCCTTAGTAAACTGTAAATCTCGATACTTAAATAAAGGCAACCCAGGAGTCCACATATAGACAGTACTCGCCAATATCGCTTCTTGTGGATGCTTTTTCACATCTCGAGTACTATCGAAATAAGTACGAATCATATTGTCCAATCCCCTAAACCTTGCTGGAACTGGCACACGATCAACTTTATCTACATATCGGTAGGCATACATGGCGTTATTTGTCATCTGCCAGCCACTAAAAGGAGAAAACTGCCATACACCCATAAATGTTTTATACCTATTACCAGTGTGTAGTACAAAAGCGCCTATGAGTAAGAAGCCACCTAGTATACCTATTATCTTCGTACGTAGACGTAGCGGAGACAACCCAAACGCCGCTATTGTTATAAGTGGGTAGATCAAAGCGTTGTAGCGAACCGTAAAGGTCATAAACAACACCAATGCATGAGCTGCGACCAAGTAGTTAGAGGGGCGATGGATGATCCATATTAATAGGGAAAACCAAATAAAGCTAAGGGCCAAAAAAAAACCATCGCTGGATACCATATTGGCCATATACAAGAATAATGGATTTAATACCATGAACGCAAGTAAGAAGACCTGCATTAACTTCCCCGGCCGATAAAAATAAAAGAGGGTGAATAGAAAAAGCAATGCGCTGGATTGGATCAACACATACTGAAAACCGGCCAGCGCGATATCTGAGTTGAGAAAAACACTAAATAAACGTAAGAACTTAGAATACCCCACTAAATAGAAATTAATATCTTGATTTTTGTATGCTGCGTCAAGGTAAAGAAAAGAGTCGCCGTGGATATAACCAGCATAGGGATAAAAAAATTTGAATATTATAAACTGAATCACGATAACGGCACCTATTATAAACATAGTCAATCTATTGCGGCGGCTATCAAACAGATACTTCCGAAATGATTTTTCAAGTGCTGTCGTTGAAGTTATTTGGTTACTATTCATAGCATAGTGTGTTATCATAAGACAATAGGTTATTTGAGAAAAAGTACTTTGAAAAATGCTCTCAACACCTGTTACTTTTTTACGACACTCGGCTTCAGCGTGTGCGACAACAGGGGTTCTTTAAATAAAGAATATCTAAGAATGCAAAAAATTGTCCGGACACCATCCTTCCAACCTATCTTCTTCCCCTCCTTATAGGTTCTTCCATAGTAGGACACGCCAACTTCATATATCCTTATACCTGGGATATGCGAAATTTTAATAGTCACTTCAGGCTCAAATCCAAATCGCTTTTCTTCGAGGTTAATTCGTTGAATAATATCTGTTCTAAATACCTTATATCCAGTTTCCATATCTGTCAAATTTAGGTTTGAAAATAGATTACACAGAAATGTGAGTATCCTGTTTCCAATGGAATGCCAGAAGAAAAGAATTCGGTGTGGGCATCCACCCATAAAGCGAGACCCATAAACCACATCTGCAAAACCATTTACTATAGGCTCCAATAATATGTTGTAGTCAGCGGGGTCATACTCCATATCAGCATCCTGAACTAGCAGAAATTCACCTGTTGCATTGGCAATGCCGGTATGAATCGCTGCACCTTTCCCTTGATTATTATGATGTTTTAGGTATTTAATAACTAGCCCCTCATTATTTGCACTATACGCCTCTATAACCTGCTCTGTCCCATCTTTCGAATCATCATTTACAATGATTACCTCCTTTTCAATATTTTTTATAAGAATCACTTTTCTTATCTTATCTAAGATGTATCCAATAGTTTTTTCTTCGTTATAGGCGGGAATGACAATAGATAACTTTTTAATTGTGAGCGGAAACGGTTTGACATTCTCTTCATTACCAACAAATTTTTCAGTTCGTTGACTATTATCCATCGATTTATCAGGGGTAGGCGCTGGAGGATCTAGTTGACTCAAAAACTCTTTCATTAGAATAAGATTTGTCATTAAATAATCAAGGGACCACCGATTAATGGCAATAGAGATAGTACTTATGCTTCTAGCACTGCATTTCCTGCTAATAAATAATATTACTAATATTAGTCATAGAGTCAAACGTACGCAAATAACCCTTCTCTATCAATAACAGGTGTTGTTTCCCTATCGACTCTTCAAATGCATTTGCTCTTCAATATATCTTATAACCCCCCCTCCCGCACAGTTGACTCAAACCCAACATTACAGTTATTCTACAGGAATGGGACAATAGACACACAGCTCTCCGATTTTAAGTTAATCTATTGTTAATAGTACGTCATATTACTTGAATACAATTCAAACAACTTTCTATTGCTCCGTAAAGATGCGCAGAATCGTCCGATCTATCAGTAGACAAATGGACCTTTTTGGTGGAAAATTGGACCAATTTAGCATCGATGCAACTGTTGCCACGCTATTAAAGTCAACTTAACGGTAGTACAATGCTAGACAACTAGGGTATTAAGAGTAAGCACTTATAAAGCCATTAGCCTTAGCTCTAGCCGAAAGATGTGCTCGTTATCCAAATGCCCTTTTCGGAGCTTGAACGAAGACGAGCATCATCTATCATTATTTAAAAATGGTAAAGTGGCATAAGATGAATTTATATATATCTAAAATACCCGACAGAGAAAGAATTAAATCTTATTAAAGTTGGATTTTCATCTGAATGTCGGAAATTTAAGAACCAAGCGTCCAAAATATTTGTAACTTAATAACAGTTAATCTAAGTCCTCCGATTGGAATCGCTATATCGTCCCCAATAACTTAACAATATCAAAATATCGCATTAAAAATGAAGTATCTCCTTCAAATCGTACTCTTGGTCTGTTATACAACAAGTTCAGTTGGCCAAATACCACTCTCCACTATAGATCCAAGAATAGCTAAACCACCCCTGGATGTCAGCACTTTTGAAAAATGGCTATATATTGATGGCAAGCCCGCCATCAGTAACAATGGAAAATATGCATTCTACTTCGTACGGGAACATTCTTCTAAGCCCGCGACATTAATTGTACAGGAGGTTGAGGAAAAATGGAAAATTGTGTTCCCGAACGTTGATAACGCCGTATTCTCACAGGATAGTCGGAAAATTATATTTTCAAAACCTACCGACAGCCTATTAATACTTACACTGGGAAGTGCTTCTGTAACATGTATTCCACATGTTAAGTCATTTAAGAGTTTCGGAGAGAACAGATCAGAATGGTTAATATATGAACTAGATACCCCCCACAAAAAACTCATATTGCGTAACCTACAAACAGGAAGGGAACAACTCTTTTCAGGTGTAAGTACTTATCTGCTTAGTAAAGACGGAAACACTTTGGTCTTAGGCATCGAGTCAAAGGAAGATACTGTCAACACTACCTCATTATGCTGGTTGAATATTTCAAGTGGCAACCATAAAATCATTTTCAAGGGAAAGAACATAGACAATATAACTTTAGATGATTCTGGAACTCAATTGGCTTTTATGGTGGAGGATAACAAAAATAAGACATGCTGGTATCATAATATTGAAACCGGCAAATCCATTCAACTCGCCTACAATCAATCATCCGCAATAGATACTAATTTGAAAGTAGATCGCATCACTGCATTTAGCAAGGACGGTAAGAAATTATTCGTATCCTTAAAAGAGAACTTAGCTGCACCCAGTCCAAATGCAGTTAAGGTAGACATTTGGAGCTATTTTGATGCAAAATTACAATCACAACAATTAAATGAATTGGCGCCAAGAAGTTATATAGCAGTTATTGACATAAATGATCACACCATTCTACGACTACAACAGGAAGATGACATAGTAAAAGTACAAACAGATAGCTTCTTATATATTGTCAATATAAAGGGGGATACCCAGGAGAGCCATTGGAGTACTGCTGCGCAGAAACTGTCATACATCATCTCTGTCAACACTGGAGAGAGGAAGCTACTTCAAAATAATAAAGGCATTATATTCCAACAGCTGTCACCCAATGGCAAATATCTAATTGGAAAGGATGATGGAGCAAGCGACTTTTACAGCTATGAACTATCAGCCGGCATTACGCGCAACATCACCCGATCGCTTCCCGTTCCACTAACTGATATGCTGTGCAAAGACAATGACGACTATCCTATTTCGGAGAAATCTCGGGGGTTGCTTCTTGCAGGCTGGTTAACAAATGGAGAAGACATGCTGATTTACGATGACTTTGACATTTGGTGGGTTCACCCGGCGGGCAGAAAACCACCTATTAATGTAACTAATGGTTATGGGCGCAAAAATCAAGTTAGATTTCGGCTATCAAATATATACCTTAAAAAGCCTATTCCTAATAATAAATCACTGATTTTGAACGCCTTTGACAAAAAGAATAAAAACAGTGGATTTTACAGAATTACTTTAGGCAAAAAAAACGACCCAGAACTGTTAAACATGGGCCCCTATCAATACCATCAGTATTATTTTGGCTATCCTGGTTCTATTCAATTGAAAGCACGTGACGTTGCAATTTATTTGGTAAAGCGAGAGAGCGCGGAAAAGTCTCCTAACTTATACTGGACAAAAGACTTCAGAATCTTTACGGCACTGAGTGCTGTTTGCCCTGAAAAGGCCTTTAATTGGTATACGTCAACCCTGATGAACTTCACGACACTAGATGGTCGTATTGAACAGGGAGTTTTGTACAGGCCTGAAGACTTCGATCCTAGAAATAAATATCCCGTGATTATTTTTATTTATGAGAGAAAATCTCAGAATTTAAACAATTACTATAAACCCTATTCAGAAATTGGGGGCGGAGGAGATCTCGATATCGCATGGTTTGTTAGTAACGGGTATATGGTGTTTACTCCAGACATTCATTATACTATCGGTGAAACCGGCCAAAGCGCCAGCAATTCGGTCATAGCTGCTGCGAAATATTTAGCCAAGCAACCTTGGGTAAATTCAAAAAGAATGGGGTTACAAGGACATAGCTTTGGGGGATTTGAGATAAATTACATAGTTACTCGAACCAATCATTTTGCAGCAGCCGTATCTTCATCAGGGATGTCAAATTTCATAAGTGACTACTTTAATTCCCAAACTTTCCACGCCTTCTGGTATGAAAGAGGAATTGGTAGATTGGGAGCAACTCTTTGGGAAGCCCCCGACTTGTATATTAAGAATTCACCTACCCTTCAAGCCGACAAAATAGCGACTCCAGTATTAATTATAGCAAATAAAAGAGATGGGAATGTACCATTTGAACAGGGACTTGAGTTTTTTATGGCTCTACGTCGTTTAGGAAAAAAGGCATGGATGTTGCAATATGATGAGAGTTCACATGGCATGGATAATGCCGAAGATTACCGCGATTATGTCATTCGCATGACTCAGTTTTTTGATCACTACCTAAAGGATGCACCGGCACCAAAATGGATGTTAGACGGCATACCGGCCAGATTAAAAGGAATCGAAAATGGGCTTCTATTAGATGCAACCGGACGCACCCCCGGTCCCGGCTTACTAATAGAATCCAAACATTTCACAATGGGGCAAAACTAGGTATTCTAGTTAATTAGTTTAATGAAATGGTATATATAAATTATGTGTGAGTGCTATAGCTAGGGTAGACAATACAAGGTACTATATTTTTTGGATCGTGAATTCTTTTGATTTTTAAATTTGGGGAAAGTGCTGCTGCCACGCCTCTCCCAAACCCCATCCCGGCAGAGTTTCAAACAATGGCTAATTATGCGGAGGTGATGACAGCCGCTCACGAAGTATTTCATAGGGTGTTTTTCCTTTAAGTGCCGCATTGAGTCGGTGGCAGTTGTAGAATCTTTCCCATTCCTTGAGCTTTTTCTTGATATCAATATCATCTGTGTATTCGATTAGCTGGTAAAATTCTTGTTGATCGGTTAAGTGAGATCTTTCAACCTTGCCATTGAGGTGTGGGCTTGCTTTCTTAATGTATATATGCCTTATACCAAGGTCTTCACAGCGCCAATGGAATTGAGACTTGAACTAGTGTCCGTTATCTGCTTGAATAGTGTGAATTCTGAAAGGAAATCTATCGCAGATATACTCGATAAATTCTATAGCGAACCGATGATTGTAACCACTATAAATCTGTAATGCTCTTGCCCTGGTTGCATCATCAATTGCTGTGCTTTGAAACCGTTTTATCTCCTTGCCTGCAGACTTATCTGTAAATGTTAAAAACTTCACATCTACTTGTATACGGTGACCAGTACTTGCTTTTCATACCGTTTAAATTGCTCCGTAGAGCGTTTTCGTTGATTCTGAGGGAGCTTATTCAATCCGTTTCTCCGGAGCACACAATAAACTCCAGCCAGTGAGACCTTAATATTGTGATAACGTTGAAGATACCAGGAAATCCGAAGCTGGCCCAGGTGATAGGTTTTCCTTAAATGGATTATTTTCTCTTCTATGTTGGCTGGGACACGCAGCTTTGGGTTTTAGGGGCAAGGTTTACTATAATTAGAGCCTGTTCATCTTTTGCGTCGTAGTCTCGCTTCCATTGGTAATACGTTTTCCTACAGATACCGAAATAACAGCAGGTCTTGGGGATGTTTCCTGTCTCTTTACCATGTTGCAAAACTCTAAGCTTTCTGCGGATATCAGATAGTTCTTTTGGACTCATATTTAGACATTGGGTTAAACAATTTAAAAATTCTCTGCCAAAGTCTTAATTTCCATACTTTTATTTGTAGCGTCATTGTAAGGTTCCCCAAAATTGGTCCAGTAGGGTTAGAGAAAAATCTCTAACTTAAATGGCGCAATTATGAAAAAAGTACGATTCACAGAAACCCAGATTATCTCCATCCTTAAACAGCAGGAAGCAGG
>Ga0209050_1002556_pt1 | contig 15203 bp, 10 predicted proteins | sample Araplavi_mTSA_r2_FD_184276 | JGI IMG/M metagenome (GOLD analysis project Ga0209050, IMG submission 184276) | Arabidopsis root microbial communities from North Carolina, USA - plate scrape MF_Cvi_mTSA_r2 (SPAdes) (version 2) | ecosystem: Host-associated > Plants > Roots > Endosphere | place: USA... | reverse complement strand
CAACGTCTGAACGAAGGCCTGAACAGCTGCGCGACACCTTGCCGCTGCTACCTCCGGACCCGTATCTGCTGCTCAACCACAATGGCTGGCAGAGCAACAACGTGCAGGCCCAACCGCTGCCGGACACCGAACAGGTGGTCGCGCAAATCACCCAGGCCGCCGAAGGCCTGGATCTTGTCGGTTTCTACGCTGCCGGACCGATCAGTCGTGGTTTTGCCAGTTCTTCGGGCGCCTTCGGCTGGCATCAGGCCAACAGTTTCAATTTCGACTTCAGCCTGTTCCACGAGAACGGCCAGGCGGTAAAGGCCAGCTATGCCGGGCAAGACTGGAACAGCGAAGGCTTTGCCAAACGCTTCGAGCAAGCCCGCGAGCAGCTTGAGTTTCTGGGACGGCCGCTACGCACTTTGGCGCCCGGCGAGTACCGCGCTTACCTGGCACCGGCGGCGCTGGAAGAAATCATGGGGATGCTGTGCTGGGGTGGTTTCTCGGCACAGTCGATTGCCAGCAAAAGCAGCCCGCTGCAAAGGCTCTACGGTGGCGACAGCGCGTTCAGCCCGCTGGTTTCGCTGGACGAAAAAGTCAGCGGCTCACTCAGCCCGGCGTTTTCCGATGAAGGTTATCCGCGCAGTGACCTGGGGCTGATCGTCAACGGCAAGGCCGGGGCACAACTGGTCAGCTCGCGCAGCGCCGCGGAGTACGGTTTGACTGCCAACGGCGCCAGCGGCGGTGAATCCCCGAGCGCGCTGAACATGAAAGCCGGGGCATTGCCTGACGCGGATATCCTCAAGCAGTTGGGTACGGGGCTGTACATCAGCAACCTGTGGTACCTGAACTTTTCGGATCAACCGGCCGCACGCCTGACCGGCATGACCCGCTTTGCCACGTTCTGGGTCGAGAACGGCGAGATTCAAGCACCGGTCAACACCATGCGCTTTGATGACAGCGCCTTCAGCCTGCTCGGTTCGCGGCTGGAAGCGCTGACCGCGGAGCGGGAGTTGTTGTTGTCGGCGAGTACGTACAGCCAGCGGGCGACGGCTTCGGCGTTGCTGCCGGGGGCGTTGGTCAGTCGACTTACTTTGACTCTGTAAATACAACACTCCAACACACCGAGAGTCCTGTGGCGAGGGGGCTTGCCCCCGTTCGGCGGCGAAGCCGTCGTAAATCCAGCGAATGCGTATTTTCTGACGCAACGCATTTGCTGAGCTGGAACTGCTTCGCAGTCCAACGGGGGCAAGCCCCCTCGCCACAATGGTCCCTGCCAACCCAACAGAGGTCCCATGCCCAACCGCCCGCCTCTCGACGCTGTCACCGCCCGCTGGATTCCCTGGGTCGTCGCCATTGCCTTCTTCATGCAGTCCCTCGACGGGACGATCCTCAACACCGCCCTGCCGGCCATGGCCCGCGACCTGGCCGAGGACCCATTGCGCATGCAAGGGGTGATCATCGCTTACATGCTCACGGTCGCCTTGCTGATCCCGGCTTCGGGCTGGATCGCCGACCGTTTTGGCACCAGGAAGATCTTCTTCAGCGCAATCCTGCTGTTCAGCCTCGGCTCGTTGCTCTGCGCATTGTCGAGCAGCCTGAGCCTGCTGATCGGCGCCCGGGTGATCCAGGGCCTTGGCGGAGCGTTGATGCTGCCGGTCGGGCGGCTGGTGGTACTGCGTGCCTACCCGCGTTCGGAACTGGTGCGGATCATGGGCTTCATCACCATTCCCGGGCTGCTAGGCCCCTTGATCGGCCCGACCATGGGCGGCTGGATGGTGCAATACCTGACCTGGCACTGGATCTTCCTGATCAACCTACCGGTGGGGCTGATGGGATGCTACGCCGTGTGGAAATTCATCCCGGACCTGCGCGGCTCGGAACGCACGCGTTTCGACAGCCTGGGCTTCGTGCTGTTCGGCGCGGCGATGATTCTGATCACCATCGCCATGGAAGGCCTGGGCGAATTGCACTTGCCGCACCTGCGGGTGATGTTGCTGCTGTTCGGCGGCATGGCGTGCCTGGCGGCGTACTGGTTGCGCGCCGGGCATATCGAGAACCCGTTGTTCGCGCCGTCGCTGTTCAAGACCCGGACCTTTGCCGTGGGCATTCTCGGCAACCTGTTCGCCCGCCTCGGCAGCGGCGCCCTGCCCTTTCTGGTGCCGTTGCTGCTGCAAGTGGCGCTGGGCTACTCGCCGTCCCAGGCCGGGATGAGCATGCTGCCGCTGGCCGCTGCGGCGATGATCGCCAAGTGGGTGGCCCGGCCGCTGATCGAGCGTCTGGGTTACCGCATCGTGCTGACCGGCAACACCCTGGCACTGGGCATCATGCTGGCGAGCATGGGCCTGGTCAGCGAGCAGACGCCTTATTGGCTACTGCTGTGCCTGTTGGCGATCCTTGGTGCGATCAACTCCCTGCAGTTCACCGCGATGAACACCGTGACCCTGATCGACCTCGACGACGCCAGCGCCAGCAGCGGCAACAGCCTGCTGTCGGTGGTCGCGCAATTGTCCCTGAGTCTGGGGGTTGCATGCGCCGGTGCGTTGCTCGGGGGCTTCACGGCGGAAATCGGCAATGATGGCGTGGAGACGGTGCTGGGCGCATTCCAGCTGACGTTTGTGACTGTCGGGATCATGGCGATGCTGGCCGCGACAATCTTCTCGCAACTGTCAAAGAATGACGGACGGCGCGTCAAACGTCCGGAAGAACACATCGAGCCTTAGGGCGAATGGCCATCGGACTGGTACACTGCGCGACATTTTGTTTTGCAGGCCAGTCCCGTGACCACCATCGCCACCGAATTTAATACTTTGCCGCTGTCTGCCGCCATGCTGGCTAACCTCGAATCCCTCGGTTATGCCCAGATGACGCCGATCCAGGCGCAAAGCTTGCCGGTGATCCTCAAAGGGATGGACCTGATCGCCCAGGCCAAGACCGGCAGCGGCAAGACCGCGGCCTTCGGCATCGGCCTGCTGAACCCGATCAATCCGCGTTACTTCGGCTGCCAGGCACTGATCCTGTGCCCGACCCGCGAGCTGGCCGACCAGGTCGCCAAGGAAATCCGTCGCCTGGCCCGTGCCGAAGACAACATCAAGGTCCTGACCCTGTGCGGCGGCGTGTCCCTCGGCCCGCAGATCGCTTCGCTGGAGCACGGCGCGCACATCATCGTCGGCACGCCGGGGCGCATCCAGCAGCACCTGCGCAAGGGCTCGCTGGTCCTTCACGGCCTCAACACCCTGATCCTCGACGAAGCCGACCGCATGCTCGACATGGGTTTCTACGACTCGATCGAAGAAATCATCATGCAGGCCCCGGAGCGTCGCCAGACCCTGCTGTTCTCCGCGACCTACCCGGTGGGCATCAAGCAGCTGGCCTCGAAGTTCATGCGCAACCCGCAGCAAGTGAAGGCCGAAGCGTTCCACGACGACACGCAGATCGAGCAGCGCTTCTACGAGATCTCTCCGGATGACCGCATGAGTGCGGTGACCAAGGTACTTGGCCACTTCCGTCCGGCGTCCTGCGTAGCCTTCTGCTTCACCAAGCAGCAGGTTCAGGAAACCGTCGATCACCTGACCGCCAAAGGCATCTCCGCCGTTGGCCTGCACGGTGATCTGGAACAGCGCGACCGCGACCAGGTGCTGGCGATGTTCGCCAACCGCAGTACTTCGGTACTGGTCGCCACCGACGTCGCTGCCCGTGGCCTGGACATCGATTCCCTGGATATGGTGATCAACGTCGAGCTGGCCCGCGATTCGGAAATCCACATCCACCGCGTCGGCCGTACCGGCCGCGCCGGTGAGAAAGGCCTGGCGATCAGCCTGGTGGCGCCGTCCGAAGCACAGCGGGCGCAAGCCATCGAGCAATTGCAGAAAACACCGCTGACCTGGGATCAGGTGGACAACCTCACCTCCAAGGGCGGTGGTCCGCTGTTGCCGCAGATGAGCACCCTGTGCATCGCTGGCGGCCGCAAGGACAAAGTCCGTCCGGGCGACATTCTTGGCGCACTGACCGGCGACGCCGGCATCCCCGGCGCCCAGGTCGGCAAGATCGCGATTTTCGACTTCCAGGCCTATGTGGCCGTTGAGCGCGGCGTCGCCAAACAGGCCTTGCAGCGTTTGAACGACGGCAAGATCAAGGGCCGCTCGTTGCGCGTGCGTATCCTGTAAAAACGCATTGCCCCCTGTAGGAGCGAGCCTGCTCGCGATGGACGACAGAACACCGCTGGGTATCAGACACCCCGCGTTATCGTTGACGTCCATCGCGAGCAGGCTCGCTCCTACAGGTTTGTTTTGTGGTGAGTCATCAAGAGGACACCGTTTTGCGCTCTACCGAAGTCGTGATCATTGGCGCTGGCGCCGCAGGGTTGATGTGTGCGCTGACTGCCGCCGGGCGCGGGCGCAAGGTGCTGCTGCTCGACCATGCCAACAAGGCAGGCAAGAAAATCCTGATGTCCGGCGGTGGTCGCTGTAATTTCACCAACATGTACACGGAACCAAGCAATTTTCTCTCGCAGAACGCGCATTTCTGCAAATCCGCCCTGGCCCGTTATACCCAGTGGGATTTCATCGGCATGGTGGCCAAGCACGGCGTGCCGTATCACGAGAAAAAACTCGGCCAGCTGTTCTGCGATAACAAATCCAGCGACATCCTCGAAATGCTGCTGAACGAGTGCGACCAGGTCGGCGTCAACCTGCACCTGGACACCTCTATCCAGACCATCGAAAAGCTTGAGAAGGGCTATTTGCTGGACACGACCCTCGACCAGATCACCTGCGAATCCCTGGTGATCGCCACTGGCGGTCTGTCGATCCCGACGCTGGGCGCCACCGGCTTCGGTTACCAGGTGGCCAGGCAGTTCGGCCACGAGCTGCTGCCGACCCGCGCCGGCCTGGTGCCATTCACCATCACCGATCAACTCAAGGTGTTGTGCACCGAGTTGTCCGGTACCTCGGTGGATTGCCTGGTGAGCTGCAACGACCAGAGCTTCCGCGAGAACATCCTGTTTACCCACCGCGGCCTCAGCGGCCCGGCGATTTTGCAGATCTCGTCATTCTGGGAGTCCGGCGATACCGTCGAGATCAACCTGATGCCGGATCACGACGTGCCGGGCTGGCTGCAACAGCAACAGGCCGAACGCCCCAACAGCGAGCTGAAAACCCTGCTCGGTGAAATCTTCACCAAGAAGATGGCCAACCTGCTGGCGGACAACTGGTTCGTCTCCAAACCGATGAAGCAGTACACCCACGCGGAACTGGCTGACATCGCCGAGAAACTGGCGAGCTGGAAAGTCGTGCCGGCGGGCACCGAAGGTTATCGCACCGCCGAGGTGACCCTGGGCGGCGTCAACACCAATGAAGTGTCGTCCAAGACCATGGAATCGCTGAAAAGCCCGGGCCTGTATTTCATCGGTGAAGTGCTGGATGTCACCGGGCATCTGGGCGGATTCAACTTCCAGTGGGCCTGGGCTTCGGGCTACGCGGCGGCGCAGTACGTCTGATTCAGAAACCTACACAATCCCCCTGTGGGAGCGAGCTTGCTCGCGATGGCGGCCTATCAGTCAACATCTCTGTTGAATGTTATGACCTCATCGCGAGCAAGCTCGCTCCCACAGGCTTCTCGGCCAGCCACAAAACTTGTGATCAACCCAGATCACCAATGCTCAAAGGAACAGATTTTGCTGTCTGATGTGATCGGCGCCATTGCGTCGGCGTCATTAGTGGCTCAATTTAGCGTCATTGCCTCGGAAGGCCTTCGCACTTCATGTCATCGACTTCGTTCCGCCAGTCTCTGCGGCGCCTTTGGGCGCTGGATAAATTCAGCTACAGCGTGAGGGTATTCATCGCCCTGACCGGCACCATGGCGCTGTGTTGGTATCAGGACGAAATGGGCCTGCTGATCCCGTTGTTCCTGGGGATTATCGCCAGTGCCCTGGCCGAGACCGACGACAGCTGGCAGGGCCGTCTCAACGCGCTGGCGGTGACGCTGGTGTGTTTCGCGGTTGCCGCCCTGTCCGTCGAACTGCTCTTCCCCTACCCCTCGCTGTTTATCATCGCTTTCGCCCTGGCCGCGTTCTGCCTGACCATGCTCGGTGCCCTCGGCGAGCGCTATGGCGCGATTGCTTCGGCAACCTTGATCCTGTCGGTCTACACCATGATCGGCGTGGACCAGCGTGGCGGCGCGGTGACCGACGTCTGGCACGAGCCGGTGCTGCTGGTGGCCGGTGCCGCCTGGTATGGCCTGCTGTCGGTGTTGTGGCAGGCGCTGTTTTCCAATCAGCCGGTGCAGCAGAGCCTTGCGCGGCTGTTCCGCGAACTGGGCTTTTACCTGAAGCTGAAATCCTCGCTGTTCGAGCCGATCCGGCAGATGGACGTGGAAGCCCGGCGCCTGGAACTGGCCCAGCAGAACGGCCGGGTAGTGGCGGCCCTGAATGCCGCCAAGGAAATCATCCTGCACCGAGTCGGCAACGGGCGCCCGGGGTCGAAGGTCAGCCGCTACCTGAAACTGTACTTCCTCGCCCAGGACATCCACGAACGCGCCAGCTCTTCACACTATCCGTACAACGCACTCGCAGAAGCGTTTTTCCACAGTGACGTCATGTTCCGCTGCCAACGCCTGTTGCGTCAGCAAGGCAAAGCCTGCCGTGCCCTGGCAGAATCGATCCAGATGCGTCAACCGTTCACCTATGACGCCAGTTTCACCGAGGCCCTCAGCGATCTGGATGCCTCTCTCGAACACCTGCGCATCCAGAGCAACCCGGCCTGGCGCGGCCTGCTGCGTTCGCTGCGGGCACTGGCGGCCAACCTCGGCACCCTCGACCGCTTGCTCAGCGATGCCAGCAACCCCGACGCCCTGGCCGACGCCACCGACAGCAGCTTGCTCGACCGTTCGCCACGCAACCTCAAGGACGTGTGGGTTCGCCTGCGCACGCAGCTGACGCCGACCTCGTTGCTGTTCCGTCATGCCCTGCGATTGCCCCTGGCGTTGAGCATCGGCTACGCCATGGTGCATTTGATTCACCCGTCCCAGGGCTACTGGATCATCCTCACGACGCTGTTCGTCTGCCAACCGAACTACGGCGCCACTCGCCGTAAACTCGGTCAACGGATCATTGGCACCGCCATCGGCCTGACGTTGGCCTGGGCGCTGTTCGACCTGTTCCCGAACCCGCTGATCCAATCGTGCTTCGCCATTGCTGCCGGGGTGGTGTTCTTTACCAACCGCACCACCCGCTACACCCTGGCGACGGCGGCAATCACCCTGATGGTGCTGTTCTGCTTCAATCAGGTGGGTGACGGTTATGGACTGTTCCTGCCACGGCTGTTCGATACCTTGCTCGGCAGCCTGATCGCCGGGCTGGCGGTGTTCCTGTTCCTGCCGGACTGGCAGGGCCGGCGCCTGAACAAAGTGCTGGCCAACACCCTGGCCTGCAACAGCATTTACCTGCGCCAGATCATGCAGCAGTACGCGGCGGGCAAAAGCGACGACCTGGCCTACCGCCTGGCCCGCCGCAACGCGCACAACGCCGACGCGGCGCTGTCGACCACGCTGGCCAATATGCTGATGGAACCTGGGCATTTCCGAAAGGAAGCGGACGTGGGCTTTCGCTTCCTGGTGCTGTCGCACACGCTGCTCAGTTACCTGTCGGGCCTGGGTGCGCACCGGGAAACCCAACTGCCGGCAGACGTGCGTGAACAGTTGATCGAGGGGGCCGGGGTGAAACTGGCTGCCAGCATCGACGAGATCGCCCAGGGACTGGCGAGCAAGGCTTCGATTGCGATTCAGAGCGATGAAGAGGAAGCACTGGCCAATGAGCTGGAACAGATGCCGGATGAAATCGATGAAGGCCAGCGACTGGTGCAGACGCAGTTGGCATTGATCTGCCGGCAGCTCGGGCCGTTGCGGACGTTGGCGGCGCATCTCATCAAGGATACGAGCGAAGATTGAGATCTGTGGTGTCTGAGCGGGCCTCATCGCGAGCAAGCTCGCTCCCACAGGGTTATCTGATGATCACAAGATTTGTGTTCACCCTCGCCCACTGTGGGAGCGGGCTTGCCCGCGAAGAGGCCATCAGCAACAGTACAGAATCCGGATCAATGCACTCACATCCCATGCTGCTTCATCAACTTTTCATAACTCCCGTCCGCCTTCATCGCCGCGATCTCCCGGTCGAATCCGGCAACGATCTGCTCATGCTGCGGGTTCTTCAGACTGACCAGAATATGCAGGCTGTTCTCGCTCAAGGCCTTGGGCAGGAATTCCACGGCGTTTCGTACCTTGGGTGACTCGCGGGCCAGGTAATAGCGGGCGACGTACTCATCTTCCAGCGTCAGTTTGACCCGGTCGGCAGCGACCATACGCACGGCCATGGCGAAGCTGTGTACGGGGATTTTCTGCAACGAGTCATCGTTGTCGAACCCGGGCGAATAGGCGTAACCGCGCACGATGGCAATCGGATAAGTGTGCAATTGCTGCAGGTTATTGAATTCGATGGGCGCGTCCTTACGCTTGAGAAAACGTACGCGATTGAGCAGGTATTCGCCGGAAAACTGGCCGAGCCTTGTACGCTCCTCGGTGTACCAGGCATTGACCAGCACGTCGTATCGGCCCTCACCCAACCCCATCAAGGCCCGCGCCCAAGGCACTTGTTCAAATTCACTGGCATAGCCGGCCCTGGCGAGCGCGGTACTGACAATGTCCGTGGCCAGGCCGCCGTTGACGAGCGTGGCATCGGTAAAGGGTGGCCAGGCATCGGCAACCAACCGCAGTTTTTCTGCCGCCGCTCCCTGAACCAGCAACAGCAATCCAATCAAAGCAAAAGCTCGATGCAATCGCGGCATGCTAGAAAATCCTTAGCGGGCGATTGCCCGACGTGTTTTCAGCCAAAACCCCAAGGCCCCTGATCCGGCAATACCCGGGTACTCAACATTAGCTCATCGAAGCCACAGCACAGCGCTTCGATCCAGATTACACAAAGAAGACATCCACGCGAGAAATGAATGATGGCATTTTGGCCTTTGTCACAGATTCTCCCGCCATAAAGACTTCTGGCGTGAGTGCGCTTAGTATCGGAACCACGTTTTCAGGGAATCAAAACATGACAGTCGATTGGATCTGCAAACATCACAGCGACCTGGGCAAGGAGCAGCTGTACGCCATTTTGCAGCTGCGCGCGCAAGTGTTCGTCGTCGAGCAGAAATGCGTTTACCAGGATATCGATGGCCAGGACCTGGATGGCGATACCTGCCACGTGATGGCCTGGGACGGTAACCAGCTGGTGGCTTACCTGCGGTTGCTTGACCCTCAATCGCAGGGTGGCGACGTGGTGATCGGGCGGGTGATCATTGCCCCGCAGGCACGCGGCATGGGCCTGGGGCATGAACTGATGGACCAGGCGTTGAAACAGATCGAGAAGTACTGGCCCGGCCTGCCGGTCTACCTTTCGGCCCAGGCGCATTTGCAGGGGTATTACGGGCGCTATGGGTTTGTCGTGGCGGGTGAGGAGTATGTGGAAGATGGCATTCCACACATTGGCATGCGTCGTCCGTAAGGGCCTCTTCGTCGGAACGCCGCCCGGAGCAAGCCCGCTCCCACAGGGGACCGCATTCCAGTGTGGGAGCGGGCTTGCTCGCGAAGGCGTCAGTCAAACCACTGAAAGATTTCAGGGATACTCCAGCACCGCCTTGATCTGCCGCAGATTACGCTCGATCCATCCCCGATCAATCGCCCCCCACTCGCGAATCCGATAGCGCCCCGCATGGTTGCGCGCGCCTTCTTCCTGCTCGAATTCACAGACGATATCCAGGTCCGCCAAAGCCGCGATGGTGTCCTGCGCCGTGCGCCTGGGCATGCCGGTCACTTCGGTGAGCGCCGGGACGCTGCTGGCCAGTCCGCTGTCGATCAGGTACGCCACGTACAACCGGCGATAGAAGCTGCTCTTGGTCTTGCTCACGTCCATCCATTGCTCTCCTTAAAAGATCGCAGCCTGCGGCAGCTCCCGCCACGTCAGGTACACCCGCACATCAAACTCCACCTGGTGATACCCCGGCAGCATGTGCTCGCACAGCTTGTAGAACGCCTTGTTGTGATCCGACTCCCTGAAGTGCGCCAGCTCATGCACCACGATCATTTTCAGGAACTCGCAAGGCGCTTCCTTGAACAACGAAGCGATGCGGATTTCCTTCTTGGCCTTGAGCTTGCCGCCTTGCACCCGGGAGATCGTGGTGTGCAGGCCAAGGGCACGGTGAGTGAGGTCCAGGCGGTTGTCGAACAGCACCTTGTCGATGGCCGGAGCATTGCGCAGGTATTCCTGCTTGAGGTCCAGAGCATAGGTGTACAGCGCCTTGTCGCTCTGCACACCGTGCTTTTGCGGGTAACGCTGGCTCAGGTAATCGCCCAGTCGACCGTCGGCGATCAGCTGGCGCACCTGATCCTGCAAAGTGGCGGGATAGGCCTGGAGATATTTCAACACGGTCATCGGGGCGGCAATACAGGTCACTGAAAGGTCGCCAGTGTAGCGAATTCAGCGGGGCAGCGCGCTCCAGTCAAACGGCTGGACAAAGACCCCGGCGTCTTCGGCCATCATCGGCCGGGCCACCAGGAAGCCTTGCACATATTCGCAGCCGTTGGCCCGCAACCATTCATACTGCGCGACGGTTTCCACCCCTTCGGCAATCACCAGCACCCCGAACTGTTTGCACAAGTCAATCACACTGCGCACCAGCGCCGCATCCCGTACCGAGTCCGGCAACCGGGCTATCAAATGCCGGTCGAGCTTGAGGGTGTCCAGCTCCAGGTCGCGCAGGTGCGACAGGGAGCACGGGCCGGCCCCGAAGTCATCCAATGCCACTCGTACGCCCAGATTGTGCAACAGGCGTAACTGCTTGCGGGTTTCCTCGGGGTGATGCATCAAGGCCTCTTCCGTGATCTCGACCTCCAGATGACGCGGCTGCAAGCCATGGCGCTCCAGCACCTGGCGCAGTTCAGTGACCAGGTTGGGCATGCCGAACTGCGTACTGCTCAAGCTGACGCCGAGCACCAGGTCCTCGGTGAACAGGGTTTCCCAGGCTTTGCGCTGCCCGGCGCTGCGGTGGTAGATCCAGCTGCCCAGCCGACTGATCAGCCGCGCCTCTTCCAGCAATGGCAAAAACAGCCCCGGCGGCACGTCGCCAACGCTCGGATGCTGCCAGCGCAGCAAGGCCTCGAAGCCACGAATCCGCCCGTCCGCAATCGCAACCTGAGGCTGATACACCAGGTTGAAATCCCGGTTCTCGATGGCCGTGCGCACACTTTCCTCGAGCATCAGCCGCGAGCGCGCCCGACCGTTCATTTCGTGATCGTAGAAGCGGTATTGCTGACGACCGGCACGCTTGGCTTCGTACATGGCGATGTCGGCCGCCCGCAGCATCCCGTCGAGATTGGCACCACAATCGGGGAACGTAGCAATGCCGATGCTGGCACCCAGGGCGATATCGAGGCCGTCGACCTGCTGACAGATCGACACGCGCTCGATGAGCTTCTCGGCAATCTTCGCCGCTTGCTCGGGGACCTCCAGATCCAGCAGCGCGGTGAATTCATCGCCGCCCATCCGCGCCAGGATGTCGAAGGGCCGCAAGCATGCCTTCAACTGTTCGGAGACCCAGCGCAGCACCCGATCGCCGGCATCGTGGCCGAGCGAATCATTGACGCGCTTGAAGCCGTCGAGGTCCAGATACATCAAGACCCAGGAACTGTCGGTACGCTCACCGCGCAACAGCAGGTTCTCTACGGTCTGGTAGAAACCGCGGCGGTTGAGCAATCCGGTCAGCGGATCGGTGACCGCCTGAAACTCCAGCTGCTGATGCAGATGGCGCACCACCGACATGTCCAGCACGGTCACTACCATTGCATGTTGCTCGGCAGGCAATGGCGCACAGGACAAGGCCACCGGCACCTGCTGGCCGCGCGTCGTACGCAGCAAAGCATCGTGCAGGCGCAAGGTTTCGCCACGTTTGTAGCCCGTGAAAAACTCGGAATCGGCCCAGACCGGGATATGGGGCTTTTGCAGATAGTCCAGAAACTCCTTGCCTTGCAGTTCCTGCACCGGGGCATTGAGCAGCCGCGACATCGCCGGATTGGCAAAACGAATCAGGCCGTCCTCCCCCAATACCAGAATGCCTTCGGCCGCGTTATCCAGCACCGATGCATTAAAGGCCCGGGCGGATTCCAGATCATGACTCAAGCGCTGCAAGGCCCGGCGGTTGCGCTGGTGTTCGAGCAACGCCTGGACCTTGGGTGTGAAAATCTGCGGGTCGAACGGCTTGAACAGGTAATCCACCGCACCGCTGGCATAGCCCTTGATGACCGCGTCCTGGGACTGTTCATTGGCGGTCAGGAAAATGATCGGCGTCAGGCGGGTCCGCTGGCTACCGCGCATCAGGCGCGCCACTTCATAACCGTCCATGCCCGGCATCTGCACGTCCAGCAGCACCAGGTCGATATCGTGTTCCAGCAACAAGCCGAGGGCCTCGAATCCCGAGGTGGCAGTAATGACCCGCCAGCCCTGGCGCTGTAACAACGCACGCATGCTGATCAGGTTTTCAGGGTAATCGTCTACGACTAAAAGGGTTGAGCCGCCGTCTACTGGCGTGGGTTGCGCGCATTCCATGCTGCTTCTCTAATTGCGGGGCGTCAGGCCGGTTTCTCGTGAAAACCGGACAAATACTGTGCCTTCACTCTAGACCCGGTTCTGCAAAAGCAGAAGGTATCAGTGAGCCATCATTCACCATTGTGACTTTTTGCCGACTAACGGTCGATGGTTCAGCCCCATGAAAACCGGTAAAGATGGCATTTCGACAGGATGTTGACGTCAGCCACCCGTCAGACGAGCATTAACAAAAAACCTCGCTACGCTTATAAAGGCCGCCCCAAAGGCGCGGTCTAGAGCTAGTGGCACGTCCGTGCAGCATGAATCAAGCGGAAGAACCGACATGATCGACCTCGCAACCTGGAACCTCAGCGTCCCCGTCGGCAGCCCGCCGTACACTGTCGAAACCTCCAAGCTGGTGGATGGTTTCAAGGATCAATACTTCCACTCCGACACCGGCACATTGTTTTTCTGGTCGCCCGTGACCGGCTCCCGTACCGAAAACGCGATTTATCCGCGCACCGAATTACGTGAAACCTACAGCAACGGCACATTGAAAAACTGGTATTACCCGGATGCCGACAATTTGTTGTATGCCACGCTGGCAGTGAACCAGGTGCCGAGTTCCGGGAAAGTCGTCATCGGCCAGATCCATGCCTATCAAAGCCAGAAACCGCTGGTGAAGGTCGAATACCAATACAAAACCAGCACAGGCACGGGCAATATCGTCGCCAAGGTCCGGATGCATCCCGATGACGATACAGGCCGGGTGATCATCGTTGCGACTGGGGTGAAACTCGACCAGGAGTTCAACTACCTCATTCACCTCAGCCCCGGTGGCGCCTTGGGCATCAGCGCGGCAGGCTATCAGTGGGATACGCAAATCAGCACAACCTGGCGCGACAAGCCGCTGTACTTCAAGGCCGGGGTCTATGTGCAGGACAACACCGGGTACACCACTGAAGGCGGGAAAGTGACCTTCAGCAAGCTGGATATCGATCACAACCAGTAGTTCCTGAACCGTCGCCGCTCCATTTGACTTCCAAAAAGGAAAACCGTCCTGCGACGGTTTTCCAAGTCAACCTGGCCCTCTAGCAACGCGCAAATCTATTGGATACACATCAACATAAAACTCTTCGAAGAATCGTAATTCTTCTCCAGACTCCCAACCAAATGAGTAACAACTTGAACGCTGCTAGAAGTTGGCGTACCGGCCAATTTTGCATGAGCATAAAAAATGTCATCAAACGTATTAACATCTGTTACAGATACAGCACAAAAGGCCGGAGCTTTTTTAAAGACCCCTGTTTCGAAAGCAATTTTATAAGTGGAGTAATATCCTGAACGAGGATTTACCTTTACTGCAGAAATCCATTCTGATGATTTTGCCAGCACCTTACCCCGGGAGTCGATCGAAGCAGTAAAAACTTCATCCTCCGATGCCGCTGAGCCCAGGCTCGGTGAAATCATCAAAACAACACAACAGAAGCACCTTGATATTTTTCTGAATGGCATCAGCATTTCCTTTCATCCATGAAATTTTATGCACGATTTGCGTACGAATTAATTTAAATAGTAAACCTCGATAGCAGTCAATAAAGACGCCAAGATAAAGAATAACACTTCACGCGCGCTCTATTTCCCCTACATAAACTGGAGCCATAAAGAACGCTCAGACGCCATATTTCTCACAACAATAGATATGACAGCCAATAAAAAACCCGCATCGCTGCGGGCTTTTTAATTCAACATGAACGCACCGAAGTCTTAGTTGACCTTGGCGTTCAACTCACCTTTCAGGTAACGCTGATACATGCCTTCCAACGAGATCGGCTTGATCTTCGATGCATTACCGGCAGTACCGAAGGCTTCGTAGCGAGCGATACACACGTCGCGCATGGCGGTGACAGTGGCGCCGAAGAATTTACGCGGGTCGAATTCGCTCGGGTTGGTGGCCATCAGGCGACGCATGGCGCCAGTGGATGCAAGGCGCAGGTCGGTATCGATGTTGACCTTGCGCACGCCGTGCTTGATGCCTTCGACGATTTCTTCAACCGGTACGCCGTAGGTTTCCTTGATGTCGCCGCCGTACTGGTTGATGATCGCCAGCCACTCTTGCGGAACCGAAGACGAACCGTGCATCACCAGGTGAGTGTTCGGAATGCGCTTGTGGATTTCCTTGATGCGGTCGATCGCCAGCACGTCGCCGGTAGGCGGCTTGGTGAACTTGTAGGCGCCGTGGCTGGTACCGATGGCAATGGCCAGGGCATCAACCTGAGTGCGCTTGACGAAGTCAGCGGCTTCTTCCGGGTCGGTCAGCATCTGGCTGTGATCCAGAACGCCTTCGGCGCCGATGCCGTCTTCTTCACCGGCCATGCCGGTTTCCAGCGAACCCAGGCAACCCAGCTCGCCTTCTACCGAAACGCCGCAGGCGTGAGCCATGGCCACGGTCTGTTGGGTAACGCGCACGTTGTAGTCGTAGTCGGTCGGGGTCTTGCCGTCTTCGCCCAGGGAACCGTCCATCATCACCGAGCTGAAGCCCAGTTGAATGGAACGCTGGCAGACGTCAGGGCTGGTGCCGTGGTCCTGGTGCATGCAC
>Ga0209050_1002549_pt1 | contig 15227 bp, 16 predicted proteins | sample Araplavi_mTSA_r2_FD_184276 | JGI IMG/M metagenome (GOLD analysis project Ga0209050, IMG submission 184276) | Arabidopsis root microbial communities from North Carolina, USA - plate scrape MF_Cvi_mTSA_r2 (SPAdes) (version 2) | ecosystem: Host-associated > Plants > Roots > Endosphere | place: USA... | reverse complement strand
GGAAAATTTGTTTTCAGTCAATGGTATCCTTCATCTTTTACCGTCGATGGCGTCGAATACCAAACGGCCGAGCATTGGATGATGGCCCAAAAAGCAGGCTTGTTTGGAGATCATGAAATTTCCGAGCGCATCCTAAAAGCAACAAAACCCGGGGAGGTGAAAGAACTTGGCCGGAAGATCAAAGGATTCGATGAAATCAAATGGAACGAGGAGAAATTTGAAATTGTAAAGACCGGAAATATTCACAAGTTCAACCAAAACAAAAAGCTAAAGGAATATTTGTTAAATACGGCCGATCGAATCATCGTAGAAGCCAGCCCAACGGATTCCATTTGGGGCATAGGGCTGGCGCAGGATTCTAAAATGATTGAAAATCCGCACACCTGGAAAGGGGCGAACTTGTTGGGATTTGCCATAATGGCGGCAAGAGATCTTTTGCTTGAGAGGGAGCGTTCAACATTTACGAAATGAATTCGCTATAAATTCCAACCTAACTCTGCTGACCAAAAAATTCTATGCCAGTTCACGCCGCGAATATCTAAAAAACCCCTGCGACACCGGCACCAACATCAATCCCGCAAGACCGAAGGTGATAAACGCATGCTTCAGCCCAAACGCGTGCGCCAGATAGCCGATGAGTGGCGGCCCTAAAAACGCGCCCATAATACCATAAGTAGCAATAATGGATATAGCCATCCCCGGCGAATACTTTCGCGAGCCCGCCGCCAGCGAATAGGTCACCGGAATAACCGACGCCGTTCCAAACCCCACCAGGCAAAATCCTGCCATCGAAGGCCAGAACGTGGGGAACACCACGGCAAGGGCAATACCCGCCACAATAAATGCCGCGCTAACCATGAACGTGCGATCCATCCCGATGCGCGTAACAATGCGATCGGAAGCGAAACGCGACAGGGACATGAAGATCATGAAGTTGAGATAGCCCAGCGTGAAGATTTCTTCCTTCACCACTTCCCGGAAAAAGATCCCGCTCCAATCGAACATACCCCCTTCGCAGATCGATGCCAGGAAAACCAAGATACCGAGGTAAACAATATACGGATCGGGCTTCGCCAGGATGAGCTTGTTTCCCGCAGGAGCGCGGTCGTTGTCCAGGAGAAAGCGGTAGCAAGTTAGGGTGGCCACCAGGATGATGCCGGTCACAATTAGAAAGTGCGTGGCGATGGGCACATGAAAGACGAGGAGCAGCGACGAAAAGCCGACACCGGCAATCCCACCCGTGCTCCACAAACCATGGAAAGAACCGTTGATGTTCCGGTTGAATAACTTTTGAAGATGGAGCGCCTGTGTATTTACCGAAATGTTAATGATGCGCGTGCTGAACGCCAGAAAACACAACGAAGCGATAAGCCCCACTTTGGTGGTCGAAAAACCGACACACGAAAGGGCAACCGACAGCGAACAAAACGCAGCCGCCAGCGGAACCCGGCTGTTGTAGCGGGAGACCAGCCAACCCGAAATGGGCAAACCAATAAGCGAGCTAAAAGGCATGAAAATGAGAATCGTTCCCAACTCGGCATCATTAAAACCGAAGAACGCTTTTATGGTGGGAATGCGCGATGTCCAGGTGGAGAAGCAAAAGCCTGAAAGAAAGAAAAAGAGGTTCAGAAAGGCCCGCTGCCTGTTTTGTAATTCCATGCGCCCGTTAATTCGGATAACTATTTATCCAGGACAAAGATGAAAAGCGATCGGGATAAATTCAGCATTTTTTACATGGGAATTCTGACGTGGCCAAAATCTTCCGGCCTTTCCAAGGCCATGCCCCCCGTATCATGTCCGGCTAAATCCCCGTGGACGTCCATTCAGATCGTCAAACCCTGTTTTTCGCTAGATTTGGACAATTGAGGGACCGCCAGCTTGAAAACGTTTTTTAATCTTCTTTTCCAGGTGCTCATCTATGGGGGCATCCTCCAGAGTGTGTTCATTGTGTTGCTGCTCAATAATAAAGGTGTGCGCAAAGGGCGCGCGAATATTTTCCTGTCGATTTTGTTGTTGGCGCTGGCGTTCAGCATCTCGCACATCCTGTTTGCCGGGGTGGTGCTCGACCATCTTTCGGCGCGGGTCTATTCGATCGGCGATCCCACGTTCTACCTGATTGCCCCTCTGCTGTGGTTCTACAGCTGCGAGCTCACAGACCTGCGGATTCGATTTTCATGGACGTTGCCATTTCACTTTACTCCGTTTTTTATCATCATCATTTTATCACTATCGTTACACGAACTTCCGACCGGACGCGTCAGCGAATTTCTGGCCGGAAATCACCGGCTGGTGACGATCTTCTTTTGGGCATCGGTGGTCACACAGTTTTCATGGTACCTGGCGTTGGTGAGGAAGCGATGGCTGGCCTATCAACATTTTATGGAGCAAGAGGTTTCCAATACCGAGAACGTGAGCATTTCGTGGGTACGGTTTTTTATGGCGGTGTTCCTCGCCATAAATCTGCTTTTCCTTTTTAGCTTGTTTATCGTCATCCATTTCCAACCCAGCGCATGGCTTCAAAAGGCAACGGCCTTGACGTTTTCGCTTTCCATCTTTGCTTTGGGTTATAAAGGCATCCTGCAAAAAGAAATCTTTCAACCTGAAGCCAGAACGGACGACAAAAACCGGATACCCATTCCTCCCGTCAAAGAGAAGCCCGACCAGGCACTCATCCACCAGGTAACGCGCTACATGGAAGAACAAAAGCCCTATCTCGATCCGGAATTGACATTGACACGTTTGGCGAACGATCTGAACATGACCCGCAGTCAGCTTTCGCAATTGATCAATGTCGGCATCGGCGATAATTTTTATGACTTCGTCAATAAGTATAGAGTGGAGCAGGTTAAAAAATTGATGATCGATCCGCAAGTAAAGAACTTTAACATGCTCGGCATCGCCCTGGAAGCGGGATTCAAATCAAAATCGACATTCAACCTTATCTTCAAACGGTTCACAGGCTTGACGCCAACCGAATACCGAAAAAATCTTTTGGATTAAGACGTCCACCGGGATGTCCATAGACGCTTGTGTCTCCGCTCTTCCATATTGTTGTACAAAAAAACAATATGCATACGGAACAGCCCAAACGGCTCATCGAATTGAGTCACGTCACAAAATCATTTCCTTCGGTGTCGGGAAATTTTCAGGCGTTGAAAAATGTGAGTCTGAAAATCGAAAAAGGTCAGCTGGTGGCCGTCACCGGAAAATCGGGGAGTGGAAAGTCCACGCTGCTCAACATCATTGCGGGCATCGATAAACCCACGGAAGGTCAGGTCACCATCAATGGTGTCCGGGTAGACAAGCTTTCGGAAAGCGAACTCGCCACCTGGCGTGGAAAAAACATCGGCGTTGTTTTTCAATTCTTTCAACTCCTGCCAACGCTCACGGTCATCGAGAACATTATGTTGCCGATGGATTTCTGCAACCGGTATCCCAAAAACGAAAGAAGAGCACGCGCGCTGGCCTTGTTGGAACAAGTGAACATCAAGGAGCAGGCCGACAAGCTTCCCTCCGCGTTGTCGGGAGGCCAACAGCAGCGCGCGGCCATTGCGAGAGCATTGGCTAACGACCCCCCGGTCATCATTGCCGACGAACCCACGGGCAACCTGGACTCGCAGACGTCGGCCGCCATCTTCGAATTGTTTGCAGCGCTTGCCCGCTCGGAGAAAACCGTCATCGTGGTCACGCATGAAAAGGATTTTGCCGACTATTTCAAAGATGTCATCGTGATCGCCGACGGTGCGATTACAAACGAAACTGTCCCCGCCTGAAAATCCACCTATGAAAACACGATACATCAAAGTCATCCGCGACCTGACGTCAGACTACTCCAAGAACATCATGCTGATCGTCGCCATCGCCCTCGGCGTTTTCGGCATCGGGGCCATCCTGGGAGGCTACAGCGTCATCAAGCGCGAAATGACCGGAAATTATTTAAGCACCACGCCCGCGTCGGCAACACTCGAACTCGAAAAAGAAATTTCAAAAGGCCTGGTCGACAGCGTCCGAAAAATTCCCGGCATAAAAGAAGCAGAACGTCACGCCACCGTCACCGCACGAATGAAGGTTGGCGACAAATGGTTCCCCTTGCTCCTCTTTGTCATTGATGATTTTAAAGAGAAACGAACAAACAAACCTCATCCCTTAAGCGGTGAGACGGAACCTTCTCCAGGATCGATGCTGGCAGAGCGAACGGCATTGATCGTCATGAACGCCAAGGAAGGCGATGACCTCTTGGTCAAAACACCCCATGGCGATCCGATGAAAATAAAATTATCGGGAACTGTGCACGACCCCGGCCTGGCGCCGGCATGGCAAGAGCAAGCGGGCTATGGCTACATCTCGCTCGAAACGCTCCACGCCCTGGGAGAAATGCAAGGCTTTGATCAACTGCGGATCCTGGTAAGCGAGCAGCCTTACTCAAGAGATCACATTATGGAGCAAGCGCAAGTGGTGGCCCGTCAGCTCGAACGCGCAGGCTATGCGGTTCATGAGATCCAGGTTCCGTCGCCGGGAAAGCATCCGCACCAGAGCCAGATGAATGCCGTCATGTCGATTTTTATTGTGTTTAGTTTTATGATCCTGGTACTGGGATCGATACTGGTGGCCACTTCCATGGCCACGCTCATGGTGAAGCAGGTCCGCCAGATCGGGGTGATGAAAACGATTGGCGCGAACTCGGTTCAGATTATGAGTTTGTATGCATGGATGATGGTATCGCTTTGCGTGCTGGCGTTGATGGTTGCCATCCCGTTAAGCCGGTGGGCAGCAGCCGGATTCTATCGCCAGCTGGCTGTGCTCCTCAACCTCGAGATCAACAACGACTCCATTCCCTATGCGGTGGCGATGATCCAGCTGGGTTCGGGGCTCATCATTCCGCTTCTCGCGGCCGCGGTGCCGGTTATCCGCGGCAGCCGCATTTCTGTAAAAAATGCACTGGATAATTACGGTGTCTCAAAAAAATATAGCGCAACCAACTCCTGGATCGTACGTTTTTCGCAATTGAATTTTTTTAGTGAAACTTTTCGTCTCGCCATTCGAAACGTTTTCCGGCAGCGTTCGCGGCTGGTGATGACGCTTGGCCTGCTCGCCGCCGGTGGCGCCATGTTTATGACGGCACTCAACGTATCGGAGGCCTGGGAAACCAATTTGAAAAGAATATACACGCAACGGTTGTATGACCTGGAGGTACACCTGAATAATTTCACCCCGATCGATTCAACTGTCCGGAAAATTAACGCCATCCACGGCGTGCGCGCTGTGGAAGCCTGGAGTAGTTCGCCTACATCCATCAGCAAAGAAAATGCACTGAACATAACGGGCACTTATCCCGACAAAGGTCATGCAAGTTTTAGCATGTTGGCGCTCCCCGTACCCACACAATTGCTAAACCCCACGATTGTCGAGGGGGAATGGCTGCACGATCCAACGGCGCATGATGTGGTGCTGAATCAGTCGGCAAGAGGCTTGCTAAAAATCGGCGACGAGGTATCGCTCGCCATCGAAGAAAAGGTTTCCACCTGGAAAGTGATCGGTTTTGTAGAAGACGTTGGCTCACACGCCACCGCCTATGTGTCGTTGCAACCTTTCTCGACCCTAACCAACACCACCGGCCAGGCGGAGATGCTGCGGATTTCATACCTGGATCGCTCCAAAGAAAATGCGATGCGCAAGAACGTCGAAATAGAAAAGCTTCTCGAAAAGGAGAACATTACCATAAGCTCCACGGTGCCGGTATGGCTGCTGCGCAATGCCATTGCCGCGCACATGAAAGTGCTCGTGAATTCGCTGCTGGCTATGGCGCTGCTCATGGCCTTGGTCGGCACGATCGGGTTGGTTTCTACCATGAGCATGAGTGTGCTGGAACGAACGCGCGAGATCGGCGTGATGCGCGCCATTGGTGCAACCCCCGCGAAGATCAGGAACCTGATTGTGTGGGAAGGTTTGCTCATTGGCACGATCAGTATTTTCCTGGCCTTTGCTCTGTCAGTGGTGCTGTCTGCTTATTTGGGAAGAGTGATCGGCGACATGGCGTTCAGAACACCGCTGTCGCTCACCCTCTCGGCCTTTGCGTTGACAACCTGGATAGCGACCATTTTTGTCGTCGCCTATGTCGCCGTGTTGCTGCCAGCGAGAAGAGCAAACCGGATCAGCACCCGTGAGGCGTTGGCATACGAATAAAATTCAATAGCCCCGGAACAGGATGTGTCAACATTCTATTCCGGGTTATTTCCAAAGACCTGCGTCAATTCAAGACTTGCCCCTGATCCTAAGCATCAGCCTGAACAGATAGAAATAGGCGATTAAAGGAATGCGATACATTTCACATGCTGCAAAGAATTTCTCATCACCGTGCCCGGCACATTCCACTACCCGGCTTCCACTCATGGGTAGGCTAAAATCTTTCTCAGATTACCAGGAAGCTTCACCATCTCCTTATCCATATAGGCTTCCATCATCAGGAGGTCGTCATACGTATTTCTCAACTGCAGGAGATAAGAAAATCGCAGCAGGGAAATCGCAAAGAAAACGTCTTCGTCTTTAAGAACCCGAAAGGTGATGGCGCGCTCCGGAACAAACCGGTGCCGCTGTATCCGGTCCAGTGTCAGAAGCTCGGTTGTTCGTCCGCGGCCAAACACGATGTCAAGATTTCCGTTCCAATGAACATGCCCTATTTCGGTTTCGTGAAAGAAAAAAGCTTTTCCACCCATCGGGTGAGGGAATGCGCCCAGGCCATGCCATGCCGTTACCTGCTCCTCAATCCGGCCGATCAATTTTTGAAGTTCGGGTCATGTAACCCGGAACAGTAAATGATAAAAGAAAGCGGGATGCATCACGTCATGCGTTAACACTGAATTCGCGATGGTTCACCTTGTAATAATAGAAGTAGGACACCGCGAGGGTGATAAAGAAAAATGCATGAAACACTTCCAGCAACACGCTATCGCCGCTGGACAGGTGTGCTACCGGCGTGGAAAGTAAAACAATTGCAAACCCGAAGTAAGCAAACTCCCTGATCTTATGGGGAATGCCGGGCACCACGAGGGCCAGTACCCCGAGAAGTTTTGCCGTGGTCAACTCCAACCTAAACCAATTGGGCAAGCCCAAATGGACAAACGCGTCTTTCATTTCCGGATTGAACGCAAAGTTGACCGCACTCCACAACATGATGGACACGATAATGCCCGTGGAAATCCAATATATGATCTTATCTTTCTTCATAGGTTCGTTATTTATTTTTCAAAGTCTCTATATAGCGCGCGACGTCGCGTATTTCCATTTCGGAAAGAATGGTCTTGAACGCAGGCATCGCATTTCTGCCCCCGGCGACGACGCGCTGAATCGCGACAGTGTCCAAGGGTGTCCGTTGCAAATTTGCCGCGCCGCCAATTCCCGCGGTGCCATCGCCGCCGTGGCACACCGAACACTTGCTTTCATAAAGCTCCTGTCTATCATGAATCGCCGGTCCCTGCGCGACGGCCGTGTCCGGCGGAGGCGGGGAAGTCGGTCCGTGATCCGCTTGCTTCTTTGTGCAACTCCACCCGATACACAGGGAAATCGCGATGGCTACCCGAAAGATGATGCGTGACATCGATAGCCTCTCTAATTAAATTTGAAGACACTCAAGAGCAGAATGGCAAAAAACATCACAAGCTGCACCGCGTGGAAAGTCGATAGATTTCGTTTTATCTTTTTGATCTGCTGCGAAATGCCGGCGCCGGTCTGTTGCAGAATTCTCGAAAGCTTCGATCCCTGTCCTCTCCGAATCAGCAAACCGTTCAAGATGGTGAGCAACACGATGGGAACTTTTACTCTCAGCCACACTTGCTCGCCGAACACGCCGTGCGTGAATGCCATCATGCCCACGGCCGTGACAATGATGAGCAATATGCCCACACCCATCAGCATGGGAAACTTGGACATGGCCTGCCAAATCGCCTGCCCCTTCAGCGGATCTTGTTCATACTGCCGCCAAAATTGATTGACCGCTAAATAGTCGACCACCGTCGTGCCGATAAAAAGAATGATCCCCGTGATGTGAAACAGGAGGAAAGCATGATAAAGGGTTTGTGTTGTCATGGATGTTTTGGATTAATATGCAATGTCTATGATCGATCGGAACGTGCGCGCATCGTTGACAATGCCGAGCATGTAGTGCGCGAGGTCTGCTCGGCTAATGCTGAAAGGCCTTGGGAGGTGCCTGCCAACGGCCACCCTATACTTGCCCGTGCGCGGTTTGTCTTTTAGCATGGGCGGCCGGATGATGGACCAATCGACCGCACTGGCCTGCACCGTCTTCTCCATGATGCGCAAGTCGGCAAACGGGTTTCTCAAAATTCGTTGCACGACCACTTTTGCCAGGAGCCGGATAAAAAGTCCCATCTCCTTATAAGTATAGAGTGCGCTGGCCGAAAGACAGATAAGGCGCGTCACATTTGCCGCGCGCATGGCGGCCAGTATGTTCTCCATTCCCTTCGAATAAACCGTCGTCGGCATAAAGTCCCTGCCCACCCCGAGACAGGAGATGACCGCCGCCTTTCCCACCATCTCTTTTTCGAAACTGGAAAGCTGCAGCACATCGCCCTTGACCAGGGTTAAGGCATCGTGCCGCAGGGTGAACGCCGCCGGGTTGCGCACTACGGCCGTGACGGCAAGTCCCCTTTCGAGCGCTTGCATCACTGCTTCCCTGCCCGAGCCCCCGGTGGCGCCAAAAATCAAAATGTGGGTCATAAAGGCCGTTTTTTATTTCGTTTTCGTTGTAAAACACCTAAATGTACAACGGTTTCGTATGTTTACAACAGGTTCGTATAAATTATTTTACATTTGCTACGAAACCGTATTAATTTTCGGATGGAAAAAACGATCGAATTGGTCAACCTTTGGGGGGCCTTTGCCACGCAACACCCCGACGCCAGCATCGAAGATTTCTGCCGGCACTTGCTGATCCATAAGCGGGAGAGTGAAAATAAAGGACCGTTGCTGGGAGGCGTGGTGCCCATGCACACCGACGGGTTGCTCATGAAATTGATCGGCCGCATCCACAAGCTTCATGTTTTTTATGCCTCGGCAGCCTTTGACGGCACACCGCTGGGTCAATTGGAAGAATTCGGACTGCTGGCGACGATTCAGCAGCGGGGCAATCCCAAGAAATCGGAATTGATCTACAGCAACCTCCTGGAACTTTCGAGTGGAACAGACATGGTGAACCGCCTGAAGAACAAGGGCCTCATAAAAGAATTCGACGACAAGGACGACAAGCGCTCAAAACGGTTGTCGCTCACGCCGCTCGGCGAGAAGACCATGTCGATATGCATCCATCGCGTGTTGAAGCTGGCCAAGATGATGTTATATGAAATGACAGAAGACGACAAGCAGTTGTGTATTCAACTCTTGAAGCATGTTGAGATCAAATTCTCAGGGTTGGTGCAGAAGCACAAAGGCGAAACGTTTGAGGATATCTATAAGGAGTTGATCGCAGAGCCCGAGCAGAAAGCAGATAAGAAGAAGCATTCTTAACTTTTTGTGATCCGGCGCTGCTATGATCAATGATGTTTTCACCCCAAACCCAGGCTTTTCATGTTTTTAAAAATAGGATTTCTGTAGGCAACGCGCTATTTTGATGAGGTGATCAACAAGGTTTTGAAAGTTGTGTTCTGCTTGCCGGCTATTGTTGTACTGCTTGTTATACTATTTTTCAACGTCAACCTCTACTACACGCCCGAGTCAACGTTTGTTGCTCCCGATAGTCTTCGCACCGATCTGCTCAAAGAACTACGGGGACTAAAAAGCGCGTTGCAGAACAACGCCGATATTAACATGCAACGCCTCTACCCCGAAGGTTATCTCTTCATGAATGCTATCTATGGACTGGCGTGGTGCAATATGATGGCCGGCTTGAGCGAGGGATCCGATTGCTTTCAAGAAGGCACAGCCGAGCTTCAAAAAACGTGGAATAAAATTGATTCCGACCTGGGGCGTTCGCCTTTTAATGAGTCGCTGCCCCTTCGTTATGGCGCCTTCTACACCGGGTGGAGTACGTATTTCCTGGGCCGGAAATTAGGTCTTGAACACCCCTCCAAAAGACAGGCGGCTGAGGTTGCTCATTTTAAACAACAATGCGACAGCATTGCAGCAGCCGTAAAAGAAAAGATCTACCCCGTCAGCTACCCCGGCGGAGCATGGCCTGCAGATGTCGTTCTGTGCATGGCCGCTTTATCAAGGCACGATAAACTTTTCGAACCCCGCTACACCGAAGTGCTGAAAGCGTGGTTGGAAAAAGTAAAAGACAATCTCGACGAACATGGCCTGATCCCTCATTCGGTCAGCCCATTAAATGGCAAACCCGTGGAGCGTGCCCGTGGGTCATCCCAATCGCTCATGCTTATTTTTATAAAAGAAATTGACGAAGACTTTGCACGGCAACAATTCTCCATTTTCCGCGCAAACTTTGTGGACAACCAACTTGGTCTCACGGGAATTCGTGAGTATCCAAAAGGCGAAATGGGCATAGGCGATGTGGATTCAGGGCCGGTCATTTTCCAGATGGGCGCTGCCGCCAGCCTTGTCGGTATGCAAACTTTGTATGCCTTTGGCGATCGCGAAAACAGCGTCGCGATACGAAATGGAGTAGAAGCTTTCGCATTTCCTTGGGAGCGCGACGATAGGAAAGTCTATTTGTTCGGATGGCTACCCATGGCAGATGGTTTTATCGCCTGGGGACATAGCGTTGAAGAGATCCGCGAATCACCAGCACCATCCTTCACAACGTTTCATGTCATCAGCGCATTAATTATTATAGCGTTAACGGCATTTGTTTGGGTGCTTTTAAAGCCAAAAAAACCCAGTGACTATGAATTGCAAGTACCTTGGTAGCTTGCCGGTTCCATCCTCTAATCTTTGATCAGCCTTTTTACTTTTATTTTATTGGCTGTCTTATACCCCGCTGCCAAATCATAATTGAGCTGTGCCTGCAACCAAAATTCGGGAGTGGTGTCGAATGCCTTGCTCAGTTTGAACGCCATATCCACCGAAATGGCATATTTCCCATTGATCACCGCATAGAGGTTCTTGCGCGCAACACCCAGTGCATCCGCCACTTCCGTGATGGTCAGCCGATGGGGCTTGATATAAAGCGCTTCAAGAAGCTGACCGGGGTGGGCGGGACTGTGCATGCTCGGCATAGGGTTTTAATTTTGGTCCTGGCGATAATTTAACTCCCGTATCTCTCCTTTAACAAACCGGAATGAAAATGTCCCCAGGCCGTGCACCGTGAGCCGGCAACTGCTTTTACTTTCTTCGAGGATGCTTACTTGCGCGATGGAAAGGTCACGAAGCGCTTTGGCAGCATGTATAACAGAGAGCCATAGTAATAAATGCGCTTTCAACTCGCGCGAAATGCCGCGGGCTGTTCCTTTCTCAAAGAGACTTTTTAAAACGCTATGACGAATAGATACGATCATCAACAACCCAAAACGTATTTTTCACGTTAGGGTGACAAAAGTAAAAAATATTTGTTACCTGCCGGGTAACATCAGAAGAACTTGTTATCTTTGCATCACATTAAGAAAACGAAAATGAAACCGAGTATCAATCTGTATCACCGCCACAATAGCTCGCAAAGCATATGTTTTGCGATGAGAGGGGGTTATCGTGCATATCCGGGTCGATGTATTTATATCTAGCATTAGATTTATTCTAAATACGAAGCCCCGGGTCTGCAGCCTGGGGCTTTTTCTTTTAATATAATTTAACCGGACGCATAGCTCAGCCGGTAGAGCAGGGCGCTGTTAACGCCCAGGTCGATGGATCGTGCCCATCTGTGTCCTCACCTGACTAAAAAAATCGAGGCGTATCGGCTCACGCTTATACCGTGTTGGAACCGTAGCCGGGTGGCACGTTGGTTCAAATCCAACCGCCTCGACAAAAAAGGAATTATAATAAACCCATAAAGAGAACAATATGGAAACAGATAAGACGACCGGAGAAAAAATATTTCCGGTCAAAGCATTAAGGTGATGCTCCTGCCTTTTAAGCAGGAGAACACGGATCGTTACCGTGTGGCCGGACAACGGGCAGTAGTATGTATTGGTCACCATAAAAACCGAGGTGACCGCGAAGAATAATGAATGATAGACTTTTAACACGTTATTATGAAAGAGTACCACAAGATCCAGACTGTATTTTTGCGGAGCCCCGAAAGCAATTTTAAAACCCTCATGGAGGGCCATTGGGCGTTGCCTGAGTTTGAAGTTTTAAAAGACATCTCATGGATCTGGACGGAAAAAATCGACGGGACGAATATTCGTATCCTGTGGGATGGCCATGACATCCGGTTCGGCGGAAAGACGGATGATGCCCAAATCCCTACTTTCCTGCTGAATGTTTTGCAGACCAAATTTACAGCAGAACGGATGAAGGAAGTTTTTACTGACGCCACGGAAGTGTGTTTGTATGGAGAGGGTTACGGCGTCAAAATTCAAAAAGGTTCCCACTATTTACCCGATCGAACAGATTTCATTTTGTTCGATTGCAAAATCGACAACTGGTGGTTAGCCCGCCCAAACCTTGAAGATATCGCGAACAAACTTTCCATTGGCATTGTTCCGGTTATGGGTATGGGCACACTGCTGCAGGCTGTTGAATTTGCAAAGAAAGGTTATAAATCCACGATTGCTCATAACAAAAATTATGATGCTGAAGGATTAATTATGAAACCTGCCGTTGAATTGTTCAACCGGCAAGGGCACCGGTTAGTCTCTAAAATTAAATTCAGAGATTTTATCCGTTGAGGGGTCAATGGCGCAGCATCCATGGTGGTTGCATGAGGATCATTGATCCCTGGAGATTAAGCTAACTAAGTAGAAGCATCCCGCTGAAAACGGGAAGGACTGGAGCGTTACCAGTAGTCTCCACATAGGGCAAGTCGGAAGGATGGGAGGTAAATTCTCCCATCCCACGGCAGTGCCGGTGGCGCGATAGCATAGTCGCTGAGAAATGCGTTCCGGTTCATCCGGAAAGATCGAGGTTAAAGCCCTCCGCGCCACAACACATTGTGAAACAAACAAAACAAATAATGCATCACGTACTACACCACATCAACGGCCAGGTCATCGCAGAGTTCCAGGCGAACGGCGCCATCATCCGCGACGCACAACAGTTTCTGGAAGTCATGATGAATTTGCCCGCCGACAGGATTGTCATCCACCAGGCCTGCATCGATGAATCATTTTTCGATCTGCGAAGCGGCCTGGCGGGCGAAGTTTTGCAAAAGGTGGTGAACTATTCGAGGCAACTGGGGATCGTCGGTGATTTCTCTATCTATGAAAGCAAGAGCCTGCGCGATCTCATTTACGAGAGCAACAAATCAAACACCGTCGTCTTCGTGCAGACACTCGCTGATGCCTTGAAAAGATTAAGCGCGTAGTTCTTAAAAAGTTTTAAAAAAATTGTTACCTATTAGGTAACAATTAACAAACCGGATCGTATAGTTGAATCATGAATAACAAGCATCAACACAGTTCGTATCGTCGACCCCAACCACTAGCAACCCGGGAGGCCGGACTGTGTATGCCTGATCAATGATGTAACATCGCGTTGTGCAAGACCATACGAGCCTCCCTGATCAGGAGGCTTTTTTATTTATAGGGTAATGGAGGAGTTGGTCGTCCTCGCTTGCTTTGGACGCAAGAGATCCCTGGTTCGAATCCAGGTTACCCTACTCGCTCGCCGTAGCTTCAGCGAAGGAGAGCTCGCTCGTCACAACTTCAGCAACACGGGCATCGCTCACTACCCGCATGGCCGCGAGCCAAAATATTCCGGAGAGTAGTCCGTAAGTGGAAGCGGGCCGCTCTGTAAAAGCGGTGCTCATTAGCCTTGGGTGTTCGATCCGCCCCTCTCCGACTCGCCCGCTGCAGCCTCAGCGAAGGAGAGCTCGTTCGCCTAAGCCTCAGAAGGCGAACATCGCCCGCCCACGACTCCAATCGCGGCGGGCAGAAATGGTGATGTAACGCAAATTGGCACAGCGGCAAGATTGTGGATCTTGTGTTTATGAGTTCGAGCCTCATGCATCACCCTTACATCATGGCCCTGTCGTCTAACGGATCAGGACACGAGGCTACGAACCTCGAAGTGCAAGTTCGACTCTTGCCAGGGCAACACATTTTTGGAGAGCAGGCAGACATTGGTTCGCTGCACTGTCCTGCTAAGACAGGTCCCGGTTTTTGGGATGAAGGTTCGATTCCTTCGCTCTCCGCCAGGTTTTAAACAGAGGGTATCCGGCTGGATGAGGAGCTTGTCTTGAAAACAAGTAGCGGCCAACCCCGTCGTGCGTTCGAGTCTCACACTTTCTTCACTCGCCGAAGCTTTAGCGAAGGAGCGTTCACTCGCCGAATCGTTAGCGAAGGAAAGCTCCCTCGCCGAAACTTCAACTAGCGCGAGCCAGGCCCAGTCCAAGTGAGCTATTCATACTTCAAACTGTCCGAAGGATTGGCACGACTGGCCATCAGCGACTGCCAACCCACGGGTACCAAGGTCATGACCAAGGTTATTCCACCCGCGATAGCAAATACACTCCAGGGTATCTCAATGTGATTGGTGTACTGCTCCAGAAAGCATTGCATGACATACCACGCTATGGGCGCCGCCACGGCAAATGCCACCGTAACCAACACCAGGAAATTGCCGGAGAGCAATATCAGAATACTGGAAATGCTTGCACCCAGCACTTTGCGAATACCGATCTCCTTGATGCGACGGGTACATACGAATGACACCAGTCCGTACAATCCCAGGCAACCGATAAATATCCCCACGCCGGCAAAGGCCGTGAGCATGTTTGAAAATTTGCTCTCATCGTCATAGAACGTGCGCAGGTCGGTATCCAGAAAAGAATATTTAAAATAATTGTCCGGAAACTCCTGGTTCCAGTATTTACCGATAAGGCCGATGGCCTCTTGTGCAGCGGATGGGTCAATGCGAAAGCTGGCGAGAGAAAACTGATTCTTGCGAAAGGAATAAAGATGCGGAACGATGCCTGACTTCAGGCTTTGCGAATGATAGTTCTTCACTACACCGATCACCGTCCGCGGCACGACGTTATCACCCTCTCCCAGCTTTATCCCGATGGCCTCATCCGGTGTGGCAAAACCCAGCGCGGCAACGGCCTGTTCATTGATCATGACCACCGGGTTTGATTGGGAGGTATCGTTCGCCTGAAACATGCGTCC
>Ga0209050_1002546_pt1 | contig 15241 bp, 11 predicted proteins | sample Araplavi_mTSA_r2_FD_184276 | JGI IMG/M metagenome (GOLD analysis project Ga0209050, IMG submission 184276) | Arabidopsis root microbial communities from North Carolina, USA - plate scrape MF_Cvi_mTSA_r2 (SPAdes) (version 2) | ecosystem: Host-associated > Plants > Roots > Endosphere | place: USA... | reverse complement strand
ATCCAGGATGAAACGCTTGCCGCCATCCATGGCTGGTTCGACAAGCTGGAAGCGCGCGACGACATCGACGCGATCGTGGCCCGCACACCGCTGCAGGCCGGCATCCACAGCGAGATCCTGCTGGAGTACGAGCCCTCGCGCATCATGTTCGACGTCATGCCCAGCTGGGAGCCCGACGACGAAGACGGCCTGCGCGCCGAAGGCCGTAACGGCCCGCTCAGTCCCGCTGAAGTCCACGAATCGCTGGCGCCCGTGCTGCGCGAGGCCGTGCTTGAACGCATCGCCCGGCTTGCCGGCAAACCGCACCTGGACCACCACTTCCGCTTTCGCGCGCAGTTCCCCACCACCGAGGGCCGGCTGCGCCTGACGCTGGTGGACCACACCGACGAGGCCAAGCAGCAAGGCCTGCGCGAACGCGTTGCGCAATACGTAGACCAGGAAGTGCTGAACGGCGCCCAACCCACCGGCCGCCTGCACATCAGCCTGCTGTGCCGCCATCTGCTGAACGAACGCCTGTTTCCCAAGTTCGATTACCCCTGGCTGATTGCCGTCTTCACGCGCGTGCTGGCGCTGAACGCGGGCCAGGAGTCGCTGGCCGAGCAGCGGGGCTCCATCATCCACGCGCTGCGCCGCTGGTCCGAGGAACAGTATCTGCCGCGTTATTTCGACGTGTCGCAGAACGCCTTCCGCACGAACACCTACAAGCTCAAGCCCGGCGCAACGCTGGATGCCAACGACCGCGGCATCGACCTGCTGCTGTACGCGGCAACGCTGATCCTGCGCTTTGAACCCGGCTATGCGCGGCCGCTTGGCCTGACCTTTCTGGAACTGGCGCGCGATGTCGGCAGCGCGCGCGCCGAAACCATGCTCGCCAGCGGCAGCGGCGCCATTCCCGCCGATCGCGCACGCCTGGCGACCGGCACCGTCACCTGCGCCGCCAACGACGTACTGGCCACCGTGTCCATTGCGATCCGGCAGGAGTCGCCGGCGGCCTATTGCCTGGCGCTGGACTTCCTCGCCAGCCTGTTGCGCGCGGGCTTTCCGGCCGGCTACCGCATCGAACTGAAAAGCCGTGCACGCCACTACCTGCCCATCAAGGGCCTGGCCAAGTCCGACACGCATCGCTTTTTTGCCAACGCCGCGCAGCATCCCGAGGCGCACGATGCGCTGGCGCGCTATGCGCACGCCGCCATCCAGCCCTACGAATGGTATTCGGATGCGGAGGCCGAAAAGGCCTGCCTGTCCGGCACGTATGCGACGTTTGCGCTGGGTCTGGCCGACGCCGGCCACTTTGCGCTGCTGCGCCACTACATGGATCTGGTGGACGACGAACATCAGTCAGTGCAGGACCGCTACACCACCGTGTTTCTCGAACAGCATGGGCTGACGCCGCAGACCCTTGCCACCGTCGTGGCATGCCTGTGCGTCTGCACCGACGGCTTCAAACCGCCCGCGGGGTTCACGATTGAAGATGCGCCATTGCTTGCGCTGCTGGCTGACGCACTGGCCGCACTCCCCGAGCACCTGAGGGCGCATGTGCGCGAACGGCTGTTCGGATCCGACAAGAAGCTGGCGGCACTGGCGCGCAAAGCGGACGAACCGAAAAAGGCGCTGCTGTTGCAACTGCTGGCGCAATAAGCGCGGCGGTGTCACGCGGCGATATGCAGGGGTTTCGCGCCAGTTGAATTTTCCTGGTATCGCCGCATCAACACGCCATTTTCCTTGCGGGAAAGCGCAGCAAAATCATCATCGCCCGCAAATTTGCGACGATAATCTGCGCTGGGCCCGCCGCTATCCCTGTACGCTCTCTGCGACGCGCTCTCCGCTTTGATCCGCAGCAGCGGTGCGCCGCCATGTCTTGCCGGCCGGCGCCACCTACCACCATCTGTGACACGTAGCAGCGATTACGTTTGAACCAGAGTTGGAGGCTCGCCATGCCCGATCATCGAATCGCATTGCGCCGCGCCGTCGAGGCCGTCGACCACCTGACCGACCCCGAACCGCCGTGGCGCGACATCCTGGGCACCGCCCGCGATCTTGTCGGGGCCGACAGCGGCGCGCTTATCGTGTTCGACGCCAGGAACAAGCTGCTGACCCTGACCGCCATCGGCTTTGCCGACGCATGCGTCTCGGATTACCAGGAGCACTACTGCAACTGCGACATCGTTGAGCAGGAGGGGCGCAATGCCCCCGCCGGCACCTGGCTGGACACTACGCGGATGTACGAACCCGCGCAGTTGCAGCGCACCGAGTTCTATGCGGACTTCATGGCCCGGCATCGCATGGCGCAGGTGCTGTCGCTCATCATCGAATCGAACACCGTGCTGCACGCCGCGATCGGCTTTCAGCGGTCGTCCATCGACGCGAAGGCCGGCGACCGGCTGCAATCCGGCGACTACGCCCGCTATTTCCGCGCGCTGCGCCACCACTTGTCGCAACGCGAGCGCAACCGCGTGATCGGATGGAAGTCGCTGGAAAGCGCGTTTTCCGATGTCAACGAAGCCGTGCTGCTGATCAGCGTGGATTGCATCGTCGACAAACTGTCGCCGCTGGCCGTGGGTTTTCTGGACGACGTCAACGGCTGGACGCTGCATGGCCGCCGGCTGCGCCATGCGGACGCCAAGGTGCAGCGGCTGTTGGATGCGCACTGTGCCGCCGTGGCGCGTGACGGCCAGATGCGGTCGATGGCCACGGCCTCGGGTTGGGGCGAGCTGTTCTGGGTCGACATCAGCGCCGCGCCGCCTGCGCTCAGCCTCATCGGCGGCCGGATGCTGCTGATGCGAATGCGCAAGAAGAGCGCGTTCGCGATGCCGGACGTCACCAAGCTCCAATCGGTGTTCTCCATCACGCATGCCGAAGCCGCGGTGCTGGCCGGACTGGCCGCCGGTCACAGCGTCGAGGAAGTGGCCACGCTGCGCCACGCCTCGGTCCTGACGGTGCGCAAGCAGGTGGCGTCTCTGCTGACCAAGATGGAGTGCAGCCGCCAATCCGAACTGGTCCGCCTGGCGTCGTTGTTGTAGGCCAGTGCGCCGCTTGGTGTACTCAGATTTGGGTATGCGGCCTGCACCCATGCGGCCCTACGATGAGCACGAAGGCATGAGACCCGGGCCTCCAAGCGCCTGTCGGGTCACCACCCCGTCTGCGCTCGCGATCTGCAGGCCCGCAAACCGGCGCCTGAGCCCGCCGGACCATGACTCCGCCCATCCGGTCCCGCAGCTGCCCTCGGCCGTGTAGCGCTATCGCGCGCGCCCCGAACGGCACCGGTCCCAACGCTGCGCCCCCACGCATCCCCAAGGAGCCATTCATGAACCCTGTCCTGCCATTCCGCGCCCTTATCCCCGCTGCGCTGGCGGCATTTGCCCTGCTGTCCAGCCCCGCGGGTGCGCAATCCGCCTCAACGGCGCCGGCCACCGCGGCGCCTTCCTCGGACTTCACGCCCACCCGGGCCGACGTCGAACGCGACCTGGCCGCATGGCGCGAAGCCGGGCTGGAAGAACAATGGGCTGGCGAGGAAAGCCCGAACGTCAACTCGCCCACGTACATCGAGGACTACAAGAAATACGAATCCACCGTCCGGACCGGCGGCATGGGCCAGTCGGCAGCGCAGCCCACAAGCGGGTCGGAGCGCAGGTGGTGATGTCTGCAACACGATGACCCCGCGCGGCGACGGGGCTGCCCTGCCCCGCCGCGCGACGCCATTTGGCAAATAATCGGCGGATCGGCTTGCATCTGGTAACGAGCGGGATACCATCCCCCTTTATCCTCCAGCCTCTTCCTTATCCGGACCCCGCCTTCCGGCATGACCGACACCCGCTACATCGAAGACCTGCGCCGCCGCTACAACGCGGGCGCCAAACTCAAGTTCGTCAATTTCTGGGGCCACCAGCCCGGCAAGCACGGCATCACGGCCTCGTGCTTCAGCCAGTGGTACGGCGCGCCCTTCGAGATCGAAGGCCAGCGCTACCCCACTGCGGAACACTACATGATGGCCGAGAAGGCCCGGCTCTTTGGCGACGAGGCGACACGCGCGCTCGTGTTCAAGGCGCCCAATCCCGGCGCGGCCAAGGCGCTGGGCCGGCAGGTCATGGGCTTTAACGACGAGACCTGGCTGGCAAACCGCTATGCCATCGTCGTGCGCGCCAACGAGGCGAAATTCGGCCAGAACCCCGAATTGCGCGAGTTCCTGCTGCAGACCGGCAACCGCGTTCTGGTCGAAGCCAGCCCCGTGGACCGCATCTGGGGCGTGGGCATGGCGCAGGACGACGAACACATCGCCAATCCCAACCTGTGGCGCGGCCTGAACCTGCTGGGCTTCGCGCTCATGCAGGTGCGGGACACGCTGCGGGCCTGATTCTCCGCCGCCCGCTCGGCCCGCGCCGGCTCCGACGGCGCGGCCACGCCAGACACCATGACCGCCATTACCCACGCCCAGGCGCTGAAGAAACTCGCCGCCGACATCCTGGTCCAGACGCTGGACGAAGACCTTGCGCGCCTGCTGGCGGACACCATGGCGCGCGCCCGCCATGACGCCGCCATTGCGGCCAACCCATCGGACAGCGTACTGACGCGCCTGCTGCGCCGCTGGAACTGCGTGCTGCAGGCGGGCGACGACGCGGCCTCGCCGCTGTATCGCCACAAGACCGCCGTGGCGCTGGCCATCCTGCTGCACAAGTACGGCATCGCCGACGCCGGCATCGCCGACCGCGCGGATGCCGCCATCGACGCCCTGAACGAGGCCGTGGCCCTGAGCGACGATTTTCATCGCAAGACCGCCGCGATCAAGGCCGCCTTCCTGCACACGCCGCCCGCACCGCTCAAGCGCGCGCCCGGCCTGCCCGACAGCCTGACGTTCTACCGGGCGGGCGACGTGGTGTCATACCAGCTCTACGGCCGCTATCACGCAGCGTATGTCCACCATTGCGCGCAGACCAACCAGAGTCCGGTCATCGAGTTCTACGACGCCGTCTTCGACCATGTGCCCGCCATCGACGAACTACGCGACAAGCCCGCGCGCGGCCGCCGCTACAACGATGGCAGCGTGCGGATCGAACGGATGTCGGTCGCCGGCATGAAGTTCATGCCGGATCCGGCCGGCCAATTCGTGCTGATCAAGGCCTGCGTGGAAACGCCGCCGGACACCAGCCGACTGGGCAAGCCGGTGGGCCTGTATGCCGTGTCGGACGTCTTCGACCTCCAGGACAGCGTGGACGGGTTGTTCGGGCGCAGCTGAACCTGCGCCGGCTCACGCCAAGTACGACGCCACTTCCTCCGGCGTCAGATAGCGCTTGAACGTCATCAACGGCTGCTGCGCCTCGTGGATCGCGCCGTTGAAACCCGACCAGTTGCGCTTGGTGCCCTCGTCCGTTTCCAACGCGATCAGCACGCGCTTTCCGTGGCGGGACGGATGGTCGCGCAGCGCGGCTTCGCCCCATGCCCACTTCAGCATGTTCTTCAGCTCGCCTCCGGCATACGCGCCGGCCTGCAACCACTGGAAGTCGGCCGTGTCGCCATCCATGTCCGGCGTGCGCGAGGCGATGTCCCGCTGCACGCGCAGCGCCTGCGCGTGTTCGCCGATCAGGATCTGCAGCAGCGTGAGGGCATGAAAGGTGTTGTTGATGGCGTGGGCCTCGGCGATGAAACCCGTTCCGGACGCCGGCAGCACGACCACCAGTTCGTCTTCGTAGCTGACGCGCGACGCCAGCCACAGGAAATGCAGCTGGTCGAACGGCAGGCTGTCGTTGAGCGAGGTCATGGCATACAGCAAGGCCATCAGCGCGTCGTCGGCGATGAACGCCTGATGATTGCCACGGTGGCGCAAGAGCATGGTCATCATCGGCAGCACCAGCACGTCCACGGCCGCTTGCAGGGCTTCGACCTCCCAGAATGCGTCCTGCGGCACCGCTGCCAACCTGGCCTGCGCGTCCGTCCAAGCCTGGCGGTCGGTCTCCTCGACCTCCTCGTCGTCCTCTTCGACTTCCTGCGCGCAGAACGGACGCAGGCGTTGCAGCCAGTCGCGCAGCAGTGCGTGCAGCGTGGGAAACAGAATGGCGGGATCGGCGCCGCCCTCCACCAGCGATCCGCCCATCAGCGCAAGCGCCGCAGCATGGGAAGGATGCAGTTGCGGCAAAAGATCGGCGCAATCCCGCAGGGCCGCAGCAGTGTTCGCCGGGTTGCGGGCATGGGTCAGGAAGGCGCCAACCTCGGGCCGCCTGAAGAACTGCTCCATCGACTCCAGGTCATCGGCGGCAAGAATGGGACGGGACAGGCTGCGTGCGAGGTCGGAGATCGGCATGAGGTACGGCTATGGGTGAGGACGGCGAACAGCAAGCGCGCCCGCCGGTATCCAGGGCGCCCGAGTTTACCGGCCGAAGCGCGATGTCGTGACCAAAAATTTCATGCCTGATCGCGTCTTTAAACGACGTGATGTCAGCCAGGTGCGCTTTCCCATAGTGGTCAGACTTCAACGAAGCGTTACAAGTCCTGCCAGATCTAATCAAATAAAACAGTTCTCCCCACGCTTCTGCTTTAGTTCTAGTCGCTGCATGGTGTTGCGTTCGGCGCGGCTTCCAGCGTTTGACGTACTGCCGGCAGAGAAAAGATCAATAACCGGAGGAGAAGTCTATGCGTACGTTCAAGCGCAGGGCCGCCGCATTCCTGGCAAGCGGCCTGATCGCAGTGCTGGCGGGTTGCGCCTCGCCAGGCGGCAAGAAGGACACGATTGCCATGCCCGGGCTCTCGCAGCCCGTGGAAATCGTCAGGGACAAGCACGGCGTGTCTCACATCTACGCCAAGAACCAGGCGGACCTGTTCTTTGCTCAGGGCTTTTCGGCCGCGCGCGACCGCCTGTGGCAACTGGACCTGTGGCGCCGCCAGGGCGAAGGCAAGATGGCCGAACAGTTCGGCCCGCGCTTCATCGAGCAGGACCGCGCCGCGCGCCTCTTCCTGTATCGCGGCGACATGCAGGCGGAGTTCGCCAGCTATCACCCCGAAGGTCAGGCCATCCTCACCGCATTCGCCAACGGCATCAATGCCTACGTGAACTGGGTCAAGGCCAATCCCGACCAGCTTCCGCCGGAGTTCAAGCTGACCGGCACCGAGCCGGGCTACTGGAGTCCGGAGACGTCCCTGATCCGCATCTACGGCCTGACGCGCAATGTCAGCGAGGAAGTGCGGATGTCCGAGCAGATCGCCGCATTGGGCCTGAACAACGTGCAGGGGCTGAGCACCTTCGAGCCGCCGTTGGCGCTGCAGGTGCCTGCCGGCCTGGACGTGCGCCAGATCAACAAGTCCGTCCTGGCCACCTACCGGCTGGCGCGTGACGGCCAAAAGTTCGAGGCGGGCGACTTCCCGCGCAGCCCGCTTGCCGCGGATGAACGCGCCAAGCTGGCGAGCGCGTTGTCCGAGGGGCGGCTTGCGTCGCTGGACCCGGCCTTCGATCCGCTGGCGCCGCGCTACGAAAGCAACAACTGGACGCTCAGCGGCGAGCGCACCGCCACCGGCAAGCCCATCCTGGCAGGCGACCCGCACCGGTCCATCACGATGCCGTCGCTGCGTTACATGGTCCACCTGAATGCGCCGGGCTGGAACGTGATCGGCGCGGGCGAACCGGCATTGCCCGGGGTGTCGATGGGCCACAACGACCGCATTGCATTCGGCCTGACGATCTTCGCGTTTGGCGACGAGGAAGACCTGTACGTCTACGACACCAACCCCGCGAACCCCGGCGAATACCGCTACCAGGGCCGCTGGGAAAAGATGCGCCAGATCGACGAGAGCATTCCGGTGCGCGGCTCGTCGCCTGCCATGCGCAGCCTGAAGTTCACGCGCCACGGTCCCGTCATCCACGAAGACCCGGTGCGGCGCAAGGCCTACGCACTGCGCGCCGCCTACCTGGAATTCCCGGGTACGGCCGCCTATCTGGCCAGCCTGCGCTTGAACCAGGCGCAGAACTGGAACGAGTTCGTGGCCGGCATGGAAAAGCACTACACGCCCAGCGAGAACATGGTCTACGCGGACGTGGACGGCAACATCGGCTGGTTCGGCGGCAGCATCGCGCCCATCCGTCCGCGCAACGACTGGTCCGGCATGCTGCCCGTGCCGGGCAATGGCGACTTCGAATGGCGCGGCGTGCTGCCCGGCAACGCCCTGCCCCGCGTCTTCAATCCGCCCGAAGGCTATGTCGCCACGGCCAACGAGTACAACCTGCCCGCCAACTATCCGTACAAGGACATGTCGGCGCGCACCTGGGCCGAACCCTTCCGGATCCAGCGAATCCGCGAGGTGGTGGCTGACGGCAAGGGGCTGACCGTGCAGCAGTCGCAGGATCTGCAGTTCGACAATCTGTCGATTCCTGCCCGCACGCTGGGCGGCTATGCCAAGTCGTTGAATTCGGCGGACGCGAAGGTCGGCGAAGCGCTGAGCCTGCTGAAGGACTGGGACTACCGCATGGCCACGGACTCCCGGGCCGCCACCGTCTATGCCTTCTGGCTGCCCGAGGTCGTCAAACGCGTAACCGACCTGTATGTGCCGGCAAACGGACGCGCGGCATTCGGCGAGCTTTCCACCCGCAAGACACTGGAAAAGCTGGCCACGCCCGACGCCGCCTTTGGACCTCGCCCGGATCAGGGCCGCGACGCCCTGCTGTTGCAGGCGCTGGCCGATGGTCTGACGCAGCTCACCGCGAAGATGGGGCCGGATTCGAAGCAGTGGCAGTGGGGCAAGCTGCACCACATCCAGTTCGATCACAGCCTGGCCAGCCTGCTGCCGCCCGACACGGCCAAGGCGTGGGGCACGCCGCGCTATCCGGTCGGCGGCGACAACGACACGGTGCATCGCGCGACGTTCCGCAAGAGCGACTACCGCGTGACCAGCGGCGCGTCGTACCGCCAGGTGATCGACGTGTCCGACTGGGACAACTCGCGCGTGCAGAACGTGCCGGGCCAATCGGCGGATCCGCGCAGCCCGCATTACCAGGACCTGATCAAGGGCTGGGCGACGGGCGAGTACTTCCCGATGGCCTTCAGCCGGGCCAAGGTGGATAGCCAGCGGTCGGATACGCTGACGCTGCAGCCGGCGGGCAAGTGACCTGAGTTCCGGGGATGGACAAGCCGGGCTGCGACTTCCTGCGAGGGAGCGCGGCCCGGCTTTTTTATCGGGCTGCTCGCTTGGGTCGATGATGCGCTGGACTCAACCCGGACCTTGCACCCTTGATGTTTGTCATTTCGCGCCGCGATCCGCGGGCGGAGAATGCCCTCATGACCCTCTACCCCGTGCTGCTCATCCTGCACCTGCTTGCCGCCTTCATGTTCGTCGGCACTGTCACGTTCGAGGTGCTGTTTCTTGAACCGGTGCACCGCCGCCTGCCGCCCGACGTGCGCAAGGCGCTGGGCAGCCAGCTCGGGCCGCGCGTGCGTTCGGTGGTGCCGTGGTCGGTGGTGGTGTTGTATCTGGCGGGGTTGGGGCTGGCGTGGCAGCACCGCGGCGCGCTGTCCGCGCCGCTGGTCTCATCGTTCGGCCTGCTGCTGTCCATCAAGATCGCGCTGGCCATCAGCGTGCTGGTTCATGTGGCCACTGCGCTGGTGCTGGCCAGGCAGCGCAAGCTCACCGGCGCGCTGCAAGGGCGTCTGCACCTGAGCGTGTTCTGCCACATGCTGGCCATCGTCGTGCTGGCCAAGGCGATGTTCTACGTCACCTGGTGACCGGGCCAGGGGCGCTGACCGCGAACAGGACGATAACCGCGCGGATCGCGCTAACGCCCCTCCACGCGCCCCTCCGCGCGAACCTCCCCGTTTACTTGCGCTTGCCCGAGGCGTCCTGCTCCACCACCATGTCCAGCACGTAGACCTTGGAGGGCGCATCGGCGGGCGGGTTCTTCCAGTCGTAGCGCTTGACGCGCAGCACGGTGCGCACGCCCTCTTGATGCTCAAACCCTTCGATCGACTGGTAAAGCGGCTGCCACTTGTCCGGCGCCGGCAGCGCGATGCCCGCGTCATTGAACTTGCGTTCGCGCACCATCAGGCACTGATAGTGCGGAATCATCGGATGGCTGCATTCGGCGCGCTTGGCCGCCACTTCCAGGAACATGATCTGGCCCGCGCTGCCGTACAGCGTTTCCGGCGTGGGTTCGCCGACGAACTTCAGCACGCTGCCGTCCTGCGTCGTGAGGTCCAGCGTCGGCTCGGCCTTGTCGCCCGACATCGTCACGCGCAGATCGCCCTTCAGGCGCTGGGCGATCTCGGCATCGAGTTGCATCAGGCTTTGTTCGCAGGCCTTCATCGTCGACGCGAGATTCGCGATGGTCAGCACGCCGTTCTTGTACGTGTACCCGCCGAATTGCGCATTGCAGCCGCCGCGGATGTTCACGCCGTCGTCCTTGAAGGTCAGGCGCACCTGATGCTCGACGCCCTTTTGCAGCGCCGCGATGGCCTTGCCCGCGGCATCGGTGGCGGCGGTCAGGCGCCAATGGTAGGCGCTCAGGCCGGCCTGAGTTTCGGCGGACATGGTGGCGGAATCAGGCATGGCGGACGATCCTTCGCGGGGTGAGGTCGTGGGCGCGCAGGCAGACAGCAGCGCCGCGCAGACGGATGCAAGAAGGATGGTTTTTTTCATGATTGGTTCCTGACGGCCGCGTGGCATTGACGAAAAGCGGGATTCTACGTCCGTGCCGTGGACGAAATTACCGCTGCGCGGCGCAGTCCGTTTCCAAATCTTGCGGCCGACCAGCCCGGGGCAACGTGATCGAACCGTCCGCGCGCCGTGTGCCCCGCATGGGAAATTGTCATCCGGCGGGCGCGGTCCAGCCCTCACGGCCAGCGCGGGCGCGATTACAGTCTGACACCTTCCCCGTCAGGCCCACGCACGGCCGCGCAGGCCTGAACGCGCTACTTGGCAGCGGGATACACCGGGCTTGCCAGGCAAGCCTGCGCCCATTCGTAGTCGTCGGTATCGAAGATTTCGCCGTCGATCTTCGGCAGGGGCTTGTCTGCATAACTGAAATCGGGCGCTGCCGGCGACCGGTTCCAGTGGGTCTTGCCATTGCCGTCGTCGCACGCCTCGTCGGCGCTGCTGAACGAGCACGACGCGATGACCTTGGGCTTGCCGTTCATCACGCCGGCCACGTACCGCTTTGTGTAGACGCCGCCGGAGGCCCAATACTCGTCCACCGAGCAGACGCGGTCCTTGTGCTGGTAATGGCGGGTCGCGAAGCAGGAATAGTTGTTGTAGTCGGGCGGCAGCACGTCGCACGACGACGCGAAACCGGCAAACGGACCGCCGGAGAATTGCGCCCGGAACTTGCGCTGATCCAGCGCCCGCGCGATCAGGACCGGCGTGCCAGACCCCTTGGCCTTTTCCTTGAACTGGGCGCTGCGCGCCTGGATCAGGCTGCGTGCGGCCTGCGCGGGGGTTTTGCCGTCGGGCAGGAGGTCGGGCGACTCGATCAATCTTTCCAGTGCGTTGTCGCGCGCCACCAGCCAACGCTTCTGGCCGTCGATCAGCATGGTGCGGATCTCGGCATCGGGCGCGGCTTTCAACAGTGCGCTGTAGCTGCGATTCAATTCCGCGTCGGCGGACACCGCGCCGCGGTCGGCGCAGATCAGCTTCTCGACGCCGGTGGATGCCTTCTTGCAATCGATGGCCAGCGCGGGCGCGGACAAGGCGAACAAGCCAGCCAGGGACAACAACCGTAGGGCGGGAATTCCAGGTTTCATCGGATTCTTCTCGGGTTCGATGGCGGTTGGACAGCCCGCAATTCTGGCACGAAACCGGGGACGACCCCGCGGACGCACGCCGCCGATCGCCCTTCCCGTTCGCGATCGGCGGCGGCCTCAACACGCGCTACAGCGCCGAGGCCATCGCCAGCCGCTCCGCGTAATGCGGTATCGACAGACGCTCGATGACGACCTGCTGCTGCGCCCCGAACACGTCGCGCTCATCCGGCGAAGCAGAAATGTTCGGACGGTCGATGGTCAGCTTGATGGCGTTGCAGCTATCCACGAAGAACGTGCCAACCACGCGCTCGGGCGCCACGCCCAGCACCTGCGCCACATTGGCCGGGCAGAACACGTTCGAGCGCAACGCGGCCTCGTAATCAGCGGCCGAGTTGAACACGATGTCGAACGTCAGCCGGTTGATGCCCGCGTCCTTGCTGCGGACCACCACGGCCATGTCGAGCAGCGGTTGTTCGCGCTGGGGCGTGCCGTCGGGCGGCACGTCGGCGATCAGGGACAGCGTGCGGTCGTCCAGATTGCCCTGGTAATCCGTGATGCCGATGTCGTAATACCGTGGCCGGCCGGACCCGCTTTCCGTCCACGTTGCGCCGTTGGCGCGGAAGTAGGTGATCGGGAACATGCGGTTCTTGATGATGTCTTCATTCTGCAGCAGGTGGTACAGCGTCCATTCGTAGGCATCGCCGGCATCCATGTCCATCCGCGAGCCGTCGCGCGCGGCGGCCAACGACAGCAGGCGTTGCAGCTCGGCGTGATGGCGGTCGGCGAGCACTCGAGGATCGCGGTCGATGGTGCGCACAAGCGCGACCGGATGGCTCGCGTCGGCCTCATGGATTTTCCAGGTGGCGGCGCGCAGCGCGTCCGGAAATTCCGCCTGAACCAGCGTGATGACCGCGTCCTTGATCATCGGGTAATTGGCCTGGAACACCGGATCGCGCGTGCCGCTGGGAACCACCGCGCCGTACTGCCCATCTTCACGCCGGAAGCTCACCAGATTGGGCGACAGCGGATAGGCAATGTTGCCGGCGGTGGCCTTGCGCCCCGCGTAACCGTAATGAATCAGATAGTGAGTCAGCAGGCTGGCGAGCGTTTCGGCCGCCTGCGGCGTCGCCGCGCACGTTTCCACGATCAGACCCAGCTCCTTTTCGCCCTCGCGCAGCGGCACGGCCTGAACCCCGTTGCGGCCATAGACCAGCACGTCGCCCGGCACACGCGGCAGATCCGCGGGGTCCAGATGGACCAGCGACACCTTGCGCTTGCCCAGCCGCCGCGCGCCCTCCAGCTTGATGCTCCACGGCCACGGCTTGCCGGCATGCACGAACTGGCTGTTGCGGATGCCGGCAGTGCGGGCATCACGCGCGAAGAATTCCGTGTGTTCCATTGCCAGGATGCCTTCGGGATAGAACTGCAGTTGCGGATGGCTTTCCTCGTACAGCGAATGCGCCGCAATCGAATACGGCGTGCAGCGCCGTCCCGAGTCCGGCGCCACGAAAAGCGCCGTGCCGTCGTCGTAGATTTCGGCGATCAGGCAATCCGACGGCGAGCCCGGGTCGCAGGCCAGCGCGCCGCATTCCAGCACGTGGCCCACGTGGTACGCCAGACCCGGATCGATACCGCGGCGGATCATGTCGGACGCGAACAGTGCAATGTCGCACGAGCGGCCTGCCAGCACGTACTTCGCGCCGCTTTCCAGCGCAGTGATGAGCGGATGCACGCCCATCTGACCCACGATGGTGCTCTCTTCGAGCGCCGCTGCATCCAGCTCCGGCCCGGCGCCCGTGGGCCGAAGCGCACCCGCGCGGAATTCGCGGATCACGCTGGCCGGGTCCAGCTCGGACCGGATGACAGCCACCGCGCGGTCCTTCACGCCCAGCTCGTCAAACACTTCCTTGGCGACGTCGATCATCCAGTCCAGGTTGCGGTTGCCGCCCGCCATGCCGCAGCTTCCCAGGATGACCGGACCCTCGATGCGTTCGCCCGCCTCGACCATGTGGCGAAAGTCCGCCTTCACGGCCTCGCGTTCGAAGTATTCGGTTCCCGTGCCCAGGTAATAGGGGCCGGCGTCCATCGATCCAGCATCCGAGATCACGGCGTCGATCCGCCCTTCCAGCGCCTTTTGCAGCGATTCACGGGGAAATCCATATCCCAACGCGCCGCACGCGGACACCACGCGATAAACCAGCTTTGCCATCATCACTCTCCAATTCTGCAGGCCGCAGACATTGCGGTTGCTGCATGAGCGTGAAGATTGCGCCTGCCGGCGAAGCTGGAAAAATACTATGTCGATATGCGGGTATCACCCGCGGATATGGCCTTTAGCGGCGCGTCAGGAAGGCAGCGGCTCCGCGCCGGCCAGTCCTTTTTCCTGCACCTGCTGCATCACGACCTCGCTGAGCAGTGTTCGCACCGCCTCGGCAGGCGGCGCCAGCGGCACGTCGCTGGACGCGATGACTGCCGCCGTCAGATAGACGGGCGGCTCGATCAGCACGGCGGACACCATCGCGTTTCCCGGCTGCCCCGAGAAATCGCCCAGCGGCAGGATGGTATGGCCGATGCCCGCCTGCACCGCCGACAGCATGCCGGAAAAGACCTCGGTTTCCGCCACCACCTGCGGCGCGATGCCGGCCTCGGCAAACAGCCGGTCCAGCAGATTGCGTGTCATGTTGGGATGCGCGGGCAGGATGAGCGGCATGTCCGCCAGTTGCTCGAAGCGCATGGCGGACGGCCGGCGCCCGGGCTTGCGCGGGCTGATCACGAAAAGCCGTTGCCGGAACAGCGCTTGGCGCGCAAAACCCGTGGTCGGTTCGTCCTCGAACACCAGCGCCAGATCCAGCGAGCTGTCGCGGATGCGGGCGCCCAGCTGGCCGCTGGCATCGCTGCTGAAACGCAGGCTGATCTTGGGCAGCGCCGCCCGGCATTTTTCCATCAGTTCGCCCGCCAGAAACGACGCCAGCGTCGACGACATGCCGATGCGCACGACGCCCTGGATGTCGCCGCTGAGCGAGCGCACGATCTGCGGAATGCGCTCCATGCGGCTCAGGATGGACGCGGCTTCCGTGTAGAGCGCGGCGCCCGCGGCCGTGGGACGCGCGCCCCGCGCACTGCGATGCAGCAGCGTCACGCCCAGCTCTTCTTCCAATGCCGCGATCTGCTGGCTGAGCGCCGGCTGCGCCACCGGAATGAGCGCCGCCGCGCGGGAAAAACTGCCCGCCTCGACGATCTTCACGAAGTACCGGAGATGGCGCAGCTGCACGGAAACGCTCCGGTCAGAACGTCACCTTGACTGACGGCGCGCTGCGCCGGGCTTCGCCATGGAACACGGCTTCGATGTTGTTGCCGTCCGGATCCAGCACGAAGGCGCCGTAGTAGCCGGGGTGGTATTCGCGGAATCCCGGCGCGCCGTTGTCCTTGCCGCCGTGAGCCAGCGCCGCTTTGTAAAACGCGTCGACCATCGCCTGATCTCGCGCCTGGAACGCCAGATGGTGGCGTCCCGTCAACTGGCCCAGCGCGGCCTG
>Ga0209050_1002545_pt1 | contig 15243 bp, 12 predicted proteins | sample Araplavi_mTSA_r2_FD_184276 | JGI IMG/M metagenome (GOLD analysis project Ga0209050, IMG submission 184276) | Arabidopsis root microbial communities from North Carolina, USA - plate scrape MF_Cvi_mTSA_r2 (SPAdes) (version 2) | ecosystem: Host-associated > Plants > Roots > Endosphere | place: USA... | reverse complement strand
CGGCGTCGCTGTCCACGAGGGCGTCGAAGGCGGGGTCGATGCGTTCGATCGTGCCGGTTAGTTTTTCCTTCTTGCCGCAGGCAAACAAGGCAACGGCAAGCATAGAGGCGATCAGGTATTTCATAGGTGTCGTTAGTAGTGCCAAAAATTAGCTCAAAAAATCAACATACACCCGTATAAATCCACAAAGGGCAAAAGATCTGCCGAAACCAAGTCGGTAGGTTCGTTTCCCGCGCTTTACAGCGCCTTTGCGTGCCCCAACGATGCGGTCTTCCCGCGCACCAGGAGCTGGCGAAGGGAAAGGAAGTGAAGTCCATAGGCCATCGGCACCAACAAAGCGGGAAGCCACACAACCGGGAAGCGGCTCACGATGGTATTGGCAGGTTCATTCATAAAAACCCGCATGGGGGTGGGCATAGAAAGCACAGCCGTGGCCAAAATGTTGATGAGCAATCCCAGACAAGCTACATTCCAAAGGGCGGCCCAGAACGGAGAAAGCATTTTGCGTGAAGCCAGCCAGGCCACGGGCAGGGCGGTGAGTCCGGAGAGCACATCCAGGTTCCGTCCCTCGAACGTCATTTGCACCGGTGCCAGGTTTTGGATGAACAATAACCACAGGAGAATCTCCACGGCGATGCGAAAAGATTGTAACACCACGATGGCAGAAGGGTCCGTGTGTTGAAGAATGATCTTCACCGTCTCTGTCCGCACCACCACGATCGTGGTGACCAGCGGGACCAGCAGCACGATAAAAAGTTTGGGCGGAGTAGAAGAAAAATCACTCAGCACGCCGCTCAACGACAGACCACTGACCACCACCGACCATCCCAGGATGGCCAGCAAGGTGTTGCGGAAAAGGCGCTTCCGTCGCTCCTCCGGAAACGGAGCGGCGTCAAGTCCTTTGCGAAAGATCTTGAAAAAGAAGAACCAGGTGACGAAGGTTACAGCGGCAAAGCCGAGTTGTGTTAAAAGGTAAGCGGTTTTCATGGCGCAAAAGTCAATTTACGCTAATCAACGCGAAGCTGCCCGAAAGCTGCATGACAATTATTGCTAAATTTTCCAACCGGGCAACAGCAGCATGTTAATCCTGGGTAAAGACGCACAGGGAATTTTCCGGCTTCCAGATCACCGTGGTCGGTCCGTCCACCGCTGCCGCCGTTATATCAACCGCATGGCCTTCACAATCCTTAACCAGGAAGATCGAATCACAAAACGGACAACAGTTCCCAAAAATAAACACGGTATTGCCCTGGTAAGTTGACTGTTGAACATACTGGTACACTCCAAATCCGGACCGGTTATTTTCAAAATCATCAATGGTGGCCTTCAACCAAGGCAGATTCTCCACGGGATTCACCACACCGCAATACTGGGTGGGTTGGGGTTCGTTTTTGTCGCAGTGGCATGCCGCGACAACAAAGAGGAGGAGCAGAGGCAACAGGGGGGCTTTCATAGGGGGTAATTTTCATGTATAGACACCGCGTAGGTGAAAAGGGTTGGAAGCACCGACGTCTTGTGGCGCGAAGCCTTTTATTTGGTGATGGATAAAAAAAAGAAGAGGTCCATGGATAAACACCCATAGACCTCCCTCAAATAATGCGCTTCTGAATCAGAACGATGCGCCTGCCTGGGGATTTTTCAACAGGACGTCGCGTAGCATTTCTATCGGCGGCATGCCGTTATCCAACAGTTGATCATGGAATTTTTGCAGCGAGAAGTTCGCGCCTTCCTGGGCTTTATATTCTTCGCGCAATTTCAGGATCTGAAGTTTGCCAAGCGTATAAGACAAATAACCCGGGTCGAATGTGCCCCGCAGCGCTTCCTGGTAGGCGGGCTTGTAAGAATAGTAAGCATTGTCCTGGATAAATTTTGTGGCATCGGCCAGGTTCATGCCTTCGGTGTGGGTTTTGATCGATACACAAAGGCGGCACAAGCGCAGCAGCGATTCGTCCAGTTGGGCCAGGTGATATTTGGCTTGCGTCACGGGATCTTTGGCGCCAAAGCCTTCTTCGATCATCATCTTTTCGGTGTAGTGCGCCCAGCCTTCAATAAACGCATAACTGCCAAAGGTCTTCTGGATCTTCGAAGTGCGCGATGCATTGAGGTGGAGGAACTGCACGTAATGGCCGGGATAAGCTTCGTGTACCGAGATGATGTCGGTCACATAGTAGCTGAACTGCGAAAGCCATTCTTCTTTTTGCTTGGCCGACCAGGTTTTTTCGGTTGGCGTGATATAGTAAAATGCTTGTGTGGCTTTTTCAAACGGTCCGGGAGTGTCCATGGAGGCGGTGCTGGTGGAGCGGGCAAACTGCGGTGTTTCTTTTACTTCCACGCGTACTTCCGAGGGCACGGTGATGATCTTTTTGTCGAGCAGGAACTGGCGAATGCTCTCCAGGTTTTTGCGGGTGTCGGCGATCAGGTTTTCTGCTTTGGGATGGTCTTTCTTCAGGTCTTCGAAAACGTCGATGGCTTTTTTGTTGGGGTTGATCACTTTGGCCACCTGCGCGAAAAGCTCCTGCTCTTTTTTCAACTCGGCCAGGCCTTGTGCGAGGATATCTTCCGGGTTAATGTCCAGCATCTCGTTGTAAAGCAGCATCTTTTTGTAATTCGTTTTCCCGATGGCATAGTGGTTGTGAACCTTGGAGAGCTTTTCTTTTTCCAGCCACGTGGCAAATCCACGCAGTTCGCCGATGGCTTTTGTGTTGGAGGCCGTGAAGGCCGTTTTCAGGGAGTCGTCAACACCCTGCGCTAAAGCCTCGACCAATTCCTTCTCCATAAAGTCGGCGCCACCGCGAGCAATGAGGATGGCCGTTTCCACATAGGGCTTGGCCAGCGAGTCGGCCAGGTTTTCACGGGCTGCTGCGAAGATGGCCGGGGTCTGGTCTTCGATGGCAATGATGGATTTAACCCGTTCCTTCAACGGGGCGAAGTCGCGCTGCACAAAGATGTTGAGGCTGATGGAGCCTGCATAGGTCATGGGGTTTTTCGTGTAGATTCCCAGGTCTTCCAGGGCAAAGATCTCCTGGCGGATGCCCGCCAGCAACAATTTATGATCGAAGCGTGCCGTTGGGCTGAGCGAATCCCCGAGCGGGGCCAGCTTTTGCTCAAAGGCTTTCAGACGGTCGAGCTCGGCCGCGAGGCCGGCTTTGGTGTAATCTCTCTTGGCCCGGTCGTATTGGTGCAAGCCCACATAGGTGGCCACGCCGGGGCGGAAGTTGAAGTAGCCGTCCAGGAACTCGTCGGCAATCTTGGCAAAGGTGGAATCGGGTGCCGGGCCGGTGGCTGTTTCTTTCTTTGGTTTACAGGCGCTGAAAAAGAGAAGCAATCCCAGCACGGGCAGGATAAGGCGGATACATTTCATAGCAATAGGCATAGTTTAGGTTAAGGTCCGATAGAGCGAAACGGTGCACGTGAAATGACGGTAACCGTTTCATAGGCGGACGGGATTCGGGGTTGAAGGTCTCAAGATAAAAATATACGGCAACAACCGAAAGTTGGGAAGGGAAAATACCGGAGCACCCTGTCCTTTGTGCCGGCCCGGTATAGTTTGAAGTCGCATGAAAATCCCTAACTTAGACCAAGAGCCCATCCCAGCGTTGCAACATGAAAGCAACGGCGGTGGGCTTTGCTTTTTGGATCAAGTTGGTGGATACGATAGGTTTCGCAAAAAAAAATGTAGCGGCGTTACCGGAATTCAGGTAAGTGTCTGTGGGTTACCGGATCCGGTTATCGTCATGAATAAAAATACCGGAAGGCGTTTGTCGATTAATTTTTGTGTACCATGAAATTTCCCAGCCTCTCACGAAAATTTTGGGTAGCCATCACCACGCTGATGATTATCGGTGGACTTTTTGCCTACTACCTGCTGGTATACGTTCACGGTCGCGAAGAAAAGCTGCGCGAAGAAAAATACCGGGCCCTCGCGCGGTATGGAGAGAACATGGTGGCCATGCGATCAGACTATGCGAAGACCATTGTACGGTCGTGGTCACGCGCGAAAGAATACCTAGAAGGAAAGAAAAACATCCCCAACGACAGCGTCACCAAAATCGTCCAGCGCGATCTCGGCAAGGTTACTTACGAGGGATACCTGAAAGATGGCGACGTCGATGTTCGTATGCACAATCATTTTGAGCGGATCTATTTCGTCTACCCCAACGCCCATCCCGACCGCCACGGCGTGTTCAGTCTTCCGATGGCCCATTTTGCCTACCGCCCCGACCAGTTCGATGAGTTCTTTATCATCAAGCGATACGATCATGCGCACCCCGACGATAAGACGGCTCCCCCGGCGGCTAACGAGGCCTATCAAACCCTGGAGAACCGTATCGATCTCCGGAATGTGGACTCGCTGATGGTGACACGCAAAGGAATTTTCACCAGCCGGTTTGGCGATCTCGAACTCGCCGATACGAAATACAAGTTGTTCGTACACACCATCGAGTTCCAGGAAGGAGAAAACTGGATGCTCTGCGGCCTCATAAAAGCCGACACCTTCAATGAACAAACCCGTGAAGTGGATCCGCTCATCATTACCAGCGCCATCCTCATCATGCTGTTCCTGCTCATGGCCATGCCCATTTTGAAATTGCTGGTCATGAGCGCCATCGAGCGCCTCAACATCCTGAACGTGTGGTTTGCCGGGTTCAGCATCGTGTTTGGCAGCGCCGTGCTCTTCCTGATGATCTGGACAGGAAGCGACAACCTGCAATCCAACGAGGCGGTAGACCGCGATCTGACGGGACTTTCCAATACCATCAAGAAGCGCTTTCAGAACGAGCTGGATTCCATTTATGGCGTGCTCAATTCTGTGAAAGACAACTTGTCGGGCAACTTATCGCAAACTTACATGGAGGCCGACTCCGCCGAAAAGAGACGGTTTGTATTTGGTGATGTGCTCCACGAGCACAAACGCAGCGGCGTCCGGGACCTGGGGGTGGAATATGCTTTTTTGAAAAAGACCGTGAGGAAATATCCCTATTTCAATTACATCCTTTACATCAACGACCAGGGCCAACCCATCATCACACTGACCACCCAAGACCAGGAGAGCAACTATCCCATGCCGAACCTGCGCGCACGCAAATATTTCAGCCGCGTCCGGGAAGACAGTCTCTGGTATTTGCCCGGCACCGGAAAAATAAAAAAAGGGGAGGAGCCAAAATTATTCACACTGCAGTCCATCCAATCCTGGACCGACCATTCACCGGAGGCCGGGATCGGCATCGCGCACAATACCTTGGCCTCGACCAGCGTGCTGGCCATGTCCACACGCCTCCATTCCGTGATGGATCCTATCCTTCCCCCCGGCTATGGCTTTTGCATCATCGACGAAACGGGCGAAGTGTGGTTCCATGCCAACACGCTAAAGAACCACCAGGAAAATCTCTTGCTGGAAGTGGATCGCCGCGAGAAGCTGGCCGCCGCCATCCAGGGCCGGACAACGATACACTTTTCCACCGACTACGAAGGCAATCAACAGCGCATGTACACCCAGCCTATCGACGACATTCCGCTGTACCTCGTTGTGTTTCACAACAAAGACGACCAGCGCTCGCCGGTGGTGCTCACTATATTTTTTGCGTTCTCTTTTTTGTGTGTACTGTTCTTCTCGCTGGGTCTGCAGTTGCTGGTATTGTTCTTTTGTGACTATAAAACGTCGCGGCTGAATAAGCGCCGTTTCTTTTTGCGCTGGCTGCTGCCGGTGCGGGAGCGGTCTGAAAAATATAAACGCGTCATTGTTGTACAAGCCGTGGTCATGATTTTCTCACTGGTCCTGCTTTGGTGGGCAGGCGACCTGGCGGTAGGGGTCACCTTCGTTTCCCTCCCCATGATGCTGCTGGTATTCTATTGGTTTGTGTTTCACGAACGGGACGGTTGGAAACGCTATGTCTTCCCCGCCTGCAGCATCATCCTCATCCTGCTGCTGGACTGGAGCTCGTTTTCGTACTGGGATAACTCCTGGGAAACCTTCCTGTTGCAGGTGGTCTTCGCCTTGCTGCTGGCTGCGGTTTATTTTGTGTCGGAGTTTATCGTGCAACGGTGGTTCTATGCCGAGGTGCGTGAGGCCTACGGCGCCAAGCCGTCGCCCCATTTTTTGCGCGACATGCTGACCTACCCCGGCAACTACAGCACCCAACTCATGCTGTGGGTGATGCTGGTCAGTATCATTCCCGTGACCTACTTCTACCGGACAGCGCACTTCGAAGAAGCAGTGATCTGGACGCGCTACCAGCAACTGACGGCCGCCGAAGCAAACTTCAAACGGACCAAAGCCTTCGACGTCATACTGACGCCTTTTAGCGATCCCAACGTGCGCAAGAAAATCGACTCGCTGGGGAATTACCTGCCCTATTCGTCCCGGCCCGTGAGCGATGAACATGATTCCAATTCGGCCTTTCAGAAATTGCTTTTCCAATATTGGCCACGGCTCACGAGCGCCCTGGGCGTGTCGAGCACCGGGGCATTCAAGCAAGCCAACGATGAAAAGTGGGAGTGGAGCATGTCCGATAAGCGAGAAGTAGGCATCGAATTCCGGAACGATCCGCGCAGAGGTCAATATGAAGAACAATATCTTTCCACGGCGATCAAGGACTTTAACCCCGTGTGCGGCGCGTACGGGCCTTTTATTTTTCTATTGGTTGTGCTGTCGTTTTTTCTGGTGGGCAGGATCATTAGTTTTTCTGTAAAATATATTTTTGGTTTGGGGTGGATACCCCGCAAGCAACGGTTGGGCGAGTTGCCGTTCAAGATCCGCAACGTGCCCCGCTTGTTTGTGGTGGGGCTGCCGCAATCGTCCAAGCACGAGTTCATCAGCCGCGTTGTTGCCAACGCCGACGTGTTCGATTGTCAGCAAGGTCCCGATTCGTGGAAACTTTCCGACGACAAGGCGGTGAAAGTGATCCGCCACTTTGAGTTTGCGGTCAACGACCATGCGTTCAACCAGAAAAAACTCGACCTGCTGCAAAAACTCTTGGCCGGGAAATCGGGCCAGATCATCATCACCTCCACCATTCAACCGACGGTGATCCTGGAAGTGTACCGTCATAAGATCAAAGACCTTCAAAAAGTACCCGACGACAAGCAGGACGACAACAAACGATCGGAATACAAAGCCGCCCTCCGGAACTGGAAAAATATGCTGAGCGAGTTTGAAGTGTGCTACAAATCCATCCGCCCGTCACAAAAACTATCGACCACCCCAAGCTTGGTCGAGCGGGAATTGAAGGCCTGCTACTACCTGCGCACGCTGGAGAAACGAAAATACATCACCCACGGCGGTCACGACGAGGAGGATTTTATTTTGCGCGTGGAGGAAACCGCAGAACCCTATTATCACGCGGTATGGAACTCGCTGTCTAAAATTGAAAAATATTTTCTCTTCGACCTGGCCAAAGACGGTTTTGTAAACTTGAAAAATCAGAAACTGATCCGGGCGCTGATGCAAAAAGGAGTGATCGAAATGAAAGACTCCTTGCGGCTCATGAACCAAAGCTTTAATAATTTTATCCTCAACGTCTTTAAAGAAGACGAAGAACTCGACATGGAAAAAGAAGTTTCGCGAAACGGCACGTGGCACAGCATCCGCCTGGTGCTGGTCATGGTGCTGCTGGGCATCGTCATCTTTGTGGCCCTGGCACAAAAAGAATTGTTCGATAACCTGAACACGTTCCTGCTGGCGTTGAGTGGAGCATTGGCCTTGCTCTCCAAGTTCGGCGGGTTGTTTGGCCCGGGCGCCAAGTCAAAAGAATAATGGATATTGATCAGGTCCCTCAAATGATGAGGTTTTAGCGGTTGGTGACTCCATAGGAAAGAAAGGTATTCATCCTTTCCCATTTCTTTTATCTTTGACAGTCACGCAAAACCTCACGTTCATGAAAATACGAATCGGACTCGCCCTCTTGTTGCTGGCGATCACTACGGCACAGGCTCAGCAAACCCCGCAAACCTTCACACCCGCAAAATCCGCTGAAGAGGCCGGCTTTTCTACCGAGCGCCTGAAACGTCTTGACGCCGTCATGCAAGGCTTTATCACCGATGGCCTGGCGCCTAACGCCACCGTGTTTGTCGCCCGCAATGGCAAAGTGGTTTCTTACAAGGCCTATGGCTACAGCAACCTGGAAACCAAGACCCCGCTAAAAAAAGATGACCTCTTCCGCATTGCATCCCAAACCAAAGCCATCGCCACGGTAGCGCTGATGACCCTCTTTGAGCAGGGTAAGTTTCTGTTGGACGATCCCATCAGCAAATACATACCGGAGTTTAAATCACCCCGCGTCCTGGAAAGCTTTGATGCTGCCACGTCGAAATATGAGACACGTCCCGCCAAGAGCGACATCACCATCCGCCACCTGCTGACGCACACCGCCGGCATTCCCTACCAGCATCCCCTTGAAAAGTTGCCGGAATTCCAGGTACCCTATTTCAACTCCACCAAACCCGACGTGCTGGCCGACGTCGTGAAGAAGATCGCCGCCCGCCCGTTGATCAGCGACCCCGGCGAAAAATTTGTCTACGGCCTCAACACCGATGTGCTGGGGTACCTTATTGAAGTGTTGAGTGGTAAGAAACTGGATGTATATCTGAAAGAGGCCGTCACCGATCCGCTCGGCATGGACGATACGTATTTCTATCTGCCGGCCGAAAAGGCGTCGCGCCTGGTGGAATTATATTCCAAACCGTCCGCCGACAAACCCCTGCAATTAAATTCCAACCAGGACTATCGTTCTTTCGCGACCACCGGTGCCAAGACCTATTTCTCCGCCGGCGCGGGCTTGATCAGTTCCACCGAAGACTATGCCCGCTTCTGCCAGATGCTGCTCAACTATGGCCGCTTCAACAATCACCAGATCCTGGGCCGCAAGACCATCGAGTTGATGTTCCGCAACCAGATCGGCGCCCTCGAAGTGTGGGAGCGCAAAGATAAATTCGGCCTCGGCCTCCAGATCGTCACCGAGAACACCCACTATGGCGACAACGCCAGCGTTGGGGCGCTCACCTGGGGCGGCATGTATTGTTCCGAATACATGATCGATCCAAAAGAGAATTTGATCCTCCTGGTGTTCACCAACGTAGAGCCCTATGCGCACTCCGACGACTTCACCCACAAATTCAGAATTGGAGTCTACCAGGCGTTGCGCTAGCGAGCAGAACCTTTACGTGCCGGCTCCGAATTTGTAAAGGCAAATCTGCAAAGGGCGAAAACCAGATGGACTTGGGTCATCACTTTATTTTCATTCCGGGCACAATGGGATCAGCCTCGGTCAGTTCGAGGGATGTAACCATATTTTTTGTGCCGGTTTTGTATTTTATAAAATGCGCTGTTTTCAGATGGGCGTTGTACGCCGCGGAATCGGCGTAAATTTCTAAAATAGTAATGTGATTGGGGTGGTCTTTTTCAGCGACGGCATATAAGGTCAGAACACCGGGCTCAACGCGCAACGAAGTTTCGATTTCCTCCTTCAAGAAAACTTTATAGCGCTCCAACTGGGCCGGGTCGATCACGAGTTTAGCCAGGCGTACCATTTGATTTTTCTCTTGCCCTTGCAGGTCTTGAAATGAGAACAGCGTTAACGCAAAAACAAAGATAGCCCTCATAGCGGTAATAGGTTTGAATGAATTATGATTTGTTTATAAGCTTTTGCAAGGACTTCAAAAGGCCGGGCGCAAGGCAGGCCTTCGTCAATCATTTTTATGATCCTTGCCATACACCGCTGCAATGGCCGCATACGCGATCCGTTCGTCCTCCGCCTCCGACAATCCGCTCACGCCAATGCCGCCCACCACTACACCTTTGCTACGGACCGTAACACCGCCACCAAACCCCGTAATGCCATCGTCTCCCCAAAACGCCGGGGGACGGTCGTTGCCGTTCATGAACTCGCCCATGAGTTTGGTATCCTTGCGATCGATCGCCGCCGTATAGGCTTTATTCCGGGCGATGCGCGAAGCTGCGGGGCTTGCGCCATCCATGCGCAGAAAACCAAGCGGCTCACCTTCCGGACCGCTCACGGCCACGGCGATCTCTTTCTTTATTTGACGCGCCTCATGAATGACGTGCTGGATCATTTTCAGGGCTTCCTCGGAACTGATGCGTTGTTGGGTATACATGGGTTATGAAGATTGTGAACGACAAGATATAGGGTAGGGGGTAATTTAGCAATGTGAAGTTTTTAACAGGCAAGACAGGGAGAAGTAACGTTAGCGTAAAATAGAAAGCGCCCGTTGGTTGAATTTGTTGATGGTTTGTGAGCGGGGTTTTTTATTTTTCGATTTAATCCACCCAGGCGGTGATAATTTGATCTATGATACGGGTTTCCAACCTTGCATTTCGCTATTCCCCCTCGGTCCCCATCCGCTTCCCCGATTTTTCGGTGGCACGGGGCCAGCATTTTTTGTTGCTGGGCGATTCCGGCAGCGGCAAAACAACGTTGCTGCACCTGGTGGGCGGCTTGCTTCGAAATTATGAGGGGTCGGTTTCGGTGGATAACACAGAGCTGGCCACGCTTTCGGAAACCGCGCTGGACGCCTTTCGCGGCCGGAAGATCGGCTTTGTCTTCCAACGCAATCATCTGCTTTCGGCCCTGTCCGTCGAACAAAACCTGATGATGTCGCCCTACCTCGCCGGCCTTCCCATCGACGCCGGGCGCATCACGGACGTGCTCGCCACACTGGGGTTGGCCGACAAGCGCAATAGCCGGGTCAACACCTTGAGCCAGGGCCAAGCCCAGCGCGTGGCCATCGCTCGCGCCGTCCTGAACAAACCGGCCATCATCTTCGCCGACGAACCCACGTCGGCCCTGGACGATAAAAACTGTGGTCGGGTGATCTCCCTGTTGCTGGAAGCTGCCAGTCAACACGAGTCCACCCTCATCATTGCCACGCACGACCAACGCCTCAAGTCACACCTCACACACCAAATCCAACTCACCGCCTGATGAGAACGCTTCGCCGACCTAGTGCCCCAGCGTTGCTGCGGCCGAACTTTACACCCCACGCCGCATGACCCTCTTCACGCTCGTCTGGAGCTACCTTAAAGCACGACCGCTCAACACGGCCATCAACATCATCCTGCTGTCGCTCGGCATCGCCGTCGTCACCCTATTGCTCCTCTTCAATACACAGCTGGAACAAAAGATCACCGACAACGCCCGCGGCATCGACCTCGTGGTGGGCGCCAAAGGCAGCCCGCTGCAACTCATCCTCTGCAACATCTTTCACGTCGACTTTCCCACCGGCAACATCAAACTAAAAGAAGCCGAAAAAATTGCCCGCAACCGCCTGGTGAAACGCGCCATTCCGTTGGCCCTCGGCGATAGCTACCAAACCTATCGCATCGTGGGCACCAGCCGCGACTATGCCGATCTCTACAAAGGCGAGCTGGCGCAAGGTGAATGGTGGGATCATCCCCTCGACGTGACCCTCGGGGCCAACGTGCAAAGCCTCACCCAACTCAAGATCGGCGACACCTTCGCCAGCAGCCACGGACTCACCACCTCGGGCGACGACCACAAGGATCATCTCTACCAAGTGAAAGGGGTGCTCAAAAAAAATAACACGGTGCTCGACAACATCATTCTCACTGCCGTGGAAAGCATATGGGAAGTGCACGAACACGCTGATACCGCCACCCACGCACACGAAACCCGCGATTCGTTGGCGATGCCCTCGCGGCTCGTGCCTTCCGTGGCGGCCAACGATTCGGTGAAAGAGGTTACGTCACTGCTCCTACAATACCGCTCCCCAATGGGCGCCATCCAATTGCCACGACTCGTCAATGCACAAAGCAGTCTGCAGGCGGCATCGCCCGCATTTGAAACGGCACGCTTGTTTTCCATCCTGGGCGTAGGCGCAGACATCATCATGGCATTTGCCTACGTGCTCATCGTCATCTCGGGGCTCAGCATTTTTATTGCGCTCTACAATTCCCTGAAAGAAAGACGCTACGACATGGCCATTATGCGCTCCATGGGCGCCACGCGCACCAAGCTGTTCGTGTCGGTGCTCTTGGAGGGAGGAGTGCTCACGGGGATGGGCAGTGCCATCGGCTTGCTGATGGGCCACGGCGTTTTAGTGCTTTTGAATACCCTGGTAGAAGAAACCCAAAAGGCCGGCATCGGGGGCATGGTGTTCTATCCGCAGGAATGGATAATTTTGGGCGGAAGTTTGTTACTGGGTTTACTGTGTGCCCTGATCCCAGCCATACAGGCCTACCGCACCGATATCTCGAAAGTGCTGGCGTCTAACTAAACCTGGAAAACAGCACACCCGACGTACAAAGTGAAGCGGCAGAATCATGGAGAAGAACAAATTTAATAAACAGTATAAATGACACAGCGGATGAAAAAGTGGATGATCGTATGGGCCTGCATGGCCGCTTGCAGCGTTTCGTTTGCACAGACGAAAAAGGATTTCTGGACCGAGTTTGCCAAAACCAAATTTGAACCCAAGTACTACGAGAAGTTGGGAGAATACTTGTTCTATCCCACCTTCCCAGCCGAGTTGAAAGCCTTGGAAGGCAAAGAGATCACGATGGAAGGATTTTATGTGCCCTTTAGTCCCGAAGGAGAGAGCTACATCATCATCTCGAAATACCCCATGAGCCAATGCTTCTTTTGTGGCGGCGCGGGGCCTGAATCCATTGCGGAAGTGAATTTTGCAAAATCACCCTCCAAATTCCAGGTCGACGATCTCATCACCATAAAAGGAAAGCTCCGGTTGAACACCGACAATATGGATCACGTCAATTTCATCCTGGATCAGGCGGTGTTGATGAGCAAATAAAAAATTCAAAACCCGGGATCCGGTTGCCCCGTCGGCTTCGTAAGTATGTCGGCAACGATACTTTTGTAGCGTAAGGTTCAATTTGGTTTTAGTGGTTTTAGCTTAAGGCCGCCTTCAAAAAGGCGGCCTTTCTGTTTTTGGGGCAGCGTTCGTGAATGTCAGGGGTACAAACCTTGTGAACGGAAACTTAGATGAGTCTAAATTTCAAAAAAAAGGTCCGTCTTTGGTTTTTTGAGGGGACGCTCCCATGCCGCTGCATAGGACCTGTAGCTGGAGGGACTGCAAGTTTTATCCGGCGCGGATGCCGGTTGAACAAAATTTTGGCCGTGGCTCACGAAAAGCCTGAATTGAGCGTTTAAACGAGTAGATTTTGAGGATCAAGCGGTTACAAATCCGCCGATTTTAAACAGAGTTGTGTCTAAAATCCCTATTTTTGTTTGATTTACCTATTTCATGGCGAGGCATTTTTTCGTTTTATTAAGTCTTAGCCTGGTTCTGGGCGCCTGCACGCAACGACTGATATGCCCTGCCTACCAAAGCGCGTTCATTTATGACAAAAATGAGCTGCGCAAAAAGTTTAGCTATTTCCAGGAAGACTCCACTCCAAAGGTCTTTACGGCCAGTAAGAACCGCTATTTAGTGGCCGAGCCGGTTTCCTATCGCAAAAAAGTGCGCAGCCTGCAAACCGTGGCCATGAAGCCCGTGAAAGTGTACGTCCCCGACTCGCTCACCATCTCCGACGAAGAGGGCGTGCTGGGCGAAACCGGCATTGTGCCGGGCGCTGAGCTTGACGCCGCCGCCCGCTCCGTGATCGACAGCACCTACATCGTCGACATCCCGAAAGACACGACCGAGGCACCAACCGACAGCGTCTATGTGATCACCAAAGACAAGGAAGTGCGCATGCTGCGCTTCAGCACGCAAGACAGCCTCATCTACGACGAGGCCTCTGGCAAATACGTAGCCAAGGTGCCTAAATACTACATCACCGAAGTACGCTATAACGTAGAGCAAGACAACTACATGTGGTACCTGCGCCACAACCTCATTCTCCCCGACGTGCGCCTGGCCCAGCAAACACAGCAGGAGTCCAAGGCAGAAGCCAAAGGCGGTGGCAAAAAGGAAAAGAAAAAAGGAGGCTTCTTTAAAAACCTCTTCAAGAAAAAGAACAAAGACGCCGTCGACTCTACGGCCATCACTACGCCGCCCAAAAAATCGGATGACGACTTCGACTATGTAGACGAAGACGAACAACAGGCACAAGCCGCTCAAGCCCAAGGACAGGCACAACCTTCTGAAGCGCCCAAAAAGAAGAAAGGACTCTTCAGGAAAAAAGACAAAACCGAAGGCCAACCGGCCGAAGAAAAGCCTAAGAAGAAAAAGAAAGAGAAAAAGGCAAAGAAGCAAGATGAGGGCAAGCTTCAAGCGGATAAGGACGGCGAAGAGGAAGAGGATAAGGATGATGGATTCTGAGGGAGCAATATTCAGGAGCTAGTAATCAGTAGTCAGTATTTCTTAGTTGGCTGTGCTTCGTCCAGCTGTTTCATTAGATTCATCACCGCCGTTGTTGGAATTCCGCCAACAACATCATTCAGCATCGTCGTGCATTCATTCAGCACATCTACACGTCAATCAAACAAAGTCAAATTTCCAAACTGATCCGACGGCGGCGTCGGTAATATCAGGGAAGGCACGTTGGTATTGATGTCATTAATGCGGGGTGACACAGGATAATAATTTGTTTTATCCGCCGGGTAGGGTACCAGCACCGCGAGCAGTTCTTCTTCGGTGCTTTCGGGGTTCAGCCATGTTTTTTCTGCGGTTACGGTGAGGATGGCGGGCATGCGATCTTGCACGGTGGCCACCATTTCGTTGGCCGTGGTGGTGATCATGGAAAAGGTATGGAACTCGTGGCCGTCGGTGTCTTCAAATTCTTCCCAGACGCCGGCAAAGGCGAACAATTCCTGGTCGAGCGTGGTGAAGCGATAGGGGATGGCAGTTTTCTTGCCCACTTTTTTCCAGGCGTAAAAGCTGTCGGCCGGGATGAGGCAACGGGTCTTCATGATCGCCTTTTTTTGCGAGGGTTTTTCGGTGATGGTTTCGGCGCGCAGGTTGATGATCTTCTCACCGGGTGTTTTGTTCTTGGCCCACTCGGGCGACGTTCCCCAGTAGAATGTGGAAATGCCTTGGGGCGCCGTGTGGGTGATGACGGGCAACAGTTGCGTCGGGGCGGCGTTGTAGCGCGGATCGATCGCACCCAGTGCTTCTGCCAGAAAGCGTTCTTTGATCTGGTCGGCAGATGCGGTAAGGCTGTAGCGTTCGATCATGGAGAGGGTTGGGGTTGGTTTTGGTGCGAAGTACAGTGATTTATTCCGGAAACAAAAAAGATAACGCACGCTCTTCAGACCAATATAATCCATTTTTACGGAATTGTGCGAAGCCCACGTGACCACCGAACAG
>Ga0209050_1002544_pt1 | contig 15243 bp, 10 predicted proteins | sample Araplavi_mTSA_r2_FD_184276 | JGI IMG/M metagenome (GOLD analysis project Ga0209050, IMG submission 184276) | Arabidopsis root microbial communities from North Carolina, USA - plate scrape MF_Cvi_mTSA_r2 (SPAdes) (version 2) | ecosystem: Host-associated > Plants > Roots > Endosphere | place: USA... | reverse complement strand
TGGACACCGGCGCAATCACGGGCGGGGCGGGGGTTTCGGTGATCATCTTATCCTCTCACGATCTTTTCTTTTCTCGTCATCCCGGGCTCGACCCAGGACCCGCCTTGTCTTTCCGAGGAAGGAAGGCAGGCCCCGGATCAAGTCCGGGGTGACGGCTGAACGAGGCCAATTGACTCCCGTCCCTGACACGATATGACAGCGTTGTCTGAAAGGGAAGCCATTGCCCGAATTGCTCGTTCTTCAATCGGTCTGGGGCCTCGACAAATGCCCCGGTTTCGACATCGAAAACCGTCTCGACGAAGCGCTCGGCCAGGTCGTCGCCGCGGGCTTCAACGGCGTCGGCGTCAACCTCGCGCGCACCGCACGAACCGACGGCGTCGCGCGCGTGATGAACCCGCTCGGCCTCGCATGGGAGGGGCAAGTGCTCGTCCAGGACGCCGACCAGCTCCGCCACTGGATCGGCGAAGCCCACCGTCTCGGCGCGCACCATCTCAACGTCCAGATCGCTGGCCCGACCGCCGACTTCCGCGCCGCGCTGCGCTTGATCGACAGCCTTGTCGCCGCTGCCAAGGACGCGCCGCTCCCCGTCTGGTTCGAAACCCACCGCGGCCGCCTCACCAACGATTTGCTCTTCACGCTGCAATTGCTCGAGGAGCGCCCCGGCCTGCCGCTCACCGCCGACCTGTCGCATTATCCGGTCGCGGGCGAGATGGAATTGCCGCTCCGCCCCGACCAGCTTGCCGCGATCGAGACGATCCTGCAGGGCAGCCATAATTTCCACGGCCGCGTCTCGACGACGCATCAGGTGCAGGTCGCGCTCGATGCACCGCAGCACCGGGGCTGGCGCGACCAGCATATCGCCTGGTGGCGCCGCGGCTTCGAACTCTGGCTCGAGCAGGCGCGGAGCGACGATGCGCTGACCTTCATGTGCGAACTCGGCCCGCCCCCCTATGCGATCACCGCGCCCGACGGCAACGAACTGACGAACCGCTGGGACGAAGCGCAGCGCATGCGCGATATCGTGCGGGGGCTGTGGAGCGAGGTCATCGGAACCGCCTGAGCGCGTCACGGCGCGACCGCGGCCTGCCAGCGAGCAAACGCCGCATCGGCTTCGTCGCGGCTGACCTTCGGCATAAACTCGGCATCGTAGCGCGCGAGCCGTTTCAGATCGCTCTCGCCGAACAGCCCCGCGCCAATCCCCGCCGCCAGCGCCGCGCCATAGGCACTCGCTTCGCGTACCGCGTGGCGTCGCACGGGCCGCTGCAACGCGTCGGCCTGCAACTGCATCAACGTATCGCTCGCCGACAGCCCGCCCGCGACGGGCAGCGCCTCGGGTACCGGCAGTGCCGCCGCAATGACGTCGGCAATCTCGCGAAACCGGAACGCGATGCCCTGCAACGCCGCGCGCGCCACCTGACCCGGCCCGTCGGCAAAACTGAGGCCGGCGATCAGCCCGCGTGCCTCGAACTTGCCATGCGGCGCGCCCATTCCCGCGAGCGAGGGCCGCACCACGACCTTGCCCGCATCGGCCACCGCAGCCGCCGCCGCCTCCATCGCCGCAGGCGACGCGAACAGCCCAAGCCCGCCGCACAGCCACTCGATCATCGACCCGGTGGTGATCACCATCCCCTCGACGCAGAAGCGCGGCTTCCCGTCTGCAAAGGCCAGCGCCTCGGCGGGCATGCTGTTGTGGATCGTCTCGGGCACGTCGCCGGTCCCCGCCATCAGCACGCCCGAGGTGCCATAGGTCGCCTTCCAGTCGCCGCGCCCCAGCGCGCCATGCGCGACCATCGCGGCCTCCTGATCGGCAATCAGCGCGGTAATCGGCACCCGCGCGCCGAGCACCGCGGGATCGCTTTCCGCTATCGCACCCCAGCTTTCGACCTGCGCTGGAAACATCGTCGCGGGCAGCCGCTGGTGCGCCAGCAGTGCTGCGTCCCAGCCGCTACCCGCCGCATAATCATAATAGCCCGTCAGCCACGCCGCCGACGCATCGGTGACATGCGCCCCGCTCAGCTTATAGATCAGCCAGCTATCGAGTGTTCCCCATTGCAAATCCTCGGGATCGCGCCCCGACAGAGCGATTGCAGCGGGCAGCTTCGCCGACGGCACTTGCGGCCATCCGGTGAACCCCGCCGCGCGCAGCGCCTTATATTCCTCCATCCCGCGCAGGTCGCTCCAGACGAGCATCGGTGCGACCGGCTCGCCCGTCGTCCGATCCCACAACACAATACTCGCGCGCTGCGTCGTCACCCCGATCGCGGCAACATCGGCGATGCTGCGGCCCGCCGCGGCGAGCGCGCCGTCGATCACCGCGCGGCAGATGTTCCAAACCTCGGCGGCATCCTGTTCGACCAATCCCGGACCGGGGAAATGGCTCGCGATTGGCCTTTTGTCGACGCCCAATACCGTGCCCGCCGGATCGACCAGCATGGCGCGCGCGCCCGTTGTGCCCGCATCGAGTGCGAACAGCAGCTCAGGCATCGGGTATCAAATTGCCCGGGTTCATGATCCCCTCCGGATCGAGACAGGTCTTCAATCGCCGCAGCAACGCCACGCCGCTCTCGCCCAGATCATGATGCAGATACGGTTTGCGCAGCCGCCCCGCGCCATGATGGTGCGCAACCCCGCCGCCATGCTTCGCGGTCGCCTCCATGATCGCGCGCCAGCCGGCGAAATAGGCGGGCTCCATCTTCGCGCTGTCCTCGAAGGTCGCGGCGAAGCTGAAATAGAGGTTGATGCCCGACCGATAGACATGGCTGCTATGCGCCGACGCGTTGATCACGCCGGGGATTTCGTTGAGCGCTGCGATGCTGGCGTCATAGATTGCGCCGATCTCGCTCCAGCGCCCCGAAATCTCGACCGTGTCGGCGACATAGCCGCGCTCGAACATCTCGCGCCAGCTCGGCACATGGTTGCGCTTTTCGATCCACTGTTTGGCCGCCATCGGATCGCCCGCTTCCAGCCCCGCCGCGCCGCAAATCTCATGCATCGCCGCCAGCTCGGCATCGACGCGCGCCTTCGGCCCCTCATGCACCATCAGCAGCATCGCCTTGCCATCGCGCTCATAGTCGCGGAACAGCCGCCGCACCTCGCGCCCGTCATACTGCCGCATCACCGGCGGACGCCAGTCGGCGCGCACGATCTGCCGCTGCGCCTCGAACCCCGCGCGCATGTCGCCCGCATAGAAAATGCTGTAGTCGCGGTGTGGCGCCTTCGCGCGCAGCGAGAAGGTCACCCCGGTGATAACCCCCATCGTCCCCTCGGCGCCCATCAGCAGGTGCCGCAGGTCCGGCCCCGCCGCCGCGCGCACGGCCTTGCCCAGCGTCACCAGTTCGCCGTTCGGCAGCACCGCCTCGATCGAATGGATGATGTCCTCGATATTGCCATAAGCGGTCGAGAACTGCCCCGACGCGCGCGTCGCGACCCAGCCACCGACGCTGCTGATCGCGATCGACTGCGGCCAATGGCCGATCGTCAGCCCATGCGCCGCGACCGCCTCCTCGGCCTCCATGCCGTTGAGCCCGGCATCGAAGCTCGCAAGCAGATCGTCGCTGTCGATGTACCGCACCCGGTTCATCGAACTCATGTCGAGCAGGATCGAATCTGGCGTCGGCTCGATCCCGCCGCACACCCCGCTGCCAAGGCCGTAGGGGATCAGCGGCACACGCTTCTCGGTGGCGAGGCGCACGACCTTCTGCACATCCTCCACCGACTGCGGCCGGACGACGCATCCGGGTGCGGGCACGGCTTCGCCGCGCCAGTCGCGCAGATGCTTGACCGCCCACTGATCGTAACGCGGCGCGTTCAGCGCATCGGCATCGCTCGCGACGCGGTCGGCGCCGACGGCTTTGGCTAGGGCTTCGGTTATCGAACTCATGTCACTCTCCCAAAAGCCTGCGGCTCGTATCGTTGATCTGTCGGCACTGCGCGATCTGGGATGCCTTCATGGCGTCATCCCAGCCAAGCAGCGCGCCCATCGCCTCGGCGGCGGGCGCCAGCGCAGCAAGGCCTGCGCCCTCGTCGAACCACGCGCGCGCGCTCCGCCGCACCCAGTAATCCTCAAGGCTGGCAGCGCCTTCATGCGTCACGGCACGCACCGCTTCGGCCGCCACATCGCCGCCCGCGATCAATATCTCGTTCGCCTCGTCGCCATAGAGCCCCGCTAGCCGCTCGGCCGCCAGCGGATCGAGCCCGACCAACTGCGCCGTCCGCGATCCCCCCGGCAACGCCACCTCGGCGGTCGAACAGGGCGGGGCGCGCTTGCCCAGCCGCTCGACCACCAGATCGACCACCCGCTCGGCCATCGCGCGATAGGCGCTGAGCTTGCCGCCCGCGATCGACACCAGCCCGCCAGGTGAGCTCCAGATCTCGTCCTTGCGCGATACCTCGTTGGCCTTCTTCCCCGGCTGCGCGATCAGCGGCCGCACCCCCGACCACAAAGACACGATCTCGGAGTCGTTGATCGTATCGACGCTCAGCGCCGCTTCGGTCGCGCGCAACAGATAGTCGATGTCCTCGCGCGCGGGCGCGGGCCAGTAGTCGGCGCCGTCGTGGAACACGTCGGTCGTGCCGATGTATGTGAACGCCCCGCGTGGCACCGCAAAGATGCTGCGCTTGTCGGGCGCGCGAATTATGATCGTCGCGTTGATCGGCAGGCGCTCGCGCGGCAGCACCAGATGGATGCCGCGGCTCAGCGACATGCGCGTGTCGCTTTCGCCCGCCTCCAGCCCGCGCACCTTGTCGACCCACGCGCCCGCGGCGTTGACCACCAGCTTCGCCTTGATCCGCGCGCCCAGCCCGTCATCGAGCGTCGAAGTCGCCACCAACCCGTCGCGAGTCAGCCCCGAAGCCGCCGCATGGTTGACAACCACCGCCCCCGCACCCTGCGCACTGCGCACATTGGCGAGTACAAGCCGTGCATCGTCGGTCAGGAATTCGGGATAGAGTACCGCGCCATTGAGCCTGTCGGTGCGCATCAACGGCTCGCGCTGCTGTAATTCGGCCAGCCCGATCACCTCATGCTTCTCGGCCTCGGGCACGCCGCCCAGTTTCTCGAAGGTCCAAAGGCCCGTCCGCAGTTTCGCGGTCATCGCCATATTCGTCGTCGGGATCAGGAAGGGTGACAGCCGCGTCAGGTGCGGCGCGATGCGGCGCAAGATCTGCCGCTCCGACGCGGCCTCCTTGACCAGCGCAATATCGCCCTGCGCCAGATAGCGGAGGCCGCCGTGGATCATCTTCGACGACCGGCTGCTCGTGCCGCTCGCATAGTCGCGCGCCTCGACCAGCGCGACCGACAGCCCGCGCATCGCCGCATCGCGCGCGATTCCCGCGCCGGTGATCCCGCCGCCGATCACCGCAAGGTCGAACGTCCGCGATTCCAGCTCGGCAAAGACCTGCGCACGGCGCCGCGCATCGAGAGAGGTGCTGCTCATGCGCTCACGCTACGCACATGACCAAGGCATTGGTATTGCAAAACAGGAATGATATGGTGCGCGCCATGAACCTCCGCCGCCTCCACCATTTCGACACGCTCTACCGCCTCGCCAGCTACGCGCGCGCTGCCGATGAGCTCGGGCTGACGCAATCGGCGCTGACCCGCTCGATCCAGAAGCTCGAGGAGGAACTGGGCGCCACGCTCTTTGACCGCACCACCCACTATGTCCGCCCGACGAGCGATGCCGACAGGCTGATCCGCTCGGCGCGCGACGTTATCGCCGCCTCGGCGAACCTCGAACAGGAGGCGCGCGGGCTCGGCCAGCCGACCGGCGGCACCGTCGCGGTCGGCAGCGGGCCCTATCCGCTGCAACCATTGCTCACCGACGCGATCGCGCGCTTTGCCGAGATGCACCCCGGCGTGCGCGTCACCATCACCGGCGGCCCGTCGGAGCAATTGCTCGAAACCCTCGTCGACCGCCGCCTTGACCTCGTCGTGTGCAACCGCGCGAAGTTCGCGTCGTCGGGCCACGCTGACGAAGTGCTGTGCATCCCGTTGCCGCCCGAGCCCTTGATGCTCGTCTGCGCGCCCGATCATCCGCTCGCGAAGGGGGAGGGCGATAGCGCCGATTTCGCCTGGGCGCTCCCGCGCCCAGCACCGGGCAGCAATTTCCCGCGCGCGCTGCGCGCCCGCGTCGCCGCGGGACAATTCCCCGATTACGAACTCGACTCCACCGCCGCCTGCCTCGACATGGCGCACAGCGGCTGCGCGATTACCGTCGTGCCGCAACGCCTCGCGATGCGCAGTGGTCTTGCGATGATCGCGCTGCCGGGGTCCGAAGTTACCCGCGACGCAATCCATCTTCTCCGCAACCGCAGCCGCAGCGCGCTCGTCGCTGCTTTCGTCGAAGTGCTGAAGGAGGTCGCTCAGGCCGAGACGAGCCCGTCGAACAGCGCCGCGTCGGCCGATCCCGCCCGATAAAACACCGGCGGCTGCCCGAACGGCGCCGCGACGGTCACATCGCTGCCGCCTGCGTAGGCCTTGCCCGACCACAGATGCACCCACTCGGCACTCGCCGGCAAATACGTCGTCCACTCGCTTTTCCCCGCCGCGATCACCGGCGCGACGAGCAAATCGGCTCCGAGCAGATAACTCGTCTGGATCGCATAAGTCTCCGCGTCGTCCTCGAAATGGAGGAAGAGCGGCCGCTGCACCGGCAACCCCGTCTCCGAAGCCTCCTTCGACAGCCGCCGCAGATACGGCGCCAGATGCGCATAAATCCGCGTCATCTTCGCAAAATGCGCGAGCAATTCCGGATCGTCGTCATATTGCACATTCTGCCGCGGCCGATTGCCCTCGTGCGTCCGCATCATCGACGTAAACGCCGACATCTCGGCCCAGCGCATCGCCAGCTCGGCATCGCGCGTCGTGTCGAACAGGCTGGTATAGCCGCCGCAATCGCTGTGATGATGCGCGTTGCCCAGCATCCCCGCAGACAGCGCGGCGCAGATCACCGTGCCGATTCCATCGTGCCGGCTGAAATCGACCGCCTGGTCGCCCGCCCACAGCATCGGGCAATGGCGCTGCACGCCGGTCGCGCCCGAGCGCATGAACACCATCATCTCGCCGGTCTGCCCGCGCCCCGCGATACCCTTGGCGTTGACCTCGCCCCACAGCGCGGGCCAGCGGTTGTGCGCGGTCATCCCGCTCTCGCCATTCGCCAGCCGCACATCGACGGGCAGATATTCGCCGAAATCGGCCATCCAGCCCGACAGGCCGAAATCGATCATCTTCTCTCCGATGATCGTATCGGCGAACCATGCGGCGGCGTCGGGATTGGTGAAGTCGACATGCCCACAATCGAACTCGCCAAAGTCAATGATATAGGGCTCATCCTTGTCGGGATGCATCACCATAAACCCTTGTGCCGCGGCCTCGGCATAAAGCGGCCCGTCGACGGCCAGATAGGGGTTCACATAGCCGAGGAAGCGAATGCCGCGCTCTTTCAGCTCGGCAATCCGGGCCGGCAATTCGGGGTAGCGTTCGGCATTCCACTGCCAGTCCCAAAACAGCCGGTTACCGAAGGTGGTGATCCGCAGCCCGACCCAATCCTCGCACCACAGCCCCGACACCGCGACCCCGGCGTCTTCATATGCCTTCAATCGCGCAAAGCTGTTGTCGCCGTCCTTCAGGCCGATGACGGCGCCCTTCAGCAGCCATTCGGGCAGCGGCGGCTGGCGCCCGAAACGATCCGACAGCGCCGTGACGAGTTCGGTGAAACACGGGCGCGCCCACAGCTCGATCTGCGCGGGAATCTCCCAGACCTCGACCTCATGATAACCGTCGTTTCGAAAGTCGAACGCCGCATAGGCAAAGCTGTCGACATGCAACGCATAATGCCGCGAACTGACAAAGGTCGGCTGCGGATAATTGGTGTGCGCATAGCTGCCGCCGCCGCCCTTGCGGTGCGCCTCAACCTGCCGGAACAGCTCCGACGAGGGATCGCGCCCGACGCCGGGCTCGCTGGACCAGAGCGGGAAATGCCGCCCGCGCAGGTCGAAATAGGAAAACTGCTCGCCGCCGCCCCACACATGCTCGCCCGCGTCGGCTGGCACGCGCAGCCACAGCCGGTTGAGCGTCGCGTCGAGCGCCGCCAGGGCGATCACCGCATCGCCATCATCGACCGACACGGCGGCTTCGAGCAGCCAGGGTTTCCCGGCAGCTTCGGCAAAGCGCAGCACCTCACCATCGCTCTCGACATGCCCCAGCGCGACCCGCTCGATCACCTCTTGCGAAACGTCGAAATGGCCGAGCTTCGAATGGACATGCGGCACCCCGCGGCCGACGAAGAAACAGGGCGCACCTTCGCTGTGCGTCAGGATCACTTGCCCGCCGAGACGGAGCGCAAAGCCGGTGTCGAGCGCATCGAGCGCCATAGGGGAGGATCCTTTCGCGGCCAACGGACAGGCCGTCTATACAATTACCCCGCCGCGTCGTGGACAGACGCGGCGGGGCAGGGGGTCTTTTTAGAAGTTCATCCGCGCGGTGACGCCGAAATAACGCTCGGCATCGCGCGGGGTGATCTGGCGCATGAAGCTCGTCCCGTTCGGGATGCGCTGGATCACGAACTGCTTGTCGGTCAGGTTCTTGACGATGAACGACAGGCTGTATTTGTCGTCGTCGGTGCTCACCTTGATCCCGGCATCCCAGATTGCGTAGGCGCTCTGGAACGCGTTGGGGTTCTGGTTGATGTCGAACTGGGTGCGGCTCTGGTAAACGAGCGAGCTGTTCAGATCGACGTTGAAGCCGTCGATATTGAGCGGCAGGCGCCAGTCCATCGTCACCGTGCCCTTATATTTCGGGGCAAAGGGCAGCGGCTTGCCGTTGATCGCGGCGGCGCATGTGACTGCCGCGCCCGGCGGGCAGATGAACTGGTTGATATGCGCGTCGGTGTAGTTGAACCCGCCTGACAGCGAGAAATCGTCGGTGATCGCGGCGTTGAAATCCATTTCGATGCCGCGCGTCGACACCGTCCCCGCATTGGTCAGGCGCGTGACGACCTGCCCCGCGACGATATCGAGGAAGTTCGCCTGATAATTGTCATATTTGGCATAGAAGCCCGCAAGGTTCAGCGTCAGGCGGCGATCGAACAACCGGGTCTTCAGGCCGACTTCATAGGCGTCCGACTTTTCGGGATCGATACGGCCGGTATCGCGCGCCAGCATGTTGAAGAACACGTTGAGCGCCGGGCCCTTATAGCCGCGCGTATAGGTGGTGTAGGCGACGATATCGTCGGTCAGGTCATATTGCAGGCCGGCATTGCCCGACCAGCCATTGTCCTTGATCGATCCCGCCGAAGCGAACGCCGGGTTTACCCCCGTGAACGCCGCGAGCGAGGTCGAGCGACGCGCGAAGTCATAGCTGACCTTGTCCTCGGTATAGCGCAGGCCGATGATGCCGCGGAACGCGTCGGTGAAGTTGAGCGTGCCCTGACCGAAGGCCGAATAGCTGGTGAGCTTGGTCGTGAAATCGGCATTGCCTTCGTTGGTGACAAAGGTCGACGATCCGGTTGCGCACGGCGTCAGCCCGCCGACCGTCGGCAGCGTCGATGCGGTGCAACTCGTCACCGTGCGGTTGAAGAAATCGACTTCCTTCGTGTGATAATAATAAAGCCCCGCAACATATTCGAAGAATTGCGGATTGGCCGACGCGATGCGCAATTCCTGCGTGAACTGATCGAACTTCAAATCGCCGCGATCGTGCGACCGCACGTCGCCCGCCGCGGTGCCGGTGTTGACATAGCGCGGGGCATCCGACCGGAAATCGCCATCGCGCTGCTGGAAATTATACCAGTGGCGGTACGCGGTGATCGAGGTCAGCGTGACCCCGCCGAGGTCGAGGTCGATCTGCCCCGACACGCCGCTGTTCTTGTCCTTGGTGTACGGATCGAGGTCGTTGTCGATGTCCTTGTTCTTGCCGTCGAGCACCAGCGGCGCGAGGCTCGGGATGAACACCGCATTGTTGAATGCCGACGGGAAAACGGTGCCGATGCTGTCGGCAAAGCCATTGTCGCTGTTCTTCGAATAATCGGCGATCAGCGTGATTTTCAGGTTGTCGGTCGGCTCGGCGATCACCTTGCCGCGCACGCCCCAATGTTCGTATCCATTGACCTTGTGGTTGTTGAACACATTGCGGGCGTTGCCGTCATATTGCGACCAGAAGCCGGTGAGCGAGGCGCGGATACCGTCGCCGAGCGGGCCGCCGATGCTGCCGCGGATGCGATATTCATTGCCCTCGTACCAGGCCGCGTCGACATAACCGCCCAGCTCGTTGCCGGGCTCGCGCGACACGATATTGATCACGCCCGCGCTGGCGTTCTTGCCGAACAGGCTGCCCTGCGGGCCGCGCAGCACTTCGATGCGCTCGACGTCGAGGAAGTCGGAGGTCTGCTGGCCGGTGCGCGCATAGACGACGCCGTCGATGACCGTCGACACCGACGGCTCGACGCCCGACGAGAAGCTGATCGTGCCGACGCCGCGGATCGAGAGCGCCGAATCCTTGTTGGTGTTGCCCTTGCGGAAGGTCAGCGTGGGGACGCGCTGGAACAATTGTTCGGCCGAATTGACGTTCGACCGTTCGAGCTGCGTGCCCGACACGACCGAGATCGCGACCGGGACATCCTGCAGATTCTGCTCGCGCTTCTGCGCGGTGACGATGATGTCGGTGCTGGCAAAGGGGGCGTCGGCTTCGGCGGGGGCAGGGGCGTCTTGCGCTGCCGCGGGGACGGCGATCAGCGCCATGCCCAATGCCGTCGTGAGTGTCAGATACGCTTTGGTTTTCGACGAAACCATGTTCAAATCCTCCCTTGATGCGCTGCTAAATCGGTATCTCAATCAATTCTATTGACAATGTAGAGCCGACCCATGCGCGCTATTATTTTTGTGGTCCAATAGAGAAATGTCGTGATGCCATGTCGGAATGCTATGGCTTGCGGGACAGAGCGAGGGGCGGGCTAGGCGCTCTGACTCGCGTGTCGATCTTATCATCAGCAACCCTCCCTTGTCGTGGCGGATCGTTCGTCCGCCTCGACAACAGGCCGCGAACTATGCCGCTCGCAGCCACGAATCGGCTGAAAGGCGCCATCGCCAACCAGCCGACCTAGGGATGCGCGTCAAAATCATTGCAGTCTAATCGAGAAATGTCGGTCTATTATGTCCAAATGCTATGACTTGGACGAGACAACTTTCTGGACATGCGCCAGGCACGCCTCGGTCTCGCGCGCCACATCGGCGTTCAGCCATGCCACAATCTCGGGCGTCGGCCCGATATCGGGTTCGAGCAGCGCGAAATCGAGATAGACGGGCGGGGCGATCGGCCGGATCGCGACGCCCAGCCGGTGGAACAATGGCGCGCTGAACGGCTCGGCGATCGACACGCCGAGCCCTGCCTCGACGAACGCATATAGGATCTGCGAATGCTGCGTCTCCAGCCGCCGCGACACCGGAATGCCCGCGCCCTCGATCGCCGCATCGATGCCGTTCCACAGCGCGTCCGCCTCGTGCATTGGGCCGATGAATTCCTCGCCCGCCAGATCCTCGACCGCAAGATGCGGCCGCGAGGCGAGCGGGTGGTTCGCTGGCAGGATGCAGACATATTCGGCGCGCGCGAGCAAAGTCGACCTTATGCCCTCGCGCCCCTGCGCATCGACCCCGATGCCAAGGTCGGCCTGACCCAGGAACACGCGCTCCTCGATCGCGCGCTGACCAAGCGATTCCACCGTGATCTTGATGTCGGGATACAGGATGCGAAAGCGCGCGATCACCGCAGGCAATATCGCCATTGCGATCGCCGCCAGCGCCGCGATCCGCACCGTGCCGACCGGATGCGCACGAATACGCCGCGCCGCCTGGTCGAGCAGGTCGAGCCCGGCATAGCTCCGCCGCACCGCTTCATACAGCGCCTGCGCCTGCGCGGTCGGATGCACGCGCGCGCCGCGACGGTCGAACAGGCGAAAGCCGACCGCGCGCTCCATGTCGGCGATCAGCCGGCTCACCGACGGCTGGCTGATATTCAGCATCGTCGCGGCGGCCGTAATGCCCCCGCTCATCATCACGGCGCGAAACGCCTCTACCTGTCTCATTCGCATAAGCCATAGTATAGACGTATGACTGTTCGATGCAATTCGATTGGATGCGATGGACGAATCAGGCTTATCAGATCGTCATTGGATAGATCCGGGAGAGACGAAATGGATTATTCGGCCCAGCGCGAACAGTTCGCGACCGAAGGCTATGCGGTGTTCGAACGCATCCTCGAAGGCCCGCTGCTCGACCTGCTACGCGAGGAATGCGGCCGCGTCATCGACCGCGAAGACGCCCGCCTCGACAGCCTCGGCGTCGAGGTCGACGGCATCAGCCACAAGGGCAAGCGCTATTTCGCCGGCGAATGCCAGCGCCGCCAGCCCGACCTTCGCAACATGCTGTTCAGCGAAACGATGGCCGACATCTGCCGCGCGACGCTCGGCGATGATGCCTATTTCTTCTACGATCAATATGTCGTGAAGGGCGCCAGCGAAGGCATGCCGTTCAGCTGGCACCAGGATTCGGGTTATGTCGTCGGCAACGGCGGCCCCGCCGACCACAAACCGTACCTCACATGCTGGTGCACGCTCGACGATACGACGGTCGCGAACGGCACCGTGCGTATCATGCCCTTCTCGCAGGCACCCGAAACGCGCGCCGGCATCGTCCCGCATATCCGCCAACCGGGAAGTAACGACCTTGTCGGCTATACCGGCGACAATGAGGGCGTCACGCTCGAAGTCCCCGCGGGCAGCGTCGTCGCCTTCTCCAGCCTCGCGCTTCACGCCACCGGATCGAATTCTACCCCGAACATGCGCCGCGTCTATCTGGCGCAATATTCGCCCGAGCCGATCCTCAACCCCGGCACCAATCACCTCCGCCGCAACGCGATCGCTTTCCTGCGTGGCGGCAGTCAGGTGACCTTCAACTAGGGAACACGCCATGATCGAGCGTCCCGTTATCGTTGCACTCGGCGGCAACGCCACCGCCGGCGGATCGGCCGAGCGGCTGCTCCGCCACGCGCTGATGCGCTGCGAAGCGCAGGGCGCGGAGACGCGGCTGTTCGCGGGCGAGGCGATCGACCTGCCGATGTACGCGCCGCACCGTAGTGAGCGTTGTTCGAAGGCGCAGGCACTAATGGCCGCGCTGCGCGATGCCGACGGCATCATCGTCGCATCGCCCGCCTATCACGGGACGGTGTCTGGCGTGGTCAAGAACGCGCTCGACTATGCGCAGGATCTCGTGTCCGACGCGCAGCCCTATTTCGATGGCCGCGCCGTGGGGTTGGTCGCGGTTGCGGGCGGGTGGCAGGCGGCAGGCAGTACGCTCGCGACGCTGCGCTCGATCACCCACGCGCTGCGCGGTTGGCCGACGCCGATGGCGGTCACCGCGAATAGCAGCCAGCCGCTTTTCGACCCCGACGGCTTGCTGACCGATCAGGGCATCATGTCGCAACTCGACATCATGACCGGGCAGGTTATGACCTTCGCGCGCATGAAGCGCGCCTATGCTGACGAGGGCAAGGCCGCCCTGACGGCCTGACGGGCCGGAAGGCAGCTTTCGATGCCTTTCCGTCCTGGCAACCCCGTCTAGAATTTCACGCTCAGCCCGGCCGTGATCCGGCGATCGGTGAGACCCTGGAAACAGAGCAGCGCCTTGTTGTTCACGCAATATTGGTTCTGGTCGCCGCGCAGCAGGTTGATGCCCTCGACCCCGACGTTGATATTCTCGGTGATGTCGTAGTTGATGCTGGCGTTGAGCTGCCCTCGGCCGCCGTTGATCAGCGGCAGGCCGAAGAAGAACGGATCGTTCGACACATAGCTTGAACGCCATGTGTAACGCAGGCGCGCGTTCAGCCCGTATTTGTCGTAAAACAGCGTCGTATTATAAGCATATTTCGACAGGTTCGTCAGCGAGATGAGATCCCGCGAACCCGGATGCCCGAGCTGGGTGAAGACGGTTCGCGGACCGTCGGCCACGCGATATTCGCGCGCCGACCCGCCGGCCTTTTGATAGGTGAAGTTGCCGATAAAGCCGAAGCCGGACGCAAAGCCCAGCGTGTCCTCCCATGCCGACAGATCGTGCTGGAAGGCGACCTCGATACCCGTCTGCGTGGTAGTTCCGGGAACGTTGAAGGTCGAGCTGCGCGGTACGCAGATGCCGACCCCCTGAATCGGGTTGTTGATGTTGCGGTTGGCGATCGGGTTATAGATGCCGCCGCCCGGGCAGGCCGGGTCGATCGAGATGTTGAGATTGCCGTTCGCGTCGAGATTGGGCGCCGGATCTTCCTGCCGCTGCGCAAACAAGTTGGTGCGGCTCTTGTGGAAGAAGCCGATGCTGATCAGGCTCGACGGCGCGAAATAATATTCGCCCGACAGGTCGAACGACCATACCGCTTCGGGAACGAGGTCGGGGTTGCCGACCGCGACGGGCGTGTTCGCTCCGGTGCCAAACGAAAAGGACGTCGACAGCGTGTCGAAGTTCGGGCGGCGGATATCGCGCGCGATACCCGCGCGGACGAGCAGCTTGTCGGCGGGTTCAAGGACGAGGCTGAAGCGCGGCAGCAGGAAATTATACGAGCTGCTGGCGACGGTTTGTCCCGTCACCGCGCCGTTCGCAATATTGTTCCCGGTCGACGACAGTTTGGTGTGCAGCCAGCGGAAACCCGCATTGCCGCGGACCGGCATGCCGGCGATTTCGCCCTCCATATTCGCCTGGAAATAGGCGGCGTTTGTCGTTTCCTTGATGCTGAAGAAGCCCGCGAAGGATTCGGTGGGCGTGGCGAGCGATGCGACGGCAGGGCCCTGCGTTCGCGCGGCATTGCTCGCCGCGATCGCGGCGTTGAGTGATTCCAATACCTTGGCCGGATCGCGGAAGGAGAGGCCGCCATCGATCAGCAGGAAGTCGGCGAAGGACAGCCGGCGTCCGTCGGCCGCATCGAAATTGCGCGGCCCCGGGATCAGGATGTCGGAGAATAGATCGCCCGACGGCCGGTTCCACGCGCTGGTCGTGTTGGTCAGGCTGACATTGTTCGAAAATTCGTTGTTCTCGGCCGACGTCCGGTTCCAGCGATAGCCGAAGTCGAGCGACGTGACGAAAGGATTGAGGTCGGTCGTGTCGTAGGAAAAATCGAGCCGCGCCGCTCGCTCCTTGTTGTCGGTCGAATTTGCGCCCTGCGTGACCTGTTGCAGCTGGTAATTGGCGGGGTCGAGCAATTGCGCGGTT
>Ga0209050_1002541_pt1 | contig 15252 bp, 12 predicted proteins | sample Araplavi_mTSA_r2_FD_184276 | JGI IMG/M metagenome (GOLD analysis project Ga0209050, IMG submission 184276) | Arabidopsis root microbial communities from North Carolina, USA - plate scrape MF_Cvi_mTSA_r2 (SPAdes) (version 2) | ecosystem: Host-associated > Plants > Roots > Endosphere | place: USA... | reverse complement strand
AGCTATTCCCGCATTGGCGTCCCCTAGGGGACTCGAACCCCTGTTACCGCCGTGAAAGGGCGGTGTCCTAGGCCACTAGACGAAGGGGACACACTACAACATTCACTCCCTGCTTCGTTTCGCTGTGTGCTTTACGCTGCAAGTGGCGCGCATTCTATGGATGGATTGAGAGGTCGTCAACCCCCTGATATAAATTTATTTAAATCAATGACTTCGCCCTGCTTTTGGACGCCATTGCGGTTTTTCCGCTGCCCGGTGTTTGACGCCTATATTCTGGCACCCGCCAAGACGTTATAGTCCTCCAGTGATGGCAATCTGTATATCGCGTGCCACCATTTATAGAAGCGAGGCTGCGGCCGATATAAGCGCAGGCATGTCCGATCCAACCCTTCATGCGGGCCCAGGCGCTCAAATGCCAAGCCTCCAGACTCGCATGCGTACCCTAAAAAGAGGTCTTACCGGTGACGCCACTCATGATCACCCTGCTAGTTGTAGTCGGGATCGCCCTGTTGATCGCCATTGGCTACATGAACCATGTGGTGGAAAACAACAAGCTGGAAAAGGCCCGTACCAAGATTGAACTCAATGATCGTCTGCGTCGCTGCGGAGAAATCACCGAGACTTTCCCCGGCCAGTTGATGACCCCGGCACTCAAACTGTTGTTGGCCCGCCTGGAACTGAACGTCTGTCAGCGCCTGCTCAACCTGGAAAAATCCAGCGCCAACCTCAAGGCACGGATCGTCGAACTGGAGGCCCTTGTCGGCCAGGGTGAATCAATCCCGGTCAACAATCCGCCAGCCCCGATCCAGACCGAAGCCAAGGCCAAGGATGTACGTTTCCTGCTCGAAGCCCTGCACGGGCAAATCACCCGCGCGGCACAGGACGGCTTCCTGCCTCCCAGCGAAGCCAAGGGCTGGATTCGTGAAGTGCGCCACATCCTGGTGCTGCTGCACATCGAGTTCTTCAACAATCTCGGCCAGCACTCCCTGCAAAAGAACCAGCCCGGGCAGGCTCGCCTGGCATTCGAGCGCGGCGTGCAATACCTGCGCAAGCAACAGGAACCCCAGGTCTACGCCGAGCAACTGGAATACCTGGAAAAACTCCTGGCCCGCGCCAATGACCAGGTCATGGATCGCATTGCACCGGTCGAAGGCGAGGTCAACCAGTTGACCGAAGGCCTCAAGGACGTCGAAGCTGACGCGGACTGGAAAAAGAAAGTGATCTATGACTGATCAGCGAAAACAGAAAAGCCACCGAGAGGTGGCTTTTTTTTGTTCTTCTGTAGGAGCAGCCCGTCGACGCTCGATTGCTCGCGATGGACTCCAGAACACCGCGCTCACCCAGTCAACGCGCGTTGTCTTTGCGGCCATCGCGAGCAAGCTCGCTCCTACAGCCTGAAATGCCCCACCATCCCCTTCAGCTCAACCCCCAGTTGCGCCAACTCGATGCTGGAGGCGGCATTGCCCTGCATCGCCAGCGATGATTGATCGGCACTGGCGCGAATACTGGTGACACTGCGGTTGATCTCTTCGGCCACCGAGCTCTGCTCCTCGGCCGCCGCGGCGATCTGCTGGTTCATCTGCTGGATCAACGATACCGCCGCTGCGATACTTCCCAGTGCGCTCTCGGTCTGCAAGGCATCGCTGACCGCCAGCTTCACCAACTCGCCACTGCTCTGGATCTGCTGCACCGACGACTGCGCCGCCGAGCGCAAAGCACTGACCAGGCGTTCGATTTCCTCGGTCGATTGCTGGGTTCGCCTGGCCAACGCACGCACTTCATCGGCCACCACCGCAAAGCCCCTGCCCTGCTCACCCGCCCGGGCCGCCTCGATCGCCGCGTTCAATGCCAGCAGGTTGGTCTGCTCCGCCACGCTTTTGATCACACTCAAGACCGTGCCGATGTTCTGGATTTCCGCGCTCAGGCTTTCAATGCTCGAACTGGCCGAGTTGGCCGAGTCCGCCAACTGCTCGATCCGCGCCATGCTCTGGCGCACCACCTGCTGACCACTTTCAACCTTGCCGTCAGCCGTTTGCGCCGCCAGGGCTGCTTCCTCGGCGTTGCGCGCGACATCATGCACCGTGGCCGTCATCTGATTCATCGCAGTGGCGACCTGTTCAGTTTCCTCTTTCTGCGTGCTGACTTCGAGATTGGTCTGTTCAGTCACTGCCGACAGCGATTGGGCCGAAGTGGCCAGCTGTTCGATTCCCGACTGCAAGCCGCTGACGATATGGCTGAGCCCCGCGCCCATTTGTTGCATGGCCTGCATCAACTGGCCAATTTCGTCACGACGGGTCACGTCGATGGTCGCACTCAAATCCCCTGAAGCAATCTGCTGCGCCACCTGGATCACACTGCGCAGCGGCGCCACGATCAACCGGGTGATGAACCACGCAGCAACCAGCCCGACCAGCAACGCCAGAGCGGAAGAGCCAAGAATCAGCATCGAGTTCTTTTTCAGTTCGGCCTGCATCGCCTGATCTTCAGCGACATAAGCCAGATCCACCCGTTCAACCACTTGGGCTGCGCGTTGGTGCAACTGTTGATAAACGGTTTTTTCCTGCTCCAGCAGACCGGTGTACTCGGCGAGCTTGTCACTGAAACCGGCGATATGACCCGTCACCTCATTGAGGACGGTCTGGTAACCCTCGTCCTTGACCGTGGTCTTGAGCTGCTCGGCCTGGGCCAATGCCTGGCTGGCCTGTTCGATCTTGCCCTGCCCGGCGCTGTCGTCGCCTTTGCGGCTTTGATCCAGGCGCACGCGCGCTTCATTCATGGCTTGCAGCATCAAGCGTGAAACCTGGCTGACCTGACCGGCCTGCTCGATGAATTGCGCACCGTCCTTGCCTTCGGAATCTTTCAGCGTATAAGCGCCGTCATCGGCGAGCCCGGATTGCAATACATCAAGATTATTGGCCACGCTGGACACCGACCAACTGGCCATTTCCAGCGCCAGGTCCTTGGCCTGGGTGAGCGAGACAAACTCGTCGAAAGCCTTGCGATAGGCACCCAAAGACTGTTCGACATCATTCATCACCGGCTCATTGGCCGCAGACGCGGCCTTGAGCTGGCCGGCCAGAGCGATCAAGCCATCGACGCCCTCGTGCAGGGCATCGACAGTTTTCGGATTGCCGTGCAAGGCGTACTCCTGCTCCAGCAGCCGGACCTTGAGCAAACCGCTGTTGAGCGATGACATTTGCTTGAGCCCGTCGAAGCGCTGGCTGATGGTTTGCAGGGACCACACGCCAATACCCGCCACCAGCGCAGTCAACAACAGCACCAGGACAAACCCGACACCCAGTTTTTTCGCCATACCGAGGTTGGCAAAACGTCCTTGCACGGCCGAATTCATTGCACTTAGTCCCCTGCCAAAGTCTGTAGACGCAGATTCGCAACGGGCCAGTGGCAACACAAGGCTCTGGCGCCGGAATAATGGCAAAAAGCTACGCCAACGTCGTTTTCAGAACGCTTGAGGTCGATCCCGAGCTGTGGCCTGAAAGAACGCACGGGCACGCGGATCGCAGGCATAGGCCACATTGATACGCTGCCAGTCACTGGCCCCACCCGAGGCGTTGAAGGCGTTCTTCGATGACAACACCACACCCAGACGCCTTGCCCGGGCCAGCACCTGATCGTAGTCGGACATTCGTGATCGCGCCCAGATAAACAGGCCTCCCGCCGGCTTGCCGAAGACTTCCCATTCGGCATCCTCGAGCATTTGCAACACCGCCAGCCGGTCGTTGTTCAAGCGTTGGCGCTGACGTTGCACCAGTTTGCCGTAGGCTCCGTTGGCCAACAGGCACGCCAGCACCGACTCGCAAAATCGGGAGACGCCCATGCCAGCGATCATCTTGACCTCGGCCAGACGCGTAATGACTGCGCAATCGGCCACCACGAAACCGACCCGCAAGGAACTGCTGAGGGTCTTGGAATAGCTGCCCACGTAGATCACGTTGTCGTCCAGCGCAGCCAGTCGCGTACCGCAACTGCTACGCAAATCCGCATAGACGTCGTCCTCGATCACCTGCACGCCAAAGGCCCTGGCCAGTTGCAGCACGCGACGCGCCACCCCGGGTGAAAGGTTGCTGCCAGTCGGGTTGTGAAAGAAGCTATTGATGAGCAATCCCTGAGGCCGGTGCTTGGCCAGCACCGATTCGAGCATGTCCACGTCCGGCCCGCGCGGTGTTCGCGGCACCTCGACCATGTGGATGCCGTGCAGCCTGAGCAGATCGAACAGCAGCGGATAACCGGGGCTCTCCACGACCACACAATCACCGGCCTTGAACAGTGTCCGTACAATCAGGTCGAGCCCCTGACTGGCACCCGCGGTGGTCATGATCCGGTTGTCCTGTACCGGTATGTCCAGCTGCCTGAGGCGCTTGAGTATCTGTTGCCGCAAGGCTGGCAAACCCAGCGGCGTGCTGTAGTTGAACAGACTGGCCGTATCGGTACGACTGACTTGCCGGATTGCGTAGATCAGATCGTCGGTCTCGCGCCAGCCTTCAGGCAGCCCGCCACAGCCCAGCCTCAACTCACCCGACCAAGGCCCGTACTCGGGTTCGGCCCCCTCAAACCACACAGGCTCATGCCTTGCGTTCGTGACCGATGCCGGGGCGGCGACTGTATAGCCAGCCCCATGACCTGAAACCAGCATCCCCTGCGTCACCAGGCGTTCACAGGCCTGAGCGACGCTGGACTGACTGAGCAAATTGATCCGCGCGATCTGTCGCACCGAAGGCAGGCGCGTACCGGGCGATACCCCGCTGGAATGGAGCCAGCCGGTCAGCGCGTCAACAATTTGCTGTACGACGGGCACCAGCGCCTGTCGGTCGATTCTCAACTCCATGAGCAAGCAAACTCCTGTTGATTTTGCGGGAAGCAGTTAATCACAGGAGGGTTCGAAGACATGTGCGACAACGCCGCCAAAACCATTCGATCTAATTATTTGAAACACATTGCCCACCCCGGAACCAAAAAACTGTGGGAGCGAGCCTGCTCGCGAAAGCGGTGTGTCAGCCGATATTAATTTCGACTGATACGCCCTCTTCGCGAGCAGGCTCGCTCCCACAGGTTCCGCATGTATTCAGTATCGGTGCGTCGTTTTAAAACGCGGTAACGCCACCGTCCACGGCCAATGAGTGCCCTGTGGTGAACGCCGCGCCATCGCTGCACAGATACAGCACCGCGCTGGCGATTTCTTCGACCTTGCCGATGCGACCGACCGGGTGCATGGCGTTGGCGAACTCGGCTTTTTTCGGGTCGGCTTCATAAGCGCGACGGAACATGTCGGTGTCGATCACCGCCGGGCACACGGCGTTGACCCGGATCTTTTTCTTGGCGTACTCAATGGCCGCCGACTTGGTCAGGCCGATCACCGCATGTTTGGAGGCTGCGTAGATGCTCATTTTCGGCGCTGCCCCCAGGCCCGCCACTGATGCCGTATTGACGATCGCGCCGCCCCCTTGCGCCAGCAGCAACGGCAACTGGTATTTCATGCACAGCCAGACGCCCTTGACGTTGACGCCCATGATCGCGTCGAACTCGTCGAGCGAACCGTCGGCCAGCTTGCCTTTCTCGATTTCGATGCCGGCATTGTTGAAGGCATAGTCAAGGCGACCGTAAGTATTGATCACCTCCTCCATCAGATGTTTCACATCGCTTTCCAGGGTGACGTTGCAGCGCACGAAGGTCGCCTCGCCACCGGCCGTACGAATCAGCGCCACCGTGCCCTCGCCGCCCGCCGTGTCCATATCGGCCACTACGACCTTAACGCCCTCGGCGGCAAATGCCTGGGCGGTCGCGCGGCCAATACCGGCCGCCCCACCGGTCACCACAACCACCTGGCCGGAAAACGTCATGCTCATTGTTATGTCCTCGAAGAGAAGTAAGCGGGGAATCGCACAGGGCCAGTCTAGCCATGGAGGTGCTGAACGCGGCAGCACTATCAGGACTCCGGTTGGGCGCCCATGAGTTGCAGTGATGGAACTGCCGTACCAACTATCACTGCACTGGATCAACCTGCATTCGCCGCATCAGCCGAACTTGCGGCATCGGCGCTGACCGGCTATCAACAAAGCTTCATTCATCTTGAGTGCCTGTCATGACCTCCCAGACCAATCGCCAATTCCTGCTCGCCAAACGTCCGGTTGGCGCGGCGACCCGCGAGACATTCACCTATCAGGAAGTACCGGTCGGCGAGCCGGCGGTGGGCCAGATCCTGGTCGAAAACCAATACCTGTCCCTGGATCCGGCCATGCGCGGCTGGATGAACGAGGGCAAGTCCTACATCCCGCCGGTCGGGCTCGGCGAAGTCATGCGCGCCTTGGGTGTGGGCAAAGTCATTGCCTCGAACAATCCGGGCTTCGCGGTCGGGGACTACGTTAACGGCGCCCTCGGGGTTCAGGATTTTTTCCTCGGCGAGCCGCGAGGTTTCTACAAGGTCGATCCGAAACTGGCACCGCTGCCACGTTACCTGTCAGCACTGGGCATGACCGGGATGACGGCGTACTTCGCCCTGCTCGACGTCGGCGCGCCGAAGGCCGGTGACACCGTGGTGCTGTCGGGTGCGGCGGGCGCCGTGGGCAGCATTGCCGGGCAGATTGCCAAGATCAAAGGCTGCCGGGTGGTTGGCATCGCCGGCGGCGCAGACAAGTGCAAGTTCCTGATCGATGAACTGGGTTTCGACGGTGCCATCGACTACAAGAGCGAAGACGTCCTCGCCGGCCTCAAGCGCGAGTGCCCGAAAGGTGTCGACGTGTATTTCGATAATGTGGGTGGCGACATTCTCGACGCGGTGTTGAGCCGCCTGAACATGAAGGCGCGAGTGGTGATTTGCGGTGCCATCAGCCAGTACAACAACAAGGAAGCGGTCAAGGGGCCGGCCAATTACCTGTCGCTGCTGGTCAACCGCGCACGCATGGAAGGTTTTGTGGTGATGGACTACGCCGCCCAATACGCCAGCGCCGCCCAGGAAATGGCCGGCTGGATGGCCAAGGGGCAGCTCAAGAGCAAGGAAGACATCGTCGAAGGGCTGGAGACGTTCCCGGAGACGCTGATGAAATTGTTCAACGGCGAGAATTTCGGGAAGCTGGTGCTGAAGATTTGACCCGATATTTGAACTAACCCAAGAACCACTGTGGGAGCGGGCTTGCTCGCGAATACGGTGTGTCAGCCGACATATTTATTGACTGATCCACCGCATTCGCGAGCAAGCCCGCTCCCACATTTTGATTTTCGGTGTCGGGTTAAGCCAGTTCAGCCACAACCGAAGCCAACGCCTTCGCCGGATCCGCCGCCTGGCTGATCGGACGGCCGATCACCAGATAATCGGAACCGGCATCCAGTGCCTGACGTGGCGTCAGGATACGACGCTGATCGTCCTGGGCACTGCCCGCCGGACGAATCCCCGGGGTCACCAGTTGCAGCGAGGGATGTGCCGATTTCAGCGCCTGAGCTTCCAGGGCCGAGCACACCAGGCCGTCCATCCCGGCTTTTTCCGCCAGGGCGGCCAGGCGCAGGACCTGCTCTTGCGGCTCGATGTCCAGACCGATGCCTGCCAGATCTTCACGCTCCATGCTGGTCAACACGGTCACGCCGATCAGCAGTGGTTTGGGGCCGCTACGCTGATCCAGCACTTCACGGCACGCGGCCATCATGCGCAGGCCGCCGGAGCAATGCACGTTGACCATCCACACGCCCATTTCCGCAGCGGCCTTGACGGCCATCGCGGTGGTGTTCGGGATGTCGTGGAACTTGAGGTCCAGGAACACTTCGAAACCCTTGTCGCGCAGGGTGCCGACGATTTCCGAAGCGCAGCTGGTGAAGAGTTCCTTACCTACTTTGACCCGGCACAGCTTCGGGTCCAACTGATCGGCCAGCTTCAGTGCGGCGTCACGGGTAGGGAAATCCAGGGCGACGATGATAGGAGTCTGGCAGGCGGACATGAGTGGGCTCTCAGGCAAGTCGAAATCGGCGCGCATTGTAGCGGAACCAGCGCCGCTGCGGGACCCGATGATCGGTAAATCGTCGAGACGGCTCAAGCAAGACTAGCCCCCGAGGCCATTGTGTCGAGTCAGATACACACACGACACGCCCGCAACACCCGGGCCGGCTACCCTCGGCAACCGCAACAGGTCCCTGCAACAGCACTTCCCGCCTCAGGGCCGGACGCCTATGCTGGAACCACAACCTCGCAGCCTATCTTTGTGGTTGGCAACCCACCTGGCAGGTGTTGGCCTGACTGCAGTTATCCGTCTACCACGTATTTGAAAGCCACAATGACCCTTTGTGGGAGCGAGCCTGCTCGCGATGAGGCCCTGTACCGCAACAAAAAGCCCACTGACCCTCAGCGGCTCAGTGGGCTACGGATCCTGGAACTTCAGGGCAGGCGATCCTCAGCCCGTGACTGAGTCTTGCTCCAGTCGATCAACAGGCTATAGGCCACCGCCAGCAGTGTCGGACCGATGAACAGGCCGATGAAGCCAAAGGCAATCAACCCGCCAAACACCCCAAGCAGCACAATGACCAGCGGCAGGTTACCGCCACGGCTGATCAGGTACGGCTTGAGCACGTTGTCGACACCGCTGATGACGAATGTGCCCCAGATGCCGAGGAATATGGCCATTCCGTACTCGCCTTTCCAGGCCAGCCACGCGGTCGCCGGAATCCACACCAGCGGCGGCCCCATCGGGATCAGGCTGAGCATGAAGGTCACGATGCCAAGCACCAGCGCACCCGGTACGCCGGCAATCAGGAACCCGATCAGCGCCAGGATCGCCTGGGCCGCTGCTGTGCCGATCACACCGTTCACCACCCGCTGCACCGTGCCTGCCACCAGTTCGATGTAGTAGCCGGCCCGTTGACCGATCAGACGTTCCAGCAATGTGTGCACAAACGCCGCCAGGCGCGGTCCGTCACGATAGAAAAAGAACACGAAGACCATGCTCAGGGTCAGTTCGAGAATACCGCCGCCGATCTGCGCGCTGCGCGCCAGCAACCAGTTACCCACCTGTCCCAGATAAGGCTTGAGCGCCATCATCATCGCCGCGCCCTGCTCATCGATGCTGTTCCAGATCCCGACCAGCCGCTCGCCCACCAGGGGAATCGAACCCAGCCACACTGGTGCTTCGGGCAACCCCTCGACCTGCGCGTCCTTGATGAATGCGGTGGCATCACGCACATGATCGGCGAGGTTGAAACCCAGCCACACCAGCGGTGCCGCGACCAGCAACATCCAGCCCAGCGTCAGCAATGCCGCCGCCAGAGACTCGCGGCCGTTGAGCCAACGCGTCAGCAAGCGCATCAGCGGCCAACTGGCGAATGCCAGGACTGCGCCCCAGAACATCGCCGACCAGAACGGCGCCATCACCCAGAAGCTCGCGCCGAACAGCACGACGAGCAGGATCTGCACCAACAGGCGATCGTTATTGATCATCGAAAATCCCGAAAATATCAGTCAGCAAAAGAGTAGGCGAACGCAGCGTGCACGCTCGCCCGGTACAGCCTACCGCAATAGCTCGATGTGCAGGCCAGAGCCCTCGGCACTGCCGGTTTCCATTCGCGCGGCACGCACGCCCTGGGTAATCAGTGCCTGACGCCAGGCTTCGGCGTTCGCTCCGGAAATACTGACCCGCAAGGTGGTGTCCAGATTCAGTCCGCGGGAAATCAGGCGCAACCAAGTCTCGTCTGGTGCACTGTTCAACGTGGAAAAATCAAGTTCGCCGGTGCTCTTGAGCTCACGCAGCAAAGTCGCGGAGGTCGGCAACAACTCACCCAGCGGTGCCGAAGCGTCGAACTGCTCGACATGCAGGTAGGCCTTGCGATTACCACGAGTGATGCTGTACAGCGCGACGAGCGTGTTATCCCGCGGCGCGGCAAGTCGCAGCAGCAAATAGGCTTGTTGATCGTCGGCACCATACAGCTTGGCGTTGCCGAAGACTTCATTGGCCCAGAGGCTGCTTTCGCCGCAATCGCGCGCCTGGCACCAAAAGAGCAACCCGGCGTCCTGCTTTTGCAAAGCCTCGCGGGCAGCAGTGAACGCCTCGATGGATGAATGCTCCGCTGGCAACTCGTAGGTCACCGAAGTGACGTTGCCGCGGGCACTGACCTGGCCGTCGAAACGTAACTGGCCACTGATCTTGCGGATCGAGCCCAAGGGGTAGATCCGCTCCAATTCGACGGTGGGGCGATAGTCGACAATCTGGGCGTCGACCATGCGCGGCACTATCGGCAGGTCCTGACTGCCCGGAACATCGGCGGCGAACAACAAGGGACTGAAACTGCACAGCACCAGCAAACTGAATGAACGCATGGATAGACTCATCGGATCAGCATGGCCTGGGCGCCCTTGATGACACTGGCTTCATCGGCGCGTTGCGGTACCTGCAGACCACGTTGCACCGCCGGCCGGGCCTCCAGGGTTGCCATCCAGCGTTGCAACGCCGTCAAGCCCTCCACCGAGACGCCCGACCACTCGTAACCGCGCACCCATGGAAATGTGGCGATGTCGGCAATGCTGTACTCATCAGCAAGGAACTCCACGCTTTGCAAACGCGTGTCGAGCACTTCATAGAGGCGACGGGTCTCATGCTGATAGCGGTCGATGGCGCCCTGGAGTTTTTCCGGAAAGTAGCGGAAGAACACGTTGGCCTGCCCCTGCATCGGGCCGATGCCACCCATCTGGAACATCAGCCACTGCAACACCAGCGAACGCCCCTTCGGGTCGCTCGGCATCAGTTTGCCGGTCTGTTCTGCGAGGTAAATCAGGATGGCGCCGGACTCGAACACGGCGAAATCGCCGTTGGCGCGGTCGACAATCGCCGGAATCCGGCCATTGGGGTTGATCTTGAGGAAGTCCGCGGACTTCTGCTCCTTCTTGTCGAAACTCAAGGCATGCACCCTGTAGGGCAGGCCGAGTTCCTCGAGCACGATAGAGACCTTGTGGCCATTCGGGGTCGCAGCGGTGTAGAGATCTATCATGGTTGTCTCCCTTTTCAACCCGCCAAGCCTCGACAGTTGCCCGGCGCAAGTCAAGGAATGGCGAAGAACCGATTGAAACAGTCTGCGACAAGATCGGCACCGGACTCGTCATTCAGGTGCAAATGGTGCCCGCCTGGCAGCTGTTCCCGGCTAAAGGGTAGACGCTCCAGCAACTCGGGGTGTTTGGCGAGCATGCCGTCGGCAGCGACCACCAGCGTTGCAGGACACTTGATCCGCTGGACGAAGGCCATGGCCTGCTCGGTGGTCAGGCGCAGTGGCGATGGCAGCGTGAGGCGATTGTCGGTGCGCCAGGTATAACCACCCGATACCGGCATCAGACCACGCTGCGCCAACAGTTCCGCAGCCTCACGGCTGACCGCCACCAGGCCCTTCATGCGCGCTTCGATGGCACGGTCGAGGGTGTCGTAGACCGGTTTGCGCTTCTCCCGCAGATCGAGTTGCGCCTGCAGGGCCATGCCCATGCGCTCGGCAGCGTTTTCAGCCTTGTCCGTAGGAGGAATGATGCCGTCGATCAATGCCAGGTGGGTGACCCGCTCGGGCATCGACCCGGCGATGATCAGCGAAGCGATGGCGCCCATCGAATGCCCCATTAGCGCAAATTTCTTCAATCCAAGCTGTTCGGCGACCTGCAGCACATCGTGGGCATAGTCCCACATGGCGTAACCGGCGCCCGGCGGGCGATGCCCGGAATGACCATGACCGGCCATGTCCAGCGCGATGATGCGCAGGCCTTTGAGTTTGGGGGCCAGACGGGCAAAGCTGTTGGCATTGTCCAGCCAGCCGTGCAGGGCAATGACCGGCAAACCATCTTCAGGACCGAACAGGTGCGCCGCCAGCTCGATGTGCGGCAGGCTCAGGCGGACTTCTTCGACGACGTGGCTCATGCGCAATCCTGTTGTCGACGGCCGCCCCAACGATGGAACAGGCCTTTGAGCATGTGGGCGGTATCAAGGGGACGTTCGAGCGGAAACATGTGGCCGCCAGGCATGGTCAACGACTCGCCCAACGGCAGGCGGTCGACCGAACTGGCGTGATGGCGCATCACCACGCGGCTGTTGTGCCCACGAACCACCGCCAGTGGCACTTGCAACTTGCGGGTGCTGCCCGGGCTGGTGTGTGGCACGCCGCGATAGATGCTGATTTCCGTGGCCGGATCGAACCGCAGGCGCAGTTTGTCGCCGACCTGGTGCAAGCCATGTTGCAGGTAGGCATCGAAGCATTCGGGGTCAAAACCGCGAAACAGGGTCTTGCCGGCAAAGTATTTGCGGGCACTTTCCAGGTCGGCGAACTCCTCACGGCGGCCCAGGGTACGGCCGGCCGGCGTCAGGCGGTCGATGAAACCGAAGCGTTTGGCCGCACGTATGACCCATTGATCGGCTCGGGTCAGCACGGGCGAGTCGAGCATCACCACCCCTCGATACAATTCGGGGCAGCGCAAGGCCGCATGCAGGTGCAACACCCCACCGAAGGAGTGACCGACGCCCCACACGGGCTCGGCCTGTTGTTGCAGGTGATGGATCAGCTCATCCACCAGGTTGTACCAGTTGTCGTCCGCCGGGTAACGCGGGTCGTGGGCGTGCTGCTCCAGATGCGTCACCTGAAACTCGGGTGCCAGCGCCGCAAACAACTTGCCGTAGGTCCCCGAAGGAAAACCATTGGCGTGGGCGAAAAAGATCTGTTGCGACATACCTGCAAATCCATAAGCGAGAACAGGCTTTGATTGTCCGCAAGACCACGTCTTGCAGCAATGACCGTAACTGCCAGGAATGATGACAGACCTGCCGTGGCTATGACGGCGCCACCTGTTATTTCTGACAGTTGACTGGCATTCGGCATCAAGCGGATAAGAAGGCCTGTTCCGCCAAGTCACGGGCACACTCAAAATGACCCACGCCAACACGCCGGCCATCCAGGCATTTGACCCACGCAGGCTGAGCGTGCGCAGTGTAGCCTATCACCGTCGCCAGAACGCGTCGGTTGCGCAGCCGTGCATCACTCAGCAGGAATATGACGGCGCTGGTCGCGCCGTTCTCAGTCGTGATCCACGCCTGTTCCGTTTACACCTGGACGGTCAGGCGACAGCCAATCAGCAAAACCTTTTCAGTTTATCGGGCGCTGTCGTTCTTTCGCACAACAGCGACGCCGGTTGGCGCCTGGGTTTGCTCGGCGCGCACGGACAAAGGGTTGAAGGCTGGGACCAGAAACTCAGCCAGAGCCGCGTGGACCATGACCCCCAGTGCCGCCCGGTCGCTATGTTCGAGCGCGCATGGCAAGGAGCCGAACGCTGCATCGCACGGTTCACCTATGCCGCTGACGACGCCGATGTCGGGCATAACCTGCGCGGTCATTTGATTCGGCAGGACGACACCGCCGGCACCCTGCTCTTTGACGGGTTCAGTCTGAACGGTACGCCGTTGCAGCACAGCAGAACTTTCATCGCCGACCCGCAATGGCCGGTGGACTGGCCCGAGTCAGTGCCTGAACGCGACGCCTTGCTGGAAATCGAACCTGCAATCACGCGCCTTCATTGCAACGCCGCCAGCGAGCCGGTCAGCCAGACCGATGCATTGGGCAACCGGCAGACGTTCATTCACACCTGTGCGGGCGAACTGCGTGAGGTTCGTTTGAAACTCGCCGGGCAGACCGAGGAAACCGCGCTGGTCCGAGACATTCAGTACAACGCCTTTGGTCATGTCGAACAACAGCGCGCTGGAAATGGCGTTATTTCCCGGGCGACTTTTCGGCCCGACGATGGCCGACTGGAACAGCTGAAAGCCTATGTAACAGGTCAGCCGGCGCTGCAAGACCTGACTTATGAATACGACGCGGTGGGCAATGTCACCTGCATCACCGATGCCGCGCAAGCGACTCACTTTCACCGCAACCAGCGCATCGAGCCCGTTAATCGCTACCGCTACGACAGCCTCTACCGCCTGATCGAGGCCAGTGGCCGTCAATTGCGCAATGCGCCAGGTGGGCCTCAGCTCCCGGACTTCCAAACCTCGATCGATCCCGGACAACTGGAAAATTACACGCGTCTCTACACCTATGATGAGGCCGGCAACCTGAAGGTCATGCAGCATCAGGCAGACAGCGCCTGCCGTACCGAACACACGGCAGTCGCCCGGTTCAGCAATCGCAGCCTCCCGGAAAAAACCAATGACGAGCTGCCTGACGAAGAGGAGATTGCCGCTGGTCATGACCTCAATGGCAACCGTACCGAGCTTCAACCGGGACAATCCCTGCAATGGGATCTGCGCAACCAACTGCGGCAGGTCGATCAGGTGGTGCGTGAAGAGGAGCCGGACGATTGTGAGTTTTATGTGTACGACGGGGCTGGCCAGCGTCAACGAAAAATCCGTCAGGCCTACACCGGCACACTGACCCGCACCCACGAAACCCGTTATTTGCCCGGCGTGGAAGTGCGTATTTCCGACAAGGAGACGCTCCACGTCGTGACGATCAAGGCCGGGCGCAGCACGGTGCAAGTCCTCCACTGGCCGACTGAACCGCCTGCCGGCATTACCCAAAACCAGCAACGCTATGGTTTTACCGATCATTTGGGCTCCAGCACCCTCGAACTGGACAAAGCGGCCTTGCTCATCTCCCTGGAAAGCTACTACCCCTACGGCGGTACCTGCTGGTGGGCCGGGTCCAACAAACTCGACGCCAGCTACAAGACGCGGCGCTATTGCGGCCAGGAACGGGATGCCACCGGGTTGTACTATTACGGGTTTCGCTACTACGTACCCTGGTGCCAACGCTGGCTGAACGCGGACCCGGCGGGAATTGCCGATGGGTTGAACCTGTATGCCATGGTGCATGGCAATCCGATCGGGCACCTGGATCTACAGGGGCTGATCACCGCTGGTGAAGTGCTCGGTGCGGCCGCCGCGACGATTGGCCGTGACGGTGTGAGTGCGTTGGCCGGTGGCGCCGTCCGCTTTCTTGCAGAACAGGGACTGGTTCAGTGGGCAAGCCCCCCCACGGATGATCCGCAGAACCAGACGGTCGACCCTGGCGCCAATCTGGCGCTGACCGTAACAGGTGCCGTGGTCGGGGCATTGGCGGGTGGATCCATGGGGATGGGCGCAGGCAGCAACATCGTTTCCCGATACAGCAACAACCGCGCTGCGCAGCGGATCGGGGCGGCCATGGGTGGGTTGGTCGGCGCAGCAGCCGGTGCCGCCACCCCGCTCTATTCCTACTTGAGTAACCCCGAAAGACTGAATGCGGTGGCGGCACCGGCTGCTG
>Ga0209050_1002539_pt1 | contig 15258 bp, 10 predicted proteins | sample Araplavi_mTSA_r2_FD_184276 | JGI IMG/M metagenome (GOLD analysis project Ga0209050, IMG submission 184276) | Arabidopsis root microbial communities from North Carolina, USA - plate scrape MF_Cvi_mTSA_r2 (SPAdes) (version 2) | ecosystem: Host-associated > Plants > Roots > Endosphere | place: USA... | reverse complement strand
GGGCGGGGGATGGTTTGCCGAACAGGCAACGTTACGCTGCAATACCTATGCATACCGAGCAAGAACTCCACACCAAGATCGGCGAGATCGTCGAGTCGATCGTCATGAAGAAAGTCACCCCCGACACGCAACTGATTGCCACCGGCCTGGTCGATTCGCTCGCCGCCGTGGACATCACGCTGGCGGTCGAGTCCGAGTACGGCTGCAGTATCCCGGCTCCCGAAATCGCAGAGCACCTTCAGTCGGTCCGCGTGCTTGCCGGCTATGTCGCTGCCCATACTTCGTAATACCCGGTTCCTGTCGCACGTCGCGGCGGCAGCGACGGCGGTGGCGTTGGCGGTAGGGGCGTATTGCGGGGCGGACGATCTGCTCAGCCGCGTCGTCAATCCGTCGTCATCGCCCTCGGCCATCGCGGCCGACAAGAGCAACTACCTGCCCAACCTCGGGCCGGACTGGGGCACCCAGCACGTCAACCTGAACCGTCTGGGCAACGCGCTCAGCGACGGCACCCTGGTGGTGCTGGGCTCTTCCGAGCTGTCCAGCCACGACCTGCGCTTCGTTCCCTACCGCTTCTTTCCCGAAGAGCTGAAGGTGCCGACGCTCGCGTACGGCCACGCGATGTTCCAGTCGTATGGCATCGTCAGCGTGCTGGAATCGGTATCTGACTCGCTCACGCCCAACACGCGCCTGGTCATCATGCTGTCGCCGGCCTGGTTCGCGTCGGGCGGGCAGCTGCCGCGCAGCGCGTTTGCCGAGCACGTCACGGGACCGGTCTGGGACCGGTTGTGGGACCAGCCCAGTACGCGCGAGCAGATGCAGAACTGGATCAGCGACAACGCGAACTGGGGGTTGCTGTGGCTCATCGCCAATGGTCAGGTGTCCGAGCTGAAAGACAAGCTGGCGCTGTGGTGGCATGCCCGCCAGGAGCCGGCCCCTGACAAGCCGCGCACCAAGCTGTCCGTGCCCGCGCACCGCTACGTGTCCTGGCCGATGTCCGCCCGCCTGAATGCCGGGCAGTGGTCGCGGATCACGCACGAAGCGCGCGTCGTCGAACACAACCTGGGCGGCAACAACCCCTACGATGTGCGCGACGACTACTACCAGCAGTACCTCGCGCCGCTGTACTCGCCCGCGCGCAATGAATTCGCAGACGTCGATCCCATCACCCGTACCGAGCTGGGCGACCTCTCACGTGTGATGGCGCTGCTGCAAAAGCGCAAGGTCAAGGCGTACTTCGTCATCCAGCCGTTCAACCCCAAGCTCATCCTGGACGTCGAACGGTTCGACCCCGTGGTGGCCGCCATCACCGGCATGTGCACGCGGTACCAAATGGGGTGCCTGGATCTTTACAGCATTCCTTTCGAGCCGGGCATGCTGCGCGATGACATGCACCTGGCCGAACTTGGCTGGGCCATGGCCGATCAAGGCATTGCGGAGTATTTTTCCCGATGAAACTCTTTCGTAAAGACGAAGCCCGTAATGCGGGCGTGGCCTGGGCGCGCCGCTTCTTCTGGCACCTGTGCCTGTACGTGGGCGTGATCCTCGTGTTCGTGCTGCAGGCGCAGCCCACGACGGGCAGCGGCGGACCGATCAAGGTCGAATTCCAATACCAGCAGTTCTGAGCGCACCATGGAACTCTTCGCAAGCTTGAGCTTCTTCGGCGGCGCCCTGTTCGGCGGCCTCGGCCTGGTCGCCTACCGATCGTCCGGCATGCCGCTGCGCATCGGCTATCGCCACATCATCGGCGTCATCTGCCTGGGCGTCTGGATGGCGGTGTTCTGGGCGCGGCCGTACCAGCCCATCGCGCTCTTCGCCATCTCCGGCGCCGCGCTGTGGGCCATGCGCCGCAACTACATCCCGACCTGGCTGGCGGTGATCATCACGATGACGCCGTTGCTGTTGGTCAAGACCGGCGTATCGCACCTGGGCGCCATGCTCGGGTTGTCCTTCGCCACCTTCCGCGCCATCGACGTGCTGCTGTTCGCGCCGCGCAACGAGCGTGTCTCGCCGCTGGATTACTTCATCTACCTGTTCTTCCCGCTGACGCTGCTGGCCGGTCCCATGTACCGCTGGCGCGCCTTCCAGGCCGATCTGAAGCGCGGCTATGAAGGTGTCAACCTGAACACCTGGCTGACCGGGCTGGAACTCATCATGGTGGGCGTGATCCAGAAGTTTGGCCTTGCCGAGCTCATCTGGCGTTACGGGCTGGCCACGCTGGACGCGCACGACTATTCGTTCACCGGCGTGGCGCTGAATGCCTCGCTCTACAGCGCCTACCTGTTCTTCGATTTTGCCGGCTACTCGACCATGGCGATCGGCATCGGCATGCTGTTCGGCTTCACGCTGCCGATCAACTTCCGCAACCCGCTGGCCACGCTGAATCCGCAGGATTTCTGGCGTCGCTGGCACATCAGCCTGTCCGAATGGCTGCGCGATGTCGTGTTCATGCCGATCTACAAGGCATTGAGCAAGACCAGCTTCTTCGGCCGCCACCGGCTTGCGGCGCAGAACATCGGCATCTTCGCGACGCTGCTGGCGATGGGCGTGTGGAACGGCCTGTCGCTGCACTACATCGTCAGCGGCCTGATGTTCGGCGCGTATTCAGTGGGCCACAACCTGCTGATCAACGCCGCGCGCACGCGGCCCGGTCTGCAGGCGCTGCTGGCCAAGCCCGTCATGCGCTTTCTGGGGCGCGTGCTCACCCTGATTCTGGCCGCGCTGGCGCTGTACGTGTTCAGCGGCCGCAGTCCCATCTGACGCCGGGAGCTTCGGCATGCGTTTCGACTTGAAGTCCTTCCAGTTCGCCGACGACGGCCGCGCGCCCGACGCGCTGGCCGTTGCCGCCGCCGACCGCAGCCTGACCTGGGCGCAGTTGCGCACTGAGGCCGAGGCCTGGGCCGACGCCGCCCGCCAGCACGGCGTGGCGCCCGACGTGCCGGTGGCCATCTACGGTCACAAGGAAGCCGCGTTCTTCGTCGCGATGGTCGGCGCGCTGCTCATCGGCGCGCCGTTCGTTCCGGTGGACACCATCTACCCTGCTGAGCGTCTGCGCCGCATCGTCGAGATCGTGCGCGCCGCCGCCGTCTTCGATGCCGCGGCCGGCACCTTCACGGCGGGCGAGGGCGAAGTGCTGCAAGAGCGTGGCCTGGCCTACCTGATGTTCACGTCGGGCAGCACGGGCGATCCGAAGGGCGTGCAAATCGGCCGCGAAAGCGTCGGCCTGCTCGGCGACTGGATGCTCGGCAGCTTTGGCCTGGGCGAGGCGCCCGTCTTCATGAACCAGGCGCCGTTCAGTTTCGACCTGTCCATGTACGAGGTCTTCGCCACGCTGGCGTCCGGCGGCAGCTGCGTGCTCAACGCGCGCGAACAGATCGCCGCGCCCGGCCCGTGGATGGAACGGCTGGCCGGCCACGGCATCACGGTGTGGGTGTCCACGCCGTCGTTCGCCCACCAGCAATTGGCCAACCGCGACTTCTCGCCCGTCACGCTGCCGACGCTGCGCACGTTCCTCTTCTGCGGCGAGCCGCTGCCGGCGGCGCTGGCCAAGAAGTTGCGCCAGCGTTTTCCCGACGCATCCATCCTGAACACCTACGGCCCGACCGAAGCCACGGTGGCCACCACCTGGATCGAAGTTACCGATGCGGTGCTGGCGGCACACGATCCGTTGCCGGTCGGACACGCCAAGCCCGACAGCGTGCTGCTCGTGGACGAGGGCGAGATCTGCATCGTGGGAGACCACGTCATGCGCGGCTACCTGAACCGCGCCGACCTGAACGCGGCCAAGCTCTACACCTATGACGATGGCCGCCGCGCGTTCCGCACGGGCGACCTGGGTCTGATGGAAGAGGGCGGGCTGCTGTTTTGCCGCGGCCGGATGGACGATCAGATCAAGCTGAACGGCTATCGCATCGAGCTGGCCGAGATCGACGAGGCTTTGCACGGCCTGCCGGGGGTGGAAGGGAGCGCCTGCGCGGTGCTGCGCCGTCCCGACGGCACCGCGGTGCGGTTGATCGGCTTCGTGACTGGGCTGGACGGTGCGGGACAGGAGGCGTCGCTGCTTGCGCCGGAGACCTTGTCCGGCTGGAAGGAGCGGCTGGCCGAGCGCCTGCCGCCGTACATGGTGCCGTCAGAGCTGGTTGCCTGCCCGGCGCTGCCGATGTCGAACAACCACAAGATCGATCGCAAGAAGCTGATCGAGATCTACAGCGCCATTCCGGTCTAGCGCAAGACGCCGCCGGCCGGATGGACCAGCGCCCCGCTGATGGGGGCGCTGTGCAAAGCAATGGTGCGGCGGGCGATTACACGCCCATCATGCCGTAGCTCAGGCGAGCCAGGACCATCAAGAGGATCTGCGCGGCCACCAGCAGGATCAGCGGCGAGAAGTCGATCGAGGTGCGCGGCAGGATGCGGCGGATGGGATCGAGCAACGGCGCGGTCAGCGACTGCAGCAGCGGCATCATGGGCGCCATCGGGTTGACCCACGACAGCACGGCTTGGATCAGCGTCAACCAGACCACCAGATTCAGCGCCCATTTCGCGGTCATGATGAGCGCCGAACCCATGGCGGCGGGCAGCAGTGCGGCGGGAATCAGCGCGCCGATGGCCACCAGCCACAGCAGCACCAGATAGACCAGCGCCGACAGCCATGCGCACACGAGGCTGGTCCAGTCGATCTTGTTGCCCGCGGGAATGATCTTGCGCAGCGGCATCACGAGCCAGTTGGTGGCGCCGTAGATCGCGCGCGCCAGCGGGTTGAAGGGATGCAGCCGTATCGCGTGCATCCAGGCGCGTGCAATCAGTGCCGCGCCAAACAGCGTGAACACGATTTCGAGAAGGAAGCGGAAGATTTCACCGAGCATGGACGCGATCACCCCAAAAAAGAGGAGTCAATTGTCGCACGGCCAGACGTAAAAATTGCGTACGGTCCTAGTGCTTCAGGCCTAGTGCAAAGGGGCAGCCATTTGCATGGCATTGACGCGGGGACGACAAAAAAGCCGCCCGGTAAATACCAGGCGGCTCTGATGAAGCTAACGCTTCGGCGCGTCCGGATTAGGGACGGCCACCCGTCGGGAACGGCCACGACGCGGCGGGGTTCAGCGCGGTCTTCGCGCCCGGGGCAGCAGCCGTGGTGGGCGGCGTTGCGGGCTTCTTCGGAGCGGCTTTCTTCGCAGCGGGCTTCTTGGCGGCGGCGGGCTTCTTTGCGGCGACAGCCGGCTTGGAAGCGGGAGCCTTCTTGGCAGCGGGAGCCTTCTTGGCAGCCGGGGCCTTCTTGGCTACGGCCTTCTTGGCAACCGCTTTCTTGGCGGCCGGGGCCTTCTTGGCAGCAGCCTTCTTGGCTACGGCTTTCTTGGCGGCCGGGGCCTTCTTGGCGACAGCCTTCTTGGCAACCGCTTTCTTGGCGGCCGGGGCCTTCTTGGCTACAGCTTTCTTGGCAACCGCCTTCTTGGCGACAGCCTTCTTGGCTACGGCCTTCTTTGCGACGGCTTTCTTGGCAACTGCCTTCTTGGCAACGGCCTTCTTGGCGGCCGGAGCCTTCTTTGCTACGGCCTTCTTGGCGACTGCCTTCTTGGCAACGGCCTTCTTGGCGGCCGGCGCCTTCTTGGCGGCAACCTTCTTCACGGCCGGCTTCTTGGCGGCTGCGACTTTCTTCACTGCGACTTTCTTGACGGCAGCTTTCTTGGCCGGAGCGGCCTTCTTTGCTGCTGCCTTCTTGGCGGCGGGTTTTTTCACCGCTGCTTTCTTGACGGCTTTCTTGGCTGTTGCCATGGTCATGCTCCTTAGGTTCAGGGGTCCCAGAACTTAAACCCGTGCCCCGACCCGCCAATTGGCGGACCGTGCCCGGGCTATTCATCGGCGCATGCCGCTGTTCTGTGCGAGCAACAGCTACTACGGTTTGCGCTAATGAATTCGGCACAGCCATTTGATATGGCCCCCGCTCCTTTGGCGCGAGCCATTTCAAATGGCGCCGGCAGGCAGCCTGTCCACAGGCCGCCGACCGCTTGTTCTACGTGTTCGAAGACACCCTGACCAAGGAGATTGCCATCAAGCCTGTCGCGAACGCGACGCCCATCAACGAGAAGAGGGCGTGCCCGCGCCGGGCTCGATGGCGTACTGCGTTACTCCCAGCTCAGCGTGCCACCGGTTTGGTATTCGATCACGCGAGTTTCAAAAAAGTTGCGTTCCTTTTTAAGGTCGATCATTTCCGCCATCCACGGGAAGGGATTTTCTTCCTGGGGGTACAGAGGTTCGATACCGATCTGCTGGCAACGACGGTTGGCGATGAAGCGCAGGTAGGATTTGAACATGGGTGCGTTCAAGCCCAACACGCCGCGCGGCATCGTGTCTTCGGCGTAAGCGTATTCGAGTTCGACCGCTTTGCGGAAGAGTTCTCGAATTTCTTCGCGGAATTCCGGCGTCCAGAGATGCGGATTTTCCAGTTTGACGGTGTTGATCAGATCGATGCCGAAGTTGCAGTGCATGGATTCATCGCGAAGGATGTACATGTACTGCTCGGCAGCGCCGGTCATCTTGTTCTGGCGGCCAAGCGCCAGGATCTGCGTGAAGCCAACGTAGAAGAACAGGCCTTCCATGAGGCAAGCGAAAACGATCAGAGACTTCAGCAGCGTCTGGTCGGCTTCGGGCGTGCCCGTCTTGAAGTTGGGATCAGCGATCGCGTCGATGAACGGGATCAGGAACTCGTCTTTTGCCCGGATGGACGGCACTTCGTTATAAGCGTTGAAGATCTCGGCTTCGTCCAGATCCAGGCTTTCGACGATGTATTGATAGGCGTGCGTGTGGATGGCTTCTTCGAAGGCCTGGCGCAGCAGGAACTGGCGGCATTCGGGAGCCGTGATGTGGCGGTAGGTGCCCAGCACGATGTTGTTGGCGGCCAGCGAGTCGGCGGTCACGAAGAAGCCGAGGTTGCGCTTGACGATGCGGCGCTCGTCCTCGGTGAGCCCGTTCGGGTTCTTCCAGAGGGCGATGTCGCGCGACATGTTGATCTCTTGCGGCATCCAATGGTTGGCGCAAGTGGCCAGGTACTTTTCCCACGCCCACTTGTACTTGAAAGGCACAAGCTGGTTGACGTCGGTCTGGCCATTGATGATGCGCTTGTCGGCAACCTTCACGCGCTGCGAGGTGGCCGAGCCGCTGGCGGCCAGGCCGGCAGCGTGTTCAGGCGCGGCCGGCGTGGGCATGGCGGTGTCGCCGAAAACACCCGTCGCCGCCCGGACTTCCGGGGCAGCCTGACCGCCCGCCGCGGGCGCGGCAGGTTGTGCAGGTTGCGTGGCGGTGGTGTCGTCGTCCCAATTAATCATGATTCATTCTCCGGAGGCGGTTATTGGCAGGCTTCGCACTCTTCGAAGCCGGGGTCGCCCGGCCGCATGGTGCAAACCGCCCCGAGAACTTCGGGTTCCGGCAAAACAGGTGCTGCGGCAACGGCGGAAGCAGTGGACGGATTGCCTGCGCTGACGGCGTTCAGTTCGCCGCCGCGTCCGGTGGACTTCTCGGCGCTGGTGGCGCCAAGGGTGCGCAGGTAGTACGTGGTCTTCAGGCCACGCGTCCATGCCAGCTTGTAGGTGTCGTCCAGTTTCTTGCCCGATGCGCCAGCCATGTAGATGTTCAGCGACTGGGCTTGATCGATCCACTTCTGACGGCGCGACGCGCATTCAACCAGCCAGCTCGGTTCGACTTCGAACGCGGTGGCGTAGAGTTCGCGGAGTTCGGACGGAACGCGATCGATGCGGGACAGGCTGCCGTCGAAGTACTTGAGGTCGGCGACCATGACTTCGTCCCAGAGACCGAGTTTCTTCAGGTCACGCACGAGGTAATCGTTAACGACCGTGAACTCGCCGGAGAGATTCGATTTGACGTACAAGTTCTGGAAAGTGGGTTCGATGCACGCAGATACGCCAATGATATTGGAAATAGTGGCGGTTGGGGCGATTGCGATGCAATTGGAGTTGCGCATGCCGTGTTCTTTGATGCGCGTGCGCAACGTATCCCAATCGAGCGTGCTCGATTCATCAACCTCAACGTGACCACCACGTTCATCACGCAGCATCTTCAACGTGTCTTGCGGCAAGATGCCACGCGACCACAGCGAGCCTTCATACGATTGATAGCGACCGCGTTCTTCAGCGAGCAGGCTCGACGCGAAGTACGCGTGATAGCACACCGCTTCCATCGAACGGTCCGCGAATTCAACAGCGGCTTGCGATGCGTACGGCACGCGCATCATCTGCAGGCAATCCTGGAAGCCCATGATGCCCATGCCCACCGGACGATGGCGCGCGTTGGAATTGCGGGCCTTGTCGACGGCGTAGTAGTTGATGTCGATCACGTTGTCGAGCATGCGCATCGCGATGCTGACCGTGCGCTTGATCTTGTCGTGGTCCAGTTCGAAACCGCCGCCGGCAGCCGGCTTCATGTGTGCGACCAGGTTCACGGAACCCAGATTGCAAACCGCGATTTCGGATTCGTTGGTGTTCAGCGTGATCTCGGTGCACAGGTTCGAGCTGTGGACGACGCCCACGTGCTGCTGCGGCGAACGGATGTTGCACGGATCCTTGAACGTGATCCACGGGTGGCCGGTTTCGAACAGCATCGACAGCATCTTGCGCCACAGCGTCAGCGCCGGCATCTTCTTGAACAGCTTCAGTTCGCCGCTGGCGACGCGGGCTTCGTAGCCCACGTAGGCTTCTTCGAACGCGCGGCCATACTTGTCGTGCAGGTCAGGGCAGTCGGACGGCGAGAACAGCGTCCACTCACCGCCTTCCATGACGCGCTTCATGAACAGGTCGGGAATCCAGTTCGCCGTGTTCATGTCGTGCGTGCGGCGGCGTTCGTCGCCGGTGTTCTTGCGCAGTTCCAGGAATTCTTCGATGTCCAGGTGCCACGACTCGAGGTACGTGCAGACCGCACCCTTGCGCTTGCCACCCTGGTTCACGGCGACGGCCGTGTCGTTGACGACCTTCAGGAACGGCACGACGCCCTGGCTTTCGCCGTTGGTGCCCTTGATGTGGCTGCGCAGCGCGCGGACCGGGGTCCAGTCGTTGCCCAGGCCGCCGGCGTACTTGGCCAGCAGCGCGTTTTCCTTGATGGCGTCGTAGATGCCTTCCAGGTCGTCCGAGACGGTGGTCAGGTAGCACGACGACAGCTGCGAGTGCAGCGTGCCCGAGTTGAACAGCGTGGGCGTGGAGCTCATGAAGTCGAACGAGGACAGGATCTCGTAGAACTCGATGGCGCGCGTTTCGCGGTCGGTCTCGCGCAGCGCCAGGCCCATGGCCACGCGCATGAAGAAGACCTGCGGCAGTTCGATGCGGGTGCCGCGGATGTGCAGGAAGTAGCGGTCGTACAGGGTCTGCAGGCCGAGGTAGCCGAACTGCAGGTCGCGCTTGGCGTTCAGCGCCTTGCCCAGCTTGGTCAGGTCATAGTTGGCCAGTTCGGGCGACAACAGGCCGCCTTCGATGCCGCGGGCAATGAACGTGGGGAAGTATTCGGCGTAACGCGCGCCCATGCCGTCTTGCGAGACTTCCTCGCCCAGCACTTCCTTGCGGATCGTGTGCAGCAGCAGACGGGCGGTGACCTGGCTGTAGGCCGGATCCTTTTCGACCAGCGCGCGCGCGGACAGGATGGCGGACTTGAAGACTTCGTCGACGGGGATGCCGTCGTACAGGTTCTTGACCGTTTCCTTCAGGATGGCTTCGGCGTCGATGAATTCAGACAGGCCTTCGCCGGCGGCGACGATGGTCGCGCGCAGTTCGGCGACGTCCAGCGGACGGCGCACGCCGCCGTCGGTGACGTTCAGCACGTGTTCCTGCGGCGCGGCGGCGGCCTTCTGCTGGCCTTCGGCGGCAGCAGCAGCGGCGCGTTCCTGCGTGCGCTTTTCGCGGTACAGGACATAGGCGCGCGCGACGTCATGCTCGCCAGAGCGCATCAGCGCCAGTTCGACCTGGTCCTGGATGTCTTCAATATGGAAGGTGCCGCCGTTGGGGCGGTTGCGAACCAGCGCGTTGACGGCTTGGCCGGTCAGCGTTTCGACGAGTTCGCGCACACGGGCGGATGCGGCGCCTTGGCCGCCATTGACGGCCAGGAAGGCCTTGGTCATGGCGATGGCAATCTTGCTGGGCTCAAAGCCAACCACCGAGCCATTGCGGCGGATGATGTTGTAGCTGGCCCATTTGCCGCTATTGGCGTCGGCGGGGGAGTCGGTTTGGGAGGGCGGCACGGCCGAAGGCCGGGTCACAGAGGCGATCGTAGTCTGCATGGAAGCTCCTGTGCGTAAAAGCGCGTAGATAACGGCATGACGGCGTCATGTCGGGTCAAAATTGGATCTTGTAATGGGGGTCGCAACGTCCGGACGGGCTAGTCCGTAAGGCGTGGCCGGCGGGAATCCGCGCTTGGGCGACCACAAGATGTAGTGTAGCACCCCTCGTTGGCCACTAATTCTAGTGATCGAGGTTTACAGGGACAAGAAGAAGATAAGACGAATCCCACAAAAGATTGTAACCAAATGCACTAGGCGCGCCCCGTAAGGCGCGCCCAGGTCAGTGACCACTCAGACCGGCTGTTTATGCGGTTTTCCGCAAGGGGACGGCGTGTGAGGCCGGTGCTGTATAGCTCTGCATGAGTCGGGCCAGATCGGTCCGATACTTGTCGACATTCGCGGCCTTCACGTGGCCGAAACCGCGAATGTTTTCTGCCAGGGCGGCGATTGTAGCCGCTTGCGCGAGGTTGTCCGAGGTCAACCCTGCAACGAGCTGGTCTATGGTCTGGCGGTACTCCTTCACCAGCGCCCGTTCCATCTTGCGCTCGGCCGTGTGGCCGAACGGATCGAACCACGTGCCGCGCAGGCCCTTCAGACGCGTCAGCAATTTCAGTGCCGACATCGTGCGCGGACCCAGCGTCATCTTGCGCGGCACGCCGGTGCGCGGATCCTTGCGCGCGAAGATCGGCGGGGCCATGTGAAAGCGCAGGCTGTACTCGCCTTCGAACTGACCCTCCAGCTGCGCCTTGAACGCGTCGCCGGTATAGAGGCGCGCCACTTCGTATTCGTCCTTGTAGGCCATGAGCTTGTACAGGCCGCGCGCCACCGCCATCGCCAGGCGCGTCGACTTGGCGTCCGGCGCCAGCTCCCGCTCGCGTGCCGCGACGGCGTCGACGACCTGCTGATAGGTGCGGGCATACGCGGCGTCCTGATAAGCCGTCAGGTCTTCGACCCGGCGCGCCACGGCACGTTCGAACGTTTCGGGCACGTGAAGCTGCACGACCTGGGCCCGGGGACGCAAGGCGCCTTGCAGCGCGTCAGGTTGATGCGCTGCGAGCCGGCCGTTGTCGAAGGCGGCGCGATTGGCCGCGACCGCCACGCCGTTCAGTTCGATCGCGCGGTAGATGGCGGCCTGCGACAGCGGCACGCCGCCGCGTTGCCAGGCATAGCCCAGCATGAACATGTTCGACAGGATGCTGTCGCCGAAGAGCGCGAGGGCCGCTTCGTGCGCGTCGATCGCCGCGGTGTGCGTGTCGCCGGCCGCGTGACGGATCTTGGCGAGCAGCGCTTCGGGGCGCATCGCGGCGTCGGGATTGCGCGTGAAGTCGGAGACCGGCGCCACGTAGGTGTTCACCGTGACCTTGGTGTGGCCGCGGCGCAGGGCGCCCAGCGAATCGGGCGCGACGGCGGCGACCGGATCGCACAGGATGGCCGCGTCGGCCTGCTGCCAGTCCAGGCGCACGGGGCCGGCGGTTGCGCCGGCGGGTGCAAGACGGATGTGGCTGACGACGGTGCCGCCTTTCTGCGCCAGCCCGGTCAGGTCCAGCACCGCCGCGGACAGTCCTTCCAGGTGCGCGGCCATCGACACGATGGCGCCGATGGTGATGACGCCCGTGCCGCCCATGCCGGCGACCAGCAGGCGATAGGGATGCTCCAGCGCGTGGATGTCGGGCAGCGGCAGGCCGGCGATCAGGCCTTGCAGGCGTTCCTGGTCGGCCTTCGGCGCCGCGCTCTTTCTGGGCTTGCCGCCCATCACGGACACGAAGCTGGGGCAGAAGCCCTCCGCGCAGGAATAGTCCTTGTTGCAGCTGGATTGATCGATCGCACGCTTGCGGCCATAAGGCGTTTCCAGCGGAACGACCGACAGGCAGTTCGACTTCACGCCGCAGTCGCCGCAGCCTTCGCACACCGCGCTGTTGATCAGCATGCGGCGCGCCGGATCCGGGAACTGGTTCTTCTTGCGGCGGCGGCGCTTTTCGGCGGCGCAGGTCTGGTCATGGATCAGCACGGTCACGCCGGGGATTTCGCGCAGCTCGCGCTGCAGCGCGTCCAGCTCGCGGCGGTGGTGGACCTTGATGCCCGGGCCCAGGTCCACGCCCTGGTACTTTTCGGGCTCGTCCGTGGTGACCACGATGCGCGCCACGTTCTCGCCGCGCAACTGCTGGCAGATCTGCGGGACAGAGATGGGGCCATCGACCGGCTGCCCGCCCGTCATCGCCACGGCATCGTTGAACAGGATCTTGTAGGTGATGTTGGCGCGCGCCGCGACGGCCTGGCGGATGGCCAGGTAACCCGAGTGGTAGTACGTGCCTTCGCCCATGTTCTGGAAGATGTGCGGCATCTTCGTGTAGCGCGACAGGCCGATCCAGTCGACGCCTTCGCCGCCCATCTGCGTCAGGCCACCCGTGTCGCGGTCCATCCATGCAGCCATGTAGTGGCAGCCCACGCCGGACAGCGCCTGGCTGCCCTCGGGCACCTTGGTCGACGTGCTGTGCGGACAGCCCGAGCAGAAGTAAGGGCGGCGGCGCATCCCGTCCGCGTCGTTGGACAGCGGAGCCTGGCATTCGAATGCCGACAGGTCGCGGTTCACCGGAAGTCCTGCGGCGCGCGACAGCCAGCCGGCCAGCGGCGCGGCCAGCAGCGACGGGCGCAATTGGCCGGCCGACGTCACCATCGGCTCGCCGTCCAGACCCTTCTTGCCCACGACCGTGGGGCGCTCGGGCAGGTTGAACAGCATGTCCTTGATCTGGCTTTCGACCACCGCGCCTTTTTCTTCGACGACCAGGATGTGCGACAGGCCGCGCGCGAATTCGAGCAGACGGCCCTCGTCCATCGGCCAGGTGAGACCCGGCTTGTAGATGCGTACGGGCGCGTTCGCCGTCACCGTATCCACGCCCAGTCGCGCCAGCGCTTCCATGGTGTCCAGGTGCGCCTTGCCCACGGTGACGATGCCCACCGTTGCCTTGGGCGCCGGACAGGTCAGCTTGTCCAGGCTGTGGCGGCGCGCGAAGGCAGCCACCGCCTTCATGCGCTGGTTCATGCGCGTCTCGACCGCCAGGGACAGAAAGTCGCGCGCCGAATACTCAAGCGATCCGGACGGCATGTCCGGATCCGCGGGCATGTCGTAAGTCTGGATCGGGGCAGGGGTGAAGGAGTGGCCGCTTTCGATGGTCTCGGACACCGCCTTGAAGGCAACCCAGGTGCCGGCATAACGCGACAGCGCCCAGCCCCACAGCGCGAAGGTCTCGTATTCGTCGATGGACGTCGGATGCACGATGGGCATCTGCCAGCCGATGAGCGAGGCCTCGCTGGCGTGCGGGATCGAGGACGATACGGCGGTGTGGTCGTCGCCCACCACCACGAGCACGCCGCCGTTGCGCGAGGCGCCCGCGGCATTGCCGTGATGCAGCGCGTCGCCAGCGCGATCCACGCCCGGGCCTTTGCCGTACCACATGGCAAACACGCCATCGACATTGCGGTCGTCGCGCACGCCGGCCTGCTGCGTCCCCATCACCGCGGTGGCGGCCATGTCTTCGTTGATGCCCGGCAGGAAGGTGATCTGGTTGGCGTCCAGCGCCTTCTGCGCCTTCCACATGGCCATGTCCACGCCGCCCAGCGGCGATCCGCGGTACCCCGACACGAAACCGGCCGTGTTCAGGCCGCGCTCGCGGTCCACCCGGCGCTGCGTCAGCATCATGCGCACCAGGGCCTGCGTGCCGGTCAGGAAGATGCGGCCGGACTCGCGCGTCAGGTTGTCGGCGAGCTGATACTCAAGGTCCAGCTCGGGTGCGGCGGCGGGGGTACCGTCCATAGTCAATGCTCCTCGTATTTGGCACCATGATAGGTTCGCGAGGGATCAGGTTTATTGCGTTTTTGGATCGTGCTATCCCTATAATTCGCAATGAACATTTCGTATTCCAAAAAAATCAGGAGACAAACGAATGGACAAGACCGATATCGGCATCCTCAAGGCCCTGCAGGAAGACGGCCGGGCCTCGGCGCAGCAGCTTTCCGAGAAGGTGGGGTTGTCCGCCGCGCCGGTGTGGCGGCGGGTGAAGGCAATGGAGGCGAGCGGGGTGATCCAGGGCTACAGCGCCCAGGTCGACCGCAGCAAGGTGGGGCTGGGCTGCATGTTTGCGCAGATCAGCCTGGAGCGGCACTCGGCCAACACCGTTGAACACTTCGAGCGGTCGGTGCGCGATGCGCCGGAAATCCTGGAGTGCTATGCGGTCACCGGGGATTCGGACTTCCTGTTGAAAATCCTGGTGGAAAGCCCCGAAGCCTATGACCGCTTCTTGCACCGGTTCCTCTTCAACATGCCGGGCATCCGGCAGACACGCACCATCGTGGCGCTGCGCGAGATCAAGCACGAACAGCGGCTGCCGCTGTAGCCGTTTCGGGGCGCTCTATATATAGAGAGGCTCTGTCGCTTGAAACCAACGCATTTTTGCGGTTTCCGCGCGGATTCCGGGCGCGCTCGCGGCCGCACTGTTGCGCATTTGCACACGGCGCGGATCCTCGTTGATTCTTCCCTGGCGCCTATTTAGAGTGCGTGAAGTCCGCTGCGCCTGGGACGTGCCGGTGTGATCGGCGCGGCGCGTCGGCGGACGTCTTGAGGAAGTCATGAGCAGTGTGTTTTTGCGTACGGCAGGCGTTGCCTGCGCCCTCGTGATCCTGGCCGGTTGCGCCGCCAGGAAGCCCGCCGCCATCACCGAGGCCCAGCCTGCGGATCCGCCCAAGCCGGTGGCTTGCACGCCCGCCAAGGCTGGTGACCCGATGGTCGGCACCTGGTTGTCCAATTCGCGTCCGCGCGACGTGGCCGGCGACATGCAAGCGCTGATCGTGCTGTCGGCCGACGGCACGATGTCCTACGAATCCCTGCTCAAGATCGGCCGCAAGACGCGTCCCGCGCTGCGTGAGACGGGCTGCTGGAGCGTGGAGAACGGCGTCTACACGATGCGCACCACCAAGTCGGCCGGCGAGCCGGTGGA